>Ga0209979_1000228_pt1 | contig 86784 bp, 83 predicted proteins | sample AnhtaG_FD_183114 | JGI IMG/M metagenome (GOLD analysis project Ga0209979, IMG submission 183114) | Deep subsurface microbial communities from Anholt, Denmark to uncover new lineages of life (NeLLi) - Anholt_01485 metaG (SPAdes) (version 2) | ecosystem: Environmental > Aquatic > Marine > Oceanic... | reverse complement strand
CCGTAGACGGTTGATGTAGAAGTGAAGAGTACTGTTGAAGGTTTCTCAGTGGTTCTGAAATGCTCTAGCAGAATTTCGGTAGCTACTACGTTTTGTTGAAAGTGAATGTGTGGATTGGTGGAGCCCACTCTAACCTCAGGGTTTGCAGCTAAGTGAAAGACAATTTTATATTGGTTCATCCCTAGCTTTTCGACATCAGCTGGGTTGAGAAGGTCGCCTTTTATGAACGCGAAGTTTTCTTGGGCAAGCCACCTCTCAATGTTTTTCAGTCTTCCAGTCGATAAATTGTCAAAGACTGTGACGTATGTGCCTCGGGTCAAAAGTGCGTCAACAAGGTAACTACCAATGAAGCCCGCTCCACCTGTTACTAGTACTTTCTCCATGCCCTCTCATCTACTTATTGATTTTCATGGGTCGAATTTTGGTTGTGTCTTCAAGCTTCAAAATGTGCAGTACTTTTAAGGCGGATATAACTCGCTCAAATATCATTAGTAGGTGGCTAATCTTCCTCTAGAAATACGCGAGCGAAGCAATGAAACTGGTCTAACAACTTATGCCCAGAGGCCATGATTTCAAATAGCGTTTGCGCGCGCGCAATTCTTCTAGAACGTGTCAAGAAAAAAGAAAAAATAAGAGGGTTTATGGTTGTGGGATTTTCCAGATCTGTACACGAGCCTCTGGCCACTCCCTGTCACTTGCCATTCTTGTTATAGTAATATTAGTTGATGTCAGTTCATGAAAACGGGCACCATACCATAAAGTTCCATAAAGCGTACCACCATAGTTTAATTGATGTGTATCCGAAGAATTTCTTCCAAGTAAATACACAAGCAACTCCGTTGTTCCCAGATTGTGAGATAACACATTTTCACCCCTCGTTAGATTTAACCATCCACTATCATAATCAGGTGAACCTAGTCCAGTGCTACTGAGGTATGTTACAGTCTCGTTCAAGTACGTTACAGTGTTGTTGAGAAGGATGCATGTGTTATTCAAGTAATTTACTGTGGTATTTAGATGGTTGATGGTGGTTCCCATATTTACTATTGTAGTGTTCATATCATCGATCATGCTTAGAAGCAAGTTGAATGTGTCACTTACATTGTAGAGAAAAGCTGTTTTATTCACTGGAATTCCAGTTGTACTATATCTTGAAGCCAGCCAGACTACATCAAATATGTCTATGATTCCATCATCATTTAGGTCTACCCAAGGAGAATACTCTCCATCTGGATCAGGGGGAAAATCAGACATTGTAATTCCCACAAGGATCGAAGGAATCAGGATGATTGTTCCTAAAGCAATAGTTAGAGTCAAAGGTTTTAATTTCATAACTTCTTATCACCTCCTTCACAATCTCTTCTCAGAAGGAATCAATGATTAGAAGTTGAACTTAAGGTTGATGAAAGAAAGTTCTATTATCTGGAGTGATACGCGCGCGCGAGCTATAGGTTGATCATATCATCAAGCATTGCAGCTCAATAGTAGTCAACCTAGTCCGCGAATTCTGCCCAGATGGAATGACACATAATTGATCCACCTCAACAACTGCTTCGTCTTGGGGAGGGAAGTCGGTGACAACAACAGCAAAGACGCTTTTAGTATTTGACGGAAGGAGTGGGCTTCCCGTTTCAGACGGTCTACCACTCCACCAGAGTAATACAGCTTCATCAATTCTCCACTGCCCCTTCCCCATTTAAACTGCTGACTGAAAACCCCCCGTAGGGTCGATGGAAAGCCTAAGTGAACCACTCTTACGTCAGGGTTGAACATTAGAAGCTTTCCCATCTTTACAAGCCTCCAACAAAGATCTATATCACTGTAAGACATCAATGATTCTTTCAAGCCTCCCGCAGAGAGCAATGTTTCTCTTTTATATGCGCAAGCTGGACCGCAAACCAAACCTCCATCCCACATTCTCATAAATCGCGATCTAGTCAACTTGACTGGAAACCCTTGATCTTCGACAAAAATCTCCCCTGAAAATCTCTGAATATCGTTACTGTAAATCCGAGGCGGGAAATGAGGACCTCCAACACCCTCAACATCCGGATGGCTGCGAAAAAACTCCCAGATTTTCCTGAGCCAATCAGCAGGGACAATGACGTCAGTATTGGATATACAAATGATTTCTCCACGAGCCTTCTCAATTCCCAGGTTCAGGGCAGCTGCCCACCCCCTTTTTAGACAAGAAAACACTTTCACTGCAAATGCTCTGCATATAGCTACAGTATTGTCTGTGCTACCACCGTCAACAACTATGATTTCATACTTGTCCCGTGGAAAATCACTGGCTAGAATCGAAGATAGAGCGCGCCCTATTGTGTCCGCACTGTTTAGTGAAGGAATCACTACAGAAAGCAATTTCAACAATTCCCATCCTATTGCGCGCGCGCATATTGCTGGCTAGCGTTAGGCTTCAAGCACGTCGTCATGCTGCTAATGCGCCTAGATTAAATGCTAAGTGCTGGACAAACCTCAGCATTTTCTTCCTCGAAATAAGCGATGATGGTTGCAGAAGCGAACGGAACATATGGTAAGGTGCATAAAGATGCGATTTCAATCCTGTTTGATAAGAGTATCTCCTTCGCAAAATCACGTTTTCTCTCCCCCAACAATAATATCGGTTTAACAAGTCACACATGCTAAGCGGAAAAATATATTGAACCTTCATTCCAGAATTGTAGGCCAAACGATAACCCTTTCGCAGCATTTTCCAGCAAACATCAAAATCAAAGTCATAACTAAAAGATTCATCAAATTTAATCGTGGTTAAGGACTCTTTTCGAAAAGCACTATTCGTAGCGTGCAACAAGCCCTGACCTAGTTTGAGAATTGTATCTGAATCAGGAAATCCTTGTTCTTCATGAAAAATCTGCGAGGCTAGCTTCTGAGTTTTCGTTCCATACTCCCAGCATGGAAGAACAGGACCTCCAACACCCTCAACATCCGGATTATGCTGAAGAAATCGGGCTATTTCTGACAGCCAATTAGATGCCACAACGCATCCGGGTTTTGTAATGCAGACTATATCACCGCGCGTTCTTTCAAGACCCCAATTCAACGCTTGCGCTTGACCTCTAAAAGCTCCAGAGTGCACTTGAACCGGAAACTGGTTCACATTTTCTGAAACAGGGATACTGTCACTACAGACTAGCAGCACTTCAAAGTCTTGTGGATGAAACTGGTTAAGGAAAATTGACTTCAATGTGGGAAAAAGCAGAATACCATCTTCTTGACATGGAAGTACTACTGAAAGCATTTCAATCCAGTCCTCAACACGTATGTGATCTGTAAGTTTTTACGAGAAATATAATTTTTGACATTATGTTTGCATGATTCTATGAACTCTAAAAGACCTTCTTCAAGGTAATGCGCGCGCGCATCATTCAGGGCTATCGCAATGTCAGTTAGCTACTCTCGACGTAATTCGCCTTAGCTTTCCAGAATCATCTTTTGGAATTTCGTCAACAAGTCGCGCGCGCGCATAAACCCCATCCTCTATCTTCAGTAACTCCCTCAAACGCTTAGGAATAGTCACCTTTCCTCCCTTAAGCACCCGAGTTGCAAACCTCTCCATAACCATCAAAATAACAAAAAGTAACAATAAGTAATAAAAAGTTACCAATTCCCTCCCCCACACCCCACGTATGCAAATGCGCGCGCGCATCTGACCTTGAGCAAAAAGGAACTTACATATTATCACAGTTCGCGAAACACTTGAGTTGCTGCTTCACCAGTCTTTTCAATATCTTGAATGGTGTGTGCGTCAGAGATGAAGCATGTTTCAAACTGGGATGGAGGAATAAACACTCCCTTTCCCAGCATACTCCCTTGGTAAGCCATAAACTTCTTTGTATCTGAAGCCTTCGCAGTCTTATAATCATAAACCTCACCGTCATTGAAGAAAATCTGAAACATAGACCCAACCCCGTTTATCGTCAATGGAATACTCTGTCTTTCAGCTTCATTCATCAAAATTTGCGTTATCTTTTCCCGTTTTCCATTTAACTGTTCATAGAACCTGCTTCCTCCAGCTTTAAGGGTCTTCAATGTTGCCAAAGACGCAGCTACACTAACTGGGTTCCCGCTATAGGTTCCAGCCTGATATACTTTCCCAGCAGGAGCTATGTTCTGCATAATCTCCCTTTTCCCAGCGAAAGCCGCTATGGGAAATCCTCCACCTAAAATCTTGCCGATAGTGGTCATGTCAGGCTTAATATGGAAGTATTCTTGGGCTCCTCCAAAAGCCAGTCGGAACCCTGTTATCATCTCATCAAATATCAGAACCACACCATACTCTTCAGTTAATTCTCTAACCCTCTCAAGATACCCATCTCTCGGGGGCACTACTCCCATGTTTCCAACAACGGGCTCAATGATAACTGCAGCTAGACCAGCCTGTTCCTTCTTGAAAACTTGCTCAAGATCCTCCACATCATTAAACTTACAGATCAAAGTGTTCCGGGTAGTCTCCTCAGGCACTCCCAGTGAATCAGGCACCCCGAACGTGGTTGCTCCAGAACCTGCCCTGACCAATACACTGTCGTAAGCCCCATGGTAGCAGCCTTCAAACTTCACAATCTTCATTTTTCCAGAGTAAGCTCGTGCAACTCGCACAGCGCTCATCGTAGCTTCAGCGCCTGTAGTAACCAACCGCACCATCTCAGCGGAAGGTACAGCAGAACAAATCATCTCAGCAAGTTCCACCTCCTGCCTTGTAGGAGTGCCATACATCGTGCCTTGATCAAGTTGAGCTCGTACAGCCTCAACTACCTCAGAGCGAGCGTGACCTAGAATAAGGGGCCCATATGCCAAGCAGTAATCAATGTATTCATTACCATCCACATCCTTTATACAGGAACCTCGACCGGATCCTGTGAAAAAAGGGTAAGGGGCAAAAGCCCTGACTGGACTGTTCACACCGCCAGGCACTAGTTTTCGAGCTTTCTCATATAATCTACGGGATTCCGACATTTGTTTTAGTCACTTCTCTTCTCTAGATTAAACAGTTTCTCTGCAGCAGACAGAACTGATCCATCATGGTTCAGAGCAGCCTCTCTTAATTGTTCCGTTGGAGTCTGCAGCATTCTTTCCATAAGTTTCTTCGATAAATCTTCAATTACAACACGTTGCTCTTCATCAAATCCTTTCAATATTCGAAGGGCTCTCTCAAGCTCACGCTGTCTGATACCGTCAACTTTTCTAAATATCCTAGTCACTAACGGTGCAACCAGCAACATGCTAATCTGCGTGTTGAGTCTTCCAAACTCTTCTCCAATAATCTGCTTGGCTTTTTCAGCTTCTTTCCATCTTCTCTGCACGTTTCCATCGATGATCCCTTTGAGGTCATCAATGTTCCTAAGCTTTACCTGGGGCACCATTCCTACGTCTTCATCTACAGCTCGTGGTTGAGATATGTCAACAATCAGCAATTCCCTCTTCCGCTTCTCCACGGTTTTTTCTAAGGTTTCTAAGCTCAGGATTGGCTTTCTCGTGGTCACAGCAACGAAGGCTAAATCTACTGTTGGAAGAACGTCGCCAATGGCTTCAAACTTAACTGCTTCCCCCTTAACTTGCTTAGCGAGTTGTTGACCTTTCCTGTAGGTTCTGTTGGTGACTATGAGCTTTCCAATGTTTCTCCTACATAATTCCTCTGCAACTATTGTGCCTGCTTCTCCCGCTCCCACAACGAAAGCTGTAGCAGATTTCAGCCCTCCCAGTTCTTTCTCAGCCAAGTCTACAGCCGCAGAACTAATTGACACTGAACCTTGGTTTATCCCCGTTTCCGTACGTACCCGTCGCCCCACATTGACAGCTTTCATGAAAACTTTTTCCAGAAGCAGCCCAGTTCCTCCTGCTTTCTTTGATTTCACAAATGCCTTTCGAACTTGCCCCAGAATCTGATCTTCGCCCACAACCATTGATTTGAGGCCAGAAGTAAGATGCAAGAGATGAAGTAGTGCTTCCCTTCCATGATTTTTCTGTGTGACCTGTTTAATTATGTCTTGGCTGACTCCCACCTGTTTGCTCCATGATCTTATCAAGGACTGCATTCCTTGCGTAGGCTCCTCCAGCACCGAGTATACCTCAACTCGGTTACATGTCTGAAGAAGAACACACTCCTTAACTGATTCTAGAGAGAGAAAATTCTTGAGAGCCTCAGTCTCATCACTGAAAAAGAGGGATTCAAGCATCGGCACTGATGCGTTCTCATGAGTTGCACCTACGCAAACTATCAAACAAAAAACTCCTTAGCCAAAATTCCATGCGAGACTAGAGCCTTAACCAAGCGCAACCTATGTTATGATAATGGTTTTCTGAAATTTCTGCTCGAAAGTACCCAAAGGCACCAGAACAACTTCATCAACCGTTATTCCTATTCTATTCTTTATCTCAAGGCGAATCATAGTTATCAGGGAACTCTCTGCTGAATTTGACAACTCCTTCATCTTCTCAACTTTCAGAGTCACATATTGTTTTGGTGTCCTTTTGTCAAGAACAACCTGGCTCTTCCCTGTAAGTTCCGAAAATTCCCTGAGTATGAATTCAAATCGACTTGGAAAAACAGGTGTTCCTCGAATCTTCGTCATATAATCCACCCTGTCTATGTCAATTCCCACTTTGGGGTGCGACATTCCGCACTCACACTTCTCAAATCCTAAAAGGTTGGTAGCATCGTTAGAGCGGTATCTAATGAGAGGAAAAGCTTCTCTCTGAAGAGTAGTTACAATCAATTCCCCGTTTTCCCCATCACCAAGATTGTCAAGGGTTTCTGGATCAACCACTTCAACTAAGTGGTAGTCAGCCCACACATGGTGGGAATTTCGATCTTTGTAGCAGTGAACTGAATAGCCCGGGAACTCTGTTGCTCCATAGTCACTTGCCACAACTTCGTAGCCAAACTCCTTCTTCAACATCGCGATTTGGGGTTTCGTGGGTTTCTCCGCAACACAAATGCCTACCCTGAGAGAAGAAGCACTCAAGTCTTCTCCAAGTTGTTTCGCTACTTCAGCTATCCTGAAATGAAAATTCGTCACTCCATAAAGAACAGTAGTCTTGAATTGCTTTATTATTCGAATCTGCCTTTCCGAGTTACCGGAACCCACGGGAATTATGCAGGTACCTATTTTTTCCGCACCCGAATGCATCGACCAAGCGCCCTGCCACAGACCATAGGAGGCAGTGATTTGTATAACATCCTCAGGTGTTACACCGTGAAATGTTAGTTTCCTCGCTGATGCTTCCCCTACTATCTCAATATCCTTTGGACTGTGAAAAATAGTGAGGGGTTTACCTGTAGTTCCAGTTGTCATGCGTAGAGTAGCAACCTTGGAAGGCGGAACCGCAAGGATGTCTGCAGAGTTTTCTTCCAACTCCTTTCTAGTTGTGAAAGGAACTTTCGCCATATCCGTTACGCTTTTTATCTGGGAAGGATCCACATTCGCTTTCTTGAATTTTCTTCTGTAAAACTTGCTTTTTTCGTAGACACTTCTAAGCTGATGCCTCAAAAGCTTGAGCTGAAGCTTTTTAAGTTCTTCACCCGATGCTGACTGAATTTTCTTGTTCCAATACTTCCCTTCCAAAAAAACACCCTCACACTGTCTCTCAATTTCTCAAACTGAAGATTTCACGGAATATCCAGAAATTTCTGTATAACCTGACGATGGTGGATAATTTTCCAGTAACTTTAAGTTTTCCTTGCAGGAAAGCTTTTATCAATCTCAAGGTTTTGTGCTTCGCTCCTCCTATAGACTGCAAAGTCGCTAAATCGATTCGAAAAGTAACATCTGTGTTCTCAATGACAGCTTCATTAACCTCAACACCCCGTTCATCTATTCTTAGAGGAAGAACCGGTGCTTCTCCAATCTTAAAAACAGCTTTAATCTTGAGGCTTGACATTTTCTCCTTAAAGACATTGTCCGTACTTAATCGTCTGTTAAGGATCTCCAGTCGCTTCTTGAGTTTGCTCCAATTTAGTACCTTTGTATACCGGGTGGTTTTGTTAGGAGCAGCAATATAGTAGACTGCAGGACGATATAGAGGGTTGATCATGTCAGGATTAGGAAACATGTAACTTAACACTGCTCCTTTCTCCTTGAAAGCTTCAGAGGATCGGAGGAAAAGCAAAAGTGATTTCCCTATTCCCTGTCTTCTATGTTTAGTGTCTACCGCGATGTCCGCACCCAATATCGTTCTAGCTTTAAGCTTACTTGAGAATCTCAGCTCTCTGACAAGCCAATGATTACACCCAACTATTGCCCCATCCTTCTCCGCGACCACAACCAGTGAAGGATCAAAGTCTGGATTGCGCTTAAACTTCCAATCCCAATAATCCCCTTCCAAGAACCCGCTGAAAACATTCTTTACCAATGCCTTAACAGCGTCTTCATCTTCAGTCCTCAGTACACTATACAGATAACTGGGGTCTTTTTGTCTCAGGGTCATGTTAATCCCTTATGCATCAGCCATAATCGCTTAGAGGTGTAAACCATGAGGCTTTCATGTTTAATAACGAAAAAAGCTTAAGGACACTTCGAATTTTCCAAAAAGGTTTTACACTAACTCTTCCCCGAAGCCACATGAAAAATGAGTTTTCCTGTTGTAACAGCAACTTTGACAGGGTAATAGTGTCTAGTTCAATGGAAACAGTTGGTTTCTGAACTTCTTCAAGAATACGGACATTTCCGTTCCGAATTTTTAAGCCAATTCTACTGGCCATCCATGTTGGAGCACCTCGCAATCGAACTTCAACATCTTCATTGACCTGTTTCAACTGCTCTTTCTGATCTTTCGCCAAAAGCAAAAATAATCTCTTGAAGTCAAGCACGCTCACGAAAACATCAGGGGGTTTATTCTCGTCAAATCCCAACTTGTTGCATACAGCTCTAATAGCTTCATCTTCAATGGGAGCGTGCAGACTTACAGAACTTGCTCCAGATTTCAATGTGAAATCTATTGCAGCCTTCAGAAGCAGCTTAGCAATTTCCTCAACGTTGCTGGCCTTGTTTACACTTAGCTCCCAGACATTTCCAGATTTTCCCACGACTGCGTATCCGACTGGTGTTTCTAAGCGATCTATTACAACGAAAACACTATTTCTGCTAACATCTGGTCGCTCCAAACAACACCAACGCCAATACTCGGGCGTTCTCACGACATAACCAGCATATTCATAATAGCAGTCTTCGAAGATGCGAAGGATCTCAACCTCATCCCCGTCTTGAAACGTTCTAACCTTGTATTCCGCCGTTCCTTGCTCCACTAAACCCACGCTCTCTCACGACGTAGTCATATTCAGCCAGAGTCCAACGAAGCGTTGATGATATTGAAAGTCACTCAGGGTTGCATTGTAGATCCAGAGCTCGAAGAACAGATTCCCATAGAAGCCACTATTCACGGGATCCCAGCCTATGTGCACATCTTTTATCGACAATACAGCATCGTTTAGAGTCATGTCAAAGACTTGAATCTGTGAGGTGAATTCGTCATAATCATAGTTAAGAGAAAAAACAAGGGGAATCTCCCAAATATCCTCATCTGCGACAAAGGCCCTAATGTCATAGAGCGCTGGCAAAGTACTAGCAGTTCTGTTAAAACTATCAGGGCCTGACTGTGTTTGATTTCTAAACTTCACCAAAACCTTATAATATGCTGCATGTCCCAAACGATTTCCAATACCTGAGAAAACCTTGTATTCGCCACCAACAGTCACGTTAAATGGATACTCCTCCGCCCTTTGATTAGAACCCAGAAGCCAAAACTCAGAGAAGAATTCCGTACGAGGAATAGACAAAAACATACTGAGAACAGGTGAGACTACAAGCAGCATCAAAATCCCTCCAACAACCAGAAAGACAATCCTGTACTCATCTAAAATCAAGTATTCTCATCCTCCTTGACTTTCTTCTTTATACGAAACCAAAAGGCAACACTGCCTACAACAATCACTATCGCCCCGAAAGTTGACGACAGGGTTGTTGTAACAACACCTGAGTGATTCTCTTGTATTGTTATCTCCGTTAATTCTTCGGCATCACTAATGAATCCCGTCAACAGTTCTTGGCTTTGAGCTGCGAGGTCAAGTGCAGAGTCGAAATCTCCTGTGTTAAATGACAGCGAAGCTTGTGATAAGAGCTCTCCAGCTTGATGAAGTGTCATCAACAAAGTCGAGATGTTCGCTCCAACATTATCTGCCTTTGCAATAGCAGAATAACACTGGATAATGGTTTCTTTAGTTCCATCCATGACTGCTGAAGCTTCAGCTTCACTCGCTCCGAAAACCCGAAATGGGACACTACAAGTAAGAGTCACTAGGAAAAAAACAGCGGTCATAAGTGCATGTAAGTGTCGCATTATTATTTCACTCCATGCTGACCTGCTTATTGCCACTATTTCTCCGATTAGAAGTGCTTGTGCTTGGATTCATGTATTTTTGTTCAAGCATTGCTCGTTCCTCCTCAACCGATTGTAGTTCCTTGTTGACTTGTTTGTGGTGCTTCAGATATGAGTTGAATCGCTGGAGAAATCTTTCTCCCTTCGCGGCGACGATATAGCTTTCATCGTCTTTAGCCCGTACAAGTCCACATTCCAGAACTTCATTGAGATACTTGCACAATAACTTGTAACTCAGATTTGCTCTATACATTATGTGGGTCTTTCGAGCGCCACCTTTAACAATCTCAAGGATCTCTGCTATAATCTGAAGTCGATTCCTATATCTAGACAATCCCATATCTCCTTAAGAAAACATACAAAATGAAATAACGCGTACTCAGAAGTTACTCTTTCATCTAGCACTCATATGTGAAGCCAGCCTCTCCCGCCCTTCTTAAGCTGCAACTTATTCTTTCGACTATTGGAATGATCATTCAACCATAATCCATTTCGATCTCCGTTTCGAATCCGTCTAGAGGCAGCCATCTTTCTTCCAAACTTTCTCCATCCACCTACTTGTGGAGATGGTCTGTCTTCCTTCACCTTTACTTCGTAAGGAGCCTTATACTCTTCAAGGACCTCTTTGAACTCCAAGGGTTTGTATCGCCTTGTGGCCACAATCACTTGACCTTTGTCTACGAAGAGTAACTCAAAATCTTTTCCAGCGACGCCTTCAGCTCTGACCTTGTCATTTATCCGTTCCTTCCACAACTGAACCCATTGTTGCCTAAGGTCCTCTACGAAACCTTTCCAATCGAGGGCAACTGCTATACCATCCCCCCCTGACGGGAGCGGATTAGAATCGGTCATTACCTACTCTTCTCCAACATTGAGCTGTAGAGATTTCCTCCGTCGCTGTTCTCAGATCTAGCAGTAGAACAACTCCTGGGATTTATAAGATTAGTAGTACAATTGTTCTGGACCTAAGATACAGAACTTAGTTCTATTAAAATGCGCGGGTAAAATAGAACTCTCAACCACAAGAACTAGACCAAAGATTCTCAAAACTAAAAACAAATTACCCAAGAATATCATTGGGCTGCAATCTTGCTAAGACTGGACTATTTCCTAGATCAAGTTAATGATGGTACGTGGCATAATCTCACTGATCTCTCCAAGAAGCTGAATATTCCCGAGCGAAGACTAGCACTCTTATCAAAGCTACTGTCAGAGACCAGTATTGTTGAATATGAAACCAAAGAGAATAGAGTACGACTAAAAAAAGAATGGTCAATCCTACTAGAAAAAACCGAGGAACAAGAAGGAACCAAAAGATCTGCCCTAGGAACGGTCGTATTACCACCAAGGAAAACAATTGACCTCCAAAGAATCCAAATCACAAACCTCACCGAAAAGGAACTGGAATTAGGATTCCGCGTAAACAAAGAACTAGAAGAAATAGCAATAAGCATGATGAGCTAAACTAAATCGATATAAACTCTTGAGCTCTCCGCAAAGTCTTCAATAAATCCCGACCTTCTTGAGTCACCTTATAAAAAACCATACCACTTTCTCGATTCACTTCTTTCAACAAACCACTTTCAAGCATCTCAGACAAATAACAATTGAAACGCAGAAAATTCAAGTTAGCACGATACATAATTCTTGTCTTATTTGCCCCATTAAGAGCCTCAGTAAGAATATCCATAATAACCTTCGCCCTACTCCTACGCGCCATCGATACCATCCACTAATTCGAATTGTCACAACATAACAGACATATATCAACCTATCAAAATAATAAAAGATTAACTGCTTCTAACTATCCTGTCCGGCGTATTTTCCAAGATAACTTTGGATTATCCAAAGTCGCCCAAACTCGACAGCTCGTCGCCAATACGTTGCCAGCATGTCGCTAACGCATTATGACAATAGTCATATACCAAAAAAATGAAACATGTAAAACGGCTTTCTTTTGTCAAAAGAACGATGTTTTTAATATTTCAAAATCGTCGCCAGCACGTCGCCAGCAATTTGCCAGTGGCGGTCCATGAACATAACCACGATAATATGTATTAATATAAGTTGCAAGGGAAACTGGAGAATTAAGCTTCTTTTAGGGAAAAACGGTTAAAAAACATATTTCATTATCAAATTGAGTGAGAAGACAGAAAATAGACGAATCAGACGATTCCAGATCATTGTAGACAAAATTGCTTGAGTAAGTGGAATAATAGTTGAGCAATGCGGTTTAGATTAAGTTTGGTGGGTTTGGCATTTTACACTGTTAGTGCACAGTATAGTCTTCTAGAAGAGTGTTCTAAACTAAAGCCTCAGAAATCTTTTAAGTTCAATCGACGAACAGGTCTACTGGAGAGCCACTTGAAGTCCTTGGTTCACGATGTTATTGAGCTACTGAAGGATGGCAAGTGGCATACCGTAGCAGAAATCCACCGCGAAACCAAATTACAGGAAATTAAAATTGGGATTCTAGCCGAATTCCTTGCTGCATACTCATTCTTACACCTGGACAGGGAGGAAAAGAGGGCAAAGTTATCAAAGGTTTTTGCGGAGTTCCTTAAAGAAAGCTATAAACTTGAACATTACACTGACATTAACGCTTCAAGATTGCGATAAGCTTTTAGAAAATCCATTCCTTTTTCAGTAGTCTCAAAAAACCGGTGTTTTGAACTTCTTCTTTCCGTAAATGTTTTCAGAAGTTCCTTCTTCAGGAGAAACCTGAGATAAACCTGCAACTGTCTGAAGCTCAAGTTACATCGGTACATAATCGATGTCTTACGAACTCTATCACCCGCAGAATCAAGTATATCAGCAATAATATCTAAGCCCCCTCTGTGCGATGATCTCACCTCACCGATGGCTTGCACCAAAATTCTTCTCACCAGACTCCTTTGCGGCTCCCTGTATATTTGTAATAGCTATATTAGCATATTTAAACCTTCTTCGGTAACATTAACACATGGAAAAAGACAAGAGATTAGCATCATGGCTTCAAAAGAGACACTCTTTCACCCAAGAGATGTGACCGAGAAACATCGTGTACCTTCACTTCCACAATTTGACCAATAAGAGTCTTAGCTGTGACCTTGTCAATCTTGATCGCAATGGGTTTGTACGCAAAATTCCTTCCAACAACCGAGCCATTCTTTCCCATTTCATCAACCAAGATTCTTCCACTCCAGTGACCCCATTCACGATTCCTATCAAAAGAAACATTGTGAACTAAGCGCGTCATCCTCGCACTCCTAGCTTTCATCTCTTGAACATCGATCCTCGCTTCCAGATCAACCTCAGGAGTTTTTGGTCTGGCAAAGAACTTTGAAATATTCACGATATCCGGTCTCGTGTCTTCAATTAACTCACAAGTATTGTCAAAAGCCTTTTTGGTTTCTCCTGGAAAACCAACTATTACGTCAGTAGCTATTGTTGACTGGGGAAATTCTTCTTTAAAGGCTCCCACTATGGCTTTAAAATCGATTCTGGAGTAGCGACGGTTCATTCTCTTCAGAATCTCATCATCACCGCTTTGCACGGGTATGTGAAGAAACTTGAATATCTTTCCACTTTTGAATTCCTCGATAAGCTCATTCTTAATCTTCAAGAAGTTATCTGGTGTCATCATACCAACCCTAACAAGAAATTCGCCACTAAGACCCGAAATACGTCTGAGGAGCTCAGGCAGACTTGCACCTATGTCCTTCCCGTAGCATGCAGTATCCTGGGATGTAAGCCAGAATTCTCTAAAGCCTCTATCAAGATCTCTTTCAACCTTGCTTGTAATCTCTTCAATATTGTAGCTTCTCAGTTTCCCACGAGCAAAACGAACGCAACAGTAAGCACATTCTCCCAGGCACCCATAACATATGGGTATGATGCTTATGCAGGAGTTGATGGGCATTCGAGGTAGGTCAAGTCGGGGCATGTTAACAGCTTCACCAACCTCTTCAATGTTCATCCCCATCGAAATCCTTCGAACAACATCAACAATTTTATCGCCACAAGCTGGACCCACAACCCCATCAAACCGAACCTCCCTGTGCAATCTCCTGAGGTTCACCAAAGGCAAACATCCAGCTATAACAAGTTTCTTCTCCCTCGGAACCTTCTGTAGCAAATGTATCATTTTATTTTCGGTTTGAGTCTTGACAGCACACGTATTGAAAATCACGAGCTCAGCTTTCTCAGGTGATGAGACAATTATGTGCCCTGCATTTTGAAGACACCCAGCCAAAGCCTCGGTATCTGCCATATTACTGGAGCAACCGAAACCCTTGACATAGGTTCTCATCAAGGCACCATCATTAAAATATACAAGTTTAAGTCACAAACCAAGACATAAACATTCATAATAAGCCCTGCTTTTACACATGACTTGAAACTATACCGAAGGATTTAAATATAGATTACAAAAACATGTTTGAATCATATTTGTATCATATTATATACACCTATATCCAGAAAAATACACTCGGATCCACTACCACTAAAGGGAGGAATTCAAGAAAATGAAACTTATAACCTTACACCTTCCCGAACCCTACATTCAAGCCCTTGACAATCTCGTAACTGAACAATTCTATCCTAATCGAGCAGAAGCGATACGTATCGCTATACGAGACATGTTGACCACAGAGGTTTGGGAGAGGAAGAAGAATGGATTACGAAAAACCAACTAGCCGTGCTCTTCAATCAAATTGGCAAGGAACCCTGAGACAAGCTGACGGGACACAATCACCCAGTTCACCCCAGATTGCCATTATTGGAATAGGAGAAACGGGCAACACTGCAGTATCGCAGTTAGGCAAACTAAAAGGGCAAAATGTTCGCACAATCACAATCAACCCACACTTATTTCAACTCGAGAAATCAGATCAAGAAAAAGCCACTATGGTGGAAAACAAGTTAGATAAAGCCTTGGATGAAACTGACATAGTCCTTCTTGCCACCTGTTTGACCCATGATCTCGAAACCAAAGTCGCGTCTAAGATTGCTAGAACAGCCAAGAAAAAAGCAGTCACAACTGTAGGAGTAGCTGCAAACTTAACTCCTTTAAGAGGAGATGAATCAGTACTAACCTCTAAGAGTCTTCGAGAACTTCAAAAAGAATGCGACATGGTTATTCTAGTGAATAGCCAAGACCTCATGGAACTTGTGCCTAAAATTCCTCTAGAAGAAATTATGAATATTACCGCTCATACGCTGACCAGCGTGATAACAGGTCTGGTAGAGACATTTTCGGCACCCAACCTTCCTGATTCTAGCCTGAATAGTTACAGGACTTTATTGGAAAGTGGAGGATTGGCAGTGGCAGGAATTGGAGAATCCAACATCGCAGATGGCGTAGAGGAAGCAGTGTACAACGCACTAGAAAATGTTCGTTCCGGTCAATTGTTGGATGTTGGCTTCCACAAAGCTAGAGGAGCCTTCATCCATGTTGCAGGCAGCACAGAGACGGCGATTGAAGAAGCAAATCGTGTGGAGAGAACCTTACAGAAGCTTATGGAAGAAAAGTCTTCAGTCTTTTGGGAAGTAAGAGTAAATCCTGACCTCAAAGGTAGAGTTCGAGCTATGTTAGTGATGGCAGGTACTGCCACTCCCGTTAGCTCAAAGTGGAATCTTGGTTCACTTGCTGGAGAACTCCATAACCTTGAATTGAATTCTGAACCCGATAAGAAGCTACCTATAGACTTTGAGCTCTATCAAATGGAGAACTTCTAGGTTACTGTTGATTCCTCTTTCCTTTAGCCTTTTGAAGCAGTCTTCCCAATCTCATATGCCACGGTATACCTCTACCCCAGGGGGTCACTTCTCCACTCCTTATCGTTTTTACTACATCTTTAAGGGTTTTTTCAGCGTTAATTCGAGTATAAGCCATCCCAATTTCGGGAGCAAAATGTGCATCACTTCCTCCTGTTTGAGGAAGGGATAACTGGACCGCGATTTTTCGATTCTTATGAACAGAAAGAGAGAAGGGTATTGCTGATGAATTAATTACTTCGATTGCATCCCAATCTTGCTTTAAATTCCTTCTGGCAACACCTTTGAAAAAGCCCATTGGATGAGCAAGAATAGCTAGCCCATTTGCATCATGAATCTGGTCAACAGTCTCAGCGAAAGAAAGACCAGGTTTCATAAGCACATCTGTGTCAATAGCCAAGACATGCCCTTGACCTGTTGTTATCTCAGTTCCAGGAATAATCAGTAAATCATTGATTTTTTCCATCTCTCGGAAACTGTTAACAACATTATGCTCTGTAACAGCGACACCATCTAAACCTCGTAGTTTCGAGTAGATGACAAGCTCCTTTAGGGTAATAGAAGAGTCGAGGGAAAACCTTGTGTGGACATGCAGGTCAATCTTAAGTGGCAAACAACAGTTATTTCCAGCAGCTTCCATACTCAACCACCTCATCAGATCTAAACAACCACACTCCACTGTAAATCATTGACTGTGCACAAGCCAAAAAAACATTTGCTCCTTTTACTGCCACGAAAACAACTGAATTATGAGCATTAAAGTGTTCTAAGTCCAGGCGTCTTTACCTTGCCTATTCCGATAATAATCAACGGATTGAGAAATACAGCTATTTAAACGGGATTTGCGCGCACGCAAAAGGAAAGGAGGTTTCGCGTGTTCGGAATTAAACTTCTTTTTGCTAGTTTACATTTGGTCTGCGTGCAGAGAGGAAGACAGCTGATGCTATGATTATTGCACTTAAAATCGCCAGTATTGCTGCTACAGTAAGAAGTAATACTATGTTGTTCATGGATCGTAGGAGGTTTTGCGCGTAAGATTGGATTACGTCAATGCGCGGGCGCGCAATTATGCGCGCGTTGTTTGTATATACCCATAATTCAACATTTGTGGATTGTGCTCTTCCATCAGTGGGTACAGTGAAGCTTATGTCCTCTAGTGCCACTGATTGATTACTAGCTACAATAACATCGCTGTAGACAATAGTTCTGTTACCTAGCTCATCCCAACCATCTACTGTATACATCATCCAGTTAGTGAATTGTATACTTATATTCCTAATCTCTATGGGATCTCCACTGGTATTCCTAATTATTATGGAAATTGCACCAGTATCTCCGGGTCCATATTCCACTTTGTCCTTGTTAACAAATACGTCGATACCATTTGCACTCACTGATTGCACCAAGATCATAGAAAACACTGCAAAGACCATTAAAACTGGGAACAGTTTCTTCAAGATTTCACCTATCCCTTGTGTTCAGCTTTTCATATTTAAAACTTACTAACTCAGGCTACCATTACAAATCAACTTCCTTTGTCGTGCTGGCAAAAGGGAAAACTCATTACAGTTTTACCGTTGAAATTCTCGGGAAAACGTCAGTCCTGCTTCCGTTATTTACTTCTTATGTAGACCTCACTGTTTCAACACGATTAACTCTTCAATGGGTGAAACACGTATGTGTATTCTGCGCGCGCGCGATCATGTTCATGTCTTGTGCTAGGTTAGCTTGTGATTGTTGTTCCAGCTTTGCCTTCGAGAGACTTCTTTGCATTTTCAAGGGAAGAAATGACTGCTTTTTCTCCATTGGCTTTCAAGAATTGTATAGATGCTTGGATTTTTGGGGCCATGCTTCCCGGAGCAAAATGTCCCTCACTTAAATATTGCTTAGCTTCCTTTGTGGACATCTTGTCTATGTTGATCTGGTTTGGTTTTCCATAATTGAGGGAGACTTTTTCAACGTCTGTTAACATGAGGAGAATGTTTGCGCCTATGTGATTGGCAAGAATCTGCGCACCCAGATCCTTATCAATGACAGCTTCCACACCTTCCAGAATGCTATTCTTTCTCAAAACTGTTGGAATCCCTCCACCACCCATAGCAATTACTATGACACCAGCATTGAACAAAGCTGTGATAGCTTCCTTCTCCACGATTTGTTTTGGGTTAGGGGATGGTACAACTCGTCTATACCCTCTTCCGCTGTCTTCAACCATCTTCCATCCTTTTTCTCGTCTCAGGTTGTCCGCCTCTGAACTGCTGTGGAAGGGTCCTACAGGTTTTGAGGGGTTGTCAAAAGCTGAATCCTCTTGATCTACTACTGTTTGAGTCACCAGGGACACAACGGGAATTGCCAATCCAATTTTCTGCATCTCGTTTTGCATTGATTGCTGTAGCATGTATCCGATCATGCCTTGACTTTGAGCCCCACAGATATCCAACGGCATTGGTGGCAGTATATCCTTGGAATGTTCATTCTTTAGAAGGATGTCGCCGACTTGGGGTCCGTTGCCATGGGTGATTACCATCCTGTATCCATCTTCGATTATTCGCACCAGATGCTTACAGGTTCTTTGCACATTCTTGAACTGCTCCTTAGCTGTTCCCTTCTCAGAATGTTTCAAGATGGCGTTTCCACCCAAAGCTACCAAAACTTTCCGACTCATGAAACCATCAACTTCATCTGTGGCAGGAAAGATACAAATCGATGAGTGTGCATTAAAACTTTTGCAAAGTTTGTAATATCGATATGGATACGTACGCGAGAACTGAATAGTTAAAAGACGAACTAGCCACTCAGTAATTGGGTGTCCCTCGGAATGGAACCGATTAAACTTATAAAAAAGAGAGATGGAAGAATAGTTAATTTTGACATTAGAAAGATTGTTGAAGCAATATGGAGAAATGCAGAGGCAGTTGGATTTGATGACAGGTCCGTTGTTGAGGATATTGCACAGCAAGTAGTTAAGCAGTTAGAAAAGCAACTGCAACCTCATGAAACACCCCATGTAGAACAGGTTCAAGACCTTGTAGAAAAAAAACTTATTGAAAATCGACAGTCAAACATGGCGAAGGCATATATCCTCTATCGCCAGAAGCACACCCAAATAAGAAATACAAAGGCTTTACTAGGGGTAACAGATGAACTGAAGCTCCCTCTTAATGCCATAATAGTCCTGGAGCGCCGATATCTGAAGAAGGACGAAAAAGGCAGAGTCGTAGAATCCACAAGTCAAATGTTCAAGCGTATAGCAAGTAGTGTAGCTGAAGTTGAAGAGAAATACGGAAAAAGCAGTGCTGAAGTAACTGAGTACGAAAATAAGTTCTACACCCTTATGACTAATCTGGAGTTCATTCCAAATTCGCCAACCCTTATGAACGCAGGTACAATGTTTAGACAACTAAGTGCTTGTTTCGTTCTCCCTGTGGAAGATTCCATAGAGAGTATATTTGACACTTTGAAGGCAGCTGCAATAATCCACAAAACTGGTGGAGGAACAGGTTTCTCATTTTCTAGACTGAGACCCAAACAGGATGTTGTTCGCACTACTGGTGGCATTGCGTCTGGAGCCTTATCTTTTGCTAAGATATACGATATCGCTACCGAAGTTATGAAGCAGGGAGGTCGCCGTAGGGGTGCCAATATGGGCATACTTCGTGTTGATCATCCTGAAATAATGGACTTCATCGTGGCAAAGGAAAAGGAAGGAATTCTCAGAAACTTTAACATTTCCGTGGCTTTAACTGATGAATTCATGAAAGCGGTTGAAGAAGATGGATACTTCAACTTGGTAAATCCACGGAATAGCGAAACTGCGGAGACAATTAAAGCCAGAGCCATATGGAACCTCATGGTAATGATGGCATGGAAAAACGGTGAGCCTGGAGCAATCTTCTTAGACACTATAAATCGACACAATCCAACCCCAAAATTGGGGCAAATAGAAGCAACCAACCCTTGCGGGGAACAACCTCTTCTTCCTTACGAGTCCTGTAATCTCGGCAGCATTGATGTGAGCAAGTTTGTCACTAGTCACAGAAAGATTCTGTGGGGGAAGCTGAGAAACACTGTAAGAATGGCAACAAGATTCTTGGACAATGTCGTGGACGCCAATTTGTACACATTACCCATAATAGAGAAAACAACTAAGGGGAACCGGAAAATCGGTCTAGGAATTATGGGTTTTGCTGATTTGCTCATTAAGATGAACATACGATATGACACAAATGAAGGACTTGAAATCGGAGGAAAACTCATGGATTTTATAAACACTGAAGCGAGAAAAATGAGTTTAGAATTGGGCGAAGAAAAGGGAAACTTCCCAAATTTCAATAATAGCATCTTAGGAAACCACTTCAAAAACATGAGAAACGCCACAGTGACAACGATCGCCCCAACCGGGACAATCAGCATAATTGCTGGCTGTTCACAAGGAATTGAACCCCTTTTCGCAATCGTCTACCTTCGCGAAGTCGCTGAAAGTCTTGGACAGAACCTCATTGAAGTAAACCCTTTGTTTGAAAAGATCGCTCTAAAAGAGAACTTCTACAGCGAAGAGCTAATAAGAAAAATCGCCAGACAGACATCCATACAAAACTTCGAAGACATCCCAATAAACTGGAGAGAAATTTTCATTACAGCCCATGATATCAGTGCTGAGTGGCATGTCCGTATGCAAGCAGCTTTCCAGAAGTACACAGATAATGCTGTCTCCAAAACGATTAACTTCCCCAACTCAGCTACGCCTGACGACATTGACAGCGCATACACAAAAGCCTATAAACTAGGATGTAAAGGAGTCACTGTATATAGACATGGCAGCCGAGAAAAACAAGTCTTACGCCCCATCGAAAGCGATGGAACCCTCGGTAACATTAATTCCTCATGCCAAGCTTGTGCGTAGAGTTTTCATCTTCCTTCCACCAGTTGCCTAAAACTTCGCAAATAATCTCTAGGTAGCCAAGGATCCAGTCAAATGTACATGCAACGCGTTTACTTTCAAGCTCAAAACAGGTTTCGAACTAGTCCTTTTGGTTACTTCGACTATTGATTACCGAACTTGATTTCCAGGTCATAAGGCTTAATGCCTTTTCTTTAACTTGTCTATTTCAGATCGACCCATGGAAACCTCAATCAACTTGTCAGTAGTCAGTGTACTACTGATTGTAGTTGCAGCCAGTTCTCTATTCGTCATGTTCAGTTTGAATAACATAAGTCAAATTGTCCACGGTGAGCTCTACAATTTCGGTCTGCAATTCAGCTACAGATGGGCAATGCCCTACTGGGTCTTCTCGGGAATAGTCTTCGGTTTATGTTGGGCAAGCATTCTAGTTTCTATATCCATGACTTTCTATCTCCTAAGAAGAGGGCAGAAAAATAACCTATCTGATCATCAGCTGCACCAAGATCAACAGATTGGACACATGGAGTCGTTTTCTGAAGGAGAAACCCAGCGAAGTCTGAGTGAATACACTGCAGAGGAGGCGAGGAGACCAGATGAGTCCTTAGCCCCAGAGGCATCCGAAATGGAGCCTATTGAATACGAAAATGAACAAATAGACGATACAATGCAGATGTTTGCGACAAGGAATACAGAGGACCATGAAGAGGAAACCGCACCCTTCAGCAGCGACAGAGAAGGTGAAAAGAAGTTAATTCCACCAGACGACAGTTCATCTAGTCAAGCTGATCCTTGATCTGAAGATGAGCAGAGCTAAATCTCAACATCGGAAAGAGAAAATTAATTTTCTGGAAATTAATGTTAAGTCTAACACATACTGCAAATAGTTACCTCCGATTCATAACGTTAAATTGCTAAGTCAGCTAGCATCTAATGATTAGGGGTAGATTTGACCTTCAGAAAAGCTTTCACGGTTTGGATACTGATAGTATTTGCTTTCTTAGGTGCTTTCAACATTCTATACGCTTGGACTTCATTGTATGCCGAAGGTGCAGGTTTCATGATGGGTTTCCCCCTTCTAGGAAACACATTTTCTCTAGATGTGACATTCTATTTGTTCGGAGCCTCAATAGTTACTTTGATGTTTATGGGAGTTATCTGCTACGTAGTTTTCCATAGTGATTCATTAGATCTGACATTATTTCAACTCGCACAAAGTTTCGAAGAAAAACTAGACCAGAAAGGTGAAGAAATGCAGGCCTCAACCACTGAATCATTGGCAAAGCTTGGCTTGAGAGAGTTCCAACTCAAGGAAGACGTGAAAAACCTACGAAAGGAAACTGCACAATTGAACAATCAACTCCAAAAGAGCATAAAAAACTGGGACACAAATCTTATCAAAACGAAGAAGCAACTTGTATTAATCTCTCGAAAAGCCAATGACATTCAAAAAGACCAGAAGCAACTATTCAAACAAAAGAGAAAACTAACATCAGCAGATAGCTTCGAAAAGAACCTGAAAGACATCCATGAAAAGATTGACGAAATCAACTCCATCCCAAAACCCTACCTCTCCAGCACAGACAAAATTGAATTACTGGAGGGAAAAATCCTGAAAAAGAATACAGTCCAACAGCTCAAATCGGTTGGCTTGGAAAAGATTGAAGACATTCTGTTAAAAAGTCCGATAGAAATAGTTCTGACAAAAGTCATGTCTGAGAATGAGGCGAAAAGTCTTCAGAGTATTTTACAACTTCTAATGGTTCCAGGAGTGGAGCATGAAGACGCCATGCTACTATTAAAGAGCGGAGTAACTTCGAAACAGGAGTTGGAACTTCAAGACTGCTTCAGTCTTGGAGCTAGAATCTCGAAAACCGCTGAACACTATGTAAAAGAGGGAAAAATAAAGGAGAATGAAAAACCAACCCTGGAAGAAATCGCGTCATGGATAAAATGGGCAAAAATCCAGTAGTTGACTCACTCTTAAACGATTAATTATCCAGTCTTTACTGGCTGGTTTTCCCAGTACGATTTTACTTGGCTTTTCTCATTAATTACATATTCTTTCTTAAAGATAGGCACTTCTCTTTTGTATCTTTCCACAGCGTCATTCAAAGTTGTAAATATATCCCATCTATGAGAACCTGCAACTAGGACATAGACGAGTTCTTCACCTACTTCAAACTCACCCAGCATGTGATGAATTTGAACATCCACAATCCCCTCGCGGTTTTTCAGCTCATTGCAGATTTTTTCCAGAACCACATTAGCTTGCTCTTCATAGGCTTCTATTTCGAGCTTCAACACTTTTTCTTTATTTACAGTTTCGTTTCGGACAACGCCAACGAAAAATGCTATTCCACCTGCATTCTGAAAACTCTTGCAGGTTCTTGCGTTCTCGATTATACTGGGCAGTCCTATTGTACCTTTTTTGTGAACCCATGTCCTCTTTACCAATGCTTTTCCCCTGATTAGAATAGCGCTGTCTTTCATATATACTCTAGAATATTAACTTGGTCTTATGGAGGGATTTGATTACGATTCTCCTTTTTCACTAAAATTAAACACTGATCTGGAAACACAGAAATCATAAAATACAGGTTTACATATGTCAAATATTCCTCAATAGAATCAGGAAAACCTCCATCAAGAAAAACCTTTCACATTTAATATGGGTTGGTTAAAAAAGATGCCCACTAGAACTCACAAAATCGAAACACCTGAAAAATTACAGATTAAAAGAATTCATCACGCAAAAAGCTATGGACTGACTGTTGACCTCAACGCATGCGTGGGCTGTGAATTATGTAGTTTAATTTGTCCACGAGAAGCCATCACAATCACTAAGAAAGTCAAAGAGCCAACACAAAAAGCTCAACGACCGACAATTGAAGTGGATAAGGAAAAATGTCAATATTGCGGAATTTGTACTGCTATATGTCCTTATGGAGCAGTTACAGTAAACGTGGACGACTCAACAACAGCTTCCGTTGTGGACAAAGAAAGCTTCCCTAAACTTATCCGCGATATTAAAGTGGACACGATAAAGTGTCCAGATGACTGTAAAGACTGTGAAGATGCTTGCCCACTAGACCTTATAACGGTCACTTCAGACTCAAAAACTGGCAGGATAACGCTAGAGATTGAACGAGAAAAATGCCCTTGTTGCCGCATCTGTGAAGTCCGATGCCCAAAAGGCGCAATTCATGTTAGAAAGATTTTCACGGGCAGAATCCGAATTAATCAGAATAAATGTCCTGCTAACTGCCAAGATTGCCTGCAAGTGTGTCCAATAACAGACGCCTTATACATTTCGGAAGAAGACAATAAAGTACATGTCAATGAATTGTACTGCGTGTACTGTGGTCTATGTAGGAACGTTTGCCCCGAAGAAAACGCTCTAGAGCTTTCACGGTCAACCATACACCATACACAAGTTCGATCAGGTGCCTGGAACAAGGCTCTTGAGAAACTAACCTCAACAGCTGAAATGACAAAGGAACTACGTGGAAAAGGAAAGAAAAAGACCATGGAAGCCGTTGAGAAACGCCTTATGCCAAGGAAGGGGAAAAAATGACTGATACTAAACTGGAAAAAACATCGAAAATCAATACCCCTGAAGGAAACTCTGGAACACTGAAAAACCTAATAAATTCACCAATAAAAGCTGATGAGTTTGACCCACATTTCAAACATGAAATCAGTAAAATCCATGGTGGAGAGAAACTCAAACAATGTTTTCAATGCGGGACTTGTACATCAGATTGCCCCATTGCCAGGTTCAGCGACTCTTACAGACCAAGACATCTAATTCGCATGGTCTTACTAGGTCTGAAGAAGAGAGTTCTCACAAGTGACACATTATGGTTATGTGCAGCATGCTTCACATGCACTGACCGTTGCCCTCAAAATGTAGAAGTCGCAAGTGTCATTAGAATCCTAAGAAACGCAGCCATTAAACAAATGTTAATTCCACCAATTTTCAAAGAACTGGGATTGAACATATTGAAAGGAGGCATTGCATATCGAATCCCAGAACTTCGACTCAAGAAAAGAGAACAGATTGGACTGCCTCCATTACCGAAATGCAACCTGGACGCTTTGAAGAAACTGGGCGATGCTACTGGCTTCTCTAAAACACTCTTAGGAGCTGATTAATAATGACAGCACCTAAAGAAGAATCAAAATCAAAGTTCTTATTGTTCTTGGGCTGCGCCATACCTTACCGAGTTTCAAGCTACGAGATTTCTACGCGAAAAGTTCTGGACAAGCTCGGTATAGAGCTTGTTGAAATGCCAGAGTACAACTGCTGCGGTCTTCCCATCGATCCAGTGAATCATGATATGATGATTTCCTTGGCAGCCCGAAACCTTTGCCTAGCTGAACAACAAGGACTTGACATAATTGCTCTGTGCCCAGGATGTGCAGGAACTCTTCGCAAAGTTAACAGGAAATTGAAGGAAGACAAACACCTGAGGGAGAAGATCAATAGTTACCTAGGATTGGAATTCAAAGGCACGATTGAAGCGAAGCACCTTCTCCAACTCCTAGCTGAGGACATAGGTTATCAAAAGATCAAAGATTCAATTAAAAAGCCACTAAACGCTTTGAGTGCATCAGATCACAGTGGATGCCATGTTACTCGTCCAGGCAAATACATCGGATTCGATAATCCTGAGAACCCGGAAGTCCTTAAGCATCTTATTGAAGCAACAGGGGCCAACTACGTGGATTATGTTGATAGATTGGAATGTTGTGGGGCTCCGATTGCGGGTGTAAATGACAATATTCCCCTTGAACTCTCAAGAGAAAAACTGGTCCACGTAAAAGATGCAGGGGCTGATGTACTGATAACTGTTTGTCCATTCTGCCACATGATGTTTGACACTAATCAACCTCGTATAGAAAGAAGGTTCAATGAAAACCTGAAAATCCCAGTTCTTCACTATCCCCAATTACTAGGTTTAGCGATGGGATTCTCATCTAAAGAACTCGCTCTGGAAGGTCTAAGAGTTAGCCCAAATCACCTGATTTCACAAATGGGTGCAAAAACAGGGGTCTCTGAGAAATGACAGAAGAAAAACCTCGAATTGGCGTTTTTGTGTGCCATTGCGGTCTCAACATAGCTGGCGTCATCGACGTAAAAGATCTCACAGAATACGCCAAAACGTTACCCGACGTAGTCTACGCAAAAGATAATCGCTACACATGTGCTGACCCAGGTCAGGATGAAATAAGAAAGGCAGTGAAAGAACATAACCTAAACCGAGTCGTGGTTGCTGCCTGCTCTCCACGGATGCATGAACCTACCTTCCGCAAAACCTGCGCAGAAGCAGATTTGAACCCCTACTTCTTTGAAATGGCAAACATTCGCGAATTTGTATCTTGGTGCCATCCAAACACTCCAGAAGAAGCCACTGAAAAAGCTAAAGAAATCCTTAATATGGCAGTCGCAAAAGCAAGGCTCCTTCAATCCCTTGAAGAAATCGAAGTACCCGTAACCAACAAAGCTATGGTGATTGGCGGAGGAATAGCAGGAATCAGCTCTGCACTGGACCTAGCAGAAATAGGATTCAAAGTCTATCTGGTCGAAAAAACAGAAAGCATCGGTGGACACATGGCTCAGCTAGACAAGACTTTCCCCACCCTCGACTGCAGTATTTGCATTGAAGGCCCAAAAATGGTAGACGCAAGTCGCCATCCAAACATCGAGATAATATCCTATGCTGACATAGTTGGAGTATCAGGGTACGTGGGAAATTTCAAGGTCAAAGTAAAGAAGAACCCAAGGTATATTATTCAAGAAAACTGCACAGGATGTGGCGAATGCAAGGACGCCTGTCCCATTGAATACCCTAACGAATGGGACGTGAACATGGGAGTCAGAAAAGCCATTTCGGTCCCCTTTGAACAAGCAGTGCCCCTTGTATACACAATCAATATGGATCACTGCATCGAATGCTACAAATGCGTGGACGCATGTGGAGCAAGACAGGCTATAAACTTCGATCAAGAACCAGAAGAGACCGAGTTTGAAGTAGGCGCTATAATAGTGGCTTCAGGCTTCGATATCTACATGCCTTACGATGATCCACTATATGGATATGGAAAATATGACAATGTCATTACAGCCTTGGAGTTCGAACGACTCATTTTAGCAGCTGGACCCACTGGTGGAAAAGTCATCAGAGCCTCAGATGGTGAGAAACCTCACCGCGTATCCTTTATTCAATGTGTGGGATCACGAAACCTGAAGAAATACGAATATTGCTCGGGTTTTTGCTGCATGTACGCACTTAAGAATGCCATACTGCTGAAAGAGAAATACAAAGATGACGTCGAAGTCAACATCCTTTACATGGATATGAGAACTCCCTTTAAGGGGTACGAAGAATTCTACAGAAGAGCCCGCAATTTAGGTGTAACTTTCATTCGAGGTAGAGCCAGCCACGTTCTCGAAGACCCACAAACTAAGAATCTCGTAATCCGCGCGGAAGACATGACTCTGGGTCAACCCATCGATCTCCCAGCAGAAATGGTTGTTCTATGTACTGCTGCTGTCCCCAAATCAGATGCAGGGGATCTAGCACGAGTTCTAAGCATTTCAAGAGGAACAGATGGCTTTTTTATGGAAAGCCACCCAAAACTAAAACCGATGGATACACCAGTAGACGGCATATTTCTCGCAGGTGCCTGCCAAGCACCAAAAGACATCCCATACAGCGTCTCTCAAGGAAGCGGAGCAGCAGCGAGAGCCGCAACCATCCTATCCAAAGAAAAATGGAAAATAGAACCCATAGTCGCAGTAGTCGACCCTGAAAGATGCAGGAACACAAGAGTCAAGTGCGGCATATGTGCAGAACGATGCCCCTACGGAGCCATTGAAGCCCCTGAAAAACAAGCCGCAAAAGTTAGAACAGCTAATTGCCACGGATGTGGCACATGTGTAGCTGAATGCCCGTCAGATGCCATTACTCAGAACCACTTCACAGATGAACAGATATTCGCTCAAATAAGAACAGCATTGGAGAAAGATCCGCAACATAAAATCCTAGGGTTCTTATGCAACTGGTGTTGCTATGCAGGTGCTGATTTAGCGGGTACCAGCCGCTTTGAATATCCAACTCTGCTAAGACCAATTCGCGTAATGTGTTCAGGTCGTGTTGACAGAGATTTCGTTTTGGAAGCATTCAGAAATGGAGCCGGTATGGTACTAATTGGCGCATGTCACTTACCATATGATTGTCACTACATAAGTGGTAACTGGAAAATGAAAGCGCGCATGGACACATTAGCTCCCATGCTGCAGAAACTTGGCTTGAGTCCCCAGCGATTTCGAGTTGAATACGTTTCAGCAGCTGAGGGACTGAAGTTTGCAGAACTAATGAAAGAGATGGCTGCTCAGTTGGACGAGTTGGGACCCGAGACTATTAAAGCGGAAAACATGAAACTGAAACCAATCTTGGATAGGATGTTGAACAAGAAACAGAAAAAAGTTTACTGATCCTCAATTATTAAAGCTGCGCACGCTTAAGTTATTGATACATTCTCGATTTGAAAGTAGCGTTTCGCTAGGAAACGGATTCTCTCAGCGTTTCTCCCGTTTTTTCCTATAGCTATTCCTTTATCCTTTGGATTTACTAGCACGACCGCTATTGATTTCCCATCAGGTTTTTTTGTAATTCGAATCTCAGTTATCAGCGCTGGTTTCAGTGCATTCCTTATGAACTGTCCTGGTTCATCAGAATGCTCTATAATCTCATGTCTTTTACTTGTCATCCGCTCAAGAAGATGGATGTTCTTGCCACCCTTCCCGATGGCCATGCCGACATCTCCCTCTTTTACAACGAATATCGCACGATTTGCTTCCTCGTCGAGAATACAGTCCTTAACGGAAGCACCTGTGATGCTCTCAAAAAGCGCGATGTATCGCATTTCTTTGCTTGTCAGCTTTATTCCAGTTGACATTCAATAACCCTTTTTTATTCTTCCTGCTCTTGCACAAGGTCCAAGATATTGGAGTCACCTGGTTCTTTGATTGTTAGAGTTGAAACTGCAAATCGTTTTCCACATGTTCTCCCCAAATCAATGCTACTACCTTTGAAAGTTATGATCGGGATTTTCGATAGTTTCCCGTAGTATTCGAGATTTTCACGAATGTGGGGTTGAATGTTCGAGGTAAGAATTAGAGCTCTAGCTTTGCCAACTCTTGCGCTTCTTGCGCCGTCCTCTGCTCCAAAAACTACTTTGCCCGTTTTTACTGCAGCTGCGATAGCTTTGCCTACATCAATCATTACTTGTGCTCCGTGTTACCCTTTATGTTAGACATATATAGATTTACAAGTCCAGTGCCAATTGGTATAGATTGCCCAACTATAACGTTTTCGGTAACTCCTAGAAGAGGATCAGTTTCACCTTTTATCGAAGCATCAACGATGTTGGGTACAGTGATTTCAAAGGCTGCTCGAGCTAGGACACTTGATTTTGATCCACTTATCCCATGACGTCCAATTTGTCGAATTTCTCCCGTCGCTGTCATAATGTCGGCGACCAACAGTATATGTCGAATGTCAACGTCTAGACCTTGTTCCTCCAATACGCCAACAGCTTCCTTTATAAGAGAGTTGCGGGCTGCTTCCACGCCTAAAGTTTTAGTAATTTCATGGAAATGGTTGGTGAAGGTTCTTGTGGGGTCTACTCCCTTAGTTTCAAGAACTTGAGACAGATTTGATCCGTCAGTTCTGATCACCCATTCTCCACTTTCTTCAGCGACCAAAACACGTCTAATTCCAGAAGCTCCTTTCAAGTCAAGTTTGGTAACCTTGTCAACAAACTTCTTTCTACGAGTTTCAGGTTTCTTGGACTTGATGTATATCTTTCCAGCCTCACTTCTTACGTTACCTAATGCCTCCAACTTCGTCTTTATGTCATTCATCAGAATAGATCTGCTCTCCATCAATGCAGCATCGGGTTCAATGACTATCTCCTCGCTTTCCGGATCTTCATACACTCTCTTTGCAATATCTTCCATCGTGGTGTGTATTATATCGCGAGCAGCTTTAGCAGCTTTGTCACGACTTTTTCTGTGTTTTTTATCCAGGTAAGTTGTCATTATTGGTGTGGAGGGTATTCGTCGAGCATCAACAATCTCTATTAGTCGAGGTAATCCCAACGTAACATTTTGCTCCCTTACTCCTGCATAGTGAAATGTTCGCAGAGTCATCTGAGTACCTGGTTCGCCAATGGACTGGGCAGCCACTATGCCAACTGCTTCCCCTGGTTCAACAAAAGCTTGCTTGTAATTTCTCAGAGTCAAACTTATTGTTTGATCGACCCCTCTCTTGCTTAACTTGGTCTTACCTAATTCACGTTTCAATTCCTCCACTAGCAACGGTGTTAGCTCACTACTTATGCCCCTCAGTCCTTCTTCAACATACTTAGCTGAAGCCTTACTTCCACGGTATTGTGCAAGGACTACTTGGGCGACTAGTCTCCTAACGTTTACAGCTTTCCCATGATCACTTTTTGCGGGATCCACTCCGTCTTCGCCATATCGAAATTGAACAATCGCACCCACTGAATTTCGAACTGTACCATCATATTCTACTCGTAAATGCTCGAGGGCGTTGATCAACCGTCTTTGCATATATCCGCTCTGCTGAGTTCGGACTGCTGTGTCCACTAGACCTTCACGACCACCCATAGCATGGAAAAAGAATTCGACGGGGTCCAAGCCTGACTGGTAAGAAGAGTAGACAAATCCTCTTGCTTTTGGCGATGGATCACCTGGTTCGAAGTGGGGTAATGCCCTTTCCACGTAACCTCGCATAATGCGCTTTCCTCGAACTGATTGTTGACCAACACAAGCTGTCATCTGGCCAATGTTTAGGTTAGATCCTCTGGCTCCAGTTCGCGTCATTATTATACCCCCATTTTCAATAGTGAAATCCTGATCAGCGATTTTGCCAGCGCTGTCTCTCGCTATAGCCAGTTCATTCATAACATATATCTCAAAAGAGCTGTGAAGTGATTGTCCGGGTAGTCTCTGAAGAGTTTCGTTCCTATAAGATTCAATAAGCTTTCGTACATTTTCCTCGCGTTTCTGTAGAGTTCTAGATATTTTGTTTTGAGCCTTTGCGGATAACACGAGTTCATCAAACGAATAAGTGAAACCTCGCATTGACATGAAAAATTTCAGAAGTTGGCAAATGCTATTCAGGAATAGTCTGCCCCGTCTTGTTCCGTAATCTTTTATTATTCGGTGAAGAACGCTTTCTGATTGTTCAGCACCTATAGAACGTCTATCGATGACTCCTGATTTGAGAACGCCGTTTTTAATGACAACATAGGCATCATACTGGCATTCTTCTCTTAAGCATTTACTGCAACTCTGACAGATAGTAGCTTTAAGTGTATAATTGAAGTCTTTGGGTAGGAACATACTGAATATTTGTTTTCCAGTCCACATTTCTTTTGGTTTCTTCAACCCAGGTACAGGCAATGGACCTTCGTATCCAGCAGAAGTTAATAACCTGCAAACATCTTCCTTGCTAAGGAAGGTAGATTTCCTCGTTAACAAGTAGGCAGAAGTGATAAAGTCCCGAATAGCCCCTATTATGGGTCCACCAAACCTAGGGGACAACATCTGGTCTTGAACCTGCATCAGCACAACCGCTTCTGTTCTCGCTTCTTCACTTTGAGGAACGTGGAGATTCATTTCATCTCCATCAAAATCAGCATTGTAAGGTGGACAGACACAGAGATGCAGACGAAATGTTTTGTATGGAAGGATTTTGACCTTATGAGCCATTATTGACATACGGTGGAGAGATGGTTGACGATTGAAAATCGCTGTATCCCCATCTTTCAAATGTCGCTCAACAATGAATCCGGGTTCTATAACCTCAGCGATTTTGTCGCGATCGACCACAAACTCCAAACGAATTCGCTTACCATCTGGTCTAATCACATATAAAGCGCCTGGATATTTCTCTGGACCATTTCTAACAAAAGTTTGCATATATTCAAGGTTCCACTCAGTTACCTTTTCGGGGATTGATAGTTTCATTGCAATAATCTCGGGGACACCTACTTCACCAATATCCAAGTTAGGATCTGGCGAAATCACCGTTCTAGCTGAAAAGTCCACTCTTTTCCCGGAAAGATTGCTTCTAAAACGTCCTTCTTTTCCTTTCAGACGCTGAGATAACGTTTTTAATGCCCTTCCAGAACGATGTCTGGCAGGCGGTATCCCACTTGCTTCGTTATTATAGTACGTGGTCACATGATACTGAAGTAGTTCTGAAAGGTCTTGTATAATAAGGGTAGGAGCTCCAGCTTCCATGTTTTCCTTTAAACGTTGGTTAATCCGAATAATGTCCACAAGTTTATGAGTTAAGTCATCTTCTGATCTAATTCCAGACTCTAAAGTAATTGATGGCCTGACGTAAACTGGTGGAACAAAAAGAACCTGAAGGACCATCCATTCAGGTCTTGCTGTTCTAGGAGTGAAACCAATAAGCTCCAAATCTTGGTCAGTTATCCGTTCCAGTCTTTCACGCACCATGCTGGGAGTCAGCTGACGTGAGCCTTCTTCAGGGATTTCTTCTCGAAAGCGAGTTGGTTTCTCATATAGAATCTTATGTTTGGGTGCCCCGCAGTAATCGCACGCTTTAGTTTTTGCTTCCTTCACAACCTTCTTATAAATCGAATCGGGCACTACGCCAAGAAGCTTTCGGGCACGTTCAATTTGCTCTCTTACTTCCCTGATCTTTTCCTCTGTTAATGTAATACGACCACAATTCTTGCATGTAACACTTAAGAGATTATGAATGATTTTCGTGAAGGCAATATGAAATATTGGGACTGCTAGTTCAATATGTCCAAAATGGCCAGGACACCGTATTGCAGTGTTACCGCATGTCTTACATCTTTGCCTTGGCTCAAGAGTGCCCAGTCTGCCATCCATCAATCCGGAAATAATCGGGGCGCCATCTTCATCATAAGTGTCTGCGGTTTGGATCTCTGTAACTGAGAGTCTTCTTAGGTCTTGAGGCGAGTACAATCCAAATCTAATCTTATCTATGATTTTGTAAGAGACTTCTTCAACCGCCATTCTAAGCCCTCTCCTTCAGCTCCAGACGTGGTGAAACACCTAGACTCATCAATTCTTGTAGCAAAAGCTTAAATGCATAGGAGATGACAATAGGAGCAATCCGAGTGTCTTTTTCGCAAATTCGACACACAAAAGCTCGTTGTTTCATGTCAAAATAACCGATATAACCACAGTTTTCACAAACATATAGAAGATACTTATCTGATTCTTCGAGAAGTCGGTCTCGTAACAGCATTGCAGCACCATGACCAATTATGCAGTCTCGCTCCATTTCTCCAAACCTTAAACCTCCTCCTCTTGCTCTTCCTTCTGTTGGTTGTCTTGTTAACATTTGTACTTGTCCTCGTGCCCTTGCATGGATCTTGTCTGAGATCATGTGATGGAGCTTTTGATAATAGACTACGCCAATGAAGACATCGGCAATAAATTTCTCACCAGTCGTTCCACTATAGAACACTTCTCTTCCAGTGTGACTGAAACCACAGTTGATTAGTGTCTTTTGTATCTCGGTTGATTTCTCAGAAACGAATGGTGTTCCATCAGCAGTTCTACCACGAGCTGCTGCCATTTTTCCAGCCATTGATTCTAGAAACTGACCTATAGTCATCCGTGAGGGTATTGCATGAGGATTTACCACTATGTCTGGGACAATTCCATTTTCAGTGAAAGGCAGGTCCTCTTGAGGAATAATCATCCCGACAACTCCCTTTTGTCCATGGCGAGATGCAAATTTGTCACCGAGTTCAGGAATTCGCTGGTCTCGTACCTTGACTTTCACTAGTTTGCTACCGTCTTTTGATTCCGTGATAAATACAGAATCAACTGTACCGCTTTCCGATTGTCTTACGTCCACAGATGTATCACGCATTGAGGGCCCTTTAACTTCAAACTGTTTATACTCTTCTAGGAAGCGTGGGGGACTTGTCCTGCCTATGAGAACATCGCCTCCAATTGTGTTTGACTCAAGGCTTACGATTCCATCGGGTTCAAGTAGACGAGAGTATTGTTCCCCCCTGAAACCTCTTATTCCAGGCTCAGGAATTACAAAGCGGTCCTTAAGCCCTCCTAAATATTGTCGACATTCAGCTTCATAAATCCGGTTGAAGCTTGAGCGGCAGAGACCTCGCTCTATTGATGCTTTGTTGAAAATAAGTGCATCCTCCATGTTATATCCTTCGAAAGATAGAACCGCAACCAGACAATTTTGTCCGGAAGGTCTTTGATTGAAGCCCAAGAAATCCATAGATTTTGTTTTTACAAGAGGAATTTGAGGATAATGTAGCATATGGGAGCGCGAGTCTACTCTGTAAAGAAAGTTATTTGCGTAAATCCCAAGTGCTTGTTTTGCCATCGCAGATTCATAGGAGTTTCGAGGAGACTGATTGTGCTGTGGAAACGGTATTAGTGAGGCACATATACCTAGCATGGTATAAGCCGTTAATTCAAGATGTGTATGTCTCGGCGTGATGCTGTTGACATCCAGAGCAACAAGGATGTTCTCCTCCTCTTCAGCATCAACATATTCTATTATTGCGTTTCTAATGAGGTCTTCCCATGTCCATTCACCTGACCGAATGTTGTCGATATGTTGTGTCTGAAGTTTGGGAACACCATTTTCAACTCTTATGAGAGGTCTTCGTACCCGACCCTCATCACAATTAATATAGATCTCTTCTCGTCCTCCAATCGTCTTGAAGTGGGCAACGTTAATTTCCGAAGACATTTGGCCACCTCGACGTCGGTTCCGCAGTTCGGAGACGAGTTCTGCTGGGTAAGCGTGGTATCCCACAAGAGAACCATTCATAAAGACTTTCGCACCTGAGAAACGCAGCTCTTTGTTTGCGTTCTGTGCTGAAACAACACCCAGATCATAGCAAGCACGTTTAACAACTTCAGCATTTACGGCCACTGAAATGCACGCGGATAGAGCGAGGTTTTTTACCAAGCCACAATTTGAACCTTCTGGAGTTTCGTTTGGACACAACCGCCCCCAATGAGTTGGATGCAGATCTCTAGCTTCAAAGTTAGGTTGGCTACGGCTTAATGGTGACTGAAGTCTCCGAAGATGACTCAAAGTTGAAACGAGATTTGTTCGGTCCAGAAGTTGTGTTATTCCCACTTTTCCTCTGCCCCAATTTCCAGTAGCCAACGCATGTTTAAGTCGATCAGATATTATGCCTGGTCGTACAGCAGCTGAGATCGTGATCATCTGTCGTTTGAATCCCATCCTTTCCAACTGGTACTTTATATCTCGACAAAGATTCCTGAAGGCAATACGGAAGAGGTCAGCAAGTAGCGGTCCAGCTAACTTCAATCTTTTGTTCTTGAAGTGGTCTTTGTCGTCAGTTGAACGCTTTTTAAGTTTGAGCGCAATCGCTCTGTTAGCCATTTCACCTAGGAAGATCGCTTTGTCAATACGTTTCTCGGGAGTGCGTTCGAGGTGAGGGAGAAAATTCCTATCCAGTATGTTCCGGGCTCTTTGGATACGATACTCTAATACTTGACCATGCGCGACACGGTTGCCTATATACTCAAGGGCGTCTTCGACAGTCTCCACGCCTGCTGCTTTTTCAAATGATGATTCAAGCAGGTTTTGCAGAATGGGATCGGGTGAAAAGGATTCAGCAATGTCTTTATCGGATTCCAATCCAAGAGCTCTCATCACAATAATGAAAGGAACCTCAGAGGGAACACCTGGAATCGTAACATATATCACACCATCCGCTTTTAGACGTAATTCAATTCTAGCCCTGAAACCAACAGTTGTCGAGAAGATCTTTGCCTGGTAAACTGGATGTGCACCTCTGGTATCAATATCTACAAGTATTCGGTTCGGGGCTAAATCTTCCAGAGCAACAATCACTCGTTCCGATCCATTTATGAGAAAGTATCCCCCCGAATCGTTTGGATCTTCTCCTTGCATGGTTAGCTCATCGGGTTGAAGTTGTGAAAGAATACATAATTTTGATTTGAGCATTACTGGAATGTCACCAATTCGCACAAGTTCCGTATCCATCTCTCGCCCATCCATTATTGGGGTCATTTCAACAGCGACTGGAGCTACGTAGGATAGATTTCGGAATCTTCCTTCCATAGGGAATATTTCATGCTTAGTGCCATCCACCTCTGTTACATAAGGTCCACTTATGCGTGTCTGGGGATCGATTATCCATGCTTGACCAATTTTTATCTTGTAAGGATTTTCTGGAAGTTCAATCTGAATTTCACCCGCCGCACTAATTATTCCCTGTAGACCCTGATCGATAAATTCGTTGTAAGAATCAAGGTGTTGTCTAACTAGTCCCTTATCTTTGATGAAGGACTTTTGAAGCAGTAGGAGTTCATCTGGCGTGATTTCTGACATTTTAAATATCTTTCTCCAAGGAACTTTTTCTTCGACTAAATTGAAAAAGAGGTCTTTGAGGGATTATTTGTTCCAAACTCGAGATTTCCTCCAACCAGGTCGTTGAGTGCGACCCAGAAAGCGGTTTTCTATATATACCCTAAGGGACTAAAGCCATAGAGTCATTAGCGTGTCTAATAAATCTTGCTTTATAAAGAAAATCTCTGATTAATTATATATGCGTACGCACACGAACCGCAAAAGTAATGAAGTGACTCCATTCAAAGAAAAAAGTGTCCAGTGATTGTAATGTTGGATGATACAATTCTAGTGTTGGACTTCGGAGGTCAATACTGCCACCTAATCGCTAGAAGGATAAGGGAAAAAAACGTCCGATCAGAGATCGTTTTTCACGACATTACGCCCACTGAGATTCAAGAATGGCAAGGAAAAGTTGGAGTTAAAGGTCTCATCTTATCCGGTGGTCCTCAGAGCGTTTTTGAACCGAATGCTCTAAAAATTGACCCTGAAATCCTTGACATGAATCTTCCCATTTTGGGATTGTGTTACGGACACCAACTAATAGCTTACGTGGCAAAAGGCTTGGTCAAACCAGCTATGAAAAGGGAATTTGGCCATGCAATTGCAACGATAGACAAACCTGTCGGCGTATTAAAGAAAATGGGCAGTAAACTAAAAGTCTGGATGAGCCATAGTGATACTGTTTTTTCCCTTCCGGAAGATTACGAAATCTTGGCTCACACTGAAAGTTGTCCAATCGCTGCTTTCCGTCACAAGAGACTACAGATTTATGGACTACAGTGGCATCCGGAAGTGATTCACACAGAAAATGGAGTCAAAATGTTGGAGAATTTTCTATTTGGAGTCTGTAATTGCCAACCAAACTGGACTATGGAAGACTTCATCGAAAAAGCCATCGTTAAGATAAAAAAGATCGTGGGTGGTGGCAAAGCCATAGTAGCATTGAGCGGAGGAATAGATTCCAGCGTTGTCGCTGCCTTAGCGTCTAAAGCCTTAGGCAGAAACCTCACAGCTGTGTTTGTAGATCATGGTTTCATGCGAGATAATGAACCTAGATTCGTAGCGGACACTTTCCGAGAATTTAATGTCAGTCTAATTTGTATTGAAACCAGAAACAGATTCTTAGAAAAACTCAGGAGTGTAACTAACCCTGAGAAGAAGCGTAAGATAATTGGGGAAGAATTTGTACATGTTTTCGAGGAACAAGCGAAGAAAGTTGGAGCCGAATTCCTTTTACAAGGAACCATCTATCCAGATAGAATCGAGTCAGGTATTAGTAAATTTTCGGATAAGATTAAGACACATCACAATGTCGCAGGCTTACCAGAAAAAATAGAGTTCAAAGCAATTGTGGAGCCACTGAAAAACTTGTATAAAGATGAAGTTCGAATCGTTGCAGAGGAATTAGGTCTACCTGAAAAAATCGTTAAACGGCAGCCATTCCCAGGACCAGGGCTAGCTGTTAGAATAATTGGTGAAGTCACTCAAGAAAAACTGGACATCATAAGAAAAGCAAATAGAATTGTAGAAGAAGTAATTGAAACCGCTGGCTTAAAGGACGGATTATGGCAGTATTTTGCAGTCTTGACAGACACAAAAAGCACTGGAGTCAAAGGAGATGCTAGAGCTTATGGTGACACTATGGTAGTAAGGATTGTTGAAAGCAGAGAAGCAATGACCGCAAGTTTTGCCAAAGTGTCTTTTGATGTTCTTGAAAACATTTCTTCAAGGATAACGAATGAGTTATCCATGATTGCTAGAGTAGTCTATGATATTACGCACAAGCCACCCGCAACTATAGAATGGGAATAAATCGAAAAAAAATGTAGCTGTCAACTAACACTCACCCTCTTTTACTAGAGGATTATTGCATCCTCGAATACGCACACGATTCTAAAAAACGTTTAATAACAATAGCGGTTATTAAAAGAAGAGAATTATTTGTTAAGAACGGGTAGACTATAGTTATGAAGATAGCCATTATATATGTTGGGAAGTGTGTGAAATCTGAAGTTTAAAACTGGAGACAAGGTGAAAATCCCCACTGATGAAAAGTTTCATCCAGAAAGAGGACACGTCGGTAAGTGTGTCTGGATAAGTGAAGACGGGAAAGCAGCAGCACTACAATGTGAAAGTAGTCACGGTGGCAAAAAGAATGTTGTCTTCAAACTACGCATAGATTCTTAGAGATTCTGCACGCATAAAATTTTTAGTCCACTACTCTAGATTCTAAGCTACAATACTCCGGACGATTTGATTTTGAAAGCTGTAATCCTAGCTGGAGGTTTCGGCACAAGGTTGCGACCCTTAAGTTGCACAAGACCGAAACTAATCTTTCCTATAGCTAATAGACCACTTCTCGATTTGACGCTTAGCAGATTAGCAGAACATGGTGTCAAAGAAACTATACTAGCAGTTAATTTCATGGCAGACACCTTGGAACATGTTTTTGGAAGCTCTAGATTTGGGATGAAAATTCATTACTCCAAAGACGTTATCCCGAACACCCAAGCCAAGGCAAAAGCCGGCAGCCCAAAATCTTTAGGAACAGGTGGCGCCATAAAGCAAGCTGAGAGCCTGCTAGATGACAAGGAACCATTCCTTGCACTAAACGGTGACATACTGACTAACGCTGACTATTCTGCTATTGTGGAGACTCATAGAAAGCTGGAAAGCCTAGCAACCTTAGCCCTAAGGAGAGTTAAGAATCCAAGTCGCTATGGTGTGGTCAGATTGCAGGATGGAAGTTATATCAGTGAGTTCGTTGAAAAGCCTTCAAGTGGAGCTCCAAGTAATTTAGCAAATGCAGGGATTTACGTCTTCGAACCTCAAGTCCTGAAACTTATCCCGAAGAGTCAAAGTTGCTCCATAGAGCGGGAAATTTTCCCAAAACTTGCTAGAAAAAGAAGACTTGTTGGTCATGAGATCAGGGGTTTGTGGGTTGATGTCGGTAAGCCATCAGATTATATTAAAGCCAACAAACTCTGGCTCAATGCACAATCGAGAACCCACCAAAATCCTATGAAAACTGGAATTGAAGGGTCTGTTAAATTAAAGAAAGCTGTCGCAATTGGAGAAGATGTGAAGATTAAAGGAGGGGCAATTATAGGTCCTAACGTTTCACTTGGGAAAAAAGTCTGTGTGGGTTCAGGAGTCAAGATTCGAGACTCGATAATTTTTCCAAGAACCATAATATCCGATTATTCAATTGTTGAAGGAACAGTGATAGGGGAGGCTGCCGTGATAGGGAAAAGAGTGAGAACTAGAGAAGGGTGTCTAATCGGTGACAACACAATAATTCACGATAACGTAACACTTGCCAAGGACGTTAAGATTTGTCCTTCAAAAGAGATATTTGACGACATAGTTGATTCGGGATGCGTTATATGAAAAATAAAACCGAGACGAAAAACATAAGGCAGCTCTTCGGAACAAACGGTATTCGTGGCTTGGTTAACAAAGATTTAACACCAGAGTTTGCTACAACAATAGCAACCTCCATAGGGAATTTCTTCAAAAAAAGGAAAATTCTCCTAGGCTATGATGGTAGAACCAGCAATACAATGATTGCCAGTGCTATAACAGCAGGGCTACTTTCAACAGGATGTGATGTTTATGATGTTGGCTTGGTTTCGACACCGTGCATCCAACTCGCTGTGAAACAACATGATATGGATGGTGGAATCATGATTACTGCATCACACAACCCACCAGAATACAACGGGATTAAAGTAATAGCAAAAGACGGAGTTGAGATTCCCAGAAGGGATGAACTCAAAATAGAAAAAAATTTTAACCAAGGTACTTTAAAAAGGGCTGATTGGACGGGAATTGGGCAAAGATATCAACTCCGAAATACCCTTCACGAATACAAGGAAGCTGTGAAAAATCACATCAACATAACTACGATAAAAGAAAAACATTATCACATTGCAACAGATTCAGCAAACGGGGTAAGCAGTCTAATCGTTCCCCAGTTGCTTCGAGAACTGGGATGCAAAGTCACCACATTGAATGCAGATATAGATGGCACATTTCCATCTAGACCACCAGAACCTCGGCCAGAGAATCTTCAAGACTTGGCAACAACTGTACAAGCAACTGGTGCTGATTTCGGTGTAGCGTTTGACGGTGACGCAGACAGATCAATATTCGTCGACGAAAAAGGAAGGATTCAATGGGGAGACCGAACTTTTGCATTAGTAGAAAAAGATTTCCTGCAAGAAAACCCTGGCGAGAAAGTGGTTACACCAGTGAGTTCGTCCCAGGTAATAAAAGACATAGCTGAAAAACATGATGGAAAATTAATCTGGACGAAGGTTGGTAGCACAATAGTCTCTCGCACCATGAAAAAACTAAAAGCAAAACTAGGAGGGGAAGAAAACGGAGGTGTTTTCTACGGACCCCACCAGCCAGTACGTGACGGTGCCATGACAACAGCATTAATTCTCAACATAATGACAAAAAGTAATAAAAAACTCTCAGAACTTCTGGATTCATTGCCTTTATATCAACTTGAGAAAGACAAAACCCGATGCCCACACAACCAAAAAGCGAGAGTACTGAAAGAACTAACTGATGAAGTAAAGCACTTGAAGCCACAAACCATCGATGGCTTAAAACTATACTTCCCAGATCAAAGCTCTATATTAATAAGACCAAGCGGAACTGAGCCTATATACCGTCTATATGCTGAAGCCAAGACAAAGAAGAGAGCAACCGATCTAGTAAGAGAATACAAGAGCAAACTACAAAACTTCATAAGATAGCAAAGTTCAACAGAAACTTTTAAACCCGTAATCACTTCTGACTGTGACAGCTATTCCCGTTGGTGAAAGATTGGGCGCAATCATGAACCTTGCTGACGCCAGCCATATCAACCTTAGAAAAAATCAAAACAACATAATAAGCATCTTCGAATGCAATGGAATAGGCATGCTACAAGCCTGTATTTTTGCAAAAGCTGGATACACAGTCATAGGAGTTGTGTTAAATCCTCACACCAGAAAGCAGATTGAGAAAAGTAGCCTCCAATTCAAAGCAAACAAGATAGTACAGCAACTCAGAAGATACATGAAGGAAGGTCTTTTCTCCTTATCTGCAGATGCTAGAGCAGCTGCATCCAAGAGTGACATCAGTCTTATTGTAGTTCAGCCACGCATTGACAAGAGAAAAAAACCCGACTATTCACCGATAGAAAAAATGTGCAAGGATATAGGCATGGGCATAAAAAGAGGTTCTTTGATCCTTTTCACTGGTATGACGGGTCCTAGCAAGGTCGAAGGCGCACTACGAGAAATCCTCGAAAAAACATCTGGATTAACAGCTGGAGATGATTTTAGTTTGGCATTCAGCTCAATCGACCTGAACCCAAAGGATATATCCACACAAACCTCCAAACCTCTGAGATTTATCGGTGCAATAGACCAAGCAAGCCTTGCAGTAACAGACAATGTTTTAAAAAGTATCGAAGATTCGGAAATTGTGAAAGTCAGCAATATAAGAACCGCTGAAGCGATAAATCTTTTTCGAAAAGCAAGAGCTGCCACAAATCTAGCATTAACAAATGAACTTGCACTCTTATGTGAAAGACTAAACGTTGACTTTCTTGAAGTCCTGAATGCTCTACAAAAAGATACCATTTTGGAAGCCCCCTTCCCAGGTATACCATCCAATTCGGTTCGAAGAGCTTCATACCTTTTGCAAGACGAAGCTGAAAACGTAGATCTTAAACTACGACTGATAAGTCTGTCCAGAAAAATCAACGACGAAATCATAGACCATGCTTTTCGCTTGGTTAAAGAGCTTCTGAAAATAAGGAAAAAAGTAGTAAGTAGAGCAAAAATCTCAATCCTTGGAATTTCAGGACTCGAAAACCAAAAAGCCCCACCCAAACTACTGACAAGGAAATTTGTCGATCTTCTACAAAGCAAAGTGAGAAAAGTCCAAGTCTATGATCCCTTTTTCTCAAAAAAAGAGCTGATAGAGCTTGGTTTCGAAGCAGAAACATTCTCAAAAGTTTGTGAGAGTACAGATTGTGTGATAGTTATGGTTGGTCATTCAAAATTTGAAAGACTAAACCTGAGAAATATCCGACTCCTAGCGAGAAAGAATCCAGCCTTACTAGACCTAGGTTACATTTTAGACCCTTATGAGGTAGAGAGATATGGTTTTGCATATCGAGGATTGGGCAGGGGAATTTGGTCCAAATGAGCAAACTTAGGGTAGCTGTTGTCGGAGTAGGTTTCTGGGGTAAGAATCACGCTAGAGTTTTCAGCGAGCTTCCAGATACAGAGCTGACAGCAATATGTGATCTTGATTTAGCAAGGGCAAAAATCATCGCTGAGAAGTATGGAGCACAAGCTTTCAAAGACACCCGAAAAATGCTTAAGATCACGAACATTGACGCTGTCAGCATTTGTACGTGGACAACGACTCATGCGGTTGAGGCTCTGAGGGTGCTGAAAGCTGGAAAGCATACCCTTGTTGAAAAACCTTTGGCAAGCACAATAAGAGAAGCCAAGAGGATAGTGGCCATTGCAAAGCAAAACAAGACCCATTTAATGGTGGGGTTTATTGAAAGATTCAACCCAGGCATCCAACGGGCGAAGTTAATGATGAAAGAAGGAGCAATTGGTGAGCTTGTTTCAGCTACTGCAAGGAGAGTTTCCCAGTGGCCCGAAAGAATTGGTGACGTTGGAGTAGTAAAGGATTATGCTATTCACGAAATAGACATCATGCGAAAGATCTTTGAAGAAGACCCAAAAACAGTCTATGCCAGAGTCGGAAACTTGAAACATAAGAAATTCGAAGATTATGCACAGATTATGCTCACATTTAAACACGGGAAAACAGCATTTATAGAAGCTAACTGGTTGACACCATATAAGATACGAGATCTAACGCTTACAGGCAGTGAAGCGATTCTTTCACTCGATTACATTAAGCAGGAAATTACAGTGGAAACTTCTGAAAGGACACTGAAGCCAAGGTATGAGTGGAAAGAGCCATTGAAGTTGGAATTGCAGCATTTCGCAAAAAGCATTCTTGCTGACAAGGAACCCGAAGTCACAGGTATTGATGGTCTAAAAGCGCTAATGATCGCAGAGGCAGCTATGAAATCATCTGAGCTCGGAAAATCAGTTCATCTTAAACTTGAAAAAGCTATCTAACTCTATTTCTCACCCTGTGCGAAATTGAAAGGTTTACCTTTCGAAAGGATTTCCTTTGGGACTTGGCTCCTCCATTTTTTCAAGAAAGGCAATTCATCCTTTTCCTTACGAAGCTCGTCTGGAAGCAATTCAGGAATCTCATCACGAATGGGATACCACCTCAGACACTTAGGGCATATTATAAGTCCCTCAGAGATCTCCTCATGTTCCTCGAACACATGGAGTTCAAGAGGGTAGTACTTATCAATAGGACATGCCAGAATGTCCATCAGTTTTCTCTTCATCTATTTGCCTCCTTTCCTGTAATTTATTTGATATTCCTATATTTAATAAACTTCCTAAAGAACTTCACGCTCTCAAACATGATTATGAAAGATTGACTCTAGAAATACACGAAGGAAAAAACAACGCATGTCTTCCAAATTGTGGTCTACAGGTTTTAAGGTCACAAGGGTTTTTACTCAGAGAAACTTTAAGCTGTTTGGAAGAACATGCTGTTTCTATGGGACACGAGCACAAGAGCCACAAATCCAGAGATAAAGCTCAGATTCTTTGATTCCACAGAGGGAAAAATTAAGGAAATTAGTGTTATTAACTACAAGCCTTACTTCTTGGCACCTTACCCTCTTACAAAGAAAGAGGTAGATGCAGTCAAAAGTGTTCAAGGTGAAATTCAAACCCTGAGGAAGCGTAACTTGTTCACTGATAAAATTCTGACATTAGCAAAAATCAGTGTCTGGAATCCGTCGTTTCTCAAACGACTAGAAAAAGATTTTCGGAAAGTGTGGGAAAATGAAATTGAGTTTAGTCGAAGCTACATTTATGACAGAGGTTTAGTTTTCGGGGCACCATACATTCAACAAGAAGAAAGATTTGAAATCATTAACAATATAGATGAGGATCTGGAATCCCAGTATAAGGAAACATTTGCATCTGAAGACTCTCACTCACAAAAGCATAAACTGATTAAAGAATGGTTCAATCTCTGCCATCAGAGAGTTCCAAAGATTCCATCAAAGCTATTGCAACAGAATAACAAACCAGTAGATTCAATTAAGATTTACTCAGCTTTTCTACTCTCAAGATTGACCAACATTCCAGTCCTAGAAGCGTACTCCACTAGACGAGTCAGTAACTGGTTAAGATCAATGATTCACAACTATCTACGAAAAAACAACATTCTCATCCCGACTTCCGAGGAATTACGTAGAGGGTACGAAACCCACAAAGTGCCGGGTGCCCTCACCCTTAAGCCGAAACCGGGAATCTATTTCAACACAGTTGTGTGTGATTTTAAGAGTCTCTATCCAAGCTGTATAGATCGCTACAACCTCTCCTACGAGACCATAGACTGCTCTCACGAAGAATGCAAGATCAATATGATTCATGAAATTAACCATCACGCTTGCACTAAGCGGAAAGGTTTCTACTCTCTTTTAATAGGAGCCCTCAAAGATTTACGGATTCGCTGGTTCTTACCCTTATCAAGTAATCATTCTATTCCTGAAGAAGATAGAAGTCGAGCTGAAGCAGCCTCTAAGATGCTGAAACTAATAGGTGTGTCAGCTTATGGTGTGACAATTCGCATCCATGGACTAGCATGTCCACCTTTAGCAGAATCCATAACAGGCTATGGTCGGTGGGTCCTGAAAGCGACTTGGAAAATTGCAAAAGAACTTGGAATGCAGCCAACTTATGGGGACACTGACTCCATCTTCTTAGATAACCCGTCGCTATATCAAGTGCGGACTCTAGCTATTAGAGTAAAGAATCAATTGAAACTTGAGCTTGCTGAGGAAAAGCATTACACTCTGTGCGTTTTATCCAAAGCTAAGAAAGCGTATTTTGGAATAAGGAAAGATAAAATGCCTGATCTAAAGGGATTAACTGCAGTAAAATCCAATGCACCGAATTTCATCCAACGTGTTTTTCGTCAATGTGTACAGATTCTCATGGATGTGAGTAACATGAAGCAATATGTTTCAGCAAAAAAGAAGATTGTGAAAGCTGTTCAAGATGCTAAGAAACAACTGATGGAAGGTAAAGTGGACCTTCAAGATCTCATCTACTCAGTCCAGTTGTACCATGAACCCCAGGAACGAATACGAGAGAAAGGTGTCATGCCTCAACCATATCAATGTGCTATGCAGTTGATAGATAATGGCGAGAAATTGGCTCGTCGATCAATTGTACATTTTCTGAAAGTCAAGCCCTTCAACTACAAGAGTAAAACCTTCACAGTTAAGCCATTCAGTTCTGTAATGAGCTTCAGTGAGATCAATGTAGAAGACTACATGCGTAATTTGACGAGTGCTCTTGAACAGACTTTTGAACCTATGGGTATAAACATGGATACTGAGTTTAATAAGAGACTAACAGATTGGTTTAGAGGATAGGAATTTAGATTTTCCTTCAAAATTCCATTCTTGAGTGCCAAACTTTTTCTCTGCTAAAGCGCGTGCAAGAATTAGCTCACCTTCAGTTAGCGCTCCTTTAGCAAACCTCACACCTAGGGCTTCCTCAAATCCTTCAAGCAATGTTCTTCGAATCTGGTCAAGAGAAACAGAGAAATCCAACTCATCTGTTATTGAAGTTATTTTTTTCCTAGCCACGCTAACCATATCTACATTGTTCTTCTTCCAAGGAAATTTAAGGAAAGTAAACATCTTCTTCAAATCAACATTTATCAATAAAGTCCCGTGTTGTAGAATAACACCTTTCCTGTTCGCCTGAGCGCTTCCCGAAATCTTTCTGGCTCCAACGGTGATGTTAGGGCACCTGTTAACACTCCCTTTTTCAAATTCAGCCTTGAGACCCAAAAGACGCGCTGTTTCAATTATTCCAGCGCAAATGCATCTGTAAGCTTCCACAACATCCTCCGTTTCCAAATCTTCCCCTTTCACGATTACACTATACGTTACCTCGTCCTTTGAATCATGGTAGACTGCACCTCCACCAGTTATTCGTCGTACAACGTTCACTCTTTTCTTGGCGCATTCCTCTAAATTGACCACTGAGTGTATATTTTGGAAACGACCAAATGAAACTGCGGAAGGATTCCATCGAAATAGCCTTAGTGTATTTGGCACTCTCCCTTCAATTCTAGAACATAGAATCGCCTCATCAACGGCCATATTCATGAAGGCATTCCCCACCTCAATTTCCAACAAGCGCCAAATAGTCATTTTTCATCAACAGTTGCTATCAAATCGGTGAATATAAATCTGATAAGAGTCCTTTTGGAGATTGTAATGAGCCTTCAGATGGAAGTTACAAGGGGATTATTTGACGCTATTCTAGAGAACTCTAGATTGGCGTATCCTCGAGAATCAATACTCCTCTTGCGTGGCAAGCGTAGAAGTAACAAGATTGAGATAACAGATCTTAAATTCCACCATTAGCCATACGAGGTCAAGGTTTCACAAGTTTTCCTGTTCATATGCTTCCCTTAGATTTTTCAATCATAGGAAGCGTTCATTCTCATCCTTCCGGATATTCAGACCCTTCAGTGAATGATTTAAACCATTTTTTTGGAGAAATCATGATGATAGTAGCTTATCCCTTTATTGGAAAAGAAAACGTACAGGTTTTTAGTCAATCTGGAGAGGAAAGAGCTCTTCGAGTAGTATGAGCCACTGGCTGCTGGAAGATAGAATAGATGTCTAATGTGCGCGTATCTAGACTGGATTTCTTAACAAATCAATACGCAAGCACAGTCCTCACAATTCAGCTGCCAGAGGTTTTTTCTTAACTACAATGCATGCAATATGGTATTTTTGATTATGGTTTGTTTTTAGCCATTTAATTTTCAACTCTGCTGTCTGGAAGAGTTTGGTGAAAGACTCATTTGTAAAGTGCATTTTTAATCCTGTAACAATGATTAAAGCGGTGGTCTTAGCGACTCGTTTAATCTCTTGAATTGTTATATTGGGATCAGGCATGTTCTGCAATAATGTTATTCCGAAGATTGTATCAAAATATCTGTCTCTCACTGGAATATTATCTGCATCACCTAATATGAAATGAATCCGCTCAAAGCCCTTCCCATGATTTCTCGCCTTTTTAAGCATACATCTTGATAAATCTAAACCAATAATTTCTCCAACTATTGGTAGTTCTTGCAGAAGCAAACCGGTTCCACACCCTAAATCTAAGACCAAACCGTGTAAGTCAGCGTCTAGATTAGCCAAGATATACTTAATCTTGGACTGTTGTTCATCATGGTAGCGAAGATCATAGATATGAGCAGTTTGATTATAGAGACTTCTTTGGTTGAGCTTCTGATCCCATCCTGCCATGCTTATCAGAAGTTTTATGTAATGTGGTTTTACTAAAAGATTGTTGAAGTGGACCATGTCCTACTCTAGCCAAGTCCTTGTGTTAAGGGAGCCAAGAATTAACCAAGAAACGGGAAAACTGATAGATGATGCCCTAGCTCAACGTAAAACGCTTCTACTGGTTGGTAACTGTTGGGTAAAATACAAGGGTCGAGCTAGCAGCAATCTTGAGCCTGGAGAACGCATACTCATAATAAAGGAAGATGGTGCCATTTTAGTTCACAGGCCAACAGGTTATGAAGCAGTCAACTGGCAACCCTCAGGGTGCATCTTTCAATCCAAAGTTACAGGTAGTACTCTACAGATTACAGCGATACGTAGGAATCCCAAAGAATCCGTATACTTGTATTTCGACTCGATCATCCTATTCGCTTCCATGAAACTTGAAGACACAGGAAAATTCTCTCTTCACGCGACTGAGAGAGACATGCAGAAAGCAATTTTAGTCGAACCTTCAATGATTGAAGTCGGGTTCCGACCGATTAGTTTTGAGAAAAAAGTTGAACCAGGATTTGTGGATATCTATGGAATTGATAAAGATGGAAACCTCGTTGTGGTTGAGATTAAGCGGAACATCGCAGGTCACAATGCAGCTCTGCAACTGTCTAGATACGTAAAGGCAGTGCAAGGTAGGGCAAATCGCAAAGTAAGAGGCCTACTTGTAGCACCTAGGATTTCCAAAGGAACACAAAAACTGCTTTTCTCACTCGGGCTGAGCTTTAAGTCTTTAGATCCAAGAAAATGCGCGGAGATCCTTAAAAACCATAAAACACCCAAGCTTATCGACTTCTTTAAGAAGTCAGAATAATGCGATTAAAAATCTTTATACGATCATATACTGGTTGTTGGCTGAGAGCTTAATGACAGAGTTCAAGATAAGTGAAGCGGAACATAAAAGTCGCATCGAAAAGGTTAGAGACACAATATCCCGAAGAAATCTTGACGCTTTGTATATCACAAGTAGCACAAGCTTCTTCTATTTAACAGGGTTCTCATATATTGCCACAGAACGTCCTGCTGCATTAATAATCCCTGTAGAGGGCGATATCACTTTTATGGGGCCGTTATTAGAAATCGACCATATACCTCTAAAGACAAACCTAATCTCTATCTACAAATCATACTTCGATTATCCAGGCAAGAAGCACCCTATTGAACAGTTCGCTTATTTCCTGAAAGAGATGGAACTTGAGAACAAGCAAATAGGCATTGACAACATGGCTGGAGCTGCTGGAATTTGGGGGTACAATGGACCATCAATTGCTGAAAAGCTACCCAAAACCAAGTTCGTGCTTACCAAAGATATTGTTGAACGAATGCGGCTAATAAAGACACAAAGCGAAATTGACCTCATAAAAGAAAGCGCAAGGTGGGCTAATCTGGCACATACACTCCTACAGGAATATACTGCACCTGATTTGTGGGATTGGGATGTGGCAACTGTAGCAAGTCATGAAGCCTCTATTATCATGAAAAAAACCCTTGGTTCACTCTACGAACCTCAGCGTTGGGGACACAACTCTGCAAGTGCAGGTTTTCGTGGACAAGTTGGATCAATGTCAGCAATACCCCACGCAATCTCGACAAACAGACCCATGAAACGAGGTGACGTACTCGTTACTGAGGCTGGAGCAGATGTCGGAGGATACAGTTGTGAGCTTGAACGCACAATATTCTTGGGAAAACCGACAACAAAACACCAAAAATATTTTCAAACAATGCTCAAGGCACAGGAAGAAGCCCTCAGAGCCTTCAGACCCGGTATTGCATGTAGCAGTATCGATAAAATAACCACGAAAGTTTTCAAGAAAGCTGGTCTAGAAAGACTAATGAGACATCACACAGGTCATGGTTTGGGGATAGAGGCACACGAGCCACCATGGTTAGATGTGGGCAACAATAAAATGCTGGAGCCCGGAATGGTTTTGAGCTGTGAGCCGGGAATTTATGAGCCAGGATTTGGTGGCTTCCGTCATTCCGACACAGTTACGATAACAGAAGACGGGGCGGAAATCATAACATACTATCCAAGAGACTTGGAATCTTTGATTATCCCAACTTAGTCTTCTCGTCTAAAATGTGACTTCACCAGATCATGGGAACCAACAATATTGAAAAAAAACAACAGCAAAGATTTAACTAAAAAAATCTCTGATATCAAACGCATCAGAAAGAAAGCTCTATTGGCTTTGATTATCGGTATTAGTCTAGTAGTTCTAGGTCAACTGGGGCAAAGTTTCATAGTTCTTATTCTGGGGTATATTATATTCCTCGTTTGCACAGGCATAGTCTCCTTCTTGACTGTCTTGAACTGGTTGTATTCAAATACTTTGCACAAAAAACATACCGAAGAGATAACCAGTCCAATAGCCATCTTTTGTCCTCGATGCGGCGCCACAACCAAGGCAAGACAGAAATATTGCAGGAAATGTGGTAAGAATATCCATGTTAGAAAACGCTGACCAACCTGCTCATGCAGCGTACATCAAGGGTTGAACTCACACACAAAGCAGGTGCAGTGCTTTTTTGAAATAAAAGGAATAACACTTACATTATACTCCATAAAATTCCTTGCCCTAGTTAGCTGTATTGTGTTATCTTTCTTTGCATTTTAGCATCTGAAATAAGTCTGCTCTGCTTTATCCAATACGCAATTGGTATTTGGAATTTGTTTGATATTCTTTGGAGCGCCTTGTCTAGGGTATCATATTTTAATGGTGGTTGGCGCATTGCGTTCCGAACATTCTCCCTAACCTGCCTTCGTCCTTAGTATTTCTTGGTATCATAACGTGATGTCCTGTCTTTTTGACGGTTTTGTTATTGTGTTTCTTGCTTTTGCATAGGGTTTCATTGTTTTTGTTCTCCTTTTCTATTTTACTAATTATCTATGGGTTGTGGTGTCTTTTAAACCTTATTTTGAGTTTATGCGGTGGGTTTAAATTATCCATTGTTTCTATATTTATTTGAGGTTGTATTTTGAGTAAAATGAAGTTGTTTATTCGCTGTTCTGGTAAGCGTGGTTGTCGTGTTGATTCTGTTCCTTTGATTCGTTTGAAAGAGCTTGCTGGTTTCAAGAATCGTTCTTGGGAATTTAATGAGTTTGGTTGGCTCATTCTTGAGGCTCATGGCTGATTTGTTTATTTGATTTTGAAGCCTTTGGCTTCTTCTCTATTTCTCTGTTTATTTTGTTGTTTTTCAACGGTTTTCCTATAGCTCTTATGGGTTCTTCTTTGGCATTGACTTTGTTTTTGTCGAATCATTAACGTGGCTATTGACTTTTTGTGCTTTTTGTGCATTGTCGAATCATTAGCGTGTTTGATGCGCTATGGTGTTGTCCCGTTATTCGTGTAGCATTTCTTTGTCGGGGTTGAAGAAATGCTTGTGTTATTTTATTTTGTTGTTTTCTGTTTTCAGTTGGTTTCTGTTTGTTGGTTTCCGTTGATTCTTGTTTGTTTTGGTTTCATGTTTGAAACGCGCGCGCATTGTCCTGTTGTCATGGTAATTTTATTTATGCGCGCGCACATATCTAGGTAGTTATTTATTGAGGTGTTGTAAGAGTTTTTTTCTAATTTCTTGGGTTCTTGAAAGTATGATTTTGCTAATTTTCTTTTCATCTGTTTTTGTCATTTTTCCTTCTTGCAGAAAGACAATTATTTCACTAAATTTTCGTAAATACCCAAGAGTGTATCCAAGCAAGAATTCTTCGCTGTTTCTTATCGGAGTTATCTCTTGAAATGCTTCGATATCTTTGAAACCGAATTTCATGCGGTCTATACATGTTTCAATAATTCCTCTTGTTTCTTCCTTCAAAATTCCACCTCTCTACGTTTTAAGTTTCTGATTAGTTCTTTCGGTTGTGCTTTAAGTTTTCCGTAAGCGTGCGCGCATGGTTTCCGTTGGTATCTTGGCGCGCGTATATCCCGTCGTCAAGTCCACATATCCCTTCCTTATTTGGATTCCAGAGGAATCCGTTCTTTCAGCAGATTGAGGCTGACAGCCACGGTTACATGCTAAACAGCATGTTTTACCGTGGGTATGGCTTCAGGTTATTACCTGAAGGCGAAGTCAGCCCTGCTGAAGTATCTAATGTATCGCCCATGTGCGTGTTTCCGTTGGTTTGTGTGGGTTTCCGTTGGTTTCCGTGGGTTTGCGTGGTGTATTTTTTGTTGTTTTTCGTCTTTTAGAGGACAGTTTTAGGGTTGCGTGCAATTTGCAGGAACGTCTTTGTTTAAGGGTGTTTGAATTGGTCTTTATATACTGAATGAGTCCTTTTTGTTGTTAAGGCTTATTTTGAGCTTTATTTTTTTGCTAGTGTTATATTTCTATTAAATCCCGTATTTGTAGATGGTTTTTGATGGTAATTGGTAGTTAAATGGTGTATATACGTTGGTGATTGCTATAGTTTTTGTTGTGGAGTTTGCTGGTTGAATCTTTCGAAATTGTGCGTTGTTTGTTTTTGTAAGTTGAATGGTGATAATCGGTCGGAACGTGCTAGTAATGTATGTCGTGAGTGCATGGATTCTTTGGAGTTCTGATTTTTATGGTTAAGTATTGTCATTTTAATCTTGGGATTCGTTGTTATTGGTCTTGTTTTTCCTTAGATTTTATGGGTAATGTTGTTGCGTGCCGATTCCATTTGAACCCTAAGGGTATTAATCGGCAACGTGCGCGTGTGAGGGGTGTTCAACATGGCTGATAAGTCTGTTGTTGTTGAATCTCCTAAGTCGGTTGATGTTTGTCCTTTTAATGGTTTGCCATGTGATTTTGTTTCTAGTTGTGATGATGTGATGGAGCGTAATTTTGGGCTTCCTCCTTCGTACAAGTGTCAGCGTGTAGTTTGGAAGGTGGCTCGTAAGAAATGACTTTAGAATATGATTTAGAAGATAGTCAGGATTTGCGTGATGATGTTGATGAAGAACCTTTGGTTTCTTCTGGTTGGGCTTCTCATGGTGATTATGTTTTAGTTGGTCAGAGTCCTGCTACTAGCAAGTTTTGCGGTACTTTTCTTCATTTGAAGGGTTGTCCGCGTGTTGATTTGCATAGGATAAGGACTTTAGATGGTGTTAATTATACGAATAAGATTTATCTTCGTAAAATCCATTCGTGGTGTAACAAGCCTTCGTGTAAGATTTGTTTTAAGAAGGGTTGGGCTGTTCGTGAGGCTGAACGTATTGAAGCTAGGTTGAAGAGTCTTTCTGTTAAGTTTGGTGAACCTGAACATATTGTTGTTTCTGTTCCTTCTAGGGATTATGATATGGATTTTGTTGAGTTGCGTCGTAAGTCTTATGAGGTTGTTAAGAAGCGTGGTGTTCTTGGTGGTGTCATGATTTTTCATGGTTTCCGTTTTAATACGTCTAGGTATTGGTATTTTTCTGCTCATTGGCATTGTATTGGTTTTATTCGTGGTGGTTTCCGCAAGTGTCGTAGGTGTAGAAGTCCTGTTTGTATGGGTGAAGGTAATTTTCTTAAGTGTGATGGGTTTGAAGCCCGAACTAGGCGTATTTTTCAGAAAGACGGTTATATTGTTAAGGTTTTGGCTAAGCGTAAGACTATTTTTGGTACTGCTTGGTATCAGCTTAACCATGCTTCTATTAAGGTTGGTGTTAAGCGTTTTCACGTGGCTACGTGGTTTGGTGTCGCTTCTTATGTTAAGGCTAAGGTTGAGGCTGTTAAGAATAAGGTTGTTTGTCCTATTTGTCAGCATGATTTAGTTAGGCTTCGTTATAATGGTGTTAAGCATTTTGAAACTGATAGATTAGCGGTTGGTTTCATTCAGGATTCTTTTGAGGACTATCTTGAGGATGGTCGTTGTGTTTGGGTTGAGGTTCAACCTAAGGTTTATCGTAGTGGTAACTATGAAGATTGAATCTATTTTGAATGTTTGTCCTAATTCTAATCTGAGTTTGATTGCTCATGATAATATTGGTTTTCGTTTTCATTGGATTAAAGAGTTTTATTTGATTGATGTTGTTTTGATTTGCGAATCAGATGACCGTTTTGGTCGTGTGTTGTACCGTATGGTTTTTCGCTCTATGCGTGCGCGTAGGTAGTTTTGTTTATTGAGCTTTGGCTCATGTGTTTTTTTGTTTGTGAACTTTTTAAAACATTGTTTGGTTGGGCTGAATGGAGCATAGCGACATGAAGCCCGTAAAAAGTTGCTTTGTGAACTTATGGGCTGATAGCAAAAAAAATAGGGTTTTTGATTATTTGCGTTTTCTGAATAGTTTTAGTCCGTCCATTTCTGTGATGTATTCGAATCCTACTTCTATGAGTTGTTTGGCTTCTTTGGTGTTTGTTGCTGTTTTACAAGTCCATTCGTTGTTTGTTGTGAGGTAGATTGCTGACTCAAGGTTGATGTAGGTCATTGTTGATTCTATGTTTTTGTGTCCTAGTATTGTTTTCACGTGGATTATGTCTTTGGTTTTGTGGTATTCTATTGTTCCTTTCCAATGTCTGAACGTGTGTAGTGTTATTTTCTTGAGTCTTGGATTATTGAGTTTCTTAATTGTCCTTTTTCGTAGTGCTTCAAAAGTGCTTCTGAGTCCGTGTTTATTTGTTTGGAATACGTTGTCGTTGCATTTTTGAAGGTTGTTTAGCATGGCTACTAATTTTATGCTTATTGGTAGTATCCTGCTATTGCTTCCCTTTTCAGCTTTTATGTATATTGTTCTTCTCTCAAGGTCTATGTCTGTCCATTTGGCGCGTGCGATTTCTCCGATTCTTGCGCCTGTTTCTTTGAGTAGCTGTAGCAGGGTTGATGTTTTTATTGTTCCTGCTGTTATTAGGGAATCTATCTCTTTTTCTGTTGGTATGAATGGCAAGCCTTCTTCTTTGGTGTATTTGGGTTTGTTCCATTCTTTGTTTATGTATTTCAAGTATCCTTCGTATATTGTGATTACGTTGTTTTTGCTTGAGTTTTTCCAGTTCAGCGTTGCTAATGTTGCTTTTACTTCTTCGGGTTCGTAGATGTTGCATAGGTTGCTTAGTCTTGTTAGTCTGTTTGTCGCTGTTTGGATTGTTGTGTCGGCTCGTCCGTTCTTTTTCATTTGCCATGTGTGGTTTATGATGTTTGTTTTCTGTTTGTATCTGTTTGTTTCAACTTGGTTGTTTTCTGTTCTAAATTCCGCAGGTTGCTCAGTTTTTTGGGGGGTTCTCCCTAACCTGCCAAACGCCCACAGGCATTATGTAACCTGGACGTGCTTCACGTAGCACAATAACAGTGGCCTGTTGTTGCTCCTTCATTAGTAACTCGCTGACAGCCAATCTAGCGGAGTAGTAACATCCTCCGATTTTTGCATATTTCGTACGTCCTTCAAAGCTCTCCCAGTCCCCGTACATCATAACGTTTCTTCCATTTGGATTCCAGACTGTGCCAGGGTACCAGGCTTCGATAGCCTCATAGCTCCAAGTGTCGGGTATCATTAAAATTTCAAACTGGTTATCCAGATAGTATGACTCATACAAACGATACTCACCAATTTGTGGAAATGTTCGGATGTTCTTCAACATATCTTTGGATATTGTACTGTCTACTGCTGTGATACTCCAGCGTGTTGGCACCAGACGTCTCTGAGATCTCTTGCCAAAGGCACCAACACTAAGAGCCTTTTGAATTTTCGAAACCATTACATTTTTTTCATAGAGTTCCAGAATGGCGTATTTAGCTTTCATGTCTGTGTCATAGTAGGCTTTCTCAATGTGATGATCCCATCGTGGTGAATTCACGTGTAAGTCTCTCATAGGTGCTGATGGTCCATAAGGCTGTACCGAGTCATTCAAAACAAGAGACCCACGCGGACGCTTTTTTAAGGATAATTCTACATCAGTTGCTTTTGAAGCTAAAGCTAGTTCTCGTGTTGCGTCCATAATTCTACCAGCATCTTCAAAGTTACGTACGTGCACCCGATATTTACCTCGGACGAGGAGAGAGCGAAAACCAACAATTTCGTCTATAGTCTTACCAAACCATAGCTCTGGCAGATCATAAAGGGCTGTATCTTCATGAAGTGGAGGAACCATGGGTCCAGCGTACACATATGGATAGCCTATTCGACCCACAAACACAGAAGGCGGTGAGGCCCCATTGATATCTAGGCTATTTATCAGGGGAATAGTTCGCAAGAACGAATTTGCACGGACTATTACTGGACATCGAGTTTTACCACAGAGTCGTCTCGAACCCTTGCAGATAACACATAGACCATCTTGAGATTGTCTTACTGTCAAGATTTCTTTATTGTCAGATCCTCTCGAATATGCTGGTTTTGTGCTATTTAGATGATCTAGTATCCAAGGATCAGACTTTCTGTTGAATGTCTGTTTTTTCTGTATCAGAGGTCTTCTGACCACGTGACCAAATCTCTTACCCAATGCTGTCTCTCAGCTTTCATTAGCACTGAAGATATTAAAACTCTATGTTCAAGGGCGTATTCTAATAAAGTTGAGTGGAGAATAGCAAGATCAGTTCCATGTCATTCATGAGCTTAAGGATAGTTTCTTCTGATGGTTCTTGGGAACGGAATCGCATCAATAATATTGTCTAGGTCCAGCATCCACATGAGTAATCGCTCCACTCCAAGCCCAAAACCTACGTGGGGTACTGTACCATACCTACGCATATCAATGTACCAATCATAGTCTTTCAATCGTAGACCTGACTCATTGATTCTTTTGATCAGTTCATCCTTGTCATCCTCTCTAGCTCCACCAGTCGTTAATTCACCTACTCTGGGAACTAACATGTCAACTGACATGGCGATCTCAGGATTATCTCGGTAGGTCTTACAATAAAATGCCTTTATCTTTGTTGGATAATCGAACACAAAAACGGGTACGCCAAAATCATCTGCGAGAGCTTTTTCTTCATCATAACCAAAATCCCTACCCCAGTCCAAATCAAAACCTTTCTTCTGCAGTTCCTCTATCGCCTTCGTATAGGTTATCCTCGGAAAAGGTGTTTTAATCCCTTTTAGCTTTCTAGTATCAACCTTCAACTCATCAAGCTCTCGTTCACTTTGTGCAACTACCTTTTCACAAATAAATTTAACAAGCTCTTCCTCGATCCTCATTACATCATTCATATCCGCAAAAGCCCACTCAGGTTCTACGTGCCAATACTCACAAAGGTGACGAATTGTCCGGCTTTTTTCTGCTCTAAAGGAGGGCGCACATGTGTAAATTTTCTCTAGAGAGTAAATCAGGACCTCTGAATATAGTTGAGCGCTTTGGGTCAAATATAGATCAGAGTCGAAGTATTTTGTTTCGAAAAGAGTCGCTCCTCCTTCGCAAGCGCTCGTTATGAACATTGGAGGTGATATCTCTATAAAGTCCTCGCGTCTCAAGAACTCATGTATAAGTCCTAGGACTGTGCTTCTGATTCTCATTATAAGGTTCATCTCCCGGCTTCGTAGCCAAAGATGTCTGACATCACGAAGGAACTCTTTGCTATGATCCTTGGAGATGGGAAATCTCTCTGCTAATCCAATAATCTTCATTTTGCTAACTGACATTTCGAATCCACCAGGGGCACGGCTATCCTTACTCACTGATCCGGTGATTACTGTTGAGGATTCAATAGTAATCTTCTCTGCTATCTTCCATGCTTTTGAACCTTCTTTTACGATGCATTGCAGGATTCCAGATGCGTCACGAACTACTAGAAAAATGGTTTTTTTACTCTCCCTTTTCCTGTAAATCCATCCTCTGATAGTTACGTCTTCATCGTTGCGTCTGTCTTCAAGAATTTCTTGAATTGGTGTGAAAGACATGTGGTTTCCCTTCCGCTATTTTCCCTAATTCTGACCTAAATACTTACAGTTCGACCCTAAATACTAAGGGATAGTTCCTGCCATAAAAGCCAATAAGCCCATGAAAAACCAAAACAAATTTTGATTTTTAATTTTTCTAACTGTTTCTCTTGACGGTTTAGATAGAAGTACAATAGCTGCTGAAGCCAGTCCGATGTCTGTTATGATAGCTAATGGTACAAACCAAAAAGAAACTAGACCTAGGAACCAAGGCAAAGAAGTGAGAGATATTGCAGTCAAATAGAACCCCGCAGATACTACTGCTGCTTTGGTCGCCCCAAATTTCACTGCAATTGTCTGTATCTCGTTACTTTTGTCACCTTTGAGATCAACGATACCCTTTGCAATTTCACGTCCAGTGTTTGATAAGAAGACAATAGCCACAAAAATACAGGAGGCTGGTGTGAAGATTCTTTCTATAGCAAAGCTTCCATAAATAAATGGGATCGATATACACATACTTACCATTACGTTCCCAATAAAGCCCATCTTTTTCCCTTTTGTTGTATAGAGCACAAAAATCGCCCAAGCGAGCGATGCCAGAAACAAACACTGTAAATTAGTAATTGCAGCGGTCAAAAAACCTAGTGCTGCTAGCATAAGCCCAAAAAACAGGGCTTCTGAAGGCTTGATCAAACCGGTTGGAATAGGTCGATTTGGTTCATTCACTGCATCGATTCCTCTATCATAGTAGTCATTGATGGCCATAGTTGAACCAGTTAGCATGAAACCTGTCAGAAATCCCAAGGTTATGCTTAGGATCTGCTGGAGAATCACTCCGCTTCCAGCTAAAATCGAGCCAACAAAGACTCCAACTCCCATTAGAACACAATTGACAGGCCGAATCAATCTTATGAACCCGATTGCTTTGTTCAATTTTGTCACAGCCAGCTTATCTGCGTGTCTTCAGTAGAAAAGGAGCGATTGTGGTAATTATGTTTGTCACTAAAATTACGTTCGTAACTATAATAGGTTAGAGATATGCATTTGCCACGGTTGAGCTCAGCTCCTCGTAAAGCAAATTGCTAGAGTAGCATTTGCCAATCCTAAGCCACACATGAATGTCATGAGATGGCTATATCGAAACATATCACGCGCGTGACATGCTTCTAGTTGTTTCCTACTAATTTTACATTAGATGAAATCGAATGAACTGGTCCTTATTCAACATGTACCCTATAGAGATCAACATCTTCTCTCATTTTCTTTGTCAGTTCCAGGAATTCTCTTGCAGAACGTTTTACGTCCCTTGATTGGGTTATGTATCTTCCAACGATTAAAATGTCAGCTCCTTTCTCTAACGCTTCTCTCGCTGTCTCCGGAATGATGCCACCTGCAACCGCCACTAGGAATTTTTGGTCTGTAAAAGCATCTTTTATCTCCATGGCACGTTCTAACCCATGACTTCTTCCGGTTTCCATATCAATACCTCGATGAAGAATGACCACATTAGGCATTTCTTTGAGTATTCCCAGTTTTTCAACAGGGTCATCAACATTCATCATATCAACAACTGCATATATTCCAAGTTTTTTGGCTTCGTAAATGAACTGGTCTAAAGTTTCCTTGGCTGCAAGCCCTGATGCAACCACTGCATCAGCAGTTTCTTCAAAGGCCAAGTCGACTTCTACTTTGCCAACGTCCAGAGTTTTCAGGTCTGCAATGATGAAGACGCTTTGTGCAATCTCCCGCAAATCTCGAATTACTCTCACACCATATTTCTTCAACAGAGGAGTGCCGACCTCTAAGATTATTCTGTCGCTTTCTGGCAGATCCTGTATTACTCTTTTGGCCTGTTCTAAACTTGGACTATCCAAAGCGATCTGCAAGTATGGGGGACGCCATAACCGGGGAACTCGGAAACCCATTATTGGATGTTTGGCTCGGTCTTTATCGTAAAGAATTTTCTTGAGTGGTGGATAATTAGCCATTGCTCTTCGTAGAGCGAGTCTTGTTGCACCATAATTATATTGATAGATTTTTCTATAATCCTTCGCTTTGGGATGAATGAAAACGCTGCACACAATTACCCAGTCTTCGATTTTTTCTTCGGGAATAACCCCATCCTCCACAGAGTCTGCCACCGCTTTAGCCACTGCTGCTTGTGCCGGTCCGAAGATTTTGCCAACATCTTCAAGATTTTTTACAGTCACTTTTGGAATGAGGAGTGTATGGGGTTTGGGAGGTAGGTTTGGTCTGATAACTGCGAGAAGAGGTGTATGTCCAGCAGATAGATGTGTTATACCTGAAGCAAATGCTTCCCCAACTGGACCTTGCTTATCGCCAATCAGTAGGTCTATGTGTGCAACTTCATCTCCTTCACCTACTAATGCTTCACCGATGGAGTACATGGGTTTTTTAGCTCTTCCTAAATTCCTGAGAGACATCACAGTTTCTTCGTAAACTTGACTGAAATCCACGTCGAATTCCTTCATCCATTCATAAAGAGTGTCTCTGTGAATGTTTAACAGTAATGCAGTGCCTGCGATCGTTGGTTTCCTTTTACTCTTTTGCGTCTGCATTTCAATGGTTTTACTCAACTGTCGGATGAAATCACTCTTATTTTTGGGTCTTTTACCGACATTCACCGACACTCTAATCCCTCTCACAAAATCTCTAAGTCATTCAAGTATATAAGATTGTCGGATATGCTTTAAATACAATCGCATATCCTCACAACACCCGACATTACATTAGAAATATACACGCATCTTAGAGGCTCTCGTCTTTATATCCGACATTATAGCAAGTGTTTCCAGCTCCAATTACTCGCCTTTTGTTTCTGTACTATTCGAACTGAAAAAGTGCTCATGTGCGAGAGTGATTTCCTCGTATTTTTTTCAACCTATTCGGAAAGTTCCTTAGTAGAAACCTTTTATTGGACTACAGAAGTATCACTTGAGATGGGAAAAAGGTTGGGTGACATGGAATCTATTAAGAAGAAAATCATGATTATGTTGAATGAAGAAGGTTTTGAGTTCAAAGAAATCGGAGATCCAAACACACACTTCAATCTTATAATAACCGCAGGTGGCCTTCCATACAATATATTTCAAAATGTGAGTAAGAGAGACAGTGTTTTCATTGCAGGTAGTGTGAAGCTATCTTCAGATCAAATCATCCTCTATTCCAAAATGGAACAATCCCAAAAAAAGGAGTTCTTCGGGAACCTCCGAATATCCCTTCTAACTCGACCGAGTTTAGGAGATTTTAAGATAAAAACTAAACCTCCAGAGTATATAGAAGAAGTCTTCCTATCCTCCAAACCTATTTTTCACACTGAGCTAGAAAAAGAAACGCTCTTTTCAACTCTTTTCGAAATACACAAATGTTCGATGATGGTCACTTGGATGTTTGAGGAAACGGTTGGTGTAGCATCCCGTGCAAACAGCCTTCACCTCTTCTACGCTTAGAAAGACACACTCATTCTAAGTTCCTAGAAGTGGCAAGATTTGCACAGATACTGTGCTATCTTCTGGAAGAACCCTTACATTCGGAACCAATCAAAAATAAAGATTATACTATATGCTGTTTGCATTTTACCTTTAGCATTATGTAGGTGAAGCTGGTGTCGAAAGAAAGTGTGATTGGTGAGATTAACTCCGAAGTTGCGGCTTGTATGAAATGTGGTTTATGTAAAAATCGTGAGAATGGGGTTCCAGGTGATGGAGACATTTGTACAAGAATAATGTTTATTGGAGAAGCCCCTGGTCGACAAGAGGACTTGAGCGGAAGACCTTTCGTAGGTGCTGCAGGTAAGAACTTAGATGATTTATTGCATAGTGTGAGGCTTTCCAGGGAAAAAGTCTACATTACTAATATTGTTAAATGCCGACCTCCAGGAAATCGTGACCCATCTAAGGAGGAAATAGCCACATGTACAAGACTCTACTTGAAACGACAAATTCAAACTATTCGACCGAAATTCCTAGTGATGTTAGGTAGACACTCTGCAACCTATATCCTTTCTCAAGCTGGAATAAAAGTCCAAGGTATAACTGCAATTCATGGTAGAGTGTACAATATCCATCCTTTCAACGTTCCAGTGATGGCTATCCCTATGTTTCATCCTGCAGCAATGCTCTACAATCCAAAATACAAAACTTTTCTAGAAAGAGACTTCGATGTCCTGAAATCTGAAATCAAGAAACTTACCCACCCAGGCTCGCACGGATTGGACACATGGATTCATAGGTCCTATTCACAAAAATAGTAATTTAACTTGATTTTTCTCAACATTATTTGATTGTCTCACTCCAGGAAAAACATAGATATAGGTGGATGTTTTACGTAGCCGCCTGAGGAAGCTAGTGATGCGAGTAATATTTCTTGATTACACATGTACCTTTCTTGTAAGTCTAGTAGAAGCTACAGTTGAAAGCCATTGCTCATCTAGTTTCTTCTTAGCGTCGTGTAAAATGTCTATAATATCTTGAAGATCAACATCTGGCGTAGAAAATTTTACGTCTCGATGCTTTGAATAAGCTTTCCGCTTGAATACAATGTCAACTGTTTTGTAATCATTTAGGTATACTTCGAGTTGCCCTTGAATTGAATCTGTTTTACCACCAACTAATCCACAGGCTAAAGGGATTTTTCTCGATTTCTTCATTTGAGTTTCCTATTAGTTACTTCCCCACAATATCTATTAAATCTTATTATTTACTATACATCTTTGTGTACACTATCAAAAGATCTTTCAGGATATTTCGATAACGTCGGCAACAAAAATACATGCACATTAATGCTACCAGATGCCCCATCGGATCCAAGAGAATATGTTTCTTTCAACTTAGTTCTTGTCAAATTCTATCGCAAGTTTCTCGAGAAGGGTCTTCTGCTGTTTTGTCAGCTTCTTAGGAACTGATATGTCAATCTTTATCAGTAAATCACCCCTTCCATATCCTTGAAGTTGGGGCACACCCTTCCCCTTAAGTCTGATTATTTCCCCAGGTTGGGTGCCACGATGGATCTTCACCTGAGCGTTTCCATCGAGTGTAGGAACAGTTACTCTTGTTCCTAAGGTTGCCTGAGGAAAGCTTATTTTCAGATCGTGTAAAAGGTTGTCTCCAATTCTTTTAAAGTCCTTGTGTTGTGTTACGTTGATTTCAACATACAGGTCTCCAGGATATCCTTCGACAGGCATTTCACCTTCCCCACGGAGTCTCAGCTGATAACCACCATCTATCCCAGGTGGAACCTTTACTGTAATCGTTCGAGGTTTCTTCTCTAATCCTGTCCCTCGACATTTCCTACAGGGACTATCTATGATTTTGCCTTTACCTTTGCAAGAAGGGCAGGATGTTACTTGGACAAACATTGAAAAACCGTTTCTTCGTACATTCTGAACCTTGCCATTGCCTTTGCATCTTGGACAGGTTCTAATTTTGTCTTTAGAACTAGCACCTGTCCCGCTACAAACGTCGCATTTCTCTACTCTTGAAATTTTAATTCCTTTCTCTACGCCTTTAGCAGCTTCTTCTAAACTGATCTCAAGTCCAAATGCTATGTCTCGTCCTTTAATCACTCTCCTCCCATAGTTACGGCGACCAAAGAACGAGGAGAATACGTCTTCGAACCCAAATCCAAAGCCTAAGTCTTTAAATATTGACCCAAAATCCACTCCCCGAAATATATCTTCAGTGGTGTAGCGTTGATCAAATCCTGAATGACCAAGTAGATCGTATTGTCTGCGCTTCTCTCGATCTGAAAGCACTGCATAGGCTTCCGATATCTCCTTGAACCTCTCTTCGGCATCAGGTGACTTATTCCTGTCAGGATGGTATTGCATAGCCAATTTCCGGTATGAATCCTTGATTCCATCTTCTGAAGTCGACTTAGAAACACCTAATACTTCATAGTAATCCCTTTTAACCGGCATTTTTCTAACCTTAAGTCTGTCTCGCTAAGAGAATTATCTCTTATGAGTCATCCACTTTATAATCATCTGAGTCAACGACTTTTTTGTCACTTTTTGAGGTTTTTCCTGTTGTCTGTTTTTTTTGGTTTGCTTGCTTTGCCTGATCGGCAGCGACTTGTTGGTAAATCTCAGTTCCGATATCTTGGAGAAGTTTCGTAAGCTCATCAGTTTTTTTCTTTATTTGTTCCAGGTCATTACCAGCAAGAGCGTCTTTCAGGGTTGATATGGCTTCATCAATTTTGCCCTTCTGTTCTTTTTTGAGTTTTTCACCCAGGTCTTTCTTGGTTTTCTCAGCGGTGTAAATTAAAGTATCAGCGTTATTCCTCATCTCAACCTCCTCCCTTTTCGTTCTGTCTTGCTCAGTGTATCTCTCCGCTTCTTTGATCATCTTCTCTTTCTCCTCTTCAGAGAGTTTTGTGGAGGCAGTTATCGTAATATTGGCTGCTTTGTTCGTACCTAGATCCTTTGCAGTTACGTTTAGAATGCCATTTGCATCAATGTCGTAAGTTACTTCGATTTGGGGAACACCTCGAGGAGCCGGTGGCATACCAGACAGGTTGAAAGTGCCGAGAGATACATTGTCAGCTGCCATTGAACGCTCTCCTTGAAGCACGTTTATTGTAACAGCTGTCTGGAAATCTGCTGCTGTGGAGAATATTTGACTTCTCTCTGTGGGAATTGTGGTGTTTTTCTCGATAATTTTGGTGAATACTCCACCAAGGGTTTCCACACCCAAGGTCAAAGGAGTAACATCAAGTAGCAATAGATCTTTTACCTCCCCAGTCAGTACCCCAGCTTGTATAGCTGCACCCACTGCGACACATTCCATTGGATCAACACCTCTCTCAGGAGGCTTGCCCATTAGACTCTCTACGAAGCTCTGCACAAGGGGCATCCTAGTCATTCCACCTATGAGAATAATTTTGTCTATGTTTTTAGGAGTTAGTTTCGCATCTTCTAGGGCTTTTACCATAGTCTTCTCAGTTTTATGCACTATTGGCTTTGCAAGGCCTTCAAGCTTAGCTCTGGTGAGTTTCAAGTGTAAGTGCTTGGGTCCAGAGTCATCGGAGCTTATGAAGGGGAGATCCATGTCTGTGGTTAAAAGAGCAGATAGCTCAATTTTTGCCCTTTCAGCAGCTTCCTTTAATCTTGCTTCCGCAGCTTTGTCACCAGTTAAGTCAATTTTTGTTTGTCTCTTAAACTCCTCAATAACATAATCCATCACAGCTTTGTCTACATCTGTTCCACCAATTTTTGTGTCACCACTTGTTGAGAGTACTTGAAATACTCCTTTACCAAAATCCATTACGGTCACGTCGTGGGTGCCACCACCAAAGCTAAAGACTAGAATTTTCATTTCTTTTTCTAATTTGTCAACACCAAATGCCAAGCAGGCTGCCGTGGGTTCGTTTATGATTCTCTTCACTTCGAAACCTGCAATTTCTCCCGCGTCTTTTGTGGCTTGGCGTTGGTTATCATTGAAGTGAGCGGGAACAGTTATGACAGCCTTTTCCACCGAAGTTCCTAGAAAGTTCTCTGCGTCTTTTTTAATCTTTTGAAGAATGAAAGCTGAGATTTGCTGAGGAGTGTATTCTTTCTGTAATATCTTTACTTTGTAGTCGGTGCCCATCTGTCTTTTTATTTCGATTATTGTTCTTTCCGGGTTGGCGGTTGCTTGTCTCTTTGCAGGTTCTCCAACCAGTAGCTGTCCATCTTCTGTAAATGCCACTACAGATGGAAACATTTTGCCAGCCATGGTAGGGCCTTCGGCACTAGGTATTACGGTTGTTCGTCCTCCTTCGAAGACAGCAGCAGCTGAGTTAGTGGTTCCTAAATCTATGCCGACAATTTTTTCTCTCGAACTGGTTTTACTCATTTATTTTCTCTCTCCAGAGACTCTGGTACTTTTTTTGATGAGATTTTTACATTGCTTGGTCTAATGACTTTTCCTTTCATAGTATATCCTTTCCTAACTTCGTCGATTATCTTGTTTTCTTCAACGCCGCTTTTCTGAATTATGGCAACAGCGTTGTGCTTAGAAGGGTCGAAAGGTTTTCCTAGGCATTCTATATGAGAAACCTCTTCATTTTCAAGCATCTTTTTCATCTTCTTAAGCGTCATTTCAACTCCTTGAACAATTGCTTCTGGCGATTTGACAGAGCGAGCAGATTCCAGAGCGAACTCTAATTCGTCGACTATATTTAACAACTCGATAATTAATCGTTCGTTGCCATGTTTCTTCACTTCTTCCATCTGTCTTTCCAGTCTTTTCTGTAAGTTCTGATAGTCTGCCTGCATGTAATTCAGCCGTGTTAGATATTCTTGAGAGCGAATTTTCTCAGCATCCAAAGCTTGGATTAACGTTTTAAGTTTAATACCATCTTGTTTGGATTCTTTCTTCACTCGCTGTTGTTTTTTCCGCTCTCCACTCATGAGGTTCCCCCATGTGATACACTTTCAGCTTTTTAGCGTAGTCAAACGACAATAAAAATCTCACTCTAAACCCACATATCAGTGAGGATTTATGTCAATGTACAGCATGTTCTACAACTCCTCAACCTCATTGAAGTTGGGAGAATCCTCACTGGTGCAAATTCATTGATGAAAAAGTGATGATGGGAGTGGGTTTTTATCATTCTATATTTATGTACTCGCCCTTTGGTTTTTCTTCTTTCTTCCGGGGCATTGCTACTTCTAAGACACCATTCTTGTAGGTAGATTTTGCTAGTTTTGGATCAACTTTCGTTGGGAGATGTATTTCTTTGTGATATTTTCGTTGTGGCGTGTCAACAGATATTGTTAAGGAGTTTTCTGTTCCATGTAGTTTTATCTCCTGCTTGTCGACTCCAGGCAGTTCAGCAATGACCTTGACTTCTCCATTTGTTTCTAAAATGTCCACCAATGGCTCTCGCTGCTCCTTGACTTCGATTCTAGGTCTCCCCCTTCGTGTGCCAGGCTTTACATTGCCGAATTCCTTGATTTGAGGTGTACCATCAGGGCCTACTGTTACGCTGTATCCGTATACGAAAGGTCCCCATTGTTTGACTTTCTTGCCATCAGGTAGTGTTCTCTCTCTAACAAGACCATCCGGAATAGTCTTTGTTATATCTTTAAACTCTTTCTCCATCATTTCTTCCATTTCTCTGAATATCTCGTCAAAGTCCTCTGAGAACCAACCTCTGAAAAAGGGCCATCTTCTTCTACCTCGTCTTGTCCACCGATCTTCTTCTGCCATAGATATCACCTCCTATATCTGACGCTCTATAGTTAAAATCACTTTCTGAGATAAATTGGATACAAGTTGTGAATTGTTATATGGCCCAGAAAGCATTCGTTTTCTTTCGCATGATTTGAACATACTCATCCAGAATCTCAAGTTCTTCAGAAGTTAAGCTTCCTTGAAATTTTGTCAACAAAGCCTTTACATGAGATTCGGGTACTTTGACATGAAATACCTCTTCTTCATGGATGTTGCGTCCGACAATCGGTTTGTCTATAGAGATTGCCACTTGTTTAGTTGCTACTGCTTCTGATACAGTTTTGCCTTGATCTTGGATTTGCTTTATTTCTCCTACTTCTTCACCGTTTTCTTTTACAAGTGTAGTTTTAGGCTTTATTCGACCGGCCAGGACTTCCACTCCAACAATAGCTGGTTTAGCTTTTCTGAAAATGTATCCTCGCATCATCCGAATTTTCCCTGGCTTCGTGAGTCTGTCTAACTCCTTCATCACTCGTATACTTTTTTCGTTGTTTATCCATTCCATGAATTCATCTATCAGGTGGTAGATTATGTTATGTTGAAAAATCTTGACATGGTTATCTTTTGCCTCTTCTTCTGCATCCTGTAGAACTTTTACATTGAATGCTAGAACCACGCCGTAAAGTGGTTCGTTTCCTTTTACAATCTTGGCTTCTACAATGTCGCGCTTGGAAATATCGCCTATGTCTGCTAGTCTTATTGGGATCTTTTCACGTTTTAGGATTTCAGCTAGAGCTTCCAGGCTACCTAGAGCATCAGTTTTTAAGACAATGCCATTTACATCAGTGGCAATCTTGATTTTCTCAACCTCGTCTGAAATCATCTTTAGGTATTCAGATGTTTCCTCTTCGGATGGCACAACATATAGTGGAGCTCCAGCTATAGCGGTGTCTAAGTCTGGAGCTGCAATCTTTATACCGGATGCTGCGGAGATGGAATTCACTGAGGAAAATTTATCTCGTGGGTCTCGGATTTCATCTAAGGGTTTCGGTAGTAGAATTGCTCTCACTTTCGTTGCAATGGGCTTTTCTGTTCCACCAACCACAATCAAGTCACCTTTACGTAGAATTCCATCGTAGATTATGGCATTAATGGTTATTCCTAGTCCCGCTTCCTCTTTCACTTCTAAGACAGATCCTTTGGCTGGTCCATCCGTTACAATCAACCGGTCTTTTAGATACTGTTGGGTTAGCCCGACAAGGACTGAGAGAAGTTCTGGAATTCCTTCACCGGTTTTAGCACTCACGGGTACCAAAGCCACAGATCGGGTGAAATCCTTTATTTTGTCGAATCGCTCAGCTTGAAAGCCATAATTTGAGAAAGTACCCATTATTGTGTACAAGCGATTATCAATATCATCTCTTATGTTTTGATTCTGAGATTTGTATGACTCCAGAAAGGAGTTTTCTGGTTGCGAGACCCATCCTGAAAGGCGATCGATCTTGTTCGTAGCTACAAGAAATGGGGTCTTTCTGGTTTTGAGAATTTCAAGAGACTCAAATGTTTGGGCTTCAAAACCTTTTAGCACGTCTATCAATAGAATTGCAATATCAGCGACACCTCCTCCTCTTTTTCTGAGGTTGGCAAAGGCCTCATGTCCTGGAGTGTCGATTACCAAAAGCCCAGGAATCTGAATTTCTCCTTTCAGCTGACCCAGCAAGGGACCGCAAATTTCTTTGATTGTGTCTAGCGGGAAGAAGCTTGCTCCAATATGTTGAGTTATGCCACCAACTTCGCGTGCTTGGACCCAGCTTTTCCGTATTTTGTCTAAAAGAAGAGTCTTACCAGTGTCTACATGACCCAGCACGCAAACAATGGGTTGTCGTATTGGCATAAATCTCACTAACCTATTGGCTCTTTGAGCAGTTTGAAATCATAAGAATTGGTTGAATCATATAAACTGTTTCGCTATAGAAATCTTCTCTTCTACTTTCAACTGTTTGCTCGAAGTGTCGCTTATAATCAGAGCATCTTTACAACTAGATAATCATCTAGAATTCAAATTTTACCTCGTTCTTCTTTGCCGAAATATTTTGTCCATCGAAGTTTTCTAGGGTCTCTTCGGAGCGTTAAACTGTTCTTTCTACATTTGCTCGAGCAAAACCATAGAACTGTACCATCGTTCTTAACATACATTTGACCTGTACCTTGAGCAAAAGTGTACCCACAGAAGGAGCATTGCCTTGATTTCGGAATACCTCAAGCCTCCAACTTCGCTTTCTGTCTATCGTCGCATCTTTCGGGCTTCTCGCTCAGTTTCTCGGAGAATTAGTATATCATCGGTGCGAATTGGACCCTTTACGTTTCGAGTGATTATACGTCCTTTGTCTTTGCCTTCAAGTACTCGGACCCTAACTTGGGTAATCTCACCTGTCGCGCTGGTACGCCCAATCACCTGAATGACTGCAGCCGGGAAATTCGCGCGTCGCTCCTCATCTTTAGATTCCTTTTTACCAGTCTTACTCATTCTTCTGTGTGCCTCGTCTGAGTTCCTCGATTCTTCCGACAATTTCCTTAATAAGAGTTTGAGCTTCACCCGCTTCAACGATGCATACTGATGCGGCTGGAACGTCAATTCCAACAGCTGCTCCCACTTTGTTCTTTGTTGGAACAAATACGAATGGAATCTTTCTCTCTTCACACAGGATAGGAAGATGAGCGACAACTTCTGGAGGTTCCACGTCTTCTGCTATTACTACTAATTTTGCTATACCTCGTTCTATGGCTTTCGTGGTTTCATTTGTTCCTTTCCTGACTTGTCCTGTTTTGGTTGCTATCTGGAGGGCTTCACAGGCTGCATCTGCGACGGCATCTGGAGTTTGATATTTTATATAGAATGGTTTGGACATTAGCCTTCACCCTTTTGTGTGTTGTTTTTATTCCACTGCTCCCATTAATAAGGTTTAGTGATTTTTTTGCAGTATACAGCTCACTCCAAGTTTTTAAGATTTGAGTTCAAAGATAGCTTGATCAAATGATACATTGTCTTTTGAACTTTGGAATTGTCTCATGCAGATTCTTGAAGGACCCCCCATAGGTGACATGATGATTGAGGTGTTTGCATCCTTTTCCACCACGAAAAACTCTGATATGAGGAACTTGCATGGCAGATATAGCTTATTGGAGATTCGCGCTTGAGGATTTCATGTTTAAAGAAATTTCTTTAAATTCAACAAATATTAAATAACCATTTACTAGTACAAGATGCAAATACTATATATAGTGATTTACATCAAAATTGGATCTTATTTTTGAGCCCAACTCAATTGTTTCTTTGTTTCTGTGTTTTCAACTTCCACGTTTCTCTTGCTGCTTATAAACTGTGTTTAGGATGTTCATCACTTTCTTGCTGATTACGGGACCTAAACCGTGTACATCTTTTGCCCAACCTTCAACGTTTATCAGAGCGTTGATTGGAGTTTGGTAAGACTTGAGAATAGCCATTGCTTTCTCTCGTCCAATGTTCGGTAGGCTTGCTATAAAATATATTTGGGCATCAGCCAACGTTCCCAGAATTTTTACAGCATGAACTGCAGGAGTTCGCTTCTCAACTACCTGTTCCTGTTTGGCGGCTGTGTATAGGAAGTCTACAGTTTCCTTATAGTTTGTAGTATGAATCAAAGCTATTCCTTGTTTGGCTAGAGCAAACATAGCGCCCCAGATTGCTGATGGATTAATTCGGCTATATTTGTATATTATTGGCAGATATCCTTCAATCAGGATGATAGGAGTAGGATATAGTGCTCTTAAACCATAAAGCTGGTCAAAAAGGAATCTTCGCGTAAGCGTATAGGCGAAGTCTTGTACTGTTTTCCTCTCTACAGCACATCTGTCTGAAATAACATAGTCGCCTTTTGATAGGCGCTTCACTTTGATCTCTACTCCAAGGGTCCTAAGTCCAGCAACAATTTTCGAAGCACTGCTTGCTTCATTACTGTCAACTACTATTGTAGGTTGTTGCTCCTTTTTTTGATTCTTAACATAGGGCATTAATGTTTCATCTTCAGACATTTTCCTACTTCACTTCAGACTGAAGATAATACTCAGCATCTATAAAGAATAATGGCGACTAGAGCAAAAGTAATCCAGAAAAAAATGTAGGGTAAAGCCCGCTATGGACCCTTTTTGGTAATTTCTTTGATCACACCAGCTGCGACAGTGGTTCCCATATCCCGGACAGCGAATCGTCCCAATTCCGGAAAATCAGTATATGTCTCTACTGCAATTGGTTGAAGAGGCTCCATCCGAACCATAGCACCATCCCCAGTTTTCAGAAAAGCAGGTTTTTCCTCAACTGTTTGACCCGATCGAGGATCGATTTTCTTGATGAGTTCCGTGAATCGACATGCTATCTGCCCAGTGTGATAATGAAGAACTGGTGTATAGCCAGCTGCAACTGCTGTTGGGTGATATATTACAATTATTTGTCCGATGAATTCTTTAGCCACAGTTGGTGGATTGTCGACATGTCCTGCTACATCTCCCCGGTGAACATCCGTCTTCGAAATGCCTCTAACGTTGATTCCTATGTTATCTCCTGGTTCAGCCTTAGGCACCCTAGCGTGATGTGTTTCCAGTGATTTGACTTCGCCCTTTATGTTGGAAGGCATGAAGATCAGAGTATCTCCTTCTTTCAAGACACCCGTTTCAACACGTCCTACTGGAACTGTGCCTACTCCCGTGATAGTGTAAATGTCCTGAACGGGTAAGCGTAAGGGTTTCGTGAGAGCCTTTGGTGGGACTTCGAATTTGTCTAAAGCTTCAAAGAGAGTTGGTCCCGTGTACCAAGGCATATTTTCGCCTCTCTCAACCAAGTTGTCTCCGGTCCATCCTGAAGTTGGCACAAACGGGATTTTCTCCACTTTGAATCCAACCATTTTTAGCATGCGGCTGATTTCAGCCTTGATCTCCTCATAGCGTTCTTGTTCCCACTTGACAGTTGGATCATCCATTTTGTTGACTGCTACAATTAATTGGTGACACCCAAGAGTAAAGGCTAAGAAGCCGTGTTCTCTTGTTTGACCGCCAGGACCGATGCCTGCTTCAAATTCACCTCTTTTCGCGGATACAAACAGCACTGCTGCGTCAGCTTGGCTGACACCTGTCACCATGTTTTTAACGAAATCTCGGTGACCTGGAGCATCGATTACCGTGAAGAAATATTTCTTGGTTTCAAATCTCAGGAATCTGAGGTCGATAGTTAGACCCCTCTCACGTTCTTCCTTAAGGTTGTCAAGGACCCAAGCGTACTTGAAGGTCTCTTTACCAAGTTCTTTTGCCTCTGCTTCATACTTCTTGATTACTCGCTCATCAATCGCTCCGCCTTTGTAGAGCAAGTGTCCTGTTGTAGTGGATTTTCCATGGTCTACATGGCCAATGATTATTAGATTTAAATGTGGCTTCTCTGATTTGCTCATTTTTCATCCTCCATTACTGTCCGCTTATTCAGTTTATGGTGGAATTCGTTTTACCACACTGTTCTTTCAGCAATATTAAGCTTACTCAGCAACGAATCGAATATAGGGTGTGAGATAAAACAAAACTTAAGGAGAGAGAACTGGAGGGTACTTGAAAACAGAGTGGTTTCTCATCTGTTAACTCAGCATTATTCACTGTAGTGTTATCCAACACAAAGGGATTCGGAAATCGTTTTCTTCTTCGGAATCCTTTATACTCTTTGTAAGCACTTACGACCTTCAAAGGATACCTTTACGATGCCTGCAAATCTTCCAGCAGAAGCCAGAAGTAAATGGAACGAGGCTACTGTAACTCGAAATCCGAAGAGAAAGGTTGAACTCCTGCAGGAGTTTTTGAGTTTGGTTCCAAAGCACAAAGGAACGGAGAAGCTTCGGGCTCAAGTAAAGACTAAAATGTCGCGGCTCCGCCACGAAATGCAGAGAGAAAAGAGTAGAAAAGTAGGTTCTCGAGTATCGAAGTTCTTTGTTGAGAAGGAGGGCACAGCCCAGATTGTCGTTTTAGGCCAAACCAAAGTTGGTAGAAGCAGTCTTCTGATGTCTGTTACAAATGCCAAAGCTGTAGTTTCGGAATATCCCTTCACCACCTTTGAGCCAGTCCCAGGTATGTTCTTTTATGAAGATCTTCGCTTTCAAATCGTTGAGGCTCCAGCTGTAGTTAGGAGGTTTTCCGAAAGGAAACCTTGGGCGCAGCAGACTTTTGCATTAGCTCGCAATGCAGATGCTCTAATCTTGATGGTTGATCTAAGCAAAAACCCGTGCGATCAACTATCTCTCCTTCTAGATGAGCTTGAGAATGCTCGTATTTTTGTGAAAAAACCTAGCGCACGTGTAGTAATTGAAAGAGAGCACATGGGATTTGGCTTGAAAATCCTAGTAATTGGGGAACTAATTGATTGCACCCTTAAGGATGCAGAGATGCTTCTCCGAAGTTATAGAATCTCTAATGCTATAGTGAGGATTTTCGGAAGCGCGACCCTGAGCGACGTTGAAGACTCTATTTTTGAAAGTGTTGTGTTTCTTCCAACACTAGTTATAGGGAACAAGGTTGACATTAAGGGTGCTAAGGTAAGTCTGGATGAATTGAAAGGGTTTCTGAATGGTCGCTTGAAGGTAATTGGGGTTTCAAGCAAGACTAGATTTGGTTTGAATAAGCTTGGGAGGGAATTGTTTGATTTGCTCAAGATCATTAGGGTGTATACGAAGGAGCCCCGGAGAAAAAAGCCATCTTTGTCACCTTTTATCTTGAAGAAAGGGTCAACTGTTGAGGAGCTGACCAGGCAGATTCACAGTGACTTTTTTGATCGCTTTTACTATGCTCGAGTGTGGTCGAAAAGACTTCCATTTAGTCCTCAGAAAGTTGGTTTATCCTTTGTTTTGGATGATAAGGATATCATAGAGCTGCATGTCAATTAGACTATCGGGATGCTCGGGCGATCCTTTCCATCTCATTGCATTTTGAGACTGCATGGCTTTTTACGTCGTTGTTTGCTGCTAATGAAAGCTCCTCTGCGACACATTCTTCTAGTGTACGAGAATTACCAAATGTTGATTTCCGCGAACCTTCGGACAGGAGGCGAAGAGCGATGTCTACTCTTCTCTGAGGTGACATGTCGACGGACATGTGATATGCAGTGCCACCATACTTGATTCTTGTAGTGTCCTCGCTTGGAGCAGAGTTCTCTACTGCTTGTACAAGAACTTCGATTGGGTTTCTCCCACTTTGCAGGTGAATCATCTCAAAAGCATTTCTAACCACGCTTATGGCTCTAGCTTTTTGACCTGCACTTTTTCCAGGTCTCATCAAGTTATTAATGAATCTTTCAACAATATTCACATGTGACTTACGAAACCGATGATGTTCATGTCGTCCCATACTATGGGGTACAAAAACTGGTGAAAGTGAAACATATTTTTTTAAACCTAAATCTTGTACTTCGATGTTTTGGAAACTCCATTTTCGAAAAAGCTTGACTTCTTCTGGTTGTGTGGTCATTCAATGAATCCCCTTTACCGCATTGGTTTCTGTTTTCTACCATACACTAGTTCTTTCAGAGAAACTCCATTGACCTTTATAACAGTCCATCGAACTCCGGGGATGTCGCCCATAGCTCCTCCTCGTGAGCCCCCGATTCCTCCGACCAAAACTTCGTCATGTTCATCTACCAGGTTTAGGGCTCCATCTCCTGGCAAGAAAGCTGTGATGGATCTTCCATTCTTGATGAGTTGGGTTCTGACACATTTTCTTATGGCGCTGTTTGGTTGTTTGCTTTCAATGCCAACTTTCTCTAATACAATTCCTCGTGCCATGGGAGCACCTTGTAGGGGATCAGCCTTTACATCGAGTCTAAGTGTTCTTCTTTTGTAATAGCGATCGCTCCAGCGGAATTTCTTCCTTTTTCTAACCAATTGCCTTGCAGCGAACTCACCTGTAGGTGCCTTGGAACCCATATGTTCAAATCCTCTTGATACGATAAATCATACTTCTGATATTTAAACTGTCAGACAGAAGGTTGTCACACGTATAGAAAAAGCCACTTTAGCGCATGTGCGCGCGCGCGCGCATTTTGGATTCTAGCGAAAAAATCTTCCAAGTCCATGTTTCCACCGCTTATTATTACACCTGTTTTTTTAGATTGTAGGTCCGTCTGCTTGGAAAGCAGGCCCGCCAGTGAAACCGCTCCTGAAGGCTCCACGACAAGTTTCATTCGTTCCCAAATGAACCTCATAGCTTTCACAATCTCGTCCTCGGAGATTGTAACTATTTGGTCCACTTTCTCCCTTATTATTCGAAAGGTATTTGGTCCGAGAGAGGTTCTCAAACCATCAGCTATCGTGTTTGGATTTTGCGCTCGGATGATGTGCCCTGATTTGAACGATTGATAAGCGTCATCTGCGTTTTTGGGTTCGACTCCAATAATTTTAGCTGAGGGTAGAAGAGTAGTGGTTGCGATAGCTGTCCCAGCCATTAATCCTCCGCCACCCACAGGGCATAGGATACGATCTAATTTTGGAACATGTTTAATTAGCTCATATGCGGCTGTTCCAGCTCCAGCTATGACTTCTAGATTATCAGAGGGGTGGATGAAAGCGTAACCATGTTTCTTTGCGAGAGAAAACGCAACTTTCTCCCTATCAGTCGGATGGGATCCACAAGTAACTATCTTCGCCTCGTAACCCTTTGTAGCTGCCACTTTTATTGTGGGAGCGTTTTCTGGCATAACAACTGTGATCCTAATCCCAAGAATACTGCCAGCTAAAGCTAGTGCCTGAGCATGGTTGCCAGATGAATGTGTGATTGCTCCTCTCTTCTTTTCCTCTGAAGATAATTGTGACAATGCGTTGTAGGCTCCTCTAAATTTGAAGGTCCCTGTTCTTTGGAAATTTTCACATTTAAGGAAACATGTATTGTTAGTTATTCTGTCAAGACTTCTTGAGGTCATTACTGGAGTGATGTTGATAATGTCTTTGAGACGCGTATGAGCTTCTTCTAGTCGTCTGAACATTGAGATCAATATAGTATGCACAGCGCACGCAGATAACCCACCATCCATCCAGAGTCAACTGACAACATGATATTTCACTTTCCAGGTTTGTGAACATCTTGAATCCAAATCAATTATTCATAATGGATTTAAGTATTCAGACAAGTAGGAAAGGTTAATCGATAATCTGTAAGGAACAGCGTGTTTAGAGGAATCATTCTTGGCAAAAAATCATTTTAGGAACATTCTGCTACAAGCTGTCGATGAAAGCCTAGCTTCCATCGGGGAATCCTCTAAGCAAGCTATCTATTTTCATATTGAGAAAAGTTTCAGGATTAGAAAAGAAGACATTCCACAAAACATTGATGTTTTTGCTGAGGCGATTAAAAAAATCTTTGGAGTTGGCGCTGATTTCCTTGAAATTCTAATCATGAAACGCCTTCACGAAAAGATCAAAGGAGAATTCGAGCTCGATAACATTTCGGAACTTAAGTTTGTCGAATATGTCAACAGTGTTCAAAGAAGTATAGAGAAAACCGTAGACCAAGGAGAGTTCAAGATCCGATGAGGAGAAGCGATCATCGAGTTCAATCAAAGCGCAAATTTGGTGACAGAAAGGTTGTTAGTAAAAATACTGGAAGTAAAATGATGGAAAATCAACTTTCTGCACTGAACCTCTATGGTAGAAAGTTGAACACTGCAAACGATCAGCAACAGATCTATGAACTAACCCTGAATGCTATGGAACAAACATTGGGTTTTGAATTTGCTGCATTTCTCATCAAACGTGGAAAAAACTTGGAAGTAACATGTCATCGCGGATATTCTAAGCCTTTAGTATTGGTGTTGCCCTTAAGTGGGGAGAAGAGAGGTATAACCGTTAGAGCTGCAAATACACGCAATTTCGTACTCGTCCAAGACTCTAGAAAAGAGGAAGATTATGTTGAAGGTATCCCAGGTATTCGTGCAGAACTTGCTGTTCCAATTGAAATAGAAGAAAAAGTCTTTGGAGTTCTCAATGTAGAAGGCAACAGGATTGGTGCCTTTGACGAAAAAGACGCTATGTTGCTGCAAATTTTAGCTTCTCACGCTGCAACAGCAATTAGCAATCTAGAAAAACGACTGGAATTACAGAAGCGATCGAATCAATTTGCCTTATTGATGAAAAGTTCCACCAAAATGATCAGTTCCACGGATTTAAGACAACGGCTACAAACGATTGCAGAGGCTATCAGAGAATTTGGCTGGCGAAGAGTTGTTATCTCTGTGAGGAACAAGGACCTAGAAATCACAGATCCTGAAGATATTGTGACCGCTGGTCTAGAAGTCGAAGCGATCAGGTTCCTTTGGAAGAATAAAACATCTGGATCCGTGTGGCGAGAAAGATTTGGTCCAGGCTATAGACGATTTAAGATAGGTGAGTTCTACCATCTTCCATGGAGCGATCCGTGGGTGAGAAAAAAGTTCTCTGATAACACAGTTCCCAGCAAACTTGGCTCTGAAGAAATGATTGACTGGGACCCTCAAGATCTTCTTTACGCTCCACTTCGCTTGGCTGACGGGCATATTGTTGGAGTTCTCAGTATTGATGATCCTTTGGATGGGCGTAGACCAACTAAGAACTCTTTGGCTCCATTGGAGCTTTTTATACATCAAGCTGCTGTAGCCATAGAAAACTGCCAGTTAATCCGCAGTTTGAATGGCGCGAGGAAACAGTTGGAAGCTGATGCTGAACTCCTTGAGTTAAAAGTCGAAGAAAGAACTAGAGAGCTTAAGGAATCTCAAGAGCAGTTGATTAGAGCTCAACGATTAGCTGCAATTGGTGAACTTGCCAGCATGGTAGGTCACGATCTGCGTAATCCTCTCACTGGCATCGCAGGTGCTACATATTACATCAAATCGAAACTCCAATCAACAACGGGTGATAAAACAAGAGAGATGTTAAAACTCATTGATAATCAGATAAAACACTCTAATAAAATCATCAACGATCTTTTAGATTACTCAAAAGAAATGAAACTTGAGATTAGTGAAACTACACCAAAAATTATCACCAAAGAGGTTCTGACAACTATTCAAGTGCCAAACACGATTCAAGTAATAAACTTAACAAAAAACTCACCTAGAATAGAGATCGATATGGACAAGATGAAAAGAGTTATCACCAATATCATTAAGAACGCTGTTGATGCCATGCCTGAAGGGGGAAATCTGACACTAAGAAGTAAGATGTCCAGAAACTGCGTGGAAATAACTTTTACTGACTCCGGAATCGGAATTCAAGAAAATGTCATGAGAAGAATCTGGACGCCTCTCTTCACAACTAAAGCGAAAGGGATGGGGCTGGGATTACCAATCTGTAAACGAATCGTGGAGGCTCATGAAGGCGAGATTTCCGTGAAAAGTACAGTTGGTAAAGGCACAGCGCTTAGCATCACTCTTCCTATCAAACCTAAACCAGAAGGAGGTGAGGAAATATGGGTGAACGCCCTAGAATCCTCGTTGTTGACGATGAAGAAAGCATAAGGAAGGTTCTGACAACCATTCTAGAAGAAGAAGGATACGATGTTGACACAGCTGAAAATGGAAAAGAAGCAGTAAGAAAGACAAATATGAACTTCTATAATCTGGCTTTGCTTGACATCCGATTGCCTGACATCGAAGGCACTCAGCTACTGACTGCAATCAAGGAAACTACACCAAAAATGGTTAAAATCATGGTCACAGGCTATCCCTCACTGAAAAATGCAATGCAAGCAGTGAATAAGGGTGCTGACGCTTATGTATTAAAGCCATTTGATGTCGGAAAGGTACTAGACACAATTAAAACATGCTTGAGAAAACAATCAGAAGAGAAGAAATACAGCGAAGATAAAGTTACGGAGTTCATAGAAACCAGAGCGAGAGAACTTGAGCTCCGGATGCAGAGGAATAAATGACTAATTGACTCTTGCGATGTAATGCTGCATCTTCCTCTTTCATGGGGTGTACTTGAAAGGGTGCTTTGACCGGTCTTTATTCTCTATAACTTCATCTGCTGTAGGTCTACCTTCAATAGTTCGTCTAATAGAATGACGCATGGCTTTGTAATTGTTAATGTATACTCTTTGTCGATTTATTGCTGAAGGATGGACAAAAACATTGGCTATGATGATTAGGTCATCAGCAACATCCCTAGGAATCGTTCCATCATCAAGACTATCAGCAACAGCTTTAGCTATTCCTGACTGGGCTGGACCATAAACCATACTAGCCTGACGCATGTTCTTTATCGTCACGGTCGGAACCATCAATGTGACAGGTTTTACAACAACATTTGGCTCCAGGATTGCGACAAGTGACTCATGACCAGGAGTTGGATTGGCCTTCGCCCTTGCGAAGGCTTCACCAACGGGTCCTCCCTTGTTACCAATTATCAAGTCTATGTGAGCAACTTCCGCGTCCTTCCCTGCTAAAGCTTCTCCAACACGAAGCTTGAAATCTCGAATTGTATCAGGGGTTATATGGATAGCCATAAACCTTCCTTCCAGAACTTTTTCCTCGACCTCAAACTTCACCAGTTTTGCCTTTATCTTACCGATCTTCTCCAAATCAAGTCGTAACTCTTCTCTAGCTTCATAAGTGAGTACACCCCCAATGCTAAGCGGTAGCCTGACAGGCCCAACCTTGATACCCATCATATTCAAGGCTTCTTTAGCACCAACAGCTCCGCTTTGTACAGTGATACGGGCGATCTTCTGAACCTTGTATTGAAGCTCACGTGCCTTTTCTAGATCATTATTTTTCACGTGACCATAAATTTGGACCCAAATATCAGGAATGAAGTTGGCACTTGCCAAAATGGCTCCACTAGCACCCGCAGCCAGAGCTGCCACAACGACCTCATCATGACCACACATGACATTAATTTTGTCACGAACCTTCTCCAATATTGCCAAGATAAAACTAAGCTGCCCACTACTATCTTTGATTCCCACTATGTTAGGAATCTGAGCCAGATCTTCAACCATTTGCCACGGTAAAGATAGACCCGTAACCTGTGGAATGTTATAGAGCATGATAGGCAAATCAACTTGAGACGCAATTGTGAAATAATGTTCATAAATTCCTCTGCTTGCTGGTTTTAAATAGTAAGGTGTCACGATTAATGCCGCCTCAGCACCAGCATCTTTTGCGTACTTGGTCATTTCCAGGGCTTGCTCAGTTCCACTTGCTCCAGTCCCTGCCAAAACAGGGACTCGACCATTTGTTTGGTCAACTACTACGTCAATGACCCGCTTTCTTTCGTCAATAGTCATATTGACAAACTCACCAGTAGTTCCACATGGAACCACCCCGTTGACACCAGCTTCAATGCAATGATCTACAAGCTGACGTAGCTGTCCTTCATTCACCCGTTTCCTATCCTTGGTAAAAGGCGTCACAAGAGCAGGAAAAATCCCTTCAGGTTTAAACATTGGTTTCACACAGTATTCTATCCCACGATCAAACCATTTAAGTCCTTCACATGGCTCAACGTTGAGAAGATTCCCCAACTATGACCTATGTCTTCAGAAAGGATTGTGTGAGAAAATGGCACGATTTAAAATTGTACGACCAGTGGTCCTATAAAGACTATATATGCATTCAGCCCATAGTCGTCCTAGGCAGAATATGGAAACTTGGAGGAATGTTGATTGCCCAATTTAAGGCACAAATTGGTGATAAAAAGAGAAAATTTGGATGTGATTAATGATTTTTTTTTACAGAAAGACAATCCGCTAGTAGATAACCTGCTAAAGATCATTGAGAACTATGGTGGCGTGGATGAGATTAATCGTAAAGCTGCAGAAGCTAGCAAACTGGAGAACTTAGTGACCCAATTGAGAGCGAAACATTCTCCATATTTAAAGGATCTTGAGTGGTTGATGGAACAGCGGGACGGAGGTGCTTTTATTGGTCTTTCCGAATACCGCAAGAAAATTCTTGGAGTCAAAGCAGATTCCATAACCTTTGATCGGAATTTTGCAGTAACCCTGGAAATTAGTGCCTGCAATTTTTTCCCTTGGTTAATAGAAGAGGCAAAAAGAGCTATTGCGCAGCAGGATCTGATGCCAGGTCGCTTCATTCGGGTTCGTGCAATGAAGGAACAAGTTGAAGATAGTGAAATCCTCGCATTTGCTGCAGCAATGCGAATAGTAGGAGCCTCTTATGTAGAAACATTGGATACTAAGGGCACCCTTCGAGGATCAGACGGTCTCCCAATAAATATTCACTTGGGAGGACCGGAAACCATCACTGGATACTTTGGGGGGGTGGGAATGCCCAATGAGTATGCATTGAAATGGGTTGACGAATTTCTTCATTACTACACTACATATGGAATAAAACAGGTCTTGAACACAAATACAGGTAGTGTGATTCTGGGTTATTGGCTATACAAGCTTGGAATAGACATTGAGTTCAAGATTTCAGTGTTTCTAGGCAATGATAATCCTTATTCATGTTTTTGGACTCTGATGACAGCCAAATTATTCAGTCGGGAAGATGGCACAACGCCCCTTGTGGGTTTTAATCTCTCCAATTCCGTAAACAATAATACAATTGAACTATCAGCTTATACTCGGAAGACCTTCAACTTAGAGAATATAGTTCGCTTTGAGCATCACATAACAGAAACATGCAAAAGTATAGTTCGACAACCATATGACCGACTTGCAGAGCTTCTAGAAATCGCGGATCATGTGAAAAACATTAGTGCCAAGCACGAAGGGGGTTTGTTGGACATTGAGGATAAACGAGAACATCCATCAGATATATTGGACTATTTCATTCCCAAGAAGGACATCCTTGCCCAAGGTTTGATGCCTAAACTTACTATTAACTACCTTGACAAGCACGATGCAATGAATAGAACTGCGCGCTCCCTTACTGAAAAGGGCTTCATGGTTATTGCTGCTCAAAATCTTCACAACAAGTGATTCCGGAGCCATCTTACATACTACCGATTTGCTTATTCCAAAATTCTTCCAGCATGTCTTATTTATGTTGAAAAATCAACTATCTCGAAGTACGGATGAAATTTTGGTATACATACAAGAAGTAGATGAGGGCAAAAAAAGTCAGCGCTACTTCCAATGACAGAATTGCAGTGTTTTGTTCGACAGCCAAGAAGTAGCCTTGAGTAGCGATGTCTGTAAAGACAAGGATTTGCAGAAAAATGGCTCCACCAATACAGCTGAACCCTAATGTGTGCAAAAACTTTCGTAAGTGGCGACCTACTTCGTAATGACCCAAATTCATCAAAATTCAATAGAAAATGAGATATCTTAAGGTTTACGAAGCCTAACATAGAATGTTCTATAAAGATTATACATTAGAATTCCAAGAAGCAAGAACTGGAAATCTCCTCCCTTGCTATGATGTTTCATCTTTTCCCAATTTTTTGCAAATATTCGCCATAATCAAAATAATATGAGGTAGAGTGAATACACTAAAGATTTTAGTATATTTTGCCGAGGCAGCTTCTCTAACATATTCTCTTTTGCCCCTCCCCTGAATGTAGCCTTCTATCAATGAAGTCGCAATTGTGCGTGCCGCTTGGTCAGAGTGGATTGGGAGTATGTAATGGCCTGAATAATAAAGAAATTCCGCAATATCCCATGATTGACTCCCACTCCGTGTTGATTGTTCAAGATCTAAGAAGCAGATACCATTGCTTTCTGTTACCAGTATATTCTCTGGTTTGCAGTCTCCTAAAGTAACGCCCAGCGAATGTACTCTTGCCATCTCTTTCCCAATTTTCTTTACAATTTCACCGACAATAACTGCATTTTCCTGTGGAGAAGCAATCAGATGTTTGATTATTGCAGTTAGTTTTTCTCCTTCAACATATTCCTCAAAAATCAGTCGCTCCTTAACACTTACATACAAGATTTTAGGAACAGTAATTCCATGATCTCGTAGAAATTGATTGTTGGAATATTCCCTCTCAAGACGAGTCTTTCCTAAAACTGCAAATGATTTGGTGCCTAGAGTCCACAAGGCGAGGGGAAACCACTTGAAGCCTTGCCAGTCTTCATATTTTTTCACAACAATCTTCTGGGTTCCATGATTCTTCTGTAAGCGTAGTAAGAATACACTGTTTAGTACACCTCCCATTCTTTCAATTTCCAGATCTAACATGTCTCCACCAGGCACTGTCTTCTTAATGAAGTCCTGAATTGTCGTCTTGTCTGAAAACGGTATAAGGCCTAGCGGTGAAGGCATCAGCAAAAATTTCTCTGTCTCATCCAGTTCTTTACGCAGTTCTTTCTCTTGTTTCTCTGACCTTCTGTTGAGGAGGATTTGATTTTGCCTGAAACTAGTCCTTATCCTTAGGGAGAGGTTCCGAATATGGGGAAGTAAACCTTTACGAATTGAGGTGAGCACGCTTGAAAATCTATTCCTTTGGCGAATTGTTTTTTCAGCGAAACTCTTGACAATTTGGACGTAGCCATTTGAATATGTTATATAGTTTTCTGTTTCTAAGTTTTTCAGAGCTTTATGGTATCCTTTCATAATGAAGGTTGTGTTTTGTTTTTCCATTTTGCCTTTAAAAATATCGGATAAATTGAGCACTAGAGGCGGAAAAAGCTTTACTTGCCTTCTTACAGTCTCATACATAAAGTACTCTGGTTTGATGAGAAGCATGCCAGAAAGCTCGGGATATTGAAGAATTAAGTTTCTTATCAGCTCCAATACAAACCTTCTTTTTACCTTCACCTCTATGTTTTCAAAATAATTTGGATTCACCCATGGTGTGTAGGGTAAGGTAACTACGTCTGAAACTAAATCGCTGAATCGCCCTTGTTCCACGTCACTCTCAAACAAATCTTTGTCGATTACCAAAATAGTAAGATTGATCCCTTTTGATTTCTTAGAAAAAATGCTTATCTTTTTCGGATAGGCTGCTACTACCAATAGAACATTCATTTCAGTCTTTCTGCATTTATTACAAAAGACTTTTGGACCATAGAAACATGCCGCAAAAATCTCCTTGGAAATTAAATCCTCTTTGCATATACCTCGAATTCTATCTTCAATTGCGCTGTTATCGAAAATTTTGTTCATTGTCACCTGATCAATGTTAGAACTCCTTTAAAACTCTCTTTGGAACATCTAGAAGCTCTTCACTACTTACGTTCAATTATTCTCATATAGGAAAACGTAGCAACTGCTGCGAATACTCCAGAGAAAAGAATGATATTCCTTATCGTCGCAATTGTGAAAGGAGGGTTGTCGAGGAGGAAAGATCTTATGAGATCTGCGCTGCTGCGCGCGCATGTATTTACTGGACAATCTCAGTTTTTAGTTTAGCAGACTCTCATTGCGGCATCATGATTTTACAGAGGGAGAAATTACTTCTCAGGTATAGGGTTTTTTGCGGCTGAGTAGATTGGCTTATGTAGGATGCCACTTACTCCGTTCATCAAGTTCTCTCGAATGCCTATGTTGCTGATTTTCCTGCAGATGTGGTTCAGTGAGTTCTCGGTGAAGTTCAGGAGTTTGTAACCTTCATTTGTCAGCTGATATACTTTTCTCGGTCTTTCGTTACTCAAGTCCCACTGGCTCTTGATGTATCCCTTTTTCGCTAAACCGTTTAACAGAGGATATACGGTGCTAGGTCCGAAATAGACACCAAAGTTCTTTCTGATACTTGAGATTATTTGATATCCGTGCATCGGATTTGAATTGAGAAATTGAAGTATGACAAGGTCTAGAAGACCTTTCATGAGTTTGTTTTGAACTTCCCTATTTTTTGAACTCATTTTTTTTACCTCTTGTAGACACGTTGAACAGTTAGGTTGTTCACCGCGTATACAATATGTCCTGTTTCGGACATATCTCAAGACTTAACATATGTTAAACAAACATATAAGGGTTAATGCGACGACAAGTCATAAAAAAACATATTAAACCAAATTACATATTCGGAGTCCTGTATTAACTATATAAAGAAGTCCATAAACGGAAGTCAATAGGAAACTGCCGAAGGCAAACCAAATGCCTGAAAGCTTCAAAAATGGAATTGTAGAACGCATATTCAGAAACTTTCTCGATCTGATGATTTTGAAACTAGTGCAAATCGAACCCATGTGGGGCTATAAGATAATTAAACACGTGGAAGAACAACACCAAATAAGACTACGCCATGGCGCGCTATATCCATTGCTCAACAAACTCGAGAAATCAGGATTTCTAAGGAGTAAGAAAGAGACAAAGGGAGGCCGCATCAGGAAAATCTATGAAATAACATCTAAAGGTATCCAACTAGCTGAGGCATATGACGAATTCTTAAGAGATGAATTGAAGAAAAAAGAAAGCACAAAGATATTACATGAATAGAACGTTCATGCTACAAGGAAGCAGGATTTTTGAAAACAGCACACGATCTTTTCCAGAAAACAAAGAAGCTACTGGAAAAAGAGGGGGAAAAAGGGTGGAGATTAGCCCAAGAGACCCTCATGAAGCAAGATACATCCAACGCTGAACTTGGAGAAGCAATAGAATATATTATGCTGACTTCTCCACCGGACTACTTCAGACCAGCACTACTCTCTTTCTGTAGCAGAGCTGTAGGAGGCACGCAAGATACCACAATCCCCATAGCTACGTCTATGGTTTTGTTTGCCCGTGCAATTGGAATACATGATGATATAATTGATGGATCAAAAAGAAAGAATCAACACACTACAGTCTTTGGAAAGTTTGGTAGAGATACTGCGCTGATTCTAGCTGACATTCTATTGATGAAAGGGTATACACAATTGCGCAACTTCCTATTGCTCAATATTCCAAGAGAAAGGATTGTGAGAGTTCTTGATGTTATTGACACAGTTTGGTTTGAGCAAAGCGAAGGTGGAATAAATGAAATACAAGACCGTGGAAAAACTAACATTACACCCCAGAAATGCTTGAAGAAAATCTGGATGATAGCATCAGAAACAGAGGCGATAACCAAAATAGGCAGCATTCTAGGTGTAGGCTCAAACAAAGAAACTGAAAAACTGGGCGAGTATGGCAGACTCCTGAGTGTTGCCTACATTTTGCGTAATGAACTTATAGACATGTTAGATCTCAAGGCATTACGACACAGAATAAGACATGAATCGTTACCACTACCCTTAATTTACGCACTTCAAGATTCGCTAACAAAGCCTAAACTTCTTTCATTAATCTCTCAAAAAAAACTAACACCTGAAATCCTAAAACAGATTTTACAAGCTGTTAATAATGTTGGTGGAATGGTATATGGAGCAAAAATAATCGAGGGAACAGTTAACGACGCTTGTTCTTGCATAAACATGTTGAAATTTGGGGATTCTCTCAATGCACTGAATTATCTGGCTAAAACTGCCCTTATCGCACAAGAGGATTTACATACTGCTCAGAATATCTAACTTGGCCATAGGCCAAAGGGTCTTGCTGGAACCTTCGTAACTTTCTTCTTTCTCGCCATTGGAATAACCAACTGTATTTGTGTAGTACAGATTATTTAAGCGTTTTGTTCGACACATAAACAGTTAGAAAGGCTGGATCCTGAATAGTTATTCCCGATTCTTAAGGTTAATTTGGTATCTCCAGATAGAAACATTGGTGAGTGCAGGGGCAGATAATGCTTAGCCGTTTTCGAAGTAGGCTTAGCTTTCAAGGTTCAACTTCAGCTATGGCTCTGTTGTTCAACAGTCTCTCCTGGTATTTCCTTGGTCTGATAGTTGTTGAAAAGATAGCGAATGCTTTTGGCGGTGCTAGTTT
>Ga0209979_1000227_pt1 | contig 86870 bp, 54 predicted proteins | sample AnhtaG_FD_183114 | JGI IMG/M metagenome (GOLD analysis project Ga0209979, IMG submission 183114) | Deep subsurface microbial communities from Anholt, Denmark to uncover new lineages of life (NeLLi) - Anholt_01485 metaG (SPAdes) (version 2) | ecosystem: Environmental > Aquatic > Marine > Oceanic... | reverse complement strand
GGACTCCAACCAACTCCTCATGGCTCAATCTCATCGAGTCCTACTTTGCAGCTCTCAAGCGAACAGCCTTGCACAATACAGATTACAAATCACCTGACGAAATTGAGGAAGGTATGCAAAACGGTGTTTGCTATCTGAACGACAATCCACGACCCTACAAGTGGAAGAAACTATAGCGGTATTTATATGTTGAGCCACTAGGTCGGGTCATTTGCCGGGCCAAGGCGAAGGCGTTCCTTGGGGGCGGGACAATTTGTCCCATAGGAGGCTCACGTGCAGAGAATGGAGCAAACCGTTTCCGGCAATGGCCACATTCTATCCATCCTCTTCGCCTTGGTCACCTGCGCGGCTTCCAGTCAGGCCAGCATCCCGGAGTCCGGCCAAGTGGATCTGGATATTCATACCCTGAAGCGTACCCTAATCGTGAGGCCCAATTATGAAACGGGTGCTTTGGACGCGACGTCTGCTTTGACGATCTCCAACCCCTCGGGGAAACCGGTAAGGACCATACCCGTGATCCTATACCACATGCTTGAAGTGACAGCCGCACACACGCCGAATGGCAAGGCCCTGCGATTTACGCAACAGGTTGTCCCAATGGCAGGCGTCGAGAAGATGTTGGTGAGGCACGTTCAGATAGCACTGGACAAACCACTGCTTCCTGGCGCGACACTCTCACTGGAAATTAAGTACCACGAAAAATTGGCGGATATGTGGAAACAGGCCGAAGATATGTGAAGGACCACGTAAGCAGGGAATTTACCATCATTCGTTTCGACTGTCTTGCTTATCCCGTGGTCTGTTACCCGTCCATGGCCGCCTTAATGAAATCCGTGCTGCAGGACTTTAGGCAGGGATGGGATTACTTACTCGAAGTAACCGTGCCGGAGCAGCTTGTCGTGGCTAACGGAGGGAAACTGCTTGGGAAGAAGCGCGCGAACGGGGAGGTGACCTATTCTTACAAGAACATAAAGCCGGCGTGGCGCATCGATGCTTGCATTGCGAAGTACGGGGTTCTCGAAAACGACGGGGCCCCGCCCAGGGTTTTCTTCCTCTCCGAACATAAGGCGGCAGCCGAAACGGTGTTTAGTGCCTTGGCCAAGTCTACGGATCTCTTTTCGAAATGGTTTGGCCCCCTGTCCGGGCTTGAGGGTCTCACCGTAATAGAGGTCCCCAGCGGATATGGCTCGCAAACGGACGTCACATGCATTCTCCAGGAGGCGGAGGCATTCAAGGGAGAGTTGCATTCCCTCTACCACGAGGTCTCGCACCTATGGAATCCACCTCCGCTCGACCCAAACCCCTCTCGGTTCGAGAGCGAGGGCCTCGCCTGCTTCTTGGAGTACCTGCTGGCAGAAAGGCTGGACAGTAAAGCAGGAAGTCTCCAGAAAGGCCTGGCGCTGTACCGCAAAAGGTTCCGTGCTCAATGCCGAAGGAATCCGAAACTCAAAGATGTCCCCATTGCCCAATATGGGACGCAGGATTGTACTGAGGCATCCTATACCAAAGGCGCGATCGCTTTCTGGCTTCTGTACCGGCTTGTGGCAGAACAGACTTTCATCGACACCTATAGAAGTTTTTATCAGGAATACGCCGGTAAGGGAGCCACTCTCGAGGACTTCATAGCGACCGTGAAGAACGTTTCAGGAAAGGATCTTCAGAAGTTCTTTGATGAATGGATATACGGGACGCAGTCCAGTAATTATCTCCTCGACGGTTTGTCATTGGAGCAGATTCTGGAACTCTATGTTGTGGAACAATGAGCTCCAGCGAACCGCGGCCACGCCGCGGCGGCTTAACTCTATGTTGGACATGAACCTTCGTACCAGCTAAAGCGTCATGTAAAAGAGTAGGATCTGGCTTGAATCTTTAGCTTTCGGAATTGGTATGAACTACTTTTTGCATGGTCCAAGAACCAACCAAAGGAGGATCGGCACTATGAGGCATCTAAAATCACCGATTCGCTTGGGAATTCATGGGTTTCTCTGCGGGTTATTGTTCGCTTGTTTAACTCAGATTTCAGCCGCCGAATCGCTGGAAGAGGTTCGGAGTAGGGTAACTATCGAGCGGCCGTATGAGTTTGGAGAGGAGATCGAACTCGTTGTCAAGAAGGGGGACATCGTTCGATTGACGTTGAATGAGAACCCGTCCGGGAGGAAAGAAATCTTTCTATTTCCTAAGGACGACACGCTGCGATGGCGTTTCCCTTCCAGATGGGGCGTGGAAAGGAGCGGCTCGGTGGGCGGCAGATATTACGAGCGCTTTAAGAGTAGCTTTTTCGGGATGGGTTCCGGGACTACACTCAACCTGAGAGTTTCGGAAGGCCCTGACGACAAGGTCACGATCAAGCTGCTTATGGATGAGCAGAAGAAACTCAGACCAAGACGGCTAAAACAAGCACGGGAAAAGGGTCAGAAACGCGAAGAAGAAAGACGTGAGGAAAGACGTGAAGCCAACGTAATCAGCATAGATGACCACATCTCGGGCTTCGCGAGGCTGTGGAGCGAGGTGAAATACAACTTTGCATTCTTCGACCAGGTTCCCGAGTTGGACTGGGATAAGGTCTTAGAAGAATACCTGCCCAAGATTCGAAAAGCGCAAACGACGGACGAATACTATCGCCTGCTCGAACAATGTGTAGCCCGGCTGAAGGATGGGCATACGACGGTCTATCCGCCATCCATCCTTCGCGGTCGGGCCCGGTTGCCCGTGCGCCTGGCAGCAGTCGAGGGGAAGCCGATCATCAGCGAGGTGGCCGAGGCCGCGGTGTTCTGGCGGCCGAAGTTGAAGCCTGGTCTCGAAATTACTCACATCGACGGACAGCCTGTTGCGGAAATCCTCGAGCAGGACGTATATCCCTACGTAGCCGACTCCACACCGCAGAATCGCGATCGCTGGGCTTTCAGGCGGGTGATCGAGGGCGAGGAAGGCTCGGAAGCCGTCGTTCGCCTGCGAAGCGCCGAGGGCGAAGTCCGGGATCTGAGACTGACGCGTTTAGAGTGGGTTTTTCCTACGCCTCCTCCGCGCTTTGAGTACTATGACCTCGGAGAAGGCGTCGCCTACGTCGCGCTGAACTCCTTTTCTCGGGATGAAGTCGCTTCCTTATTTAGGGCGGCGTTTGACAAGATACGCCGGGCCAAAGGGCTGATCATTGACGTGCGCGATAACGGCGGCAGCAGCACGCGCCATGGGAACGCCATTATCAGCCACCTGATCGCCAAACCTCTGCCAGGCTCTCCCTGGAAGACGCGCAAATACATGCCGGCCTTTCGAGCATGGGGCCAGAAGGAGGCGTGGCACGAAGGAGAAGGAAGCACTATACAGCCAAAGCGGAATCCCTATCTTGGCCCCGTTGTCGTGTTGATCGGGCCGGGCACGGTCAGCGCCGCGGAGGATTTTGTGGTCGCTTTGCACGCCGCCGGCCGCGCGACGCTTGTGGGCGAAAAAACGGCGGGAACTACTGGTCAGCCGCTATTCATCCAACTGCCTCGCGGTGGGAGGGCGCGGATTTGCACCAAACGCGACACCTATCCTGACGGACGCGAATTCATCGGCATTGGCGTGATACCCGACGTCGAGATCCATCCGACTCAGCAGTCCATTACCGCGGGGCGGGACGCCGTTTTGGAAAAAGCCGTGGAGGTGTTAGCAAGAAAGGCGGGGATTCCCAAAATCGCCCCGGCTGCTTTGGCCGCCGAAGTTGCCTCACAGCGCCGACGGAGACCAACGGCCGGGAAGGGACAGGGCAGCTTCACTGAAATCCTGGAAAAGGCCAAAGCCGAATACAACGCCCTGGCCGCGGCATACGCCGGAAAGGATCGGGCAGGCGTCTACGGCCACGGCGGGAATCTTTTCCTTCTTTTGTTGGACGAAGCGTTACCAGCACTGGAAATCGAATTCCGTCGAGAGCTGTTGAAAGCGGAAAAGCGTCTGAATCAACAGACAGAGTACGAACTTCTGAAGGCAGAGCGCCTCAGAAAGGAGATTGAGGCGTTCTTCCGCGACGGGACCGATTTAGAGGAGATTCATCGCCTAATGGATGAAATCGCTGACCTGAGCGATGAGGTTCACGACTGTGCGAGAGACGAGCTATACGACGAAATCCCGAAGGTCTTCCCCGAGTTGGAGAAACGCTGGAGATTGCTGCTCGGTTACGTGAATCAAGGAAAATCTTAGTTCGATGCTAATCCTTGGTGATCTTAGCCAAAATCGATCATCCAACAATCGCATGCACCCGACTCCCCTTTCATTTCGCTTCATGGGAGCGGGTGATCCGTTGCGTTAGGCCAGCTGTGCATGCAGTGCAGGCTAAGGGGTGACGGCCACACCCAGCGGTTGGGCGGCACAGCGTGTGGAGGCGTTGAAGATTGCCGAAAAGAACAGGAAGGGCAAACATGAAGACATTTCCACAAATTCCGCGGCGGCACTTGTGGGCTATCTTGGCAGGAGCGGTTCTCTCCACCGTTGCGGTTAACTCGTCTGGGCTGTCCGAAGCGCCTGTCAACAGTCCAGATCTTCAGTTGGACGCGGCGTTGGAAGATCTCGATTTCTTCTTTCGCACGGTTGAGTCGGTGCATCCGCAGCCCCTTGCCCTGATCTCCCCGGAGGACTATCTCAGTCTCAAGCGGCACAGCAAGGAGGTTCTTCAAGGGGCAGGAGACGATGGTGGAAGTTTGCCACGCTCTGTCCTGGCTCTGGCTGTGGCGGAGGCGGCGGCTTCTTTCGGGGACGGCCATACGGCGTGCCATCTAAGCCCCTGGCTGATTACCGGATCAGACCAATCCAAGCGTATGCTCCCGTTTCGCCTTTGGTATGAATGCGGTGCCATCCTGATTGGCGACACCATCGAAGGGCTCGGGCATTTGAAGGAAAGCAAGTTGTTGCAGATCAACGGCGTTGCCGTTGTTGAGTTCATCCAACCGCTCCTCGACAAAGTGTCGGGGGAAAGAAGAGAGAATAGGATAAACCGGTTCATTCACAATCAGAGAACGTATTGCGCGCTGATCCCATTGGCCGACGAAGCGGAGGTTTCGGTCACTGTCCTCGATGGCAATGGTCAGGAGCAGATACAAACAGTCAAAATGTTGTCCCTTCGGGACTACGACGCCAGAATACCGAGGTCAGACAGGAGGCGGCGGGGGAGCTTCCACCAGCTCCATCACGATGGCAAAACGTGCTACTGGCAATACAATAGCTTCATTTACTCTTGGTGGGAGAAGCTCAAGGTTGGGACCCTGTTCCGTCTCCTGCGGGAGAAGGGAGTCGAGAACTTGATCATCGACCTGCGGTTCAATGGGGGCGGTAACTCGAGCGCCGGTGACTACATTCTGAGCCACCTGACCTCAAAACCCTATTGCATGTACTCCAAAGTGGACGTTCGATTATCCGAGCAACTATTCAAGCGGGGTCGCAGAAGCGAGCTCAAGGAATTGGCGGGGTTGACGATTACGGAAAGACTTGAGCCGCGGCGGCCGGAAGACAGAAAGTTTCGTTTTGACGGGAGGGTGTTCTTACTGACCGGTCCCGGGACGTTCTCGGCAGCCGCGGATTTTGCCGCAGTTGTGAAAGACTACGAGATAGGCACGATCATCGGCGAGGAAACCGGTGGCTTGAGACAGTGCTTCGGCGACGTGCTTCGGTTTCGGCTGCCCAATTCCGCAGTACAGTTCGGAGTCTCCTACAAACGCTTCTATGCACCTGTTCCCCGGCCGGACGATGACACACGGGGGACGGTGCCAGACGTGGCAATCGACGAGGAGCGTCTCCCCGAGTACTTGGACTCGGATGACCCAGTCCGGGCAATCGCTCTGGACTACGTCTCGGCCGACAGCAACGCGTTTATGAACCGCGGCCGAGAGGCTACGGATTAATAGGGTGTGAGCTTTGTCCAGGGCGATAGCTTCGCTAAAAGAGAAGAAGACCAGTTTTCCAACCATTTTGTGAGTGGATTCGCAGAATAATCTTGCCTGAATGTCCAATCCCACGGTTTGGAAAGAGTACGGCGCGTGAATTCTAAAGCTGAAGAGTAGATGGTCCAGCGCACGGTCATCGGATTTGGCTATGGGATCGTCGTGTCACCACGAAAGCGGGCTGTCTTGCGAGACGCTTTATGGTAGAACCTCGCGGTCGACCTGTTCTGGACCATCTTGCAGTCTGGCCTGCGCTGTTTAGTTCGCGATCCGACTGCGAGCCGCCTTTCTTCCGCCCGAGTTGATCGCTTTTCTCGTCCGAAGGCTGTCCTCTATTCCGTGTAACCTTTCGCACCGACTGTGTCCCTGGGACCGGTGAACCCGGGGCCACCGGCGGCGACATAGCCGTAGCTGGCGCCAGACTTGTCCGGGCTGAGCCAGAAACTATAGAGCTTGCCGCTTTTCAAGTAGAAGCGGAACCGGACCGGTTTTCCAACCAGAGCGGACAGGTCTTCAGTGCCCCTCCAAGTCAGCGCTGCCAGCGTCTTGTCGGCCGACAGAGGATTGCAGTTGTCCAAGGTGAACGGCGAGATGACGTTGCCGTCACGGTCGAGCAGCTCGGCGCGCAGTTCGCCTTTCGGTGCATCAGCGTTGACAAACAGGTGCCTGCCCTTGAATTTCACGACGCGCGTCGTGAGCGTGCCGCCGTCGGAGCTCGCGTCCATCGAGGCGAACCCGTCGCGGCGCATGGCAGCCACGCCCGTGTTGCAGTTAGCGTCCCAGAAGCGATCGCTGAGCGCTCGGCCACTCACATAGAAATACAGCATATCCCCAACCACGAGGCAACAGCCGCCCACGCTCTGCACGTTGCCCCAGTTCCAGGCGCCTTCAGTCTCATTGGCCGTGAGGAACCGGCGGCGATCGGGACGGTGCCAATGGAAGCCGTCGCGGCTAAAACCGACCAGCACCTCGTTGCGTTTCTGAATTCTCAGCCTGGCACAATCGCTGTTCGGGGGTCCCTGCCAGATGCAGAAGAGGCCCAGCATCAGGCTCTCGTAGGCCACGGCATCGTGGTTGTAGAGTTGCGGTTCGATGTGGCTGTACTGGGGCTTGGGGTGATGCGGGTCGAGACGATCCGCGCACATCCAGAGCACCGCATCCTTGGCAAGCTGTCTTGTGCCGGCGATTGCGTCCGAATGCTCGAAGTAGGCACGTGATCGGCCCACACCAGGTTGGCCGGTCCGCAGGCCAAACACCCACTTTTTGCGAAAGGGGTTGTAGTGCACCGTGGTACGGTCGCCGATGCGTGTGGCACTGACGGCGAGGGGCTCAGACCAATGAATGCCGTCTTCGGAGCAGCGTAGCGCAAGGCTCCACGGCCGAGGGACGGTCGTCGTGACGAACATCTTGTAGCGGCGCTGGGGATCGGGATCCTCATGATCGAGCCACACGGTGCTCGAGTCGCGGTAGCGCCCGCCGCTTGCCGGCTTGACGTCGCGGTGGCTGAGGACCTCGTTGGTGCCCGGCCGCACGTCAAAGGGCGCCTTCTCCCAATGAATTCCGTCGCGGCTGGTCGCCAGACACGTACTGGCGATGTAGCCACCCACGTACCACATCTTGAACAGCTTGTCCTTAGGATCATAGAACACGCCGTCGCTGAAGGGCGCGGCCGCCGGGGCGGCGCCTTCGCGCTCCCAGGGCTTATCCGGCTTGAGCACGGGATTGTCCGGATGATATTTCGGCCTGTGGTAGCTGCGCTGGAGGGTTGTCCGTTCGATGAGGAAGTTATCAATAAAAAGCTGACGGCCAACATCAATTGGAATGACTTCCGGCGGATTCTCAAGGTAGGGAACGGACATCGGCTCCCGTGTGAGCTTTTCGACCCTTGGAGGCCAGTCGTCGGGCAACTCGATGCCGTTGTAAAGAACTTCGCCGGCCCGGGCCGACAGCGACGCAGCAAGCCACGCCGCGATGGCGGCGACGGTGTTGCACTTCCTCATTTTCATGGTGATCCTCCAGAGCCTTCTCGTTAAGATGTCGTCGGAAATAACAGGACCAAAGGACGAAAGCGCCCTTTCCTATCATGGGAACCATAACAAGCCTGACAGTCTCCACGCAACGAGCAATCTCGGAGATGCGAAAGCAAGCAACGCTTTCCACGCCACGCAACTTCGTGAACATGAATGAGATGCGGGTGAAAAGAAGAAGCGATTTACCAGAAAACCTGTGGATAGCCCTGTTTCGGCCAAAAACGCCTTTAATCGTGCGCATAGGCCCGGAAAGGACAGAAGCGACATTCACCGGCGCGACTCTTCGAAAAGCGTTGATCTTGGACGGATGATAGATGAATGGAGAGGCGGTCGACGGGACGACTACCTCAGTAAAGAAGGTGGTGGAATCTCAGCCCTTTTTGGGGCCTCGATTGTCAACTTAAGATAAGAGGGAGACGGGTGTCAAGACGATTGAGCGGCGTGAGATCGCCTTCCGCGTAGGTTGCTTGTGTCATCATTGATGATGATAGAAGCTCAGCGTTCGTGGATGCTCGGATATGATTTCTTGGCCTTCGTGGCTTGAGAATGTATGCTTGTCCGCAGGAAAATGGGCAGTGGAGCCCACTTCAGCCCACGGATACCTTACTGGCGACCGTGTTATCCACGGGCTGCATTCCAGGTTTGCTGGGCAGGCAGCCCATGAGCTTTCTCTCAGAGCACAGATAGGAGAACCGAGCATGTCAAGACCAACAATTCCCGCTCATTTTGCCCTGGTATTCGTTCTATCGCTGACCTCTGCTGTCACCATGGCATCAGACTGGCCGACCTACCGTCATGACATCGCGCGCACAGGCAGCACGGCTGAGTCGCTGGGGCTACCCTTGCTGCCCCGGTGGGTGTATCTGCCGACCGATCTGCCCAAGCCGGCCTGGTCTGCTCCCGCTAAGCGCCCCAGAGAAGGTTTCATACTGCGTCACCGGGTGAGTTTCGATGACGCCTTCCAGGTAGCTGTGGCTGGTGGCCGCGTCTATTTTGGCTCTTCAGCCGACAACAAAGTCTACGGCTTATCTGCCACTACTGGAGAAGAAATCTGGTCTTTCTATGCGGGGGGTCCCGTCCGGCTTGCACCGGCCATCTGGAATGATCGAGTCTTTGTGGGCTCAGATGATGGTTTTGTCTACTGCCTCAGAGCTGACACGGGGGACCTTATTTGGCGAAAGCGCGGAGGGCCAAATGATGAGAAGCTCCTTGGCAGCGGACGAATGATCTCCAGGTGGCCGATTCGTACGGGTGTGCTTGTTGACGACGGAATCGTCTATTTTGGGGCCGGGATATTTCCTCACGAGAATGTCTACCTTCTGGCAGTCAGTGCTGATGATGGAAAGACTGTCTGGCGGAACGACACGATCAGTGAGGCGGGGGCGTATCGAAACGAGCTATCTCCGCAGGGATACTTATTGGCGACGGCGAACAGACTGTTCGTTCCGTCTGGAAGGGCACTGCCGGTGGCCTTTGACAAATCAACCGGACGTATGATGTTTAGTCCCAACTACGGCTGGCGAGGAGAACAAGCCGGGGGTGTCATTGGTGGTACCTACGCGTTGCTTGCCGACAAGCAGATCTATACTGGCACGCAGCAACACTTGCTGGCTCTCAACCAAGAAACTGGCAGGACGGGCTTTGCCTGGCTTCCTGGCAGGCGACTAACTATCGCAGGAGATATGGCTTATATGGCAACAGGATTGCAGATCCTCGCTATGGATCGAGCAGCATACGCCGAGGCAAGCAGGCGACGGAATTACCTCGAATACAGAATCAAAGCCCTGCGAAGTCAGTTAAGCAGAGCAAAGGGAGATCAGCGCAAACGCCTCAGACAGCAACTCGAGCGTGCTGAGGTGGAGTTGACGGAACACCGCAGGCAGAAGATCCAGCCCGCCGTTAAGTGGCGTGTGACAAGTAGGTGTGATGCGGAATTGATCGTGAGCAGAAATCTTGTTCTCGCTGGTGGGCAGAATGAGGTCAATGCCTTTAGCCGGGAGAACGGCGATAAGGTTTGGGAAGCCAGGGTAGAGGGCAAAGCCCGCGGTCTTGCCATAGCAGACGGGCATCTTTACGTGAGTACCGACAAGGGCCGGATCTACTGCTTTGCTTCGGGGCAAGAAGGGCAGTCTGAAAATCGAGTTGTCAGACATGCCAAAACCCCTGTTGTTGCCCCTTATCCGAAGGACGAACTAACGCCGACCTACGAAGCTGCTGCCGAGGCGATCATTATGGAGAGCGGGATCACAAAAGGTTATTGTCTTGTCCTCGGGGCTGAACGGGGGCGGTTGGCCCTTGAGTTGGCTCGGCGCACAGACCTACATATAATTGGCATTGAACCGGATGCAACCAAAGTCCATGCAGCAAGGTCAGCCCTCGATGCAGCCGGGATGTATGGCGAAAGAGTTGTCGTAGACCAAGGCGATCTCACGGCGCTGCCATATTCGAACTACTTCGCGAATCTGATCGTCTCTGATAGCCTGCTTCTTGCCGGAGAAATCCCGGGAGACCCCAGTCAACTTGCACGGCACTTAAAGCCGTGCGGTGGCATGATTTGTCTGGGCATACCGGCAAATGTAGGCGGCCAGAAGGACGCATTATCCGCCGAGAAATTGGCTCGCTGGTTTGATGGGTTGGAGCTGGGCAGGTGCCAGATCAGTAAGACCAACGGTCTGTGGGCGACCTTGAGGCGAGGATCACTACCCGGTGCAGGTGAGTGGACGCATCAATATGCTGATCCCGGGAACACAGGATGTGGCAACGACCAGTTGCTGGGCGGACCGCTCGGATTGCTCTGGTTTGGCGAGCCGGGCACGGCACCCATGGTTAACCGGCACGATGCTGCAGCCGCTCCGCTTGCGATCAGCGGCCGGCTTCTTATCCAGGGCGAGAATGTGGTCATGGCTTACGACTCCTACAACGGCGCCCTATTGTGGAAGCGAGATATCCCTGGTGCGATGCGTACCCGGCTCAAAAAAAGCGAATGTGGTAACCTTGCTGCATCGAAAGATAGCCTCTTTGTCGCCGTAGATGACAAGTGTCTTCAACTCGATGCCACAACAGGCCAAACACACGCCACCTGGCAGATGCCTTCTACGCTCGGTGACACCTCCTCCAGGTGGGGCTACCTCGCCTTTGTGGACGGCATTCTCTACGGAAGCAGCATGAGGCGTCTTGGGGTTTCCGACACGGTCTTTGCCATCGATGTCGGAACCGGAGAGATTCTCTGGGAGTATGAGGGTAACAACATTGTCAACCTCACCATCGCAATTGGAGATGGATGGCTTCTCTTTGTTGACAGCTCTCTGACCCCACAACAGCGAGAGCAGATGCTGAGGGAAGACAAGTCACATCTGGCGAGTCTTAAGGGTGACGAGGCCAGGAAAGCCGAAGAAGCGATAAAGAGACTGGATCTGCGGATGGCGGTCGCACTGGACGCCAAAACGGGCGGAGAACTCTGGCAAAGACCTGTTGATGTCACAGACTGCAGCAAGGTTGGCATTGGAGGCGGCGAGCTGACAGCGATGTACCGTAACGGTGTCGTAGTCCTGTGCGGAGCCAACGCCAACGGCCACTACTGGAGGCAGTTCCTTTCAGGAGAGTTCTCAAGGCGGCGACTGGTGGCGCTTTCCGCCAGAACGGGCGAGCGGCTATGGGCGAGAGATGCCAACTACCGCCATCGTCCCCTGGTCATTGGCGACACTGTTCTGGCAGAACCCTGGGCGTTTGACCTAAAAACGGGAGAACAGAAGATGCGCCCTCATCCTCTCAGCGGCGCCGATACTCCCTGGCAGTTCTTGCGGCCAGGCCATCACTGTGGGGCAATTTCCGCGTCTCCACAAATGCTTCTGATGCGTTCTGGCTTTACCGCCTACTATGACCTCCACGACGATAGTGGTATTCGGCACTTTGCTGGACATCGGCTTGGATGTTGGATCAATGCGATTCCCGCTGAGGGACTTGTCCTCGCGCCGGAAGCAAGTGCGGGCTGCATATGCCTCTTTCCCATAACCTGTTCCCTTGCCCTCGAACCGCGGGCGGATCATCACCGATGGGGAATATACAGTGCGGGTGGTTCGAATACGCCGGTCCAGCAATTGGCCATCAATCTCGGAGCACCTGGCGATAGACGAGATTCTCAAGGGCTATTGTGGTTCGGATATCCTCGCCCAACCCTGCCTTCAGACAGAAAGGTGATGGGCTTCTCTCTCGCCTTGCAGGTGGAGTTCTTCCAGGGCGGTGGATACCTTTACCAGAGTAGCGAATCGGCGTCCGTTGCCAGGACTGATAGGCCCTGGGTTTTCGCTTCTTGCGCCAAGGGCATTAAACGATGCGTGATACCTTTGCGCGGCAGAAACGACGAACCAGCAACATATGTTGTGCGCCTGTATTTCGCTGAATTGGCAGACAGACAGCCGGAGGAAGCACGCTTTGATATCAAGCTACAGGGAAACACCGTCGTTGAAGGTTTCAATATCGCGCAACGCGCGGGAGGTCCCAATCGCGCTGTCTCCATCGAATTCCCTGGCATAGAAGTGGACCGCAACTTGGAAGTTGAGTTCATTCCTCATGGCGACAACGCGTTATCTCCTGAAGAGGCCACAACCCTGTGTGGCCTGGCAGTGCTCTGTGCCGAACAAAAGAACGATACAGAGGCCAAACTGACGGCGCAGCGATGAATGTTGCGTGAAGTGCTGTCGCTGGCGTTCCACAAGTGTCCAGTGTCCTGCCGCCAGAGTTTGTGCCACCCATTAACTCAGTCCTTGGTGAACACTCTTTGCCCGGAGGCCCTTTCGCGACTTAAGGTAGTTTTAGTCCAAGATCGCGCGCTTACGTCATTAAGCGGCGCGACAGCGGCAAGATCGCCCGCCCCGGCCGGAATAATTTGATTGGCTGAAGGTGAATTCCCGCTGGCAAATGCCAAGCTCACCGATCGCCGGCCGGGTGAAGGGTCCGTTGAACATCGGAAGTGGGTATCGCCCCTGTCACTATTGGGACCTTCCTCATCCTCCGCCAAGTTCAAATGAGGATAATAGGTTCACGGGAGTGGAGCGACCGAGAATTTTTTCGGTTGGAGACTATTTGGGGCGCTATCAAACTGTTACCAAATGGCTTCCTACTCCTTCGTGCCCTCGTTGATGAGCAGCCACGTGCCGCTCTTGCCGGACACCGCGATGTCTGGACGGCTATCGCCATTCAGGTCAGCAACGCGAATCTGCATCCCGGTACCGACGCCACCACCGGCCGGACTAATGGTATGTCGGATGAATTTCCGAGCGGCGCCGTCCCACGTGTAGTAAAACACGCAGGCCCCCTCCTGCGCCCCGGGATCGCGGCCACCGTGACCGCGGACTCGCTTGCCGGTGATCAGTTCCCCCTTGCCGTCGCCATCGAGGTCAGCCCAGGCCATGGAGTGAGCCTGGGACCATGACTTGTCAATGAGGTGTTCCTTCCAGGTTGTGGTTCCGTCGGGCTTCGGTTCGCCTTGTTCTCGCCAATACACACCGTAATCATGCCCCTTGCCCCAGATGATGTCGTTGCGGCCGTCACCATTGACGTCCGCCACCACGAACGGGGAGCTGGCGCTGCGCAAGGCGGTCTCGGGATGGAACTTCCACGGCTTGGCGAAGACGTCGCCTGCGGGACGCTCGTACCAACCAACCGCACAGAGGATGTCTTCTCGCCCATCGCCGTTGATGTCGCCGAAGGCATAACCGTGCCCACAGCCGTTTGCCCCGAGGACGATCCGCTTCGCAGTCGGCTGGCCGTCCGCAGTCTTGGTCAGCTTCCAGGCCGCCATAGGATCCCTACCGACCCAACAGTGAACCACGATTTCCGGCACTCCGTCACCGTCGAGGTCGCTCAAGTCAAAAGCCTCGTTTTGGGCGCGGGCGTTGACGAGCAGGTGAGGTTCCCATTTCCATCCCTTTTCGAGAGCTTCCTTGCCCGGGTTCTTGTACCAGTAGAGTTCCGACTCCGTCCAGCCGCCGGAGATGACGTCAATCCAGCCGTCGCCATCGACGTCGTGAACATGGTCTCCGTTGTTGGCATAGAACCCCTGGCTGCCGAACCCGAGCGATATCTGGGGGATGTCGCGAATGGGCCGGGGGATGAAGTCCGGCGCGGCATACCAGTGCGTCCCGGCGATGATGTCGAGCTTGCCGTCGCGATCCACGTCGGCGATGGCACAGCCCTCGTTCGGGTTGAGCATCAAACAACGCTTAGAAAACTTCAGGCTGCCCGGCTCACCGGCAGAGGCAGTACGTGCTGAACACAAGTAGACGAAACCAAGACTCAGGCTTGCGAAGCCCGTCACCACACGCCACAAAGAACATCTACCGAACATAACTTTTCTCCTTCCCAGACACATCCGAAGTCAACTGCGCTCAATTGAGCCGCTACGTTTGAACGCCATGATCCTAACTCAAAATTGCCACCCAGTGCAACCTTTTCGGAGGGACGCGAAGTAGAACGAAGGCGATGAGGGGCCAAACCTCATCTTTTCTCCTGAGAATCCGCTTCTCCCGATAGCGCGGTTGGTATTAGAGTGCATATAAAGGAACATGGTGCGGCTCTTCTACTGTCCGGTGCTGGCGCACAATACCGAAGGCATTTACTCAGTCAGATTGTCTGCGGGGTCTCTGTGGCTGACGGTGAGCTTCTCCACTTTGCCAAAGGCGCTGGAAAGCCTCCCCCGGTGGAGACATCAGGCAGATTCGCCGTGGGGAAGAACGAGGTAACTGCGTTACAAAGCGGAAGCAGTCCTGCTGCTATGCCCTGAAGGGTGTGTGGCACGATTTAAAGAAAATGTTTGAAAAACGATCTCGACCGGGAAGACGAAAAGCCTACGGATGGACTAAAATAGATTTGACTTGTCATCTTCTCCTCTTTCAACGAGTCAGCCATGCCGGGAGGCAAAAGATGAACGGATTAACTCGTAAGGTGCTGGCCATCGCGTTGCTCGCGGGAGCACTTGGTGAGGTTCTCGCAGCGGAGAGACTCAACTTCACGGTCAATCCTACCGCCAGGGTCGAGAAGGGCGGAGTGCAGATCGAGTTCGCGGCGAGCCGCCCAACCGATGTGGCTGTATGTATCGAGGATGCCATGGGCAAGGTGGTGAGACACCTGGTTGCGGGCGTGCTTGGTGAGAACGCGCCTGCGCCTTTGAAGAAAAACAGCCTGGTCCAGGCGTTGTTCTGGGACCGAAAGGACGACTTGGGCGAGCGGGCCTCCGGTGGGCCATTCAGGGTTCGGGTGTGCCTGGGACTGAACCCGACTTTCGACAGGATGATCGGTTTCAACCCTGCGTCGGTGGGTTCGGTGCGCGCTCTGGCCACCAGCCCCAAGGGGGAGCTTTTCGTGTTTCACGTGATCGGAGCACTTCATCCTTCCGACGGCACGGTGCTGTGCAGCGTGTTCAACCGGGAAGGCAAATATCTGCGGATGATCTTGCCCTACCCCGCGAACTTACCTGACAAAAAGCTTAAGGGCATCAAGCGCATCGAGCTGGAAAATGGGGTCAGGGTTCCTCTCATCTACCAGGGCGAAACGCGTTCGCTGCTGCCGGGGGCCGGCGATCTCCCCCCGCAGCGGCCTGTGGTTTCTCGCGACGCTCGCCTCGCGTTCGTGGGCGTGCAAGAATGGGTTGGCGACGCGTTGCGCTACGCACAGGCAGGGGTGGCCCAGGTGACGGTCATCCACACCGACGGCAGCCTCCCGGACGATGGTTTCCTGAAAACTGTACTGGCTAAGCTCTCAAGCAGCGCAGCAAACCTTGCTCTTTCTCCAGATGAGAAGACTGTTTATGCGTCTGGCTTGCGCAAGGGTTCCTACTCGGGCAAGCCCACACACGCAGTCTACAAATTCGGATGGTCGGACAAATCTCCCAAGGTCTTTGCCGGGGTTGAGAACGAGGCCGGCCCGGATGACAAGCACCTGAACGACCCCAGAGGTATCGCTGTGGGCAACGACGGCAGCATCTACGTTGCCGATAAGGGCAACAACCGCGTGGCAGTGTTCAACGCGAGAGGCGGATTCCTGGGTGCTCTCCCTGTTGATAGTCCCGAGCGGGTCGAAGTTCATCCGAGAACCGGAGCCCTCTACATTCTCGGCGGTCGGCTGGTCAACGCGCTGAAGAAATTCACTTCGTGGAAGGAGGCGCGTCCTGTGGCAGAGCTGGCGCTGCCTTACTTCCGGCATGAGCGCTACACGGCAGTGATGGCGCTGGACGCCTCCGCCGAGCCGCCTGTTCTGTGGATCGGGACGCCACAGGGGCGTTACGCCCGCTTCAGCCTGTTGCGCATCGAGGACCAAGGTAACGCTTTCGGCAAGATAGTGGACGTCGGCACGGCCGCCGACCGGCCAAGCGTCGGCGCGGTGACGGACCTCAGTCTGGACCGAGCGAGAGAGCGTCTCTACGCGTCGCACAGAGGTATCACCGGCCACATATTCGATGGCTTCACTGGCAGGCGCTTGGACCTCGAACTTCCCAGAAGAGGTGGCTCCGGAAACGTTGCGGCGATCGGCCTGGACGGCAACTTCTATCTCTATTACAGCTACCCTTCGGCGTCTGTCATGCGGTTCAGCGCCGAGATGGATCCCCTACCTTTTGCCCACGGCCCTTCGATCAACGGCCTGGGAAGTCCCCGTGTCCGCGGACGCGGTTTGACTGCCGACCACGATGGCAACTTATACGTCTTATGGCAAAAGCCCAAGGAAAAGCAGTCCCCCGGCGACGCGAGTGACGCCAACGCTCTTGCCGTCTACGGGCCAGATGGCAGGTGCAAGCGAGAGAAACTCATCAACGCAGAGATTCGCAGCATCAGCTCGGTCCGCGTGGACTATGCTGGCAATATCTACCTGGCGGTGGGTGCACGCCCGGGCGAGAAAAGGGTTCCCGACACCTTTGCGAATGTGGACCTGGGCAAGCAGTGGAAGTACGGCATGAACTCGACCGACCTGGATTGGTACACGCTCATGTACGGCAGCATTGTCAAGTTCGGGCCAGAAGGCGGCGAGATCCGCGCGGGCATCGGTGGTGTACCGTTGAGCTATGGCTACGACAATACCACGGAGATCAAGGGCGCCAAGTGGATCTACTTCGGCACCAGCAATGTTCCCTCTTGGCGTACGAAAGGCACGCCGGATGTGTGCTTATGTGAGTCGCCTCGTTTCGACGTGGACGGCTTCGGGCGCAGCTTCTTTCCCGATGTCTGCCGCTTCCGCATAGGCGTGATCGATACGGCCGGGAATAAGATCTGCTGGTTCGGGTCGTACGGCAATCAGGACTCAGCAGGACCAAACAGTGCCATACCGGTGCCGGAGATTCCGCTGTGTTGGCCGCACGCTGTGGCTGTAGGCGACGATGCGGTATACGTCGGCGATCGCCTCAACCGCCGCGTTGTTCGCGTCAAGCTCCGCTACGCAGTTGAGGCTTCCTGTCTTGTGAACCCTTAGCAATGTGGCGGGGCCGTTTCCGCGTGGATCCGAGTGACCGGGAGACTTCCCTGGCTTAACTGTTTTCTCTCAGCCAGGAGATGCGTGCGGATTGCCTGGCCGCACAAGGCTGTCTGCGAGATGGGGTTCGCGGGAACCCAGGGGGATAGACACGTCGAAAGGAAACGGTGTCCGCTTGGACTTCCTGATGGGAAAGACCGATTTCAAAAGGAGGATGCTTCAATGAAACGGATAATCATTGCTGTGGCAGCACTGCACTGTTGTTTGGTGACGGCTGCCGAGGAACCGAAAATCAAGGTGACGCCGAAAGAGACGGACGAGCTGCTGGCAAATCTCGGTATGGGATGGCAAACCTTCCACCGCTTTGCTGACCAGGATAGGAACCTGGAGGGTCTACCGAGCGTGTCAGCCTACTTCCGTTTCTACTGGAAGGAAATCGAGCCCGTGGAAGGAAAGATCGATTTTGCGAGATTCGATAAGCTGTTAGCGCGGGCCAGGAAGGCTGGACAGAAACTGGCCTTCCGCATTATGTGCGCTGGCACAAGAAGTGATTATATGTACGTTCCACAATGGTTGAAGGACAAGGGTTGCAGGGGCTTCGAATATCGGAGGAATGGGCCAAAACATTGGGTGCCGGATATGGACGATTCGATCTTCCAAGAGGCCCATTTCCGACTGATCCGGGAACTCGGAGAACGGTACGACGGCCATCCAGACCTGGACCTCGTGGACATCGGCTCCGTGGGGCTCTGGGGGGAGTGGCACATGAGCGGCACCGGTGTGAGACTTCCCAGCCTCGAGACACGCCTGGCCATCATTGACGTGTACTGTAAAGCCTTTCCCAAGACGCCCAAAGTGATGCTCATCGGCGACGAGGCGGGAATGAAGCACGCGATCCGAAAGGGGTGTGGTTGGCGGGCTGATTGCCTGGGCGACATGGGCGGCTTCTCGAAAAATTGGTGCCATATGAGGAACTTCTATCCGCAGCAAATTAAGAAAACCGGTGCTGAGCAAGTCTGGAAAGCCACTCCAGTGGCCTTCGAAAGTTGCTGGGATATGCGAAGGTGGAAGCAGGAGGGCTGGGATATCCGTTACATCCTTGACTATGCCTTGAACTACCATGTCAGCTACCTCAACAATAAGTCCGCACCGATTCCTGAGGGCACACGGCATGAACTCGAGCGCTTTCTTCGCAAGATTGGCTATCGTCTCGTCTTGAGGCTCCTCGAACATCCCAGGAAGGCACAAGCTGGCTCTACGCTCCTGGTTTCCATGGTCTGGGAAAACGTGGGCGTCGCGCCGCCTTACAGGGACTATCTGCTTGCCTTTCGCCTTACTAATGTGGGAAACAAAAAATCATTTGCGTTCGTACGTGATACTTCCATCAAGGGCTGGCTACCGGGTCAAGTGGAAATCGCCGAGTCAGTCGAATTGCCCGCGGATCTCAACACAGGACGGTATGAACTGGCCGTCGCTGTAGTTCATCCATTCACCAAGGATCCTGCGGTCCGTTTAGCTATAGCCGCGCGTGCTGAGGATGGTTGGTATCCTCTGAGCCGGGTAGTTGTGATTGCAGCGGAGTGAACGGCTCCTCCCTTCCGAGAAGCACAATCAGTGCGCCCCACCAGTCATAGTGCCGATATTAATATCTTTCTGGCTTAACATTCGAACCCGCGGAAGGCAGACCACGAACCTTAAGCGCCCCTATTGGAAGATCCCACACTCGATCAACCTGGTTTTAACACAAGCCGTATTTCAGCCTCAATGACGTTCAGTAGTAGTCTACCAAGCGAAAAGAAAGCCTAACCTGCGGACACTTGTTAATGAAGCCCTGAGCGAGTTCCCCCAGCAGGCGCGGCACGATCACCCTATGGGCGCGCTGAGTAAAGCCCACTTGTCACACCTCAACAATTGTCTTCCCTTTCGGCAGGTCAAAGCAGACCGTCACGTTTTGACTATCCGTGTGCCACGTTCCGCTCTTCAGTTGCAGCAAGCTCTTCGCCCACCGCAATCGGACTTGGCTCCCATTGAGGATCAGCTTGGGGAAGTGCGGCGGATCAGCCTTAATCCTCGCCGTAAATCGCTTCGTGGCGAACGGGGCATTGAACGTCACGCGATTGCCCTGTTTCTCGATTTGGGTCAGTTCCTTGGCGGCCCAATATCGGGCAATTTCACTAAGCTTCATCCAGATCAAGTTGTCGTACCGGGCGTGAATTCGCCGGACGACCTCTTTGAAGATTCTGAAGCCCAGTTCTTCGCCGTTGTAATATATGCCCGGCCAATGACACACGAGCACCGCCGGTTCGCCCTTGTCAATGACTTGCGGCAGCCGTCCACCTTGGAGCTCTTGGGTAATGAACCTGTCAACCGAGCCGGGTGATAGCCCGTCCCATCCACCGAACCAGTCTCCCGTGCAACCAATGATGGACACAACGCACCTGGGGTCCGGTCCGGTGAGGCCCAAGGCGTACTCGACTCGAGGGGCGACGCTCCGATCGTCCGTGAAAAGATGCCGGAAATAGTGGGGAATCTCCGTCTTGAACACGTCGCGGCACGATTCAAGCGTAGCTTGAGATAGCTCGGGCCGCGCACGGTTTCCGAACCCGCCCGGAGTTGTGATGCCCTCACATTCCAGTCCCGCGTTTTTAAGAATTCGCAAGGCATAGCTCATGTAATCGGCCAGTTCGTCAACCGACTTCCCGACCGACCACCCCCAGTTCTCCATAAATCGAGCACTCCGCTCCGGATAAGGGCGACCAGTTTTGGTGTTGATCACCCAGGTGTGGGTGACCATCTCAGGGTGAATGTCCCAGTCCGGCATCATGAATTCGCGCACCAACTTGATGCTCTCATCGAGTTCCCTTTTTGACCACCCCGGCAGATCGCGATCCAGCCACCCCACCAAGGCCGGATAGGGTATCACGCTATATTTGCCTTTCACCCCGTGGTCACGACACCACTCCCCGAAATTGCGTACAAACGCGTCCGGTATCTCCCGGGGTAGACTCGGCCAATCCTGTTTGTAGCGATCGGGGAATACTTCGTGAAATTGCGGGATGCAGAAATGGGCAAGGTTCACCAGGCAGGTTGAATCGTCAATGATGAAGCTGACCGGCACACGCTTTTGCGGGTTCAGCACTTCGACACCGCTGGCTTGGCTTGGTCGCTCCCCTTTTTGCTGAGGGCTTACGATCTTGGGAAGGAAGCCCAATCCGACGCCCGCAGCCGCCAGTGTTGCCGTCCTTAAGAAATCGCGTCGCGTCATCCCTTTATTCATAGACATAGTCTATCCTCCTCGATTCCGGACATGAAAGCTCCCCAAGCCGGCCTATACTTGCCCACTTGGATAAGCGTCATTCTATTCCCTATTCCTGTTCTAAATCTTTCAATCTACCGGCAGTGCGTGGGATTATCAACAGCTTTCCGTTTAGCTCGAACTGTCCATCCCCGAGGTGACACCGTCGGTTGTCGTATCGAATAAGATGCTGAAGGAGACTACGTGAGCAGCGCCTCGGCCCGAAGATTAGGAAGCCAGACAAGCCCCGGCGCGCAAGTAGTGGAACACAAGACTGTTATAGTATTCGGGTAGGTGAAAACGCCTGTAAACCCATGCATGGTTCGAAATCGGCCAGAAAGTCAATTTAGCGTGCGCACGATCAAAAATCGCCCAGAATGTCAGGTGACCGGCGCGACTGTTTGGGAACCAACCTTCGAAGTCCTGGGTTGGCTGGCAACTGGCGGTGCAGAGTCGCAACCTCGTGCGGATCACTTCAGTTCGATCCTGTAGAACTTCTGGGTAGATATCGTGTCGGTATCGGTCCAGATGGTTGATTCACCCTGGCATAAAATCCTTGTCTCCTCGTTCCATTGCCCGCTGGATAGGTCGGTGGAAGACCAGACGATATAAGTATCTCCGCTGCGGCTGGTCCATCTAAGAAGAGCCTGCCCCCCGATTACCTTCAGAACCTCCCGCACTTCAAAGGGGAAAGAACCGTACTCGTATGCACCCATGTCCACCGTCAAAGAAATCTTGCCTCGCCAAATGCGAGGATTCCCGTCAATGTCGAAGGGGATCAGTTCGCCTGCGTCTCCATCGCCATCGAGATCGGCAAGGTCCGAGGGAAGAGATTCATTGGCGGCAGCGTCCACACAAGGGGAGCCGGGCAATAGACGCAGGTCATCATCGTCTGTGCCAACGACGCCATCGGCTCCGTCAGCATCCGCGAACAATGGATCATCCCCGATGTTGCTGATGCCTCCGAGGCTGCCACTCCAACCCTGTATACAACAGTAGCTGACGACAGGGGTCCCGCCGTGCATCTGTGCCGAGCGACCTGTCCCGCTGACATCGCCGTTGCCCCAGAGAATGCAGTTCGTGAGCGTTTTCGCGGCAGAGCTCAAGTTGTAGATCCCGCCGCCGTCGTGTGTGGCCCTGTTTCCGCTGAGTGTGCAGTTGATCAGAGTTGTTCTGCTGCGTTGGTTGTGTATCCCGCCGCCGCTGTGCGCCGCGTTCCCGCTGAACGTGCTGTTGACGAGCGTCGGACGGCTGTCGGCACCTTGATTGAACATCCCGCCGCCCTTGCTCTGAGCTGCGTTCCCAACGAAAGTGCAGTTGATGACTATAGGGCTGCTACGGTTGTTGTCCATCCCAGCACCGACGGGCGCCGCGTTCCCGGTGAAAGCACAATTGATCAGCGTTGGGCTGCTGTTGCCGGAGTTGTACATCCCGCCGCTACGGTAGTCGCCGGAGTTCCCTCGGAAAGAGCAGTTAATCAGCGTCGGGCTGGCAGCTTCGCGGTTGGACATTCCGCCGCCGTATTTCCCGACGTTTTCGCTGAAGGTGCAATTGGTCAGGGAAGGGTTTCCATAAGCGTTGAGCATCCCGCCACCGTGGGCGGTGGCAAGGTTTCGGCGAAAGATGCAGTTGGCCAGAGTCGGACTACCCGAGTCGATGTACATTCCACCGCCGCTGTTGTTGCCTATCTCGCCCGACCCGTCTGCGTTGCCGCCGGTGATGGTAAAACCATCGAGGACGGCCGTCGCGTCGGTTCCGCTGCCCGTCACCACGTGAAAACTGTTCTCCATAGTGTTAGCGAAGTCTGGACCATCGTCTCCGTCCAGGTCACCGCTCAGGACAGTTTGATTAGCTTCGACATCCCGGCTATCTGGGTCTGACGCACCAAGGCCGGCATAGCCGCCCTTGATGGCCACGCCATTGATGAGTTGGAAACTGGCGGTGCGGTTCCCGGCAGGTTCTGGCGGCGTGTAAACGCCTTGGGCTACGCGGATCTCCCCGACTTGAGGGTACCTCCTCGCCACGTGAATGGCGTCTCGTAGTTCGGTGTAGGCCTCCGCCCAACTCGAGCCGTTATTGACACCTGGGCTGGAGGCATCCACAAACAGGACGTTCGACGTGGGCTCATCATTGTCCTCTTCGCTTGCAGCGACCAGCGCTGTAAACAACCCGGGGCCGCTGATACAGATGACGGCCTCCCTGCTGAGGTTGTCAGCATCCTGCGCCGCAACGAGAATCACGGTCTGGGGATCTGAGTAGTTGGAAGAGTCGAAAGTCATCGTTGCGCCGGCTTCGATCCAAAGGTCGGGATCACCTGACTGGTTGATGACTTCCACTACGACTATCCCCAGCGGATCCGTCTCCAGCGACACTGTAAATGTGGCTGTGCCTCCCTTGGGGACCGCGATCGACCTTGTGCTCAGCAGGAAACCCGGAGCGGGATACTCGTGCGCGCCCATATCCACGATGCCGTGCGCTATGCGTGGATTGGCATCGAGGTCCAGGGCGACCCATGGCGGGACCGCCGTGGTGTCCCCTATGTCAATGCAGGGCGAGTTGGGCGACAAGTGCAGATTGTCATCCTCCGTGCCAAATATCTCATCGTCCCCATTAGCGTCAGCGAACAGCGGATCGCAATTCATGTTACCTGTTCCACCTGACTCGTCCGTCCAGCCCTGGACACAGCAGTAGTTGACGATTGGTGAGCCGCCGGCGATCTGCGCCAACTGATCGGCGCTGCCGTTTACACTGTTGCCCCAGAGAATGCAGTTGGTCAATGTGGGACTGCCACTGCTGTAGATTCCGCCGCCGTAAGAACTCGCCGAGTTGCCGCTGAACGTGCAGTTGATCAATGTCGGACTCCCGTAGCCATCGATGTACATCCCGCCGCCGTAAGAGCCCGCCGAGTTACCGCTGAACGTGCAATTGATCAGCGTCGGACTGCTATTGGCGCCGGTGTACATCCCACCACCGTAATAGCGCGCCGAGTTGCCGCTAAACGTGCAGTTAATGAAGGTCGGGCTACCCGTCTTCATGTACATCCCGGCCCCGAAACCGTACCGCCCATTACCATTGGCATTGCCGCCTGTGATGGTGAAACCGTCCAACACGGCAGTGGCATCGGTACCACTGCCGGTCACCACTTGGTAGCTGGTCTGATCAGCGCTAAGCGTCGTTTTGTGCACGCTGGGGTTGCGGTCGCCCCACGGCCCGCCACCGGACGGGAATCCGCCGTACACAGACACGCCGCTGATGAGCTGGAACGTTGCCTTCGGATCGTCGGAAGTCCCTGCTGGGGTGTAGGACCCCTTCGGCCACGCGGATCTCCTCGACAATCTCAGGGAACGTGGCCGCGTTGCGCAGTGCATCCTGTAAATCGGCAAACGCATCCGTCCAACTGCTGCCGTTGTTGGCACCCGAGGCCTTGGCATCAACATACAGGATGGTCGGCATACAATCGTTGTCCCCTTCAGTCGCCCTAACCCCTGCCGTGACCAGTCCGGGGGCGCTGATCCAGATAATGGCCAAGCCGCTGAGGTAGTCGCTATCCTCGCCCGCAGCCAGGGTAACGATCTTGGGCCGCAAGTAGTCCGAGGAATCAAACGTCAGAACTTCGCGCTCCGCTTTGATGTCGGGATCGCCCATTTGGTGAGCGACAGTAACTTCAATAGTCCCGAGCGGGTGCCTCGCAAGCGCCACCGTAAACGTTGCTGTACCTCCCTCGGGAACGATAACAGACTTTGTGCTAAGCAGAATGTCCTGCTCCGGCACCTCGTACGCGCCCATGTCCACGGTACCGTTTGCAATGCGGACATTGCCGTCGAGGTCGGTCAGGAGTGACGGCGGGACCGCCGCGTTGCTCCCAGTGTCGATGCAGGGCGAGCCAGGTAACAGACGATAGTCCCAGTCAACCCACTTGCCTTCTTCCCAGCGGCCCGGACCAGAGAACAATGGGTCGGCATAGATGTTTCCCTCTCCAGGGTGCTCGTGTTCGAGAGAGGAGTACGTGGCGGAACATCCGTAGAGATCATAGTCGCCATTTCCCCAGAAGATGCAGTTGGCGATTGTAGGCTTGCATCCTTCTCCGCAGTAAACACCGCCGTCGTTCCCCCAATCGAGCGATCCGTTGTCAACTATCGTGTTGTTGACGATCGTGGGGGAGGCACCGTGGCACACAACTATGCCCGCGCATCTGCCGGAGTAATCAATGTTTCTGGCGATGACGTTTCCGCTGACAATGGCTGAGGAGTTGTGGAGCAATATTGCCCCCAGGCTGTACTCCGACGCATTCTCGACGATTATATTGTTCATGATGGTGGGGCTGGTATTGTAGCAGCCGATTCCGCCACCCGGATCGGCCCCCGTGATGGTGAATCCTGAAAGCACCGATGCGTGGCTCTCGCCGCTCCAGAAGCGCACCACATGGTCCCCTCCAGAGAATATGCAATTGACCGGCCCATTCTCGCTCCGAAGCGCAATGGCCTTGCCGCGGAAATCTGCGATAGGGTTGTTCCGCGAGTCCCTGCTCCTGTAAGTTCCGTCGGCCACGATGACCGCATCGCCATCCTCCGCCGCATCAATAGCTTCCTGAACGAAGTCAAAAGGGTGCGCTCGGCTGCCATCCTCTTCGGGATCACTGATGGTGGGGTCGCCAGGGGCGGGGACGGCGGCTGCGTCATCATCAACGTAAAAAACGCGAGACCCTTGTAACTCATACGCTCCCATGTCTACTGTCCGAGACGAAGTGCCATACGCGATACGTGCGTTCCCATTCAAATCCACTGCCTCCCACATCCAGCCGGCGTTCCTACCCGCATCAACACACGGCGAGCCGGCTGTCAGACGGTAATCATTGTCGAAGTACGTTTCCGGGTCGCCATCGGGCCCGTCAGCATCAGCGAACCGCGGGTCTACCGTAATGTTCCGGAAACCGCCCCGCGTCCAACCCTCGATGCAGCAATACGTCGGTTGAGCTGAATCGAGAACCTGCTCACCATCAGACGACTTGTTTCCCCAAATGATGCAGTTGCGGATGGTCGCGTACTCGCAGCGGTTCAATCCGCCTCCGCGCCTTGCCGTGTTGGCGCTGATGGTACAGTTTTCGATAACGCCATTGCATGAGAATAGGCCGCCACCACGTCCCGCTGAGTTGCCGATGATCGAGTTGTTCCGGATCTCTCCGTGGCAATCAGATAGGCCCCCACCGTGCCCGTCGGTGCTGTTCCCGCAGATCAAGTTGTTCGCTACGATGCCGTGGCATTCAAACAAACCCCCGCCGTACAAAGCAGCCCAGTTTTCGCTCACGGTGTTCTCTTCGATGGCCCCGCTGCAATAAGCGATCCCGCCGCCACCATGATTTCCCGCTGTCCCGTAAGCCGTGTTTCGCACGATCCTGTTGTTCACGATCCTCGCCTGAGTGCCGCCGTGCATTGTCCCTCCGCACATCCCGCCGCCATATCCCGCCCTGCCATTCCTCACCGTGAACCCCGATAGCGTGCAAGTTTCGTTTTCCGTCCCAGCGAAGCTCACCACGGATCCAGATTGGCTACCGTCAATGACAGTGTTGGCGCCGACAGCGGGGTTGAGCGGCTCTGTGCTGCGGATGATGATATTCTTGCCTTCGAAACGGATGTTTTCGTAATAGGTCTCCTCAGCGACGATAACCGTATCGCCGTCGGACGCCCTGTCTATTCCTTCCTGAATCTTCTGGAATGCCGTTTCCCAGGACTTGCCGTCGCCCGATTCGGACACCTTGCCATCCACATACCGCGTCATCGCCAGGATTGGTTGAGGCAAAAGTAGACAGAGTGAGACCCCGATAGCGGTAAGAAGGAACCTCAACAGCTTCATTATTGCCCCCGTTCTGGAGCGTTGATTCTCGTCAGCCCGGTTTATCGACCTGCCGAATTTGTATTTAGCACAAACCTGACGCAAAAGCAAGGCACGTGTGGCACGTAATGAGATGTAATGCCGCCCACAGGAGCAGCTTCGAAAACACTGCTGATAAGGCCTCAGACTTTGGAGCATCGTAACCGGGCAGAAGGTCCGCCATGATCCAACCCGAGAACAACTGGCTCGCGACCCTGAGCTCTCTGGCGTTAACCCAGCTGGTTCGGTGGGTTTCCTCAAAGGCACCGTATTGGATTCTCAACTTAGGACAAGCATAGTCTCAAAAAGGCCGGAAACGCCACTATACGTGCGTACGCGCAACGATCGCTGAGATAGTTCACTGTACGGCGCGTGAGATTCGAAATCGGTAAAGAGAAGGTCGAGAGCAAAGCCCAAGGCGGTGCGTTGAAACGGAGTCAATTTGGGAAAAGAACTCTCCCTGTTCTTGGCACGAGACTTCATGGACGAGAGGGTCCAGCGCTGCCACGTCACTTTGTCCCCCGGTAGCAGTTCACCCACCTCATGAGCGGTAACGGAGTTTCTTTGCTTATTGTGTTATACTCTCAATCAGCTAAGCGAAGTGCTTGGTTTATCACAAAACAGGGGGGCACTCAATGATTGTCATCCGAAGAGTTGCGGCGGTTGCCTTGACAGGTGCAGTGTTGGTGACGGCCATCGTAGTCGGCGCGGCGCACGCGGCGACCCTTACCTGGGACGGTTCCTGTGCGGCGATGACTGGCGACAAGAGTTGGGACGCCCAATGTCGGCAGGATGTGGGCGCCGAGGTCCTCACCAACTGGGACACCGACACCCTTCCGGGGGACTCGGCAGACGTGATCATTCCCGCCGCTGCGGGCCAGACGATCATTGACGATCCGGGGGGGGAGAGGGTGAACTCGATCAACTCCCAGGCGAGTCTGCACATCAAGGGTGGGGACGCTTGCGTCGTGATGATTTTGTCCCCGGCCGCGCAGAGTACCATCCATGACCTGAATCTTGAGTGGGGTGACATACTTGTCAAGGGCACGTTGACCTTGTGGGGCACAAGCTCCATGGAGAGAGGGACCATTTACAACTATGAGGGGGGCGGCACGCTCATCAACATGGGCGATTTCACCATCAACGGCGTTCCACCGGACCCCTTTGCCAATACAGGTCTCATTCTCAGCCAGGTTTCAAACCGAGGTACCGTGACTCAGAGAGGTCATTACGACACGTGGGATACCACGATCAGCAATGAAGGGTCCTGGCTCATCGAGACCAACCCAAACGAGGAGGCCGACTTCGGCGGAAGCGCCAAGCCTTTCATCAACCGCGACGGCGCGGACTTAGGAAAGACCGGGGCAGAACTGGTATACATGTCCATGCCCTTGGTAAACGAGGAGGGCGGTACTGTCATCATCAACCAGGGTGCCCTTTGCCTGTTTTCTGAGGGCAACAAGCACCAGGGCGGCAGCATCCAGATCGACCCCGGCGCTGAGCTCATCCTGTTCGAGGGTTATCCCGAGTGGGGTATGCCCGGCGCGACGTTGGAATGGACCGGGGGCAGTATCGAGTATCCCCTTCCCCAAGCAGGTCTCGGCGTTTTGCGGGTTGAGAAGAGTGCAACTATGGACATTCGTGGAACCGCAGAAAAAACGTTCTACAAGGTGAAGCTTGAGATTGAGCAAGGCGGCAGGGTCATACACGCTTCTGAAGGACCGTTAGTCACTGTGGGTCCCGCGGTGATTCGGAACAAGGGTATTTACGACTTAGCCAGAGGAGACATCAAACTGGGCCTGACGTCCGACCTAGCGCCTTTTTTTGAGAATAAAGGCTTGCTGCGCAAATCGAAAGAAGAATCGGGTGAGCAAACGGGGGTTTCGACGATCGAGGTGCCCGTGTATCTCGAAGACGGCGGCAAGATAGAAGTGGCTGACCGTAACTTGACCCTGACCGGCGGCGGGGAGTTCAACGGCAGCGGCACGATCTCTGTCCGTGCCCAGGCGACCACCTGGCCGGAACTGATCCTCGCTGGCAGCGACGACCTCGAGCGCGTTTATTAAGTCATGTCCGGCAAGACCACCGTTCTGGATCCAGGCCCCTTCCCTGCCGGGCTGCCCGGCATCCTCCGCTTGAAGCAGGGCGCGGTCCTCAGCGTCATGAGCGGCGCCGAGTTGTATTTTCAGGCAACAACGTTCCACCTTGACGGTGGCAGGATCGCGGGGGCCGGCAGGGCGAAAGTGGGGTCCTCCAGCGCCATCAAATGGACCGGCGGTACCATGGGCGACCAGGAGGTTGGCGCCAACTCGGCGGACGTGCTCCTCGAGGGAGGCAACCTGTTCATCCTGACCGGCCCAGCGAAAAAGCTCGCCGGCACGCTGACCGTTGACGGCAAGAAGTCTTCTGTTGCGCAACGAGCCGATCTAACCCTGGCCGGGGGCCAGATCCTGCTGAATGCAGGCCTCTGGGAAATTACCGAGAACGTGACCCTCGACGCAACCTCCGGCGGGCGGTTCAGCATTCGCCGGGGGGCAGAACTCTGGCCTAACGAGTTGCTTATCCACGTGAGTTCAGATGTGAAGTTCTCGGCTACACTGGACAACCGTGGCCAGGTCACCGTCCGGCAGGGTACGCTCCGCCTGACCGGTCCTATCCAGCAGGTGAGTGACAACACGCTGACTGCCGGCTGGTGGGAGATCGGCGACATACATAGACCTGACGTGAGCGCGATCCTTGATATGGCCAATCACGTTATAAACACCATCGGGGAGGACGCCCACGTGACTATCATGGGAAAGGGCACCTTCCCCCAGTTGCGGCTCGAGACCAATTATGGATCGCTCAACGTCTACGACGGGGCCAGCTACCAGGCCCCCGGCAGCCTGACCAACGACGGCGGAATAAGCATTATCGGCTCTGAACCCGCCCACCTGGAGGTGAAGGGGAGCCTTACAAACCATGGAGCGCTTTATGTGTTGGACAAAGGTTCCATCCGGGTGCTCAACGCGTTTGTGAGCGCCCCACACTCCCGCACACGTATCGAGGGACCGCTTGCCGCCGGGTCTTTGATTATAAGAGAAGGTGCCAAATTCTCCGCAAAGGGCATCATCACTACCCAGCAATTCGAAAACAAGGGGAATCTGCTCCCCGGTGGCTCTCCTGGCGTGCTGACCATCACCGGTGACTACGACCAGTCTGCCGAAGGCACCCTGGAGATCGAGCTCGGCGGCAGCGAGGTGGGCACTGAGTACGATCAGCTTGTAGTGGAGGGGAATGCCTCCCTGAACGGCACTCTCTCCATCTGCCTGATTGATGATTACGTGCCGCAGGCGGGTGAAAGTTTTGAAATCCTCACCGCGAGCTCAGTCAGCGGCAGCTTTGGCCGCGTGGATGTATCCGGGGTCTCGGGTCGGAAGGATTTTCAAGTTGTCTATGGCCCACAGACAGTCATTCTGACAACCTATATTCTCACCGTCGCGTCTTACGAAGAGTGGCTTGCCGCGAAATTCTCACCCTCCGAACAGGCCGATCCGGATGTAAGCGGGGCGAATGCCGACCCCGACAGTGATGGCCTGGAAAACCTTCTGGAATATGTTTTTGCCCTGCGCCCGGGACAGGCTGACCGCAACCCTGTCACACCCGATTTGTTCACCGACGAGCCAGGCGGCGATACTTTCATGACATTGACCTTCCCTTGGGCCGACGGCATGACCGATGTTGACTTCAGCGTGGAGACCTCGACCGACTTAGTCACATGGTCCCCGGCCACCGCCGAAGTCATCGAAACGGTTCAGCAAGGCGAAGTGAAAATCCTCGCCTTAAAGCTGACGCCCTCGGTGGGCGACGCCGAGCAAATGTTTGCCCGCCTGGCGGTGGACAAGTTTAGCCCATAACATGGAAAGCTGGACCGTACCGTATCCCGGCGTGGCCAATACTTCTCAATCCCGCAAGGCCTGGCGAGCGATCCCGAACTCAGGCAATACCTCAAATGCAGGCGGCTCGACCTGAAATAGGAGCGTCAGGAGCCGCATATTCAGAGATAGCGCGCGGTGGCAAACCGAGCCGTTCCGCATGCACCGCAGTCCAGCTTCTTCCACTCAACATGTGCTCAGAAGCGCTTCTCTCACTTTCACTTGATAATCGCCCGACTGAAGACAATCGTCCACTTTTACAACTATGCGCGGGTTTCGGCCACCGGGGGCTGAAACCAGCGGCCGACAGGAGGCAACGTCTCGGGCCTCGTCGAGTGCAATGGCGAAAACGCCTTTTCTCTGCCCATAAGCGCCGATGCGGCCGTCGATTGCGAACATAGGACTTGCGCAACATCATGGAAATGGATTTTGCCGGATAGGATGCACCTCTTTTCGCTCAACACTGCATCATCATCAAGCGGGGAGGATGCCTGACGAACGCCGAGGTTCATTCAGCCATCTCAACTATCCAGAATCCGGTGACAAACGTATCGAGAGGCACGTTATGGGAAGTCGTGCTTCCCTGGGAGGCGATGGTGTCCCCTTTCACCCAGGCACCGGTGGACGAATCCTCCAGGAACCAGAGGATATTATGAGTTATTGGGTTGCGAGGTCCAGGTGAGGGAAAGGGAATTGGTGTCGAACGGTGTGATCTCCGTTACGGCGAAGCGATTCGAGTTGTATTCGTATGCTCCCATGTCCACAGTGAGGGAACGGTGTCCGTAGGCAATCCGCAAGTTCCCGTCTTTGTCGAGCCGGGGAAACTCATGGGCTTCGTTGCTCCCCCTGTCTATGCAAACGGATGAAGGAGACAGGCGATAATCGTTGTCCCAGGTTGTGGTGGGATCGCCGTCGGGGCCAGTGGGGTCCACGAAATCGGGCTCGAGCGCGGTGTTCCCCGTGCCTCCTTCAGTCCAGTCCTGGATGCACGAATATTCGACTCCTCCAACAGAGCCCGACCAGATCTGAGGACCCAGAGGGGCCTCGTTTCCCCAGATGATGCAGTTCGTGACCGAGGGCAGGCTGCCGTATCGCGCCCCGCCGCCCGAGCTCCCTGCGGAATTGGCCACGATTGTGTTGTTCACGACATTCTTACACTCATATAGACCCCCGCCACGGTTTGCCGCGTTTCCGGAGATCACGTTGTTCTGGATAAGTCCATTCGTGCAATTGTACAACCCCCCGCCCTCATATACGGCCGAGTTGTGGCGGATGATGTTATTGCGGATCTCACCCTGGCAATAGGCCAATCCACCCCCAACATCCGCAGAGTTTTGGGTGATGACGTTGTTCAGGATCTTGCCATTGCAGTGATGCAATCCACCCCCGTTAGCGAACCCAGCGTCGGTGTGACTTGAGTTCTGGGTAATGACATTGCCCAGGATCAGTCCGTCACACCCGTGCAACCCACTGCCCGATCGGGCTTCATTCAAGCCGATCAGGTTGAACTGTATCGTGGCAAGGGCGTCGTTCCCGCGGACTCCGCCCCCGCCGCTGCCCTTGCCATTCCGGATAGTGAAGCCAGACAAGACGCACGACGCATTCTCGGTTCCATCGAAGGTCACAACAGCGCCAGCCCTGTTTCCATCGATGACCGTGGCCGCAACAACAGCCGCATCGTTTGGATTCGTGCTGTGTAAGACGATGTTCTTGCCACCGAACTGAATGTTCTCGACGTAAGTGCCTTCGGCGACTGTGACCGCATCGCCGCCGGATGCGGCATCAATTCCCTGCTGGATCGTACTGAAGGCATTTTGCCATGTTCTGCCGTCGCCAGAGCCCGAAGCGGAGGCGTCAACGTACCACTCAGCCGCATGAACGCCAGGAGAAAGTGAGACGAACAAGAATGCAAATGCGATAGCATGGAAAGGTCTGAGAACCACGGTCCAGCCTCCTTCCAGGTTGGCAAAATGAGAAGACGTCATTGAACCGGTGAGAGCATAACGCGCACAACGCTCTCCACGCAAAGAATGATATCACCATGAGAGCGACAACTGAGGCTTTCGACTGAGCGGAACCTCCTGAGCGGACGTGAGAAGCGGATACGGTGAAACACCGGTCGTCGACAATACCTGTGTATAGCCCCGTCTCGGCCAAAAACGCAACTATTCGGCGCGTGAATTCGAAAAGTGGGGAGTGGTTAGTCGAACACGGGGTCAGCAGGGCAGGTTCTGCCTTTGTGGTCGAGTTGAATGGCGAAAACAGCCCTCAGGTGTTTGTAATCGACGATACTGCCGTCGATTACGCACACAGATTTTGCGCAGAATCATGGAAATGCATTTTGCCGGTTAGAAAGCACCTCGTTTCGTATAGGGCTGCTTCCTTCTCAAGCACGACAGGTGGCTTGCTATCGCTCTTTTTGGTGGCAGCTTACTGCCACGCCAGAACAAGGTTCCTCCCCTCTCCCTTAGATGGCCGCTTTCCAACCACGATGCGGGGTACGAATTCTATTCGGCAATCAATCGATTTCGATTCTGTAGAACAACCTTTGGGGGGTCGGTGTGTCGGGATCGGTCCAGGTTGTTGTTTCACCTTCGGACTGAATTGTGTCCAGCAATTTCCATGCGTTCTTGGCAGAAAGCTGAGAGCAGGACCAGATGGTGTAGGAATCGGTCGGCTGGCTGTTCCAAACGAGCTGGCAGCCAGAGCCCTCTGCTAATGCCACCTGGGTTACGACGAAAGCCAGGGAATTGTACTCATAGGCCCCCATATCCACCGTCAGAGAGTCTCGCCCGAAGGCAATTCGCAAGTGGCCGTCAAGGTCGAACCCAGGGGGATCAAGCACTGAGTTATCCCCTGCATCAATGCAGGGCGAATCCGCCGAAAGGCGATACGCTTTGTCCGCGAAGAGGGGGTTCGCTTTAATGTTCATCACGCCACCTCCGCTCCAGTCCTGGATGCAAGAATAAGAGACCTCGCCCCAGCGAGAAAGCCCCGGGTCAATGGGAGCGGAGTTCTCCCAGACAATGCAGTTTACAATTGTGCCCTCGCACCGATGCAGCCCGCCCCCGGCGTGACCCGGGGCGGCAACCGAGTTTTTGGTGATGGTGTTGTTCTGGAGGATGCCGTTGCAATGATAAAGCCCCCCGCCGGAGCCTTGGGCGGAGTTTCCCGTGATGAGGTTGTTCCGAATGACGCCGGCGCAAAAAGCCACACCGCCTCCGTTCTGCTCCGCCCTGTTACCCGTTATGATGTTGTTCTGGATAGTGGCGAGACTCCGATGAGCCCGATCGTGCTCTGTCCCTCCGCCGATTCCCCCACCATAGTAGGCCAGGCCATTCCGGACGATGAAGCCGGACAGTACGCACGCTTCGGTTTCTCGTCCTGTGAAGGAGACAACCGGTCCTGCTCCGCGGCCGTCGAGTATCGTGGGGTTAGCCGCGTCATGCTTCTGGGTGCCAAAGCTGCGTAGGACGACGTCGGTGCCACAGAAAACGAGGTTCTCATGATAGGTCCCTGGCGCCACGATGATCCTGTCCCCGTTCAGAGACAGACAAAGCGATTTCTGAATCGTTGGCATATCTTTGGACGGGACATGGATGATGGTGGGAGGTGTGGTTGCGAGCGGATCGCTTCGGCGCAAGATTTCAAGACCGTCGCGGAGACCGTCGCCGTCCGTATCCTCGTTGAGAGGGTCTGTTCCCCGTTCCGACTCTTCGCTATCAGAGAGGATGTCCCCGTCGGAGTCCGGAGGAGCGGCGTACTCATAACATCCCATATCGACGCGATCCCCAGCGAGGCGGCAGTTCCCGTCCAGGTCGCGCTGCGGCCATGTAAGCCAGTAGTAATTCGCGCCCGCGTCTATGCAAGGCGAACTCTCCCGCAAGTGATAATCCTCGCTCCCCGCCGCCAGGAACAATGGGTCCTTGTCGGTGTTGCTAACTCCGCCTCCGCTCCAGTCCTGGATGCAGGAAAAGCTGGGAGGGCTGCACTCGTAAAGCTGGGCACCTGCGTTGGCGGAATTTCCCCACACGATGCAGTTGCGGATTGTCCCGATGCAATCGTCCATGCCCCCGCCGAACCCATTGGCTGAGTTTCCGATGACGGTGTTGTTCTGGATGATTCCTCGGCAAGTATCGAGTCCGCCGCCATCGCGTTCGGCCCAGTTTTCGGAGATGATGTTGTTCTGGATCGTGCCGTCGCAAACACCCAGCCCGCCGCCGTCGTACACAACGGCCAGGTTTCTTGTGATGACGTTGTTGTGGATGGTGCCGTTACACATATGAAGCCCGCCACCGAATTTAGCCCGGTTTCCCATGATAGTGTTGTTCTGGATGGTGCCCTGGCAAAACTCCAACCCGCTGCCGTCATTGTCCGCGACGGTGTTGTCCTGGATCGTGCCGTCGCACCTATAAAGCCCACCGCCGCGCTCAGCGGAGTTGCCGGTGATGATGTTGCCTTCTATGCTGCCGGCGCATCCGTTTAGCCCGCCGCCACCGGTGGTGGCTTGGTTGTCCGAGATGGTGTTGTTCTGGATTGTGCCGTCGCACCCGGCGACTCCGCCCCCGCGGCCGTAATCGGGGCCGCGGGCTGTGTTACGTGTGATTGTATTGTCGCGAATGGTGCCGTGGCACTGGGCTACGCCACCGCCGTAGTCCCCCTCGTTGCCCGTGATCGTGTTATTCAGGATGGTGCCGTGGGAATGCTCGATCCCACCCCCACCGAGTGTAGCGAAGTTGTCGGAAATCGTGTTGTGACGGATAACGCCGCTGCAGTACACCAGGCCGGCGCCAAAGTCTGCCCAGTTCCAGGTGATCAGGTTATCCCGGATGGTCGCATGAGTGAAGATGTCAGGCCACTTCCCGCCACACACTCCCCCGCCCGCCCGAGACGTGTAAGAGTCGACCGTCTCCTCATTCCCTGAACCATTCTGGATGGTGAAGCCGGAGAGGACGCAGGTTTCGTCCTCGGTGCCGTCGAAAGTGACCACGGAGCCAGCTTGGTTTCCGTCAATGATGGTGGTTTCCACGACAGTGGGATTCAGGGGATCGGTGCTCGTCAGAATGATGTTCTTCCCGTCAAAGTGAATGTTCTCCACGTACGTCCCCTGGGCAACGATGACCGTATCGCCGTCGGCTGCCCCGTCTATTCCATCCTGAATCGTTTTCAACGCAGTTTCCCAGGTTGTGCCATCGCCAGAGGCAGACACCGCCCCGTCCACGTACCAGGTCGAGGCCGTGGCCATATGGCAAAAGCATATGCACAACCCAACGCCAATTATTGTCACCTTCTTCGACATTTTCCACACCTCCTCACGAGTTTTTTTCGCGTCTTTCTTTGCTGGCCGTGCAAGCGAGTACTATTGGCCACGTGCCGACACCGTCCCGTCGAGACACAATGCGGGGTGCCCTGTACGCAGGCACCCCGCCTTCACTCAAGGCTGCGAGCAAAAACCGAGCTACTACTTATAGACATCGAATGTTGTGTCGCCGCTTCCCGGTTTATAGTCCGGGTGGGAAGCAGTTGCCGTCACCGAATACGTGCCTGTCCCGTCCTTGTTGTGGGTCTTATGGAACAGGTAAGCGATGCCGTTTTGGCCGGTCCTGCCATCGTAGCCGTATGTGTTTCCTTTTGGCGTGGTAACCTCCACATGGACGTCAGCTTCCGACACAGCGCTCCCTCCATCGTCTGTAACCACGACTTTAATGCCGACCGTCTCGCCCATCTTGTACTCAGGCTCGTAGGGAGTGACGACGACGTTCAGCGGACGCAGCGTTCCCACGGTGATCGTGACCGAGTCGCTGCCGGTTGCCCCCTTTGAGTCGGTGACCGAGGCGGTAATGATGTGGTTGCCATCGCTGAGGGTTGCGGAGAAGCTGCCGCCGGTATGGAGGTATCCGTCTTTGCTGGATTCCCAAACCAGTTCGGCGGTGAGCTGTGCATCGTCGTCTTCGGTGTCTGTGACGCTTCCCTCAAAAACAATCGTCTCGCCAGACTCAAAAGAGACATCCGTGGGGCTGATTATGTAAACCACAGGAGGGACGCTGCCGAACCACTCGTACGCACCCATGTCCACGGTCCCATTGGAGATCCGCGGGTTGCCGTCGAGGTCAACAGCGTCCGCGTCCGCCATCCAGTCCTCGTTCATGCCGGCGTCAATGCACGGCGAGCCGGCTTGAAGATGGTAATCATTGGGGGCAACAAATTGCGGGTCTTCGGTGATGTTCCCTTCGCCGGGGGCCTTGCCCTCGATGCAGCAATAGGTCGGTTTGCTCCCTCCGCGAACCACATAGATCTGTGGGTCTCGGGGGGCTGTGTTTCCCCAGATGATGGAATTCAATATCGGTGCGTTGCACCAGTACAGCCCGCCGCCTCTCTCTTCAGCGGAGTTGTGGGCAATCGTGTTGTTGCGGATGGTGCCGTGGCAATAGATCAGCCCCCCGCCGTTCCGTCCAGCGGAGTTGTTGATGATCAGGTTGTTTTGAATGGTGCCATCGCAATGGTCGAACCCGCCACCGTCGTATAGAATGGCCGAGTTCCCCGTGATGACGTTATTTTGGATTGTCCCGTCGCACCCGTCCAGCCCGCCGGCATAGTATTTAGCCCAGTTTCCAGAGATTACGTTGTTCTCGATGGTGCCGTGGCACCAGACCAGCCCGCCGGCATCACCATGATCGGACGAATTGTTGGTAATGGTGTTGTTCCGGATCAGGCCGCCGCAGCTCTGCAGGCCGCCGCCCCGCCAGACGGCCGAGTTGCGCGCGATGACGTTATTCTCGATCGTGGCATCACTCGCCCTGCTGGCTGCACCCCCTATGGCCCCCATGGTGCAGAGGTTGCCAAAAATTCCAGCCCCATGGTAAGCGACACCATTTTGAATCGTGAACCCGGACAGGACGCACGCTCCGCTCTCGTAACCGGAAAGGGCCACAACCCTCCCCATGCCGCCGCCATCCAGAATGGTGGAGGCGACTATGGCCGGGTCCTCAGGAGCGGAGCTGCGGAGGATGACGTCGGCGCCACAGAAAACAAGGTTCACCTGGTAAGTCCCGGGCGCCACGATGATCTCGTCGCCATTTATACCCAGGCACAGGGCTTGCTGGATAGCGGAGGCGTCTCCGGATATGTTGATCGTTGCGGAGGGTGTGGTCACGAGCGGGTTGCTTCCGCGCAGGATTTCCAGACCATCGCGAAGTCCATCGCCATCCGTGTCGTCGTTGAGGGGGTCTGGAAGCGGATCGCCCTCGTCCGCGTCAGAAAGGAGGTCGCCGTCGGCGTCCACGGAGGAACCGTACTCATAGCATCCCATATCCACCGACGTGCCCGCAAGGCGGCAATTGCCGTCCATATCACGTTGCGGCCAGGCCAGCCAGTAGAAGTTCGCACCGGCATCTATGCATGGTGAGTCGCCGTCGAGACGGAAATCACCGCCCTCAGGAACAAAAGGAGGGTCATCAGGGGCGATGTTACCGACACCGCCGCCGGTCCAGTTCTGGATGCAGGAATAGCGGGGCACGATCCAGACCGAAAGTTGTGGGTCCTCCGGCGCCGTGTTTCCCCAGATGATGCAGTTGACTACTGTGCCTTCGCAAAACTCCACTCCGCCGCCGTATTGAGCTGCGGAGTTTCCAACGATCGTGTTGTTCAGGATGGGGCCGTGGCAGTCATACAGCCCGCCACCGGCGTATTCATTGGCGAAGTTCCCTGTGATGAGGTTGTTCTGAATGGGGCCGTGGCACCTGCAGACCCCACCGCCACTCCACGCGGTGTTGCCGGAGACCGTGTTGTTTTGGATGGTGCCCGCGCAGTCATACAGCCCACCCCCGCCAGCAACGGCCGTGTTCCCAGAGATCTCGTTGTTCTGGATCAGGCCGTGGCAAAAGGCCACCCCGCCCCCATCGTCACCAGCCCAGTTGTCAGAGATGATGTTGTTCTGGATGATGCCATCACAGGAGAACACGCCGCCCCCGTCACCATCCTCAACCGTCGAGTTTGCCGTGATTACATTGTTCTCGATCGTGGCGTGGGTGTGAATATCACTATACCGCTCCCCGCCCCAGATTCCGCCGCCATCGCGACTATAAGGATTTACCGTTGATCCGCTTCCATTCGTGATGGTGAAGCCGGAGAGGATGCAGGTCTTGCCCTCCGTTCCGTCGAAAGTAACGACCGAGCCCGCCTGATTGCCGTCAATGATGGTGCCGGCGACGATGGTGGGATCGAGAGGCTCGGTGCTGATCAGCGTGATGTTCTTGCCATCAAAGTGAATGTTCTCGACGTAGGTCCCCTGGGCGACGATGACCGTATCGCCATCGGATGCCGCGTCAATCCCCTCCTGGATCGTCTTGAAGGGATCTCCCAAGGACCCATCGCCGGACGCAGGAACCGAGCCCTTCACGTACCACGTTGTTTCGCCTGAAGCCGCCACCGATACACAGACCATCAAGCAAATGGACGCGAGAAAAAGAATCTTCTTCATCTTCGCTCTCCTTTGTTTGTTTGCGACTGTTTCGCGCATTCCTTCCCACGATTTGCCGCCTGGCCATTCCTCACAGACATGGACAGGCCGATTTTGCAGGCTGTCCAAGGCTCTCCCGGGCAGCCGAAAGGTACCCCACGAGCTATTTCAAGCTGAAGCCCACTTCATGCTCTTGCCCGTCGTCGAGGGTGACTACTATTTTGTAGGTGTAGTAGTCGTAGAACGAAGGGTGCTTGGTGCTCAGATTGAAAATGTACAGGTCATCTTTCGGGTCGTATCGAAATTGATCACCCCAATCCCCGGCGGCAGTTGATACCACCTCCGGCAGTCCATCTGCCGCCCCGGCATCCTTGTAGTAAACCGCAAGTGTCGCGTACGCATCTGTCACCGGGCTTCCTTCTGGGTCGGAGATCCTGAATTTCACAGGGATAGTGCTTCCCCGCTTGAACAGACGTTTGTTATCGGGGCCAAGGGGCGGAACGAATCCTGCCCATGTGCAAGGCACTAGTCCTGGAGCTCCTGGCTCAACAATCTCTGCATTGGCCGTCAGGTCGTCATCACCCCGCTCGCCGTCCACAAGGTGCAGAGTCACTGTACGCCCGGTGATTTGCGCCCCAGTCGCTCCGTCAAGAAGGAACTCGTACCAATGGTCAGTCGGATTGCCTGGAGTAGGGCCGTACTTGTAATAGGTTTCAAGCTTCTGTCCAGGCGGGAGGATGAGGGTAACTTCAGTTGACTCGCCCGGCTCGGTCACCTGCACCGTGAATTCAAAGAAGCCGACCGGGAATGCCACGTCGGGTGGGGCATCGCCCGGCGATGGATTGCCGATAGCAATTACGTCTACAAGCTGCGTTCCGTCAGGGGAGGCGAGAGTCGCATAGCGTCCGTCTGCGGCATTGGGAAGTGATGCTACATTCTCCTGCTCACTGTCTAAGATACCATCGTCGTTCCCATCACCGCCATTGGGAGCTCCGTCCTCCACGTTATCACTTATGCCGTCTGAATCGTTATCAGCGAGGGGGAAGTTATCCTGTCCGTCTTCGAAGACGTAGGGAGAATCCACAAAGCCATCGCCATCCGCATCAGCGTGCAATGGCGGCTGCCAGTCGCTCCAGTAGTTCCCGCCAACCGGCGGATCGAGGTTGAACACATTGCCAGTGGCACCGGCATAAACCCAGGCTTGCGTGGGGTTGTCAACGAAGTTGTTGTTATAGATTTGGTTAGCCGAGCCGTAGAGGTGCATTCCGTATTGCCCGTTGAACGAGAAGGTGTTGCCCGTCACCACGTTGCTGCCTCCTGACAGCCTCATTCCATACCTCTGGTTGCGCGAAGCCGTGTTGTTTGTCAGGGTATTTTCATTAGCCACCATATAGATTCCGTCCCCGTTCGAATTGGCACTATTGCCAGACAGAGTGTTGCCGGCGCAGAAATACTCCACGTAGATCCCATACAGTGTGTTAAACGATGCGGTGTTTCGTGTGAGAATGTGCGCGTCAGGAACAGGCGGTGGCCACCAGCGACCCCGGTCGGGGACGAGGTGTATCCCATACCTATTGTTGCAGGCAGTGTTGCCTGTGAGAATGTTGCTGGTGCACTTTTCGACCAGGATTCCATCCCCATGATTGCCGCACGCGGTGTTATCTGTCAGGGTGTTATTGTCGCTCGACTCGTACAACGTAATTCCCAGATAGTTGTCCGAGGCCCTGTTCGCGGAAAAGTATTGCCACAGGAGGAGCGGAGCTGCATTCCATAACTGTTGTTGCGGGCCGTCACGTTTTCTATGGTCGAATTGTGCGTTCGGGAAAGGTACAGACCAACGCGATTGCTGGCGGCCGTAACGTTCTGCACGGTCGAGTCCTGCGTTTGCCAGAGGTAAACACCTGCGTAGTTGTTGGTCAGGGTCAAGTCCCTTATCGTGATGCCCTGGCAGTTGATGCAGTAGATCGTTCCGGCGTTGGACGAAGCATCATAGACCGTATTGCTGACGTTTTTGAGATAGTAAATAGGCTTGCCATCAACGGTGTTGCTTGTGTCTATGTTATGGGTGTCCTCCCAGGAAAAAAGGCCGAAGTTGTAGACATTCCCTGACATAGAATTACCCGTCATGGTTGTAGTGCTCGAGCTATCCAGGAAAATTCCGCGCGCTCGGTTCGAGTCGGCAATGTTGTTGTGCAGATTGGAGACGGAGGAATTCTCGAGCCATATACCTGAATCAGGCCAGCTCCCCTCTCCGTTGTTCGACGCCGTGTTGCCAGTGAGCGTGTTGTCGTAGCAGCCGCTCAAACGCATCCCAGACTCGCCATTGGCGAGGGCGATGTTGCCTGTGAGGGTACTCGCCGTGCAGGAGCCCATCGAGAAACCATTCCTGCTGTTGCTGGAGACCGTATTGTCCGTGAGGGTGCTGCTGGAGCACCCGCGCAGGTAGATCCCGGTCTCGTTCGTCGAGGCGGTGTTCCCCGTCAGCGTGCTGCCGCTGGAATCGCGGATATACATTCCGTAGCGGCAGTTCGAGGCGCTGCTGCCCACAACCGTGTTGTCGGTCGACGCGAGGAGCTCGATCCCACCCCAGCAGTTCGACACCGTGACGTTCTCTATCGTCGAATTCTGGGTATTGTAGAGCCGGACACCACTCCCATTGTTGGCCAGCGCCAGGTCCTTTATTGTTATGCCGTCGCACTTAACAAGGTAGAAAGCTCCGGCGTCCGTCGAGCTATCAAAGACCTGGTTAACCTCGTTTGTTAGGTAGTAGATGGGCCTCCCATCAACCAAGTTCGACGTGTCTATGTCCTGGCTGTGGTCCCAGTCCCCTGGTTCGGCGATAAGACAGAAGTTATAGCGGTTCCCCGACATGCTGTTATTCCTCAGGGTGTTGACGCCCCCCCGGTTGAGCGTGATTCCATTGTACCGGTTTGAGTTCGCCGTGTTCCCCGTGAGCGTACAGTGATGCGACGTGTACCCGGCCATGCCGTAGTCGAGGCGGATTCCGTCGTACCCGTTCCAGTTGGTCGTGTTGTCGGTAATCGAGCAATAGGACGACCCCCCCAAAACGATTCCGCTGCCGTAACTGGAGTTCACGGTGTTCCCCGCGATCGTGCACCCAGAGGAGTGGAACAAATATATTCCGTATCCCTCGAGAATCAGATTTTTCACAGTCACACCAGTTTTTCTACTAAGATGGACGCTCCTTACCGTGTGTCCGGCGCCATCCAGCGTCAGATTATCCTCGTTTATCTGTATGAGTTCGTCTACGTCAGTGATCAGGGTGTAGATCTTGTTAACATCGTCCCAGGTCCCGATCTCGGTATCGGTGGGGATGTACCTCGTGCCCGGCTCCGGCTGGATGAAGACTACGTGGGGCTCGGATAGATCCTGCGCATAGCCGTAGCCTCCATTCTCGTCCGTTGTGAACGCCACGCCATTGTGGTAGTCGTCCTCGTACTTGTACAAGGTCATCGAGGCCGGGAAGCCGCTGAGGGTTATCTGAGTTGACGTCGCGCCCTGCGCCGCCTCCATCACGATCACAATCATCTGAGGGATTGACTCAAGGATCAGATTTACCGGCTCGCTGCTGTCGAGCGTTATGTTGAAATATTCGCTGTCCGTGACCTCGAAGTGCGTGCCCGTGCCCTCGACTCTGCCGGGTATCTGGGGTCCCCGGGGCCACTCGGGCGGCATTTGCGGTTGATCTAAAGCTGGCTCCTCCGGAGGTGGATCATCCTGGCCGAGAGCTGGCTGCATTCCAGCGAGCAGGAACGAAAGCAGAGCGACAACTGTGTAGAAGTAGTTCCTTTTCATGATAAATTCCCTCCTTTTTCTTCTGCCGTGCCGTTCCGGTGCCTGAAAGATGTCTGGCCCGCCGCAGCGCGTTGAACATCCGTTGGGAAACCGGCCGGCACGTGCGCTTGGTTTTTGTTTTCGTATCTCCTTGCCCGGTGGAGTAATACGGGATTCACCGCCAGGGATAATTCTTATTCGCTTCTCGCCACATTCCTCACCCCTCCCCATAAATAGTTACGTAAAGAAGTTGGCAATCTTCCAGACGGTGTGAAAAAAAATGGCGCCGGGCGACACTGTTGGTCACACCAGCGGACAAAAACACAACAGAGAAGCAGGGCACGAAAATCGCTGCAGAGAGCGAGGAGAGAAGAATGGTGGAAGTGAGCGCAAGGAGGCTGACACAGTCTCAGGACTCGTGGACAATGAGACCGTGGGGAGCGTGCATTTTTCGCTTGACCGGTAGCCTGAGCAGAGTAGACTGGTTAGGAAGAACTTAGCGAGGTTGACGCCATCGGTCTCAAAACCTAACAGCCTGGAGGGGTGCAGACCAGCATCGTTGAGCCTTTGGGCTATATACGAACAGGGGGGCTCGCCATGACAGAACATCGAGATGACAGCCACCTACCTCCGATCAGCCGACCGGGGCCCGATGTAGGTCCAGTCGAAGCCGGTCCTTTACCTCAGCTCGAAGGCTACGAAATCACCGGGCCTTTAGGCCAGGGAGGTATGGGCACGGTCTGGCATGCCGTGCAGTTGGGCACTTACCGGGAGGTTGCACTGAAGCTTATGGGAAGAGGGGCGCTGGGTTCAGAAAAGGACCGCGCTCGTTTCGAGCGAGAGGTGGAGCTCACCGCTCGCCTGCAGCATCCCAATATCGCCCAGATTTACGACAGCGGCCTGCAGAATGACATGTACTATTATGCCATGGAGCTGGTCAATGGCACGGCCCTTGACGAATACGCCAAACGGCACCGTTTGACGCAGCGGCAAATGCTGGAGTTGATGCGTACGGTCTGCCGAGCAGTCCAGCACGCCCACGAGCGAGGGGTGATCCACCGTGACCTGAAGCCGTCGAACATTCTCGTGACAGAGGATGGCCAGCCGCACGTCGTGGATTTCGGATTAGCCAAAGCGCTCTTTGAAGGAGATTGCAGCCTGGTTGAACCGACCGACGGCCAGACGGCGGGCACACCGGCGTACATGTCGCCCGAGCAAGCGGCCGGAAGTGGACACCAACTTGACACACGGACCGATGTGTACAGCTTGGGCGTGATACTATTCCGGCTGCTGACTGGTGAGTCGCCGCACGATCTGTCCAGCACTCGTTACGAGGTTTTGCGTCGTATCGCAGAGGAGGAGGTCAAACGTCCACGGGAGATCAGCAGGGATGTGGACAGAGAGCTTGAAGCCTTGCTCCTTAAAGCCCTGGCCCACGACCCGAAACGCCGGTACGCCTCCGCCGGCGGCCTCGCTCAGGACATCGAAAATTACCTCACCGGTGAGCCACTAACTGCCCGGCCGCCGACTACTGCCTATTTCCTACGCAAACGCATCAGGAAATATCGCGTGCCCGTTGCTATTGCGTGTTCGGTTCTGGCCGCGCTTATCGGCATGGGCGTTTTCAGCTATGTCCACATCGCCCGTGAGCGCACCAAGGCTGTCGTGGCTGGCAATAATGCTCGCGAGTAAGCCGATAAGGCCAACGCAGTGTACGGGTTCCTGGGGGATATCCTTACTTCGGTCTGCCCGGCAAAAGCTCAAGGGAGGGAGATCACGCTTCGCGAATCGGTGAACCAGGCTGCCAAGGATGTTGGGACGAAATTCGCTAACCAGCCGGAGCTCGAGGCGAAGGTTCGAAAAACAATCGGAGGCATATATGCGGCTCTGGGACAGTATCACGACGCCGAGATGGAGTGTTCTCGCGCTCTGGAGATTCGCCGTCGCGTCCTGGGGAAGGAGCACCCGGATACGCTTGTGTCAATGCATGACCTGGGTGTAGCGCTCAAGAGAACAGGCAAGCTCAAAGAGTCGGAGAAGATGCACAGGAAGACCCTGGAGGCTCGCCGCCGCGTGCTGGGTAAAGAGCACCCAAAAACGCTGACGTCGCTCAGCGAGCTGGGGTGCACTCTCCGCGATACAGGAAAGCTCAAGGAGTCGGAGGCGCTTTTGAGGCAGGCTTTCGAGATGCAACTACTCCTGCTGGGGGAGGAGGACAAGGGCACGCTCCATTCGATGGGCAGTTTAGCGATGACGCTCCAGGAAAGAGGCAAGCTCGACGAGGCGGAAACGATGGAGAGGCGTGTCCTGGAAGTCGGCCAGCGCGTCAAGGGCGAGGAACATCCGTACACGATCAATTCGATGGTGAATCTGGGGGGGATCCTCCTTGCAAAAGGTAATTTTGACGAGGCGGACGCGATGTGGAAGCAGTGTCTCGAGATACAGCGCCGCGTTCTGGGGGAGGAGCATCCCAGTACCATCAGTTCCATGAGCAATCTGGCAATTTCGCTTGCGCTGAAAGGCAAACTCGACGAGGCGGAGGCGATGTTCAGGCGAGGTCTGGAGCTTCGACGCCGCGTCCTGGGGGAAGAGCACCCGGGTGCGCTCAGTTCTATGACGAATTTAGCCATTACGCTCGAAGAAAGGGGCGAGGTCAACAAGGCAGAGGAGATGAAGGAGCGGGTCGTGGAGGTCCAGCGCCGCGTCCTGGGGGAGGAGCATCCGGATACGCTCACATCAATGAACAATCTGGCGACCACGCTCCAAGAAAGAGGCAAGCTCGACGAGGCGGAGGCGATGTTGAGGCGGGCACTGGAGATTAGCCGCGGCGTCCTGGGCGAAGAGCACCCGGATACGCTTGCACTAACAATGAGTCTCGCGGCGACGCTTACCAAAGAAGGCAAGCTCGATGAAGCGGAGAGGTTCTACAGGCGTGTTCTGGAGGCACGCCGCCGCCTTCTGGGGGAGGAACACCCGGATACGCTTGCCGCGATGAGCGGTCTGGGGAACGCTCTTTTCGAAAAAGCCAAATACGATAAGGCGGAGGCGGTGCTTGCTCCTTGTGTGGAGATTAGCCGCCGGGTCCTTGGGGAAGAGCATCGGGACACGCTCTCAACAATGAACAGCCTGGCGGTCACGCTCCAGGAAAAAGGCAAGCACGAGGAGGCGGAGGCAATGATGAGGCAGTGTGTGGAGGTCCGCCGCCGCGTCCTGGGCGAAGAGCACCCGCATACGCTTGATTCGATACACAACCTGGCGATCTTCCTCGAAGAAAAGGGCAACCTCGACGAGTCAGAGGCAATGGACAGGCGAGTTCTCGAGGTCCGGCAACGTGTACTGGGAGAGGAACACCCGGATACTCTTGCGTCGTTGGTCAACCTGGGGATCAATCTCCGTGAAAAGGGCGAGCTGGATGAAGCGGAGGCGATGCACAGGCGCGCCTTCCAGACCCACCGCCGGGTCCTGGGAGACGAGCACCCCGACACTCTCGTAGCAATGATGTGTCTGGGGGACACCCTCAAGGAAAGAGGGAAGCTGGATGAAGCGGGGGTTGTGCTGAGACAATGTCTCGAAACTCAACAGCGGGTCCTGGGGAAGGAACACCCAAGGACGCTCGGTTCCATGCTGAGTTTGGCTGTCAGCCTCGGGAGAAAAGGCAACCACAACGAGGCGGGGGCGATGTTCAGGAGGTGTCTCGAAGTCAGCCGACGTGTTTTCGGGGAGGAGCACCCAACTACGCTCAAAGCGATGAACAATCTGGGGGTTGCTCTCCGTGAAAGAGGCGAGCTTGACAAAGCGGAGGCGATCTTGAGGCCGTGTCTGGAGATTCAACAGCGAGTCCTGGGGAAGGAGCACCCGGATACACTGTTGTCCATGCAGAGCCTGGCCATTACGCTGAGGAAGCGGGGCGAGCTCGAGGAGGCGGAGGCGATGCTGAGGGAGTGTCTGGAAATTCAAAAGGGCCTCCTGGACGCTGATCACGCGGCTACGCTCAGGTCCGTCAGGGAGCTGGGATGCGTGGGGTGCGCTCTCCGCGAAAAAGGGAAGCTCGATCAGGCGGAGAAGATTTTGAGGGAAGCTCTCGAGACACAACAAAAGCTCCTTGGGGAGCAGCATCAAGATACGGTCCACTCCATGACCAGCCTGGCGGGTACCCTTCAGAAAAGAGGGAGACTCAGCGAAGCTGAGGCGCTGTGCAGGCGAGTACTCGACATCCACCGTCGCGTCCTCGGCGATGAGCATCCTTACACCCTGACCTCAATGGATAACGTGGCTGGTCTGCTCAGCGTTCAGGGTAAGCACGCGGAAGCGGAAGTAATCGCCAGGCAAGCCCTCGCGATCCGTCGCCGGGTCCTGGGAGAAGAGCACGCCGATACGCTCGGGACAATGAACAAGCTGGCAAGTGAGCTTGCGGACCTAGGCAAGCCGGAGGAGGCGGAGGTGATGCACAGGCGGGTCCTGGAGGTGCGACGCCGCGTTCTGGGGGAAGAACACCAGGATACGCTGGGGTCAATGATAAATCTGGCTGCTGCACTGTCGGGTCAGGGAAAGCTTGAGGAGGCGGAGGCGTTGGAGAGACAGAGTCTCGACATCTCCGGCCGGGTCCTGGGGGAAGACCACCGGTATACACTGGCTTTGATGGTGAATCTCGGAATGACTCTCGTCAAAAAAGAAGAGCTCGATCAGGCGGAGGGGATGCTGAGACGGTGTCTCGAAATTCAACGGCGTGTCCTGGGGGAGGAGCACGCGGATACGCTGACAGCGATGTGCAGCTTGGCTTCCATCCTCAGGAAAAAGGGCAAGGACGACGAGGCCGAAGCCATGCTCAACCGGACCCTGGAGATGCGCCGTCGTGTCTTGGGGGAGGAGCACGCGGATACGGTTAAGTCGATGAAGAAGCTGGCCGCGGCGCTTAAGGAAAGAAACCAGTTGGACGAGGTGGAGGCGGTGGACCGGCGCATCCTCGAGATTCGACGCCGCGTGCTGGGAGAGGAGGACCCAAATACGCTCACTTCGATGATGAACCTGGCAGGCACTCTCATCCAAAAAAGCGAGTTCGATGGGGCAGAGGTTTTGCTTAGCCAGTGCCTCGAGATTCGACGCCGCGTTCTCGGGGAGGAGCACCCGGATACGCTCAGTTCGATGGTGAGTCTGGCGCACATGCTCAAAGGAGCGGGCAAGGCTGAAATGGCGCGTGCGCACTATGAGAAGGCTTATTCTCTGCTATCCCAGCGCGTCAAAGAACACCCCAACGAGGCCTACACCCATTACATGCTCGCCAGCGCGTGCATGGAACTCGACAAGCTCGAGGAGTGCGAGCGAGAATACAAAGCGGTCATAGAACTCAAGCCGGATTTCGCCGTGGCCTACAACAACCTTGGTCACGCGTGGATAGAGAGGAACATGAACCTCGAGGAGGCCATAAAGCTTGTTCAGAAAGCTGTGGAACTCGACCCGGAACAAGGCGCTTACATTGACAGTCTGGGCTGGGGATACTTCAAGCAAGGAAAAGTGGATGAGGCTCTCTGGGAGCTCCAGCGAGGCCTTAAGTTCGACCAGAGCGATCCCGCCGTTCATGACCATATTGGGGACGTGTACGAAGCGAAGAACATGATCAAAGAAGCCATCCAGCACTGGGAAAAAGCCCTTGAAATGAACCCAAACGATCGGAAGATAAAAGATAAGATCGAGAGGCACAAAGTCGCTCTCCGCTCGATTGACAATGGAGGCCGATCCCGCGAGCCCGGCCATGCCGTTTCTTACGCCATCCCAAGCCGCATGCCGAGTCCTGCAGCCGAGCAACCCCGAGGACTCGACTCGAACGAAAGCTCCGCTCATACTCTTCAGGAAAGACGCAATCGCAACGAAGCAGAGCCGTTATCCAAGGAAAGTCTGGGGTTTCAAGAACGAGTTGATTCGACGAAGCGCGCAGGGGCCCAGCCAGCTTCCGAGCCGATCACCGCGCGCGCTCGATCCACATCGACCCGAGCAACCGAAGCCGACCAGCGGGCCGCCGAGACCAAGGGCAACGGTGCCCCCGCGTCAACGGGCGGAATCGAAGGTACCGTGCTGGCCCACGAGGGCTTTGACGGTGAGCTCGATCTTGATTGGGAGATATTTAACCCCGACCCCTCACACTTCTCCTTAACGAAGATCCCGGGTACTCTGACGATCACCACTCAGCATGGTGGATTCTACACGTCCAGGAAGGATTACGAAAACCTATTTCTCATAGCTTGCCCGAGAGAGGCGAGAGACAGTTTTCAGCTCACCACATGTCTATCTTCTTTCCACCCTGTAGAGAATTGGAATCAGGCAGGTCTGGTCTGCTATAACGATGACGACAGCTATCTGAAGTTTGTCTATGAGTGGGAGTCCGCGTCAGGCGGCCGAATCTTTACTGTCGGCGTGGAAACGGAAGGCGAGTTTCTGACCGTGAAGTTCCCGGCACATCTGGAAATTGCAAAACTATGGCTCCGCGTCAGGAAGCGAGGAAATCATTACATATTCTTCACAAGCCTCAACGGAAAGACATTCCTTCCAGTGAGGTATCCGATGACAGATCGCACGGGGCGCTTTCAGGATGGCTTAACATGGGGTGACGGATCCGTCAAGCGGATCGGCATTGTTGCCAAGAACGGCCCAAATATGCGGGCTCCCGAAACCGACGCATCATTTGATTTCTTTGAGGCCAGAGCTATCCCTGACAGGGATCGGCAAGCGGGGGAACGCGTTTCCACACCCGAGGAAAAGACGAATGTCGAAAGGCCGTGATGAGACAACGACGCGCGGCTGGAGGCGGTCGTTTCATACCACGCATTGGACAGAGATTCTCGATGCAAAGTCGGAGGACGAGCCGCGGCGGCATGAAGCTCTGAGGGAGCTATTGGGAAGGTACTGGAAGCCTGTCTATTGTTATCTCCGGTGCAAGGGCTGTGACCGGGAGGACGCAAAGGACCTCACGCAGGGCTTCTTTCATGAGGTTGTCTTGGGCCGGGACCTCATTCAGCGGGCTGACCGTGACAAGGGACGCTTCCGAACATTCCTACTAACAGCTTTGGACCGATATGCGACGGACGTTCACCGCGCCGAGAAAGCGAAGCAGCGCATGCCCGAGGGAGGTCTGGTGCCTTTGGAGGGGGTCGACGGGCTAAATGTCCCCGAGTCGTTTCACTATACCACTCCCGTCGAAGTCTTCGATTACGCATGGGCATCGGCGCTGCTGGATCAAGTGCTCGCCGAGGTGGCGGAAGAATGTCACGAAAGGAGCAAGACCGCCTATTGGGAGGTGTTTCAGGCGAGAGTCCTGAGGCCCATCATGGAACACGCGGAATCCCCTTCGCTCGGCCACCTTTGCGAGAAGTATAGTATACCGAGTAATGCTAAGGCGTCCAAGATGTCTATTGCCGTGAAACGTCGTTTCCGAGCTATTCTTAGGCGCCACGTTCGGCAGCTTGTGGAATCCGATGCCCAGGTCAACGACGAGATTCGCTATCTTATGAGAGTTTTTTTCAGGGATAGTGGAAGATCATGAGCGAGCCTGCGTATATATTAATGGGGGGATGATGTTATCCCTTCTGCGCGACGCCATGATTTTGAGAACTATACCGTAGACGCTTCGCCGGACATCGAACACGTTCTTGGGTCCAGATCGGGAGTTTGACCCGTGAAAGACAAAACGACGTTTGGACTGAGCCCGGAGCGGCTCGCCCGCCTATTGGCAATCGGCCTGGAAAGCAGCGAGGGCCAACACAACTCTGGTGCCACTCGATCGCCCGCGGATGTGCTCCAGGAGATGCTGACTGGCAAGCTGCCTCTTGACCTGGCGATGCCCGATTCCCTGCCCGCCGTTCTCAAGCGTCCTTGCGATGAGTTGCTCGCCGTTGCCGGCCGGACTATGTGCGATGTTCTTTTGAATTCCGGGACTGATCTGGCCGTCATCAAAGCGCTGAAAAACTACGGCAAGGAATTAGTTCGCTGTGGTGGCCCAAAGGCCAAGCAGGCAGCGGCAACCGTGATTTACTACGCGGCCATTGGCAGTGCTCTCGTGTTTCACCAGAACAGAATTACCGGGCATTCCTACGAGAAACTCGAAGAAACCTATGCAGACCTCCAGCAAAGGCCCTGGATTCCATCTGAGCTGAAGGATCTATTTCGGAGAGCCCTCGCCATTTGTCAGCAGCCAAAAGGAAAAACCAAGTAGCGGCGGCCTTATCAGTCTGTCCGCTCAGATCTTCCTACCCCCTTCTTCCGAACTCCTGCAGAGGTAGGCAAGACAATCGAGCAATTTCGTGATTAAAGGTGCGCACGCTTCCGGAATTGCTCGGCGGCGTTTGACAGCAGCGGGACCTTCAACAACGGAAAAGCCGCACACTAAGAAGGTGGATATCTTCCGGAGTGGTGGAGAACAGTATCGAAAACGCCTTTCCCCTCCCCATAACTACCAACACAGCCATCGATTGCGAACATACAATCTGCGCAAAATCTTGGAAACAGATTTTGCCGGTTAGAAGGCACTTCCTTTCGCCCAAAAGCACTTCCTTTTCAGGCGCGAGATTGAACTGATCTGATCGTTCTCCGGTAACAGTTTGGCCCCAAAAAAAAAGCCAAAGATACGCTTCCTGCGTGTGCACTGGTTGGTTAAGCCCTGCGTGGGGCCACTGCGAGTTGCCAGCCACTCCATTTCGATTCGGTAGAACTTGCACATAGACAAAGTGTCTGGATCACCCCAACTGGTTGATTCGCCTTAGCGTGGTTCTGTCGGCCACTTGGTTCGCCTTCTGCCGTGTTTTCGGCGTTGAGGCCTTTCGCTCGTGGTCGTCGTCCTCCTCAGACCGCCATGTGTGTGCGCTGCTTGATGCGAGATCGACGACGGGGGGGGAGCTACGCGGGTTTAGGCGAGGTGTCCGCCTAAATGTGACGGGCACCCTCCCGTTCCCGTTTCTGATGCCACATTCGCAGATACTCCCGCTCCATGCACCTCGTGAACGTCTCTGTGTCGCACACCGGCCCCTGTCGGAGGCGAGAGCGCATGTCTCGTCGAAGCTCGGCAAGCTTTGCGGGGGTGTCGGGTGAGCACGCCAGGTTGACGGCCCGGTCAATGTAGTCGTTCAGATTGCGTGCGACGAACTCGGGTAGGCTCGCGTTTCGAAGGAGCGATGAGCTCTGACGCGCGGCCCACCGGTCGCCGTAGAAGGTGAGGACCGGCACCCCCTGCCACAGGGCCTCGATCGTTGTCGTGCCGCCATTGTACGGAAACGTGTCGAGAGCCACGTCGATTTCGTCATATTTCTTCAGGAAATTGAAGTGGTCGGCCGGACCGTCGAGCTCAACCCGGTCCTGGAGGGTCTGGAACTCCGCGAGGCGAGCGAGCACGAACTCGCGGTTGCGTGGCGAGCCGAGATCGGCGTTCTTCAGGATCAGACGGCTGTCCGGACACCGATGGAGGATCTTCGACCAGGCCTCGAGCACGTCCGTCGTGATCTTGTACTGCGACGCCAGGCAACCGAAGGTGATGGCTTTGTTCTGTAGGCACGGCGGGCTCGCCACTTCGGGGACCGGGTAGGTGACCTCGAAGGTCAGATAGCATCCTGGCACCCGGATGATCGTTTCCGTGTAGAACGCCTCCTCTTCGACAGGAATCACGTACTCGTCGCCAATCAGGTAGTCGAAGCACGCCATGCCCGTGGTGGCATACATGTTAAACCAGGCGACGATCACGGGCGCCGGTCGGAGCGCGAAGAGCGGCAAGCGCTCCATGGCGCTGTAGCCGTTGAGGTCCACGAGGATGTCGACTTGGTTCTCCTCGATGAGGTAAGCCACTTGGTCGTTCGAGAGACCCGTGACGTCATGAAACCGGTCTCGCGGGTCCCTCCGTCGCCCGTGCTTGATCCGTGACTCGGGCGCGTGCGAGAACAGGTGGATCTCGAATCGCTCACGGTCGTGGCGGTTGAGCAGGCCCCAGACGGGCTTCATCCAGTTGGAGGCCTGAAAGAAGGCGGACACGTAGCCCACGCGCAGCGGCGCGTCGTCGGCCGCGGGTCGGTGCACGAAGGTTTTGTCCGGCGGGTCTGCCGGGGCCACACGCTCCGCCCAGGCTCGCCGCGCGTCGAGGACCGCCCGGTTGTCGGCCGAAGAGCTGCCGGGGATGAGCATAGCGATGGCTGACAGGGTCAGATCGCTCGGTGCGAGCGATGCTGCTTTTCGAAAGTGCGTGAGCCCTGGATCAACCTGCCCCAGCGAAAACAGGGCCTCGCCGAGATGGTAATGAGCCTCGGGGTCGTCAGGCGCCACTGCCAGAGCGCGTTGGAAGCAGGGAATCGCGGCGGCGTATTCTTTAGATTTGGCCTCCGCACGGCCCATGGCGCACCACGCCCGATGCAGCTCCCGGTCGAGCGAAATCGCCTGCTGGTAGCAGGCCTTTGCCTCCTCGAGCTCGCCCAGGGCTTGCAGCGCATCGCCGAGCTCACAGTGCAGGGTCGGGTCGCGCGGGAGCAGCTTCGCAGCCTTGCGAAGAGCTTCGGCCGCCTCCTTGGGCTGGCCTACCGAGCGCAGGACCTCGCCCAACGAGGCCAGCGCGTCGGCATGGTCGGGCTCGATGGCGATCGCACCACGAAAGCATTCCACGGCGCCCTCGCGGTCGTTCATGGCCCGCCGCGCGTTGCCCAGATTGTAGCATGCGTTGGCATACTTAGGATCCAGGGCCAGGGCCTGCCGATAGCTTTCGACTGCCTCCTCGAGGCGTCCCTGCTGTTTCAGTGCGGTTCCCAGGTTGTTGTACACCTGAGCCCCCGGCTCCAGGGCGATGGCGTTGCGGAAGCTCCCCATCGCCTGATCCAGCTCCCCACGGCGCATCAGTGCGAGGCCCAGCATGTTGTGGGATTGCATGTGGTTGGGGGCGACCGCGATCGCCCGGCGGATCAGATCGATCGCCCTATCGTGATCGCCTGCCTGGTACGCTATTACACCGAGCAGGTGCAGGGCGTCGGCGTGGCGGGGAGCCGACTGAAGGATCCGCTCATAGACGGCGGCGGCCTCGGCGAGGCGACCTGCGCGATGGTGTTCCAGTGCCACGTCGATCGGATCCGCATCGCTCAAGGCCGTGCTCCTAATACTTAGTCTGGCAAATTAGCGTACGATGTTTTGAAGCTCTTTGGATACACCTTTTTCTTTATCCAAGCGAAGGGCTGAGCATCCTTGTTGTATGCGCTGACGAAGCGGTCAATGGCATCGCGTAGTTGCCGAGGGGAGGTAAAGCTTCCGTTTTTGACCACCTTTCGGCTCAGTTGCCCCCTCCTTTCCCGGTCGGCGTCAAGTCCCCTGCAGCCTGTGGGGTACATATATGAACATGAGGTTTAGCACGGTGTCCCAAAAGATCGAGAACACCACTCGGAGCCAGAGAAACCGTAACACGCCCCGCCATCCCCATGCAACGAATCATCTGGGTGTGGCTGGGTTTGAGTGGTAGGGGACCTGGCTCTCCTGCTTGCCCCCTCTGCGCCTTGGCGGCTTTGCGACATGCCCCCCTTCTCGCTAAGACGCCAAGCTGCCGCCTGTGCCACGCTGCAGGTTTGATCGCAGGGCTTTTGGTTGTACCGCCGGCATCTTGCCGGCTGTATTGGGGGCATCCTGCCCCCGCTTTCGAGGGCGGGACGCCCTCGGGACTGCCGCCGGGACGGCGGCGTTACTCTTGGCAACTTACCCACTCAAATACAGCCGCACCCAATCATCTTGAAGAAGCGAAAGAAATTCACCCCCCGCACAACACGCAACTTCCTGTGCAAGAGCAGGAAACGGATGGGCTGGAGCACGAATCTTCCACGAAAGCTATGGACTGTTTACGATCCGGAGTTTCCGCCACAGTACGGCGCCTGAAGCCTGTATCTTGATTCGGTGACAGTCCAGAGTTCATTGCAGAGCTGTTGAGGAGAGTGCAGGGTAGTGTCTGATAATCAAACGAAAGAACAACCGCTCGGCACTGTTCGGCACCGCGTACACGATACTTGCCTGAGGTTTCAGGATGGGAAACGAGTCTATTTCCTGCCATACGTCCGACGACAAATCAGTGGACGCTTCTACGCTGGCCACAAAACCGACGCTCATTCTCTCAGCATGAAGTGTGACCTTGTCATTAGTCCACGACAGATTGGTGATCAGAGGCTGAAGGGGTAACTCTTCAACCACCGTATAGCTGCAAAACCCGATCATCCCGTCGGTATTTTTAATCCATCCTTCAACATCGTTTTCCACCAGGGTCGGCCCTCCGTCCAAGATTTCCGCCACAAAACCCGCGAAACCCTGAAAGTTCGTCACGTGCCATGACCATTCAGGAGCGCCATCTTTCAGGTAGTCCCTATTAATGCCGTCGGCACCGGAGGCGATTTCGGCAACCACAATAAACGGCCGACTTCCTGGCCCGTCTGAGATCAAGGAGCGGGCGTGAGCAACATGGGTGGGATTCGTCAACGGTAAAATATGCGAGTCATGCCATAATTCCTGGCCCGGTAATTCCGCTACAAGAAAGTAGCTGGTTGTACCGTTTGCAGAAGCCAAAAAAGTGACAGGGATTGCTGCAAGCACGCAAAGACTTGTCAGGACAGCGAGCCTTCTCATAACGAGACCTCTCCTTTCTGGATGTTGAGAACTCTCGATTCCGCGGCCCCGCCCGGGGCGGAACAGCGCACAAAGCTCACACTATGTCCCTGCAAGGACAACACAAACTTGAGGCTTCAAGCCCTGTGTCATCTTCGAATGAGTGAAGAGGACCGTAGGAATTGATAGCTGGCAAGTTCTTGTTCCTCTCAGTGGCTGTCCCTAAATGAAGATAAGGACAGCGCGTGGCCCTAAGGAGACAATCACAATTTCGATGCCAACACTTCGCAGGGTGAGCTGTGCCGAATGTTTCCTGACGTAATCCTCTCAATTGACGATATAAGCATGCTCCGGGCTTTGCCTGGGCGATCACTTTTCCTGCTCCCATAGCGAGCAAGAAACAGCAAGACTATATCCATATGGAATAATCGGGCTGCTCATTTGGAATTCATCGGGTCAGCTGTGAAGTAACAGAAGATGCTACTCATCTGGCTCAGCATCTGAAAGGCAATGGCGAGGGGAGTGACAAACGGGACGGAGCCAGTCGCAGCGGGGCAGCGTCAGAGTAGACCACCTTCTCAATTGCTTGCGGCTTCAGGGGCCAGCTCCACGACCGATGTGCCCAAGTTGTTCCAAGGCTAAGAGAGCCGAATGGCGCTTCCTGCAGGAGTACAATGAGTTGGAGAGAATCCTCACCAGGTGCCTTCTGGCGCGACTACAGGAACTCTTGCGACTTGTCCCACATTTGGGACACAACATGTGCACTCTACACCATTGTTCAGAAACAGAAGTAAACGTAGTGACTCTTTCGTAACGACGAAAACTCCAGAGCACGTGCGATGAATCCAAAAAACGGAGGGTATACCAAGGCTGAGAAGATGGTCCGGGAGAGTCGTCGAGCACAAGAGCGAAAACGACTCTTGCGGGTTTGTAATCAACGATTCTGGAGTCTGTTGCGAATGCAAATAGTGCTACCCATCCGGGGATCCCTTTTTTGCTCGTTGGACGATGTGTTTTATCATCCGGAATCTCTTCGTCCTTGAGCGCAAAGGGGCGTGTCATCTGGGTTCATGTTGCCCAGCAATTCACCCATGAGTTGACGACGAATCATGGGTCAAATGTCACTCGTTCATCCTTTGCATCTGATCCCATCCTGAAAGTGCCACAGCCTTCCCTGTTGCCCCTTTTGGTTGGCTTGTCCTATTCCACGGCTTGGACGCGGTAAAACCGGGCCGTCCAGTTTGCCACATCGTCGTACACTACATTTGTAAAACCGTTGCCATAAAAGGGACCACCGAGATCATGCCAGGTGTTCGCGTCGAGTTTGGAAGCCCACTCCACTTGGTAGAGTCTGTGCCGACTTGATGGCCAGGCGATTTCCACCTTGGCCGTAATGGTCGCCACAAAGGGCTTGCGCGATAGGTCGGCGACAAAGTCCGCCGGGCCCAAGGGCACATCGGAAACCCGGATTTCGTCAATCTCCCCATCGAAATTCCCGCGCTGCGCATCGTTGGCGAAGTTGTCCGCCCCGATGCACCACGGCCCCGTCCCCCAGTCAAAATTCATAGGCGATGACGAACTGCCAAAAGAATCGCACTCTCCATCCACATAGAACCCCGAAGAGTACCAACTTTCCGTCCGGGAAACCATCCAGGCCACGTGATGCCAGCGGCCATCCCGAAGATCAACGTCGCTACCCATTCTCCATGGATCTCCTTGCGTAGTAAGCACGACCTTCCCGCTCAACGGCTCGTACGCAAATGAAAACGTGTTCTCCGCCCCCTCCTCCGTGGACATCTTTTTGCCTAACATGGTGTGGCGGAGGTGTGGGCCAACGCCACCATAGTTCTCATGCCTCTTGGAAGCACGAACGAAGAACTCGATCGTGAACGAGCCGAGCGATTCAAAAGCGGGATGGTGAGGAATGCGCCCGAAGTTGGAATCACCGACCACGCCAAGCGCCCCTTGGCCCGCCGCCGGATATGGGGCCACTTTTGAAGTGAAATGCAAGGGACTTGACCCCTCGACATTGCCGTTGATCCCATTGGGGCCACTGTCCGTGATGACCAAAACTTGACTTCCGGCCGGCCCCTCCTCGAACCGGTAATGGGCGACCGTCGCCGCCTGTGTGTGGAATGTGGCCGCGCCACACAAAACAATCAGCGGCGATTGGCGAAATTTGTTCAGCAAAAACATTGTGTTCATAGGACTCACCTCCATGAAATAAGGTGTTTGCTTTTCAGTCATTCCCAAACCCAACGCTGATAGAACAAGATGGCTTGTCCTGCCCCCGGGGCTTGCACCGTCCTTTAACTCAGTCCCGGTGCGACCGTCGTTGCCGGGAGGCGGAGCCTACCGGAGGGATGATGGCCCAGGCCACTCTGTGGCGGTCCCTGATTGCACTCTTGTCGCCATTGCTCGATCAATGCGCTCGCTTCCACTAATGTGCCACAGAAAGATCTCTGTGTCAAAAATCTCGTCCCGCAGCTTTGCCTTACTGTCAAAGTCCAGTACTTGGTTCATGCGGACTAAGGAGGCTATGGAGGCATTTAGGTTGGCGGCCTGACGACAAGCTCTGAGGGATGACCAACAGGGAATCGTGGCCTGGGGAGCTCCAGCTCAGGGATGCAAATTGGCAATGGTCGCGGAGAACAGTGTCAGAAACGGCAAAAACGAAGTCCCTGAAACCCTTCGAGGACACGACGAGCCTACGTGTGTGAGAGGATTTTCTGAAGCCGCTCGATGTGTCGGGGAATATCCTCTTTGGGCTCTTGCGTACTTTCATAGTCCAATGCCACATACCCCCGATAACCGGCTTCTCCCAGAAGTCCAATGATTCGCGAAAAATCGGCTTTGGTTTTTCCTCCCCCTGGCGTGCTTACTTCCACCTTAATTTGCACGTTCACCGCATAAGGTGCGACTTTGGCCATCTCAGCATACGGATCCTCCGTACTGAAATTCCCCGTGTCCAGGCTCACGCCGAACCAATCGGATTTCACCCCGCGGACAATTCTCAGCAGACTTTCTGCGTCCGGGACAATTCCCCAGTGGTTTTCCATGGCAAGGAAGATGCCCTGCTTTCCCGAATAACGACAGACTTCTTCCGTCGTTTCGATGCACCACTGGATTGCTTTGTTCTGAGGTACCCCTTGCGGCGCATCTCCGGCAAAAATGCGAAGACTGGGAATGCCCAGGATCGCCGCATAATCCACCCACTGTTTGACATGCTGGAGATTCTTCTCTCTTTCCGGTCCGGGGGGATAGGTGAACGTATTTCGGATCCCGAGATCGGACAAGTCCAGTCCAAGTAGAAATGCTTTCCGTTTGTACCGCAGCAAATACGCCTCTGTCAAAGGGTCTGGGAAATAGTAGGAGGTTAGCTCTGCCGCGCCTAAACCCATTCTGGCACACTCGTCCAAAAAGTCTTCCATCGTCATGGAAGGGGGATCTTCTTCCTGGAGATATTTCCGATACGAGTAGGCGGTGCAGCTTAGTTTCATGCGCGAACCGAACTTGCGCTGAATGGGTGAGACTGGATGCGCATTCGTGGATAGACAAGACAGCGCGGTAATTCCCGCGGATGACACGATAGCTTTCGAAAGGAAATCTCTTCTTGATATTTGAGGCAACATTTCTTCTCCTTCCACGTCAGAATCCATGTCTTGCTCGCATGGGCTTCGCGATTCGTCAATTAGACATGAACCGGCAGACCTATGCTATCATGAGCGAACGCCGGGCCTATGCGAAAAATGCCCTTATCCGGCGGCTTTGATGCAATCTCCCAGACGCCACTATCACGAAGGCAGACACGTTCTTTCTGAAGGAGGTATTCAGTCATGGCTCCTCTATCCCGACGTACCTTCCTGCACCGTACGGCCAGCGGGTTGGCCGGTCTTTCCGCAGTCACTTTTCTTCCCAAAAGCGTCCGCGGCGCCAACGACAGAATACATGTCGCGGCCATCGGCGTTCGCACCCAGGGAACAATCATGGCTCGCAGTTTCATCAAGACCGGCCGGGCGGAAATAACCGCTGTATGCGATGTCGATCGCAACATCCTGGCCAAGAAAACGAAGGAAATTGAGTCCGCCCAGAAAAGAGTGCCGAAAACCTATACGGACTTTCGGCATGTACTGGAGGATCGGGATGTTGATGCTGTCCTTGTAGCCACTCCCGATCACTGGCACGCCATCATGGCCATCCGTGCGTGTGAAGCAGGAAAGGACGTCTATCTCGAAAAACCGTGCGCGCACAATGTCCGGGAATGCCGGTTGATTGCGAAAGCCGCCCGAAAATACAAGCGGATCATTCAGCATGGGACCATGCAACGGAGTGGCTCCCATTTCCAGCAAGCCAGAGAATACGTTCGTTCCGGCAAACTCGGGAAAATCGGTCTGATTCGATGTTATAGCGTCCTGGGACGCGAGAGCATCGGCCACAAACCCGATACCGAACCGCCGTCTCATCTCGATTATGATTTCTGGCTCGGACCGGCCCCGGAAAGGCCCTACAACGAAAACCGGGTCCACTACAACTGGCGATTTATGTGGGATTACGGCACCGGGGACATGGGCAACTGGGGCGTCCACTGGCTGGATATTCCCCTCTGGACATTGGACCTGGGTTGGCCCCAGGCCGTCTCCTGTTCAGGAGGAAAGTTCATCTACGACGATGACAAAGAAACGCCCGATACTCAATTGACGCTCTATGAGTATCCGGGGTTGACCATGGTCTGGGAACTCCGCATGTGGTCGAAATATCCCAATGTGGGAGGAATCGACGACAGCGGTACTGGCACTACCTTCTATGGCGATGAACAAGCGCTGAATATCACGCGGGGAGGATGGAAGGCCTTCACCAAAGATGAGAAGAAACTGGTTGCCCAAGGTCATGCCGGGGACGATAAGTTCCTCCTTCACGCCAATGACTTTATCAACAGCATGCTATCGCGCAAGGCACCGATTGCGGATATCGCTTCAGGTCATATAAGTGCGGCGGTCTCCATTCTCGGCAATGTGGCCTATTTGGCAGGAGAGAAGATTCGCTACGACCCGGTGAAAGACGAAATGGACAAAAGTGAAAAGGACCCCCTTCTAACACGGACGTACAGAGAGAAATGGCCCTTACCGGTTGTCTGACATTGGGGTGCGCTCTGACAACGTCGTCCAGCTCGTCAACTGATTTGAGGTGGCTGGGGCCTTCCTTCGCGCTTTGCGTGACATGCCCAGGAACTTCATCGAGAATTCCCTGCTGCATCTCGGAAGCTCCCGTATCTGCCTCTCCACCTTTGCTGAGCGCCAAGTTCCAACCGCAGAGACATTGGCATCCGCGAATGTCCGATACTTTGTATGGACATTGCAAATCCCGTGGGATGACCGTATCCTATGGGCCTGGTAGCCTGGGTTGTCCGCCTCTGAGCTGGTCGTTCGCTCAGCCATTGCACGTACCGAAGACAGGAGAGTATCCATGACTAAGAATCTTGTTTTGGCAATTCTACTTTTTGTGTCCTTGGGCTCTGTTGCAGATGCGACGGTTGTCGTCCATCTGGATGTCTCAGAAGTCCCCGAGCTGGCCGACTGGGGAAATAAGGCGAAGGAGCTCATTGAGGAGTGGCACCAGAGGACGTCAAATCTTATCCCAACGAAGGGATTTGATGTGCCTACAGAGGTCTGGCTGAAAATACGCAAATCAAATCGAGGTATCGCTGGGACTTCCGGCGCCCGCATCACGGTTTCCTGCGGTTGGATACAAAAACATCCTGAGGATATCGGGTGCGTTTACCATGAACTCGTGCATGTAATACAGAATTACAGGCGACGTGTTTCCGGCTGGCTGACCGAAGGAATTGCGGATTATCTGCGCTGGGCGATTTACGAGGGGAAGAGCCAGGATTGGTTCCCATTCAGAGACAAGCCCCAGGGCTATAGGGATAGCTACCAAGTGGCCGGAGGATTTTTCCTGTGGTTGGAATCTGATCGCTGCCCCGGAATTGTCAACAAGCTCAATACCGCCCTGAGGAAACGCACCTACAAGGATGAAAGCTTCTTCAAGGAAGAGACGGGACACACGATCGACGAGCTCTGGGCGGACTATGTCAAAGATAGAAAGAAGATCTGACCGGTGTTTGCGCCCAACGGCATGACAAGAGAACGGAGGATGGGGCCCTTAACTGTCTGTTGAATCGAAAGGCCTGGCTTCAGACAGGGCTTTTTCTTGTGCCCACACGGCGGGCCCCTGCCACTTTTGCGCATCCTTCGAATCAGAAGTTGGAGTCCAGAAAGCTGTGTGAGTCTGCGTAGCCGCCCAATGAATCACCTGTCCTATCCTTTCGGGCTTTCGGATCCAGGACAGGCTCCAAGGATGCTGATGTGCAGACAAAGAGGACATTCTGCGTTTCCTCCCAGCGCGGACAGAATTCTTACTCGGGACAGGGGAATTCACTCTTCGTGCGGCACGATCGGTCCTCGCCAGACGCTGCCGCCGAATGTGGTGACATACATCACGGCGTCATTCGACGGGGCAAACGCCACACGCTGAATGTTCGAGAACGGCAGATCGTTGAATGCTTCCCAGGTCCGGCCGTTGTCCCGCGTGAGCCACAAGCCGGCCCCAGGCGCCCCCTCGGTGAGAGTCATGTAGATCCATCCGTCGAATTTTGGGTGAAAGTACCCGCCGAAGGTCTGGCGTCCTTCACGGCCGATGCGCTGCCAGGTCCCGCCGCCATCTTCAGAAAGGTACAGGCCTCCGGACCTATCCTCCCAGCTCGAATCGCACGTGCCGACAAGGATGATGCTGCTATTCTCGGGATGGACCGTGAAATCCTTGGGGTACAGGAAGAGCCGGGAGGCGTTGACCTTTGTCCAGGTCTCCGCGCCGTCCCTGGATCGGTACAACCCTACGCCCTCACTCATAAGTGGCTTTCCGTACGCAGGACGCTTGGCACATACCATGGCAAAGAGCGTGCCGTCTCTGTGCAGAGTCACACGGGAGACTCGCATGTTCTGCGGATGACCCAGACCGTTCTTCTTCAACGCCCACGTCTTGCCGTCATCGGTTGATTTGTACACACCTTCCATGAACACCCCTGCATACAGCGTACGCGTGCCCTTCGAGCTCCTGGTGTCGAGCACGACGGAGGTCACCGGTCTGGGCGGAATGCCCCGGGCCTCGTGCTCCCACGAGGTGCCGAAGTCACGTGATATGCACACCCCGCCGGGACGGTTGTGGCCGTGACGCTCGGAGATGATGTTGTCGTTGGGAATGTCGTGCACATTCGAGAAGGCGCCCCACATCTTACCCGGCACGGCCGGATCGAACGCGATCTCGTAGCAGGTGTTTCGCCAGGGGGCCCATGAGTATTTGTCCCACCATGTCCATGTCTTGCCGCCATCGGTGGACCGCGCAAAGCCAATATCTGTGTAAGCGATATAGTGACGGTTACCTTCAAAGGGGTCAAAGTAGTAATTCCAGGTCGTGGTCACCACCAGGCCGTTGCACACCCATGCGCAACCTGGCTTGGGCGAATCACCCGGAGCCGGGTACGTATGGCCGTTGAACCATGTCTTGCCGCCGTCGTGCGTGACATGGCATTCGCTCCTCACCAGGATCAGCCGGTTGGGGTCAGTGTTGCATATGGCCACCCCGAAGGGTACGTCGCCTCCCTTGAAGGATTGTCCCGTGGATGCGGTGACGTAGTTGGGAGCAACGTTGTAGCGCTCGAAACGAGGGTCCATGAAGTACGTGTCCCGCCACGTCTCTCCCCCGTCATCACTGCGATACACTGTGTCATGGTGAGGAGGGTGGAAGCCCGTGCTTGTGTTCATGGCGTACACGGTCAGCGGCTTCGCGTCCGTGGTGAGAAGCTGCTTGTATTGCGGAATAGAACCATAGGCCCATCGATCGGCCTTTTTTGTCTCCATGTTGATGCCCCGGCCCATGGCCCAATGCCAGGTCTCGCCACGATCCCGCGAACAGTAGATACCCCCTTTGAACGTGCCGTTCTCCTCTCTGCTGCGTATGGTGCAGTAAAGCATGATGACGTTGTCTGCCGAATTGGAACCCCCGGCGAATCCCTGTATCTCCTTCCGCGGCAGACCACTGGTCTTCTCAGCCCAGGTCTGTCCCCCGTCTTCAGAGCGCCAGATGCCCTTGCCCGTGGCTGCGAACATGACGCGGCCCTTTCTGGTGCGGTCAAAATGGAACCCTATCACCTGGCCATCGGGTCCATTGCACAGTGTCCACGTAATGCCTACGTCACGCGACAACCGGCATCGGCCGTTGCGCGTGCCCACCAGCATAACGTTTGCGTCGGACGGATTGATCGCGATTTCACCATAGAGCGACTCCCTGAGATCGCCGAGGGGTGCAAATATCCTGCCGCGGTCGCGGCTCATCCGGAGCCTGCCCCCCGATGAAGCGTAAATGACGTTGGGATCGGATGGATGGAAGCCCGGCCGACATCTTATGTCCGTCCGGAGTTGCGCATGGTGGATCATACGCCAGTTCCGGCCGCCGTCCTCGGAGATGTATGCCGCGCTCATATCGCAGTTCAGCATCATCAGGTTCGGGTCCGCCGGCGAGATCGCGGGTGAAAACATGGCGCCTCCACCGGACAGACCGACCGGCTCCCAGGGAATCTGCTTGGCGGGAGTCTCCGAACAAGCAGCCTTCTGCTCCCAGCACGCCGATATAAGCAGTAGCAGGAACAGCCCAAAGTACCTGGCAGACAACCACGACGACGCGCGGTAGTTCATGTTGCTCTCCTTACCATCATGCTGCTGAGAACCCGGACCTCTCTCGAGAGAGGAACCAAGGCGTAAGAGCCAACCCACCCCAACTGGCGTGGTTGTGATTCCCGAGAAAAACTTTCCGCAATGTCGGGTCGTAGGGCACCAATGCCGTCCACAGTCTCCCCGGCGAATCTTTCCATCGCGGATCTAAGGCCTTGTCTCCACCCCTCGTGTATCCAGTTAGTGCCCCAAAATCGTGATTGGACCTGCAGAAACCCTATGATGTATGAGACGAATCCGTCACACTCAGTGTGGTCTTGAGAGTTTCCAAGGAAACGCGTGTGGACGCGCCACAGCATAAGCGGCAGCGAGAGTAGACCATGTTCATCCACCCGGCTCCCGAGGCTACATACCTTCCCTGCAACAACGCTCTCAGGGCATTCAGAAGCCTTCCGGTCTTTAAGGTTTGAGGAAGGGCTATCTCACGGGGATGTCGTCCGGCATCCAGACAGGCAAGTCCGTGATGGAGGCTCTTGCTGTTTCGCTCGTGGGCACGCCCCAAGCCTGGAAGAACGGTCCGAGGTTTCGTCTCACAGTCATAGAGAAACGTACCATCCATTCGTCACGTTTCTCATCTTCAGTCTTTGGTCGCCGATCATTCGGGAGTTCGCGGTACTCGGCAAAGACCTTTTGAAATGGTTCCCAGCCATACTCTTGTTGCATCTGTATGTACATGATTAAGCCAAGAAACGGGTCCGATTTCCACTTCTCGAAATCCCGTCCGCTTGCGAAGTAGTCCTTCATACTTCTTTGTCTTGCCTCTTCTTCGACACGGGGATGACCGCCTATGGGCAACCCGCAGATCTTCTCCATGACATAAAGCGAGAAAAGGTTCACGGTGACTTCTGTGGTTCCGGCAAAGGTCCAGTGGCTGCTTTGATGATTGTGGCCGATCTCGTGGAACAGACCCCATACACCATGGTGCCCGTTGGCCTCTATGCGATCCTTGTCAACCATTGTGCTGGTGATGTCGAGCATCGTCATGAGCGGGTACCCGGCGTGCATGTAGCCTGCGCTGATCTGCACGTCGGAAACGAAGCGTTCGATTCGACGTCGTTGAGGCGACAGGCCAAGCAGTTCCGCATAGCAGTCCATGATGCGATCCCAGAAATCCATGAGTCCTTTGGGATCGTCGAGGTTGCGGACATCTTTTGACGGTAAAGTCAGTATGACCTTGCTACTCTGGAGTTCGGCCCAGGGGGCCGGGTAATTCCGGATCGAGGCACGCCATTCTGCCAGGTCCGTTCTCCCATGAACATAGTACGGAGCCAGGACGGCACCATCGATCTTGGTAGTAAAGTCAGTCACCTCGAGTTCTGGTGGAGACTCGATATAGACCAGTCCCCCAAAACCGCTGGCGGCTTTGGTCCGAGTTTCGGTAATTGGATAGCGAACGCAAATATCTGGGGCACGAGACCAGGACCTTCTTCGCCACAGTTGATCGCTGTGGCAACCGATTCGAAGGTGAAGGCCTTTGTCTGTCACTGACTCGGGGACTGTGACTGAAATCACCTTGCCTGCGATGGCATAGAGTCCGGTTGAGTGCCAGTACGGGCTACGAGGATTGCCATACCTCCCAGAGTTGTGCCATCCGGGAACGTCGGTCCTTATTTCAACGTTGCGAGAAACTCTCTTGGCATCGGCGGATACCGAACCCGGGAAAGAATCCGCGCAAGGGTGAGCTTGCACCTGTTCAGGGGATACACTTTTGAGGGCGAGCACCTGTGCAGAAAGGATTCGCTGGTCAAGTTGCCTGTCTCTTCCCAAGGGTCCGTCTGGCGTTGGTATCGCACTATCTGCGCGATATTGCTGCAAAGCCGCGAGTTTTGAGAGCAGCTTCTCCGACGGCAACGCCAGTGCGGCCTCTGAGACTATCGAGAGAGCCTCGTCAATCTTATCAGGAGCAATCTTCCTTTCGGATTTAACTTCCCGAATAAGATCATCAAAGGCCTTGATTGCTTTTTCGCTTTCTTCTGGGGGAAGCTGCCGACTTCTTGATTCCTCCGACCTTCTGAATCCGCGCCACTGCCGTTGGGTAAAACCGTTCGATGCGGTCGAAAGAACAACCGAGGCCAACATGACTTCGATAAAGATACACCTGCTTCTCGTAGACATACGAAATCCCTTAGACTAACACTCCCCGCTTGAAATCCTTCAGATCCGCGGTTGATTTTCATCCGGGGCAATATATCAAGGCCGCCCTGGAAATGAAACCATCTTCATTTCTTTTCTTCCACTATCTCGGCGAGGCACACCAAGAAATGCAAGCTTTCACAACGAGAAAAACCCTTCAGGAGGGGTTGAGCTTTCTTCGCGTCCTCAGTCGGCGTGAGTCCTCCGCGCGGCGTAATGTGAGCAAATCTGCGGCGGTTCTTACTCCGGGTTCACTTGGAGCCTCTTCTGGGGCGCAGGAAAGCGCTTGACAACCGTGATCGGGCCCTCGAAAATCCAAACCATGGGCGCGGGGCATGTTTCCTTGGGAAAGTCCCGAGGGCCCTGCAGAGCCGTCAGTGGCTAACGGTTCTGAGACTTCAATGAAAAGGAGGGTGAGATGAACCGAGTTCGCAGTTACGTGGTATTTCTTTTAGTGTTCGCGTTCGTGACCGTATTGATTGCCGCCGCACAGGCAGAAGCTCCTCGCGGCCAACGGGGGTTTGGGAGGATGCGCGGCAGCTTGCTGGGGCTGCTGAGAGTGGAACAGGTCCAGAAAGAGTTGAAGCTCAGTGAGGATCAGGTCGCCAAGGTGAATGAGATCGGCGAAAAACTGCGGGAGGCAATGAGGGAGCAGTATGCCGGCCTGCGGGACATCGAGGACATGCAGGAACGGCGAGCGAAGATGACCGAGCTGAGCAACCAGTTCGATAGAAAGGCCCGCGGAGAACTCCGCGAAGTTCTTTCCAGAGAGCAGATGATGCGCCTCTACCAGATCCGTGTCCAGGTCCGCCGCACTCTGGATGCACTCAACAATAGGCGGATTGCTGGTCGCCTGAAACTCACCGACGAGCAAAAGGAGAAGGCGGCGGCGCTGGACAAAGCGACGCAAGACAAGGTCACCAAGGCGTACGCCCCACTGCGCGATCTGAGCCGGGAAGAGCGGCGCGAGAAGATGGCCGAGCTGCGCGAAAAGATCACAAAGCTACGCGAGGAGGCGGAAAAGAAAGCCCTCGGACTGCTGACTGCCGAGCAGAAGGAAGCCCTCGAGAAAATGAAGGGCGAGAAGTTCGAGCTGCCACCACGGCGCCGCCAGCCGTGATCCGAGCGACACACCAGAGATAATCGACCGTGGCAGCACTGGAGGTTTGACTAAGGCGGACGAGGGACAACCACGTCCATCCTCGGCGCTCGCTTGAGCGCGAAGACTGTGGAAACGTGAAAGCGAAAAGGCAGTAGAGATAGGCCTGCTTTCGGCCACCATTTGCCCGCGTTTGGCGGCTGGGCGACGCGCTTCACTACCCTCCGGACGTCCCCCGACGTCCACCAGGACAAGTCCGACCACCGCGCAACTTCCGTAGCTTCGCGCTTAGGGCTCTTCTCTGTCTGACGGCCTCCTTCAGGTCGGGGTTAGCCTTGACGATGGCCGCGTCGAGAGCTTTGTTGGCAGCCTCCTGGGCCTTCCTGACGGCTTTGAAGGCTTTGGCGACCGCGGGATCCCGCCTGGCCTTGACCTCGGCCTCGCGAAGCTTCTGATTGAGCTCCCGCAGGGCCTGCCGCGCCTTCCTCATTTCCGCTGTCTTCTTGAGCGGCGTGGTCCACAGATAGACCGTGTGTTCGGCTTCGAAGTCGTCGTTATTGGAAGTCAGCTTGACGACCTTATCTGGCTCGACTCCTTTCATGTCGAAGTCGTGCGAGACAATCCGCGAGCCGGGCTTGAGCTTCTCCAACTGCGGGATCAGCTTCACATTCAGACTCGGAAGCAGGTAGAGAGTGATCACGTTTGCCTTGGTGAGGTCGAGGGTGAAGATGTCCTTCTCCTCGATTGTGACCAGATGTCCAACCTTGTTCTTCTCCACGTTTTGCAGCGATTCTTTCACGCGCTGCGGGTCAATGTCGTAGCCTACGGCCGTACAGCCGAACCTCTTGGCCGCCGTCACTACGATCCGGCCGTCCCCGCAACCGAGGTCGTAGACCAAGTCGTCCTTTTTGACTTTCGCTAACTCCAGCATCTTGTCCACCACGTTCTGTGGTGTAGGAACATAGATCACATCTGGGGCGCGGCTTTCCGTAACCTCCTTCTCGACTGCCTGGGTGTATACTGCCGAGCAGACAAACAAACAGACCAGCACTGCGAGGATTTTGCTTTTCATCATCTGCATCTGGAGTCCTTTCCTTGTGGAATTAGCTTGGATTTCCCATACATATCGCTTGGCAACACTGCCAAGTTCTCTCTTAATTATGACCTGCCTGAGTCTCTCACAGGTTTCACTGCCATGGCCGCTCGGAATCCTGAATGAGCGTCAACGATTTGAGCTCTGCATCACGCGGTCGGGAGGTCCATCCTGCAAACATCGTCTACGGCTGCCAAGAACAGAACGCGGCGACGAATTCGATTTTCTCTGATGCCATCCTGCGCTGGGCTACGCGGTAGCAACAAACCAGGCCGGCACCCAGAAAGAGCGCCGACCTGGTCTGATTGATTGACCTCCTCTTGATCAACTTCACCGAGGCCTAATCTGCCTCCCCCAGCGTACATCTGGTCACCGAGGGTGCGGGGCACGCTTCACTGCCCTCAGGACGACGATCCGCGACGGCCTCCCGGACGAGCTCCACCGCCACGCGTGCCGCCGCGGAAGAATCTTCCGCCGCCAAGTTCCTGCAGTTTCTTCATCAGTGCCCTTCTCTCCATGACAGCCTTCTTCAGGCCAGGGGTAGCCTTGACGATGGCTGCATCGAGAGCTTTGTTGGCAGCCTCCTGGGCCTTCCTGACGGCTTCGAAGGCTTTGACGACCGCGGGATCCTGCCTGGCCTTGGCCTCGGCCTCGCGCAGCTTCTCTCTGAGTTCCCGCAGGGTCTCCATCGCCTTCCTCATTTCCGCTCTCTGTTCTTCTGTCAGCGCCGGGCGCGCGGCGTCTCCGGCTCTCCCTGGGCGCCTTCCTGGGCGGGCGCCTTCCTGACAGATGGCCGCCTGGCACAGAAGAGCCAAGACGGCTACGGCGAGCGAAAGGCCAATAAGTTTTTTCATGATCCGCCTCCTTGCATTGTTTGTTGTTGGGGTTTGTTACGGTTGTCGGAGTTCAAAACTTTGCCTCCTGTTCAATGAAGTCGGCAATAAGCAGGACCGTTGACGAGCATCTCCTTCTCTTCGCATTCTACGGGTGGCCGGTCACCGCCCCCTCCCCGTACAATGCCAGCCCCTTTCTGCCGGACTCAATTCCTGACAGCTTTAACGACTCTCATCAAGAAGGCGTTTAATTCAGAAAGAGGTGCATCGCAGTTCTTGCGGTGTAGTCTTATCAGGCAACGTTGGATTCTCCTCCTTGCAGTTGTATCGGGGAGGCTGGCCCACGGATTTGCCAGATATCGCGCGTACTCTTAACGAAAGGCCAGAAACGCTTTTAACCGGCGCGTGAAATTCGCTTCTCGCGCTTTCGCTCTTCACCATGCGATGCGCGCAAAAAGAGTCCAGGAAGGCGAAGGCTGACAAGACGCATCCTTTAGGTAGTGTCATGATAAAAGCGGGCTGTTCCCCAACGGCGGTTTCTGGTACCCTTGTTGAGACCAGGACGGTGGACCAGGCGACTGTGACGTCTGACAAACGGCTCATCCTGACGGCAGGCCAGACGCTGGATGTGGTGCTGGAGTAACCCTTTGGAAGGTTGATCATGTGCAACGAAAGGAATTCACGGCAAACATCATCCGTGGGCTCATCCGGCCCGAACGCCAGCATCGGCTGGAAGCATGGTGTACCGACGGCAGGGCTTCAGCTCATTGCTTCGGGCCATTCGCTGGTGGATGCGTACATGGCATTCGACGCGGATGAGTTTGCCAGGCTCTACACGCTCACTGGCGATACGCACTACCGCGAGGTGGCTCGAATCCTGTTGCGCAATACCAAGAATATGCTGGCAATGCCGGGGCGGACCTACGACCTGCGCGGTTCAGGCTGGCAGCAGGAGCACTGGAGCCTTGCTCCTTGCCGCGGTTATGGTCTGCATCGGCCTTGGCTGCCTTGGGTGGCCACCAGCCAGCTCAACGGGATCTTCGGCGTGATGGACTTGGACGCGGAAACTCGTCACCAAATCATGGACGTGAAAACAAACTGATGCGCCCGCGTCAGGGCAACAGAATAGAGGCTGACTATGAGAAGTTTGGCTATCGCTTGGATCGTTCTGTTTGCCGCGGCCGCGCATGGCGCGGAGCCGACGCTGCGCGTGGTGTCGCGTGATGCCCCCCTTATCCGTTTCCCCGGCGCCTGGCCGCGAGAACCGTGGCGCAGCCTCGACTGGGTCAAGCAGATGGAGCCGTTGACTGACTGTAACAGCCCGGTGCATTGGGTCGGCAATGTGCTCTGTGTCTTCAACTCCAGAGATCATCCCTGGCGCAGTTTGGGATCGTCCCTCGACATGCTCACCAACGCCAGCCGGCACCTGGAGGGCACACGGAAGGACCCGCAGAGCGGCCGGCTCTACGGCTTGTATCACAATGAAGTAGACCAGGTGCAGGGCCGCGGCGCCTTCGAGAAATGAAGCCGTAGCCCACGGATTTGCCCTGCAAACGAACAGTGATCAGAGTATCCAATTGGAGCTTGCATATGAATACGCGACTATTCGAAAAGGCACTGAAGAGTATGGCTGCTTCTTCATGTCTGGCCATATGCTTCTGCATAGGCGCTGCGCACACGGCGGTCGCTGCTACCTACCATGTTGCAACAAACGGCAACGACAGCAACACCGGCACCCAATCGCAGCCGTGGCGGACGATCCAGCACGCCGCGGAAACCATGGTGGCGGGGGACACGGTGATCGTGCACGAAGGAACGTACGATGAAGACGTATCCCTGGTCCGAAGCGGTTCGAAAGGCAAACGCATCACCTTCCGCGCATCCGGCAAGGCCGTGACGAAGAGATTCCGGGTCGGTGACTTCGACCACATCACCATTGACGGATTTGAAATGACGAACAGTGATGACACCGGTTTGTTCATGCGCTTTAGCGGCGATCATATTGAAATCCTCAACAACACGATACACGACACGCGCGCGATGTGGGGTGTCATCCTTGCCGAGGGTGACCATGTCCTCATCAAGGACAACCGATACTACACCTCCCAACCCACCGATGGGTCCGACCGAACTGTGTTTACACTGAGCGGCACCAACGGCATCATGGAAGGCAACGAGATCGGACCGGCGATCGACATCGATGCCTTCCGGATGTTTGGGCACAACCACGTTGTTCGCAGAAACTACGTTCATAACGTCACGTGTTCCGGCAGTGGTGCGCACGTGGACGTTTTCCAGACGTTTGGGGTCAACGGGGGAGAGTCATACGACATCGTCTTCGAGAATAACGTTGTCGTTGATTTCGAGGGGCAGTTGTGCATGACGGAAAATAACCAGGACCCCGATTTTCACGACTGGGACATCCGCAACAACGTTTTTGTCAACGTGCCGGTCCAAGCGAACCTCGGCATATCGAACATGCGATGGTACAACAACACGTTTTATGACGTTGGTTCAGGCAATCGATTGGTTTTCTCCGGCAGCGACAATCGACCGAAAGGCATTTGTAACGGCCTTCAGATCGTTAACAACATCGTCATCCCGGCAGACAACGTTGCCACCTATGGGCAGGTCATGGGGGTCAACCGAAATGGCTTATCAGGTGTCATCATTGACCACAACTATGTCGCCCGGATGCGAGGGTTTGGCCCACTAAGCGGATTCAACGAAACACATGGCATCAATGGCGGCGATCCGCGGTTTGTCAGTGCGGCCCTCAACGATTTTCACTTGCGCTCAACCAGTCCCGCGATCGATAAAGGGGCGACCTTGACAGGGTTCAATGGGGACTATGATGGGACCATCCGACCGCAAGGCGCTGCCTGGGATATCGGGGCATTTGAGTATGTGTGTGGCCGTGCACAGCCTGACCACGAGTCTCTCAAGGAAGGCGATGTGTTCAATCTTGGCGGCCGGAAGGCGACGCTTAAGAAGGTGGACACGCTACCCTATGTGAAGAGCGAGTACACGAAGCGTTTCGAGTTCGATTCGTACGAGAATCCCAAGCTCAAGGAGCTTCGCGAGCGTTACAAGCTCGAAAAGGTTATCGCCCAGGGTAAGGACGAGTTCGACCAGCAGGTCCTCTTGATGGATTGGACACACCGCCAGTTCAAGAAGTTCGGCCGCCCTTCCGCGAATCCCAAAGGAGCTCTGGAAATCCTGAGGGACATCGAGCAGGGACATACCTTTTTTTGCACGCACTATGCCACGGTTTTCGTATCCGCCGCCGCCAGTCTGGGATGGGTGGACCGTGCCCTGGCCCTCAGGCGGCACCAAGGAGACGCCAAAGGGGGATCGACGGAGCATACCTCGACAGAAATCTGGTCAAACCAATACCGCAAGTGGATCATGCTCGATCCTACGAGCAACATGTACCTGGAGAAGGAGGGCGTGCCTCTCAACGCTTTTGAGATCCGAAAGGAATGGTTCTTTCAAGAAGGCAGAGACCTCGTTTTCGTGATCGGGAAGGAGCGTGAGAGATACAGGAAGACTGACCTGCCGATCTTCCTGGCGCACTTCGCTGGCTTTGGCGACCTGAAGGTCAACCCCGACGAACTCGACAAATACGGCTTCATCGCCTACATCCCCAATACCAATCTCATGGATGCCGGAGAGGATTACGCCAACATGTTCATCGTGAAGGACAAGTTGTGCGAAGGGACGCGATGGCATGAGCGGACTGTCCCTTCTAACCCGGCCGTGGACCCTTACTTCCCGGTCGGTCAGGCAGCGCTCAGCCTTCGCACGGAACGGGAGAAGATCAACGTCTCACTCAAGACGCTGACCCCGAACTTCAAGCAGTACGAAATCCAGATCGATGCCGGCGGGTGGAAACCATCCGCAGACAATTTCCTTTGGAGCGTCCATCCGGGGCCGAACCGACTCGAAGTGAGGACAGTCAACCAGTTCGGGATTAATGGTCCCATCTCGACGGCGGAAATGGAGTTATCGGAATAGAGGACGCTAATGACCGAAGACGTAGGCAAAGTAAAGCTCGTGTGGCGAAAGTGGGTCACGTCTGTTCATCTTGCACTGTGCACTTTGATCAATTTGCGGGCGGTCGGACAGGGATTACGATTGAGCCATGGAAACGGGCGCCACACTGCCGATTTCCCTGATCTTCATGGTTGTACTGAGTTGCGTTGTTTGAGAAAAGGCTGAGAAACCGATGAGGAGCTGGAACCATTTCCTGACTCTCTTGCTTGCCGGGGCCGGTGCGTCGCATTATGCCGAACCGACGCCCCGCGTCGTGTTGCGCGACGCCCCCAGGCTGCATTTCCCTGGCGCCTCGTCGCGCGAGAATGTCCGGGCCAAGCCCAATCGCCCAACGCGTGCACGCGGGTGCCTTGAACGGTCTATTCCCTGACAACCAACGTGTGTGTTTTTCATGTCTGGGTGAGGAATCGCTCGAACCGAATGTTGTGCTATCATAGAGGCATTAACGTGCAGATGTAGCGTTTAAGAAGCTATATGGGAAATCCTAGCTAACACAGCAAACAATTATCGCCGTCTTTTGCCTGAACGGAGTAAGCCAATGAGGAAAAATGTGATCATCGTTCTGTTGACCGTGGCCGTATCAGTGGCTTGGGCCCGCGAATATCGTGTTTCTCCAACCGGCAATGACCCACTTGAGAGTACTGCCGGCAAGCCCCTGCGGGCTAGAGCCGCGACTCCCGTAAATCCTGATGCCTCTCCCCAAGCAAGAGCCCTTCTGAACTTCATTCATGCCATGTATGGTAAGAAGACCCTATCGGGCCAGATGTGGGCACCCTGGGGAATCGATGAGATCGAGACCGTGCAAAGGATTACCGGGAAACTGCCTGCCATTCGGGGGCAGGACTACATCCATGAACGAGACAACAAGCGTGAAAACCAATTGGCTATGGAGTGGTGGAGGGCAGGAGGCATTCCAACGATCATGTGGCACTGGGGAGCCCCTTCCAAGGGGGAGGGCTACAATCAGAGCAAGATGGCCATCGACATTGACCGCTGCTTTGAGCCAGGGACCGCAGAGCACACTGCGATGGGGAACGACCTAAAGCGGATCGCGGATCACCTGACCGAATTAAGAGACGCGAATGTGCCCGTCTTGTGGCGTCCTATGCACGAATGTGACGGTAACTGGTTTTGGTATGGTAAAGGCGGCGGCGAACGTTTCGTGAAGCTTTGGCGGACCATGTTCAACTATTTTGTGCATGAACGTCAACTCAACAACCTAATATGGGTGCTCTGTCACTGTGGAAACCCCCGGGCAGAATGGAATCCAGGCAAGGATTACTACGATCTGGCCGGTCCGGACACGTATGGCTCAGGTATTCAGGCGTCTCTGTTCAATGCCGCTAAAGCTATTCATGGCGATAACATTCCCATCGTATATCACGAGTGCGGTACTATTCCTGACCCTGATGAAAGCTTTCGACGGAAGATTACCTGGTCCTGGTGGATGCTCTGGCACACCGGCCATCTGACGAGGCACAACCGGGAGGCGTTGATTCGTGCCTATAACCATGACCTGGTTCTCACCCGTGACGAACTGCCGGATATCATGGGCTATCTGAAGGAAGGGGGTAGTGCGGCCCCAGCGAAGAACGATGTCTCCGACGGGCAGGTGTCCGTCAAATCACCGGACGGCACGATCCCGGAGGAACTTCACAAATGACCTTCGCGAGCCCTGTCGGCACTGGCCCTGAACCACATTCCAATCCTGACGAACCGGTCTTGATCGGGGAAAACTCTCAGGCGAATGGCTGGTTCTGGAACGGGCTGATCGACGACGTGCGGGTGTACAATCGGGCCCTGACGGCGGCGGCGATCGCGGCTCTTCACCGGATCGCGAAAAAGGCCGGCCAGGCGGGACCGTAGGGCGCAACGCGAGAAGGACTCGAGGACAATCCTCGCTTTCGCCCGGGGCTTGGCCACCGCCAAGGAGCCAAGCCCTGGGGATTCACCCGCGTGGCGTCAAAAAAGCAGAGTCCTATTAACACTGGAGGTTCCTATGATTCGCAAAAGAAAATCATGGTTCGTTGGGACCAACTCTGGAATAGTCATGCTGCTGTTGCTGGCTATTTGGCCCGCTGCATTTTGCCCTGCCCGCAAGCGTGCAGTTGGTCCCTTTTCTACAAACCGCAAGCTCGCTCGCGGCGTGAACATCATCGGCTATGACCCAATATGGCGATCCAAGGACCAGGCCCGCTTCAAGACGCAGTACTTCCGCATGATCAAGGACGCCGGTTTCAGCACCGTGCGAATCAACCTGCATCCATTCCGCCACATGGAGCGGGACGAAAACTACACGCTTCGTGATTCGTGGTGGCAGGTTCTGAACTGGGCCGTCGAAAACGCCCTGGCAAGTTACCTGATGGTTATACTGGACATGCACGAATTCGGCGCAATGGGCAACGACCCGCAGAGCAACAAGGACAGGTTCCTCGCCTTCTGGCGGCAAGTCTCCGAGCGCCTCAAGGACGCCCCGGACAGCGTCCTGTTCGAAATACTCAACGAGCCCAGCCGGCAGCTCACTGCCCAGATGTGGAACCAGTATTTGCGCCAGGCCCTGGCTGTCATACGCAGGACAAACCCGACCCGCACGGTCATCATCGGCCCGGCCCATTACAATTCAATCGGTCAACTCCATACGTTGGACCTTCCCGAGGACGACCGCAACATCATTCTGACTGTCCACTACTACTCACCCATGGACTTCACCCATCAGGGTGCCCCCTGGGCCGGCCGAAAAGATGAGACCGGCGTCGAGTGGAAGGGAACCGATGAAGAAAAAGCGGCCGTCGAACGTGATTTCGCTAAGGCACAAGCCTGGGCGAAGGAACACAACAGGCCCGTCTTACTCGGCGAATTTGGCGTCTATGACAAAGCGCCGTTGGAATCTCGCCTGCGCTATCTGAAATTTGTCACTCGCACCATGGAGAAATTTGGGTGGAGCTGGGCGTATTGGCAGTTTGATAGTGACTTCATCCTTTATGACGTCCAAAAAGAGAAGTGGGTTGGACCTGTCCGCGACGCACTGATCCCCAAATAAGAGAAACTGTCATTACTTCTATGTGCTGTGTGTTTGCCGCACCGGTCGCATTGCCTGATGTGCCCAAGAGACACCCGAGATAGGCTGCTCAGGGTATCCGGCATAAAGGCTCACGCAGGGAAATGGAAGATAAGCTGCGTATAGGCCCGTTTTGGCCAAAAATGAAAGAGTACGGCGCTTACGGCCACCAAGCACCAACCTCAACCACTACAAGAAAGGCGTCGTTCGAATTCGCGGAGACACATGGCGAAATCACCGCCGATGTTTTTTGGCGATCATTACCGTGAGCCTATGTTGGGCAGATGGTGTTTGTTCGAGGACATCTAATCCCCTATTACATCCAACGGTACCTCTTTGCCTTGAGCGACGCTGCGCACTGCTCCCTGCAAGCCGGTCCGGTCTATTGAGATGCGAGCGGTTCTTCTTCCACTTAGCCCGAGGAATACCGGTGTGCCAGGCCAGGCTATGCAGTCGGTCACCAAGGTGTTTCGGCAATTATGAAGGGCCACGACGGGCGCCACCCCTCCCTTTCCTGAAGGCTGGCGGAAGACGTTACGGATCACACAGTTCTCCATTTCGTTTCCATGGAATGCGGAACATTCGTACTTGCGGAAATCATCCTCTGATATATGCACTTTCAGGTCCTTTACCGTGAGACCTTTGACATGGGCTAACGTCACATAAGACGGTTTCCTTGCGTAGAGAGTGTCACGTTCATCGCTTGTGGTACGTCGTCCACCGACATGCTTCCTCCTGTTGCTGTAATCCCCGGCGTCGTACACCCGAAATGCGACATCCTCAAGGGTCAGGTTCTCGATTGGGCTTTCCGGCATTCCCTGGATAAGCACTCCGACGCCGCTGTAGATCTGAATGTCATCGAAAGAGATATCCCGGACGTTGCCTATGAGCGAATCCGGATGCCGCTTTTCAATGTCCACAAAGATGGGGCAGATTCTCCTTCCCTGGCTTGCAGCATCAGAGGCTGAATGGTTCTCGATGCTGATGTTCGAGAAGGTGACACGTTCCACGGTGGCGCCATCCTTCATGTAGATCCCAATGCCCACCGTTGAATTTCGAATCGCGCAATTGGAGAAGTGAATATGGCGGAAATCTCGCGGCGATTCGGTGCCTATCTTCACTGCTGTAGCGATGCTCTCCAGGGTGCAATTGGATACAACCACATTTTCGCACGGACCGTTCTCCGTGGTTTTCAGCACGATGCAATCATCGCCCGCAACGATATGGCAATTGGATATACGGACGTTCTTGCACGAAACAGGATCAATCCCATCGGAGTTTGCACGGAAATAGTTGTTCAGAATGGTTACGCCGTCGACAAGAACGTTCTCACTGTCGCGCAGGTGGATTGTCCACGTGTCGCTGAAAAGAACCCTGATACCGCGTATGACGATACCCCTGCAATCGGAAAATCTCATTATGCCCGCACGAAAGGAAGGCCGATTCTCCGGGGAGTTGGTGCCGCCGCGACCATCTCCACCCTTCGGCCGCCGGCCCCAGTCAGCCTCTCCTATGCCGTGAAGCGTGCCCAACCCTTCAACGGATATTTGTTGTGCGTGTTCTGCGATAATCAAGGCACGGCTGCCTTCATAGTCGCTCGGTTGCCGGCTGGCCCAGATAGTGGCGCCGGCGTCAAGATGCAGATTCACGTTGCTGAGCAGACGAATCTTGCCAGACAAATAGTCACCGGCAGGGAAGTAGACGGTGCCGCCGCCTGCCTTGCTGCAGGCATTGACAGCGGCCTGAATGGCGGCCGTGTCCTTCGACATCTTGTCGCCCTTGGCGCCGTATTCCTTGACGTTGTACTCAGAAGCATGAGTCAGGACAACATGCACAGTAAGAAGAGCGATTGTGGCAGCAGAACCTCTCCATTTGCTCATAATATGTCTCCTCACATGTCTTGGGTTGGAATCCTTTCCAACATCACTTACCTTCGCAATTCCCACGATGCTCCCGTCGCTCACCCTGATGGAACGTTTCTCACTTGTATTACATGGGGTCATGTCCCCAGACGTTCAGCGGGCGCAGATATCAGGCAACCGAGTTCTTCGTGCCAAGCCAGTAACCCGAAGCATGACGCCCGGGCTACGACAAACTGAGGGCTGGAACACTCTCGTAGTCAGGACCCCGTATAGGTTATCACCGCGGCTCCGGGCCTGTCGGATATCGTTACGGCCAAGCCGCTTTCCATCAGTTCTCGGCCGCTGAGCTCTTGCGGCTTCTTGACGTCCAAATCGCTAACCGTGTATTTGGCTTCAGGATCGAGGCCGCGGAGCTTCAGGCGTGCCGTATCCTCGGGACTGTCCTGCCGACGGAACGCTTGCACTACGCCCTTGCCTTCCTCCGACCGGTTAAACTGCCACGCCATCCACGCGGTGCTTTCCTGGCTGTAAGGGGTGAGGGGATAGTAATCGCCGTAATAATTTGCGGCAAGGTGCTCCCGCCATTGGTTTATCAGTCGGCGGAAGGCCGGGTAGTCAATCCCCTTCTCGCGCATGTCAATGCCGGAACCGGTTGCCGGGGTGACATTGCTCCAAAAGGCGTATGGCTCCACCGGAGTCTTTCCCGACCCGTAGTACGGCGCCCCGGTAAAGGCGATCGTGCCTGTTCCGTGGAACGGTATCCACAAGGAAATCCCGTAGGTGTGACACTGTGTTCCGATGGGCTCGTACGCGTAGTCGCTTCGCCACAGCGGCACGGCTCGCCTCATGGTCTCTATGTCATTGCGCCTGCCGCCCGAGGCGCAGGAATCTATCAGCATATTTGGATGGCGGCGGCGAAGCTCGTCCCAGTATGCTAGGTACCCCATCACGTGACAGATTTCCGTAATGCCTTGCCGGTCCTCCGCATCGTTGCCTCGCCATAAGCCGAGCGGGTCCATATTAAAATCCTGCCGATAGAGGTCAATGCCCTGCTCCGTGAGAAGCTTGTCGATGTGGTTTACGAGCCAGTTCCACGCCTGGTCGTTGCCCAGGTTGAGGAGCCCGCCGCTCTTTCCTCCCAGTATCCACTCCGGGTGGGTCTCCGCCAACCAACTGCCCGCTGTCACCCGCTCCGGCTCAAACCAAACAATGGTCTTGATGCCCTTGGAATGGGCATAGTCGCTCACGGCGCGCAGACCGCGGGGAAATCGCTTCGTGTCCACCTCCCAGGTCCCCGTATTCGGCCATCCGGTCTTGTTGACGTACCAGCCTGCATCCATCCACCAGTAGTCGAGCTTTATGCCCTCTTCCAGGTACCGGTCTATGAACATCTTCTGGTTTTCTTCGTTCGCGTGGATCATCTCGCCGTACTGCCTCGAACTGGACGCCGCCACCTGAGGAGGTGGAAGCTTGCCACCTGGTCTGGGCACGTTATGGGCAATCATCCACCGCCGCCAGAGGTTCTGGCCTCGAATCCAATCCCCCTTGTAGAATTGCATCACCATCAGGGGGCTCCTGACTTCCTCGCCGGGATGAAGCTTGAAGTGCGTCAACTCCTGACCGGACCGGATGCGAAGGGACTTCCCTTCGTCTCTGGCGAACTCGGCAGCCCACTGACCCGGCCACCCCACCACAACGATCAGCCCCTTCCCGGACCACTCCAGGTTGAAGTAAGACCAATGGCCGTTCGTGGGGCGACCTCCAGCGGAAGAAACCCGCTTGCTGGCGCCCGGTTTCAACACCGTTTCAAGAGGTTCATAGTCACCTCTTCCCGCGACGCTGCCCCGGTTATGGTGCAGCAGCAACTCGCCACTATCACCGCGTTCCAAGCTTATGTCCAAGGCCTGTATGTTTTCCAGAATAGGAGTGTCCTCCGATCCGGTGTTTTTGAAGTACAAGGTCCACTCGACGGTGGGAAAATCTTTGTACTGGACCGCCACGCACCGTAGAGCCAGTCCTGTCCTTGGATCGGTGTAGAGAAGAGTGCGTTCGGCACGCTTGCCATCAAGCTTCCTCGACCTCGCCACAATCCTACACTTCTTGAGCAAGTCGCTGGACGGTTCTCCGTTGTACAGGAAAGAAAACGGCGGCGCGGCTTGTGGATCGCCCCCAAATTGGGCCGCAAACCATTGCTGCGCTTCTCCCATCTCCGTGGCGGTTGGCGTCACACTCCACGCCGGCACGATCAGGAAACAAACCGCCAGGATCGTCAAGTACAGTTCCGATTGAAATCGCATCATCAACCTCCCGATTTTTCAGCCTGCCGAAAATCTGGGCATATTGAATTTCTCTGCGGCCAATACACGACACGAATCCTCGTCTTGTCTGCTCGTCTGTGTCAAGAGGTTTGAGTGCTGGCAGGAAGCACGAGGGAGGCGGATGTCTCAAATCACGGATCTTCCCAATGACCTTCGGATAGCGGCGAAGCGCGCACCTCTTCCGCCATTTCGCCCGACGAAGGCAGATCACGCGTTTTTGGAACTATGAAAAGATTACGGCCACCGGGGGCTGACCCCAGCGGCCGACAGGAGGAAACGTCTCGGGCCTCGTCGAGATAGATGGAGTAATTGCCTCTCCTCGTGTCCTAATTGGCGACGCGGAAGGAGGTTGGGACGAGATCAACTGTTACCGATTCGGGGACATCGTTTTTGGTAGTTAGAGGGGACGTTTAATCGTACAGAAATTCGTGGTGCTCAAGCACGAAATGCGACCTGTTTTCCCTGTCTTCCGGTGTGGCTATGCTTCCCCTTCCGGATCTATCAGGCCGTCGGTGTCACTCCCTTCGTATGCGGCAGGCAGAAAATCAGGGAGATTTCCTGCGGCTGGATCAAGCGCGGGTGGCTTCGCCCGTCGAAGCTCAGGAAGATGGGCTGCACGCCGAGGCAATGCACGAATCCTAACATTCAGCGTAATTGCTTCAGAGTGTTGCTCCTATTTCCGGGATGCCAACTGGCCGGAACCTGATTGGCTCTTCGGCTGCTGAGGTCCTTTCAGGTGCCGTCGAAGTGGAATGCGGTGAACGACTTTGGCTCCCTTGGGATACTTCGGCCGTTGCGTGAAGAAGCGTCCCTGCTTTCGTGTGAGACGCATGCGTGCATTTATTCCCCAGCCGGACCCCTCCAGAATAGCGCTCAATTCCCGCCTGCGGAGCTTGAGGAAAGCAAAAATACACGTTGGAATCATTACGAGGAGGATAGCTCCAGAAACGCCGATGACAATCACGTACCACTTGACCTCGCTAAGTGCATTTATGATGAATGCGAAGGCCGAGCCCAGTGCGGCTATAGCCACGCCCCCTCCCACCAACAGCCCGCCGGCTGACGTTCCGGTGAGACCCTTTTGTCCGGGGGGCGCCGCCCCGGCTCCCGTCGTAACCTGCGTCATCGCCCCGGTTGCACGTGTGTCAAGCTTCTTTTCGGCTTCGGTGGTGAGAGACTCAAGCTTTCCGGTCATAAGCCTGCCCAACCGCCGGAATGGCGAGACCAGCGCTTCACTTACGCTGATGGGATTCTCGATTATACTCAGGACTGTTGCGTCGCATTCGTTGCCGGCGAGGTCGCAAAAAACGCCGCGTTTGCCCACACACAGGTTGCCCTTATCTCCCGAGGTTACCGGCACGACCACCTCGTACTTTTGCGCAGCGTCCTTGGGCTCGATTCCCACATACAGCACGAACATGTTGGACGTTTTGGCAACCTTAGCGTGCTGGGCACGGTCCTCAGACTTGACCGCCAGGTTGAATCGTCGGCCGTCCATGACCAGCGTACCCATTTCAAACATCGCCCGACGGCTTGGGTCGTACAGATGCGGAAAGCTGACGAAGTTATTTGCGAATTCGATCATGTAGGCCTGGTACAGGATGAGCTTTTCCGTCAGGCGAATGTTATCCAGGACGAAAGCGGTCTTGGCGCTTTTGGTGGTTAAAGCCCGCAACGCATTGGCGAACTTTTCGTCTGAATACCTTCGCAGCTTGTCCACGCCAAGCGACTCCACGGCTGCACCGGCTTTGGCCTGAGCCCAGGAATGGTGGGCGGCAAAAAAGGACTTGATTTCTTCCCACTGCTCAGACGAAAGTCGCGTCCCGCACTGCCCCAGCACCCGTTCGACCACTTCTTGGCGAAACCGTTCGAGCAGTTCGGCATAATACGCATTGATCTCGCCGTCGAAGCAAAGCACCTCAGCAGGCTTCGCCTTGGCAAGGGGAGCCTTCTTGAGAAGATCTTCGATAACGGCGGCGTCGCCCAAATCGAGGTTTTCGAAGTCAGCCTCCGTCCAGCCGCTGCGTTGGACGAAGCGTTCGTCCACTTCCAGCGCGTTGCACTGTGCGAAGTAATGGTCAATCTTGGCGCGAACCGACATTAGAATTTCATACGCTGCCGGAGTGTCGGCCCCAAGGGGCATAATGTCCATTTTGGCCTCGCCGGGAGGAATTTGCCCCTGCTCGTACCAATGCAAGTAAGCAGCGCCATCACTGAGAAACTGGTCCAGTTGGTCCTGCCCGATGCCCTGAGCACCGCTGGGGTGCGGAGTTCCACCAACCATGGCGAGCACATCGGCAATGAACTGTTTTATTTCAGCATCTTTGGCCGCTTCCGGCAGGACGACTCCAGCCGCGCTGACGGGCATAGTTTGTACTGTACATGTAGAAGGTAGACAGGCCTATGGGAGGTTGAGCTACCTGAGTGGGGAGGTGATGAAGAGGTTGAGGAGGAGGGGGAGGACGCCCCCCATGGGGGGCGTCGCGCGGTTGACAAATCAACCTCGCGGCTTCGGGGGGAACGTGGTATAGTGCTGTTTTTTGCGGAAAACCACAGTCCCTCGAAACCGGAGGTTGGTGATGATGTATTATCAGGTAGTGAAGAAGATGTCAAATACGTTTGATTTGAGGGTGAGGATGGTGCGGATGGCGGAGGAGGCAGGCATCTCCGCTACCGCTCGGTATTACCGCACGACGAGAAAGACCGTCCAGAAATGGGTGAGGCGCTATCGAGAGGGAGGGCTTGGAGCGTTACAGGATCGCAGCCGGGCGCCAAAGCGAATTCCCCACAAGATGCCTTCGGAGTTGGAGAAGAAGATCGTGGAGCTGAGGAAGAGGTATCCAGCCTGGGGCCCGAGGCGTTTGAAAACGTACTTTGATCTGGCCTGCTCCCAGGGAGCGATCTACCGGGTCTTGAGGCAGAACGGTCTGGTCCGGAAGCGAAAGAAGAAGTGGAAAAAGCGTCGAGACCTCAGAAAGCTCAAAGCGGCTCTCAAGCCCTTCGAGAAGCTGATCCTCGACGGCAAGGACCTAAAGGACATCGAGCACTATTGGCCCCAGATGAGGTTCAAAAGACTCCCCGAGTATCAGTACACGGCCAGAGACGTCCGCACCGGGACAACGTACTTCGCGTTTTCGGAAACCAATGACTCCACCAGCGCCACGATCTTTGCGCGGTACGTTCTGGAGCACCTGGCGGCATGCGGCGTGGACCTGAAGGAGGTGACAGTGCAAACCGACAACGGCTCGGACCTTATCGGGTCGGCGAACAAAAAGCCCTCCACAACGAGCGCATTCGAGGCTATGCTTCGTTTTCTGGGGGTGAACCATGTCCGGATACCCCCCGCCAGTCCCACGTGGAATAGCGACGTGGAGACCTTCCACCGGCTTTGCGAGGACGAGTTCTATGACATCGAAGCCTTCGCTGATCGCAGGGCCTTCTTCGACAAGGCGGCCACTTATCAGCTCTTCTTCAACAGCGAACGGAAAAACTCCTGGAAGGATGACAAGACACCCTGGGACCTCATCCGACAACTCTCGCCTCACATTGACGCCGACCGGGCCATTGCCCTTCGCCCTATCGCCCTTGGCTCGCTCATTGAAAGCGCATACCATGTGCCCGCCTTACCCATGACGGGCATAGATTCCACTTGACTCTTGACCTGCCGAACCTGATCCAGCGTGACTTCTCCCGCGGCAGCTGAACCTCGCCTGCTGAGCATCTTCCGCGCCGCTTGGTTGATTTGCCGGCCTTCCTCAATTTCGGTATTGATTGCTTCCAGCGGTAGTGTTTGGCTCCGCTTTGTAATCCCGCTATGGTCGCGTAGCACCTTGAACAGCCAACGAATCGCGCTTTTCACTTCCTGACACCTAATGCGGCCGTTGTTGTCGGTGTCAACCAGCTGCAGAAACGTACCATCGCAGTTGAGCGTGTTTATGGGCGCGGTAGTAGCGACCCAGTGTGCCTCATCGAGTTCCACGGCTTGCCGGAGTTCCGCGGCTGTTTCGATCTTGAGATGGTACGAACGTCCATACCGACCGAACGTCATGCTCCCAGTTTCTGCCATCGGATATGCCCTCGCTACGACAGGGCCGATTATCGCTCAGCCCTCGGATTTGAGTCCCTGCAATTACAGAGATTCTATCGTGCCCCAGTATACCATGCGAACTTCATGAAGCCAAACCCACAAGGTGGGTGAAGCGGGCACATGGTACCCATGGACGATCCGGGCGCTAAGGGGCGTCGACCGAAGGCGCTCCGTCGGTTTTTCCGAAGGCTTTTCGAGCGGATTCGCAAGATAATCTTACCTGAATTTCGTTTCTGGGGCTTTTGCTTCTAAACGGCGCTTACCTCCAAAATAATTGAGTCTCGAGGAATGCGGAGTCAGCTGGGTGATCGTTCGTCCTTAACAGGTCATGCGATCGACAGTAAACATCGATCGTCTTCTCAGTATGCTGGATCTTCAAGCGCAGCCTTGCGGGCAGAGCGTCACTTGCCAATCACTCGATTTCGATCCTGTAGAACTTGCAGGCAGATGTTGTGTCCGGGTCGGCCCAGATTGTTGAAAAGGAGGTGGTGGTTTGTTAGAGTGCGAGTAGGGTCCAGCGTTCCTGAAAACGAGAAGTGTCCGTTTACTGAAGGAGGACCGGCAAATGCGCAAGATTCTGCTTACCACCTTGGCGATTACGGCCACCTTGATGGCGACGGCACCGGCGGCGGACAACATGCCGCCCAAAGGCTTCACCGCGCTGTTTAGCGGCAAGGACTTCACCGGCTGGCAAGCCAAGCAGGGAGGAGTCGAGTCTGAAGCAGAAAAAGCCAAGTGGCGGGAGCAGTGGAAGGTCGAAGACGAGATCATCAAGTTCGACGGCCAAGGCCCGACGCTCTGGACGTCCAAGAAGTTCAAAGACTTCGTCCTGATGCTCGATTGGCGTTTCTCGAAATCCGGCGACAGCGGCGTCTATCTCCGCGGCCGCTCGAAGAGCCAAGTGAATATCTGGTGCCGCGAAATGGGCTCCGGCGAAGTTTGGGGGTACCGCACAGACAAGAACCAGCCCGAGGAAGTCCGAAAAGCGTGCACCCCCACCAAGAAAATGGACAAGCCCGTTGGCCAGTGGAATACGTTTGCGATTGCCATGAAAGGCGATTGCCTGACTGTTGAACTCAATGGCGAAGTCGTGATCAACAACGCCCAATTGCCGGGAGTTCCTGTGGAAGGCGAGATCGGTTTGCAGCGGCACGGCTCTCCGATTGAGTTCAAGAACATCTATCTCAAGGAGGTGGCGACCGCGGCGGAGCCGACGGGCGAGCCGCCTGCCAGGGCCGATCACAAGGCGCAGGCGGTTATTGACGAGGTGGGAAAGGACTGTATCAACCGGAGAATCCGCTTGCTCGCGCCGGAGAAGGCCAAACGACTGGCGGAATTGCTCCGGCAGGCAAAGCCACGCGTGGTTGTGGAATGTGGAACGGCGATCGGTTACTCGGGGCTGTGGATTGCCCGCGAACTGAAGGCGGCCGGCGGCGGCAGACTCATCACCATCGAAATCAATGCCCGCCTGTCCCGCGAGGCGGAGGCCAATTTCCGGAAGGCCGGCCTGGCAGAATACGTAACCCTCAGGGTCGGTGACGCCCGGAAGATCGTCAAAGAACTGAAAGGGCCGATTGACTTCGTGCTCCTCGATTGTGGCCCTTCGAACTATCACGCGTGCTTCCTCGGGCTGGAAGACAAACTCAAAGACGGCGCGATCGTGGTGGCCGACAACGCGGGCTACGGGGCACGCGGAATGGCCAAATACCTGAGGCACGTCCGCTCGAAATACAACAGTAGCACGGAGTGGTTCGACATCGACCTGCCCTGGGCGAAACGCGATGCCATCGAAGTGACGATCATCTCACCCTCGCAACCCAAGCAGCAGTAGCGGCCGGCGGTTCTCGGCGGACAACCGTGGTGGGCAAGAGGGTAGGAGACAGCCGGCGCGCAATACGTATTATTTCTGTTGTAGGGCGGAGTAGATGTAGATTAGAGGAGGAGCCTTCGGCGTGTGGGCCTCTGCGGTTCGGTTGACTTTCATTTGGCCGGGCCCTTGGCAGCAGGCGACTTCCTGTGCAAGAGCACGAAGCGGATGCGCAGGAGCATTAATCCTCCACTAAAGCTCGGAACTGTTTACAATCCGGAATTTACGCCACAGTACGGCGCGAAAGTCGCAAGAACCAGCTGATACCACAAGGCAGAAAGCCCAATGGACACGAATTGACTTGATCTTCTGCCTTTTGCGCTACCGGAAAGAAGGTCACGCCGACAGGACGAATGGTCCGC
>Ga0209979_1000226_pt1 | contig 87141 bp, 84 predicted proteins | sample AnhtaG_FD_183114 | JGI IMG/M metagenome (GOLD analysis project Ga0209979, IMG submission 183114) | Deep subsurface microbial communities from Anholt, Denmark to uncover new lineages of life (NeLLi) - Anholt_01485 metaG (SPAdes) (version 2) | ecosystem: Environmental > Aquatic > Marine > Oceanic... | reverse complement strand
ATGGTTAAGAGACTTATCGGGCATATAGGTTGGAGATAGGAGGATCATGGCAAAGCGCAGTAAACATAGCTTCGCCAAGTTTCAGAAAGAGCTTAAACGCAAGAAAAAGGCCAAGGAAAAGCTGGTCCGGCGGCAAGGAAAGAAGGATCAGGCGACTGACGTTGACAAGCCGTAGTTCGCCGATCGCACGGCGGGATATACATTTATTGTGGTTTCATTGAGCCAGCTTTCATTGCACAATACTACTATTAATGAAAAGTCTCCCACAAGCATGCTGGCTTACTATTACTATATGTAACATGCACAGGGAGGGTGAATATTTCTAACTGAATCAGACGCTTTCTCCGTCACCGGATCCTATCGATTAGCGACTGAAATATGCAATGATCGTGATGGAGCCCAGCCTATCTGATCCATCTTGAAATGACCAGATTTCATCAGCAGAAAACGCTGGTTAAAATGACGTGACAGTGTCCGCAGGGCGCACTGGACTCCGTCCTACCACCGGCTGACTAGCGCCGCGCCACAACATAATGCGCCCTGTTTCCCATTGACATACAACAGTAAATTTCATATAGTTCTCCCCACGAAAAGGGGTTTTTTATCAGTGTATGAACTATTAACTCAACGCAACGAAAGAAAGACAAGGACATTCCTTCATATTCTCAGGGATTGAGTATGAAACTCGTGGTGGAATCAGCAGGCACAGATTTATTTTATAAAGCGGTTTTCAGGGAAGCCATACTTGAGGTAAGTGAAAGTGAACCGCGTTTTGCTCTTGCTAAAAAGATAATGAAGAACTTCATGATCCGCCTGAATGACATAAAATTCAAACAGGAAACTCCTTCGGATAATTGGATTAGCTTCTCGAGATTTTATGGCCAGGCATTCTTCAATGTATCACTTGGTGTTGAGGAAGTAAGTGCCGCACTAAGACGTCCTGTAGATGAAGCTCAGGTCAAGGATTTATATATCAGGTTCTTCGAACTCTTTGAGAAATTCGACCTGTCCTATCAAAAGATGACTATACAACAACAGTTTTCAGTTGAAGGAGATGTAAAGAAATATCTTTACTCATTAAACCCCTACACACCGGAGAAATTTGCAAATCAACTTACCGAGAAAGGGGTTACTTTTGGACTAAGAATTGATGAACATGATTTGAGTATTTATCTTGTTGCTATTAAGTCTATTATAATTGAAGGAGGGCTTTACTTAAATATTGATTTTGAGTTTTCACCGAACAAATATGATTCTCATAAAGCATATGATATCGCCAGAAATTATTATGAATTTATATTAGAAGGATTGAATCTCACTATAAAAACAGACAATTAGATATGAAGGAGAATATTATAGATAACGTTATTCCTGTAAACTTTGGGCGTAGATCGGGTGTTCAAAATATTAGTCAACCTCTACCCACTGTATCTCAGTCCACTGGCACGCAACAGATATGGCCTCGGGACCCTGAGATCAGAGAATTGGATCAAAGAGTATCCTTTCTGGAACAGAGACGAGTTGAAATCAGAAATGTCTTTTCTGTTAAACTTCACCTCTTACCTAGCAAACGACTAAACCCCCCTTTAGATGCTATAGTCGAACAAGATGATGGAGGTTTCATTGCTCGCCCAGTTGCTCTGCCGTTGTATGGCTATGGAGAAGATGCGAACGAAGCCATTGAGATGTTGAGCCGTGAGATTGAGTCTCTTTACGAGGATTTACTGGAAGATGACGATTTCAGTGATAAGTGGCTTAGGATTAAACGGTTTCTGTCTGAGGTCGTCTGCGACTGACGCATGAAGAACCAAAAGTTCAACACGCACGATATTAAGAAAGTATGTAACTCAAAACTTAACATTGATTTTAGGACAGGCAGCAAGGAATTCAACGGTTGGTTTCGAATAAATAGCACGAAGATAAAGCGAATAACTATAGCAAAGGGCAGGAAATTCGCTCCTCCCAAAACGTACGCGACAATGGGAAAGCAATTAAATCTCTCGACCAAAGAATTTGACGATTTGCTAGAATGCCCCTTGGACAGAGATGATTATGAGCAAATCCTAAAGGTGCGCAGCTATCTGCCAAAACGCAATAAATAAGCTCGCTACTGACTTCTATGGGTCGCTGAAGGCTAACAAGGGATACCAAGTTGAGCTTAAAACCACACCTCGATTGAACTGAAATCTGCCACAAGGAAAATGCCTTTGAAGCGAGAAACCTTCTCTACTTATCCTTCCCCATCTTTTCCTTTCACACCTAATCGAGATATATCGCGCGCTGCAGTCCAGGGTGTGTTTGATTCTAACTGAATCAATGCTCCTCAGCATCACTGGATCTTATCGATTAGCGACTGAGATAGGCAATGATCGTGATAGAGCCCAGCCTATCTGATCCATCTTTTATTCGTCGGTACGATGGTTAAGATCTGAGGTGTTGATTCCTAAACAGTATGGCTCGCAGCAATTAAAGGTGGGATAACGGCCACCATCAAAAGTGTGCAGGGTAATGATGAATATGCAATAGCACCTTTAACACCAAAAACCTTTTAGCCACGGCGGCCCGACCCTGCACATCCTCGTGAATGGTGAGGTTAGGCCGTTTACTATCCTTGGGCGCAGCGGCTGTTTTCATAGAAGACCAAATGACCGGTGTTATTCATATCAGTCATCAGATACTCGCTTAGCCACTGGCCGCAAGACAGCTTCAATGGTAATTTTATCCATCAGGTTAGGGGTGATCAGCTTCAGCAATATTCCCATCCGTCCGGGTCTCATGAGAACCTCACGCTTCCGTTGCCGCGCTGCTTTTAGAATGATTTCAGCACACCGGTTAGCGGTCATCATTTTATCGGTGTATATTGCTCGGCCGGCAGACCCTTTTGGTTGCCCATTTTTGTCCAAGTACCGCTCGTGAAACTCCGTGACGACCCAGTAAGGGCAGATAACCGTCACACTTACTCCGGTCTTGGTCAATTCCATGCGTAACGAGTCGGAAAATCCATTTACCGCAAATTTGCTGGCAACATAAGAAGTATTGAAAGGAATTGCCAGCACTCCCCCCAAGCTGGAAATATTCACGATACGCCCACTGGTCTCTTTGAGATAGGGTAGAGCATAGTAGGTACAGTATACTGTCCCATAGAAGTTAACATCCATGACTTGCTTGAACAGATGCAGATCAGGCAAGTCCTCCAACTTACTTACAACAGCCACACCTGCATTATTAATGATCATGGCAATATGCCCGTATGTTTCTTTGGTTCGCTGGATCAGTTTTCGACACTGATGTTCATCGGCCACATCGGTCGGTATCGCTACGGCTTCCCCCCCGCGTTGTTGACACGCCATAGCCAATTCATCAAGACGCTGAGCATCGCGCGCAGCAAGAGCCAACCATGCCCCCTCATCAGCTAATTGAAGGGTCACAGCTTTGCCAATTCCACTCGATGCTCCTGTTACAATTACTGTCTTTTCTCTAAAGGTGTCTTTTGCCATCCTTGATTCCCTATCTCTTTGCTCCATATGACGTAAACCAGCGGCCTAACATATATATTAAGCAGACTCTGCTTTTTTCATAAGCACCTGGAAATAATAAAAATTATACATAAATTTGATAATTAACTCAATGAGATTAAACTTTTATTGAATATTGGACAGATCCGGCGGATGGCATTAGGCATTCCATGTGCTTCTTGAATGCCTTATTTTTTGAAAATGAGCACAAAAACTCTTCTTTTCATTCCTGATATGGATATTATGTAGAGTCTATGCAATTACGAAAATCTATTATTTTGGGGGTGCAGTGGAAGATTTTAGGGCCTGCATAGTACTAACTGTATCAAACGCCTTCTCCATCACCGGATCTTATCGATTAGCGACTGAGATATACAATAATCGTGATGGAGCCCAGCCTGTCTAATTCATCTTGTATTCGTCGTTGCGATGGTTGACATGCGAGACCTTGATTCTTCAACAGTATGGATTGCAGCAATCAAAACCAGGATAACGACCAAGCTCACCAGCGGGACGTTAGGAACGTCCGGTGGAGCGCCTGGTTAGGCCTGAGCGTTTCCTGGCACGAACATAACAGACTGTATCGTTATATCCTTTCTGCCAGTGAACTTTTTCGATCTTGAAACCACAAGCTGAAATTAGGTTGGTTAATTCTTTATATGTAGGATGCCACACATGATAGTCCTTGAATCTTTTCATTCCTGCTGCCACTAATGTTGCTCTGACAAATTCCTTAGCAAGAGACTTAATATCAGGCTTGCCGCGCTTCCCACCATGAACGAATAATCCCACTATCAGGGCTCCATCAGCTCGCAATACCCTATACGCTTCATTAAGCGCAAGTTCTGGGGAAAGAAAGTGGTCAATTACAGATCGCATATGAACGGTCTGAAAAACAGATGATCTGAATGGCAAGAACTCCGCGTCACAACAGACAAAATTTACGGGTTCAAGCAGGAATGGATAAGCTTTGAGCAAGTTCGGTTGTTTCTCCAGGGCATCAAACCCGTTCAAAAAGGGATCGCAGGTTATATAGTCTTGTCCAGGGGAGAGAAACCGCCTGAGCTTTCCCTGATGACCGCCTACATCAAGGCATCTACCCTCTACACGAATATCTTCATAAACCTCTCGCACTCCTTCGATTTCTTTGAAGTAATCTTGTTTTTGGTCCTGAGAAGCTAAACTTGCCGACCATCTTTCATATTCACGCTGACCCTCTTTCCACACTTTCTGATCTTTCGTGGTTTCGTTATTAAGGAGTCTAAGATCGAATATACCATCTTTAATGGGGTACCTTCGACCATAGGGCGAAAATAGAAAATTTTTCTTCTCGTTTATTGTCAATGGTTCCTTGCTCAACGGGTCGACAATAATTTCCTTTACCCAGTTATCCAGCTTGGTGGGTTTTACTGTCACGTTTCTTCTCCAGATCTGATGGGCCTAACATATATATTAAGCAGACTCGTCTTTTTTCATAAGCGCCTGAAAATAATGAAAATTATACATAAATTTGATAAATAACTCAATCAGGTTAAATTTCATTAAATATTAGACAGATACAGCCGCTAGCATGCTGGAGTTTTGCAAGCGAAATGGGAAAAAGTGAGCTGAGTGGGGTTAGGATACAGAAAACCTCTTCGGGTAGAATGCGATTGAGGTGAAAGGCAAGGATTGTGGAGTAAGTCAAGGTTACTATTTGAAACTAGTTTGGTAAAGCCATTTATTTGTGATTGAATAGAGGATGATTAGAATTGAGTCCGAACTATTTGATCCATCTTGGAGTAAACAGAAAGGCAGAGCCGAACAACTCTGCCTTCGTTCTATCATTTTTTTCGATCGCTTTGGAGCCTAATAAGTGATCAGCCGCCCCTTTCAGCGGTCGGCTGCATTTGATTGTTAGGTGTAGTGACCACTGCAAGGTAGTGCTCCACAGTTTCCTTTACTGTAACAGGCTTGAATACGATGCCTAGATCGATCATTTGATGAACTTGGGCCATGGGACGCTGTTGCGTCGGAATGTCTCTGACGACGATTTCTCCCTCTTCAAGCCGCTGGTAAACCTGCGCTACGAGGCCAATAAAGAATATCCGGCTACCGGCGTAAAGATTTCCTTTTTTGTCCGGGTAGCTGCCAGCGTAGTAAATGAAAACAGGGCTTCCACTTGAACCGGGGAAGACGGATGCATCAATCAAGAATTTTTGTTCTCCATGGAAATCGATGTAATAAGGAGTTGCCGTTATGCCTTTCCGCGCAACTGGAAGAATATTGACGTCATCCCAGATACCGCTTGGGTAGCCTATGAACACAATTTCTTCTATAGGGCTGATGAATTTATCAATGTCCTCCGGTGTGGGGACATCCTTTTCTGTAATGTTCTTCCAGTAAACGTAGTTCCCTTGGGCTTCCAAGTCGGTCACGATGTTGGAGATGTTCATCGCAGCAACATCGACATCTGGATTAGGGTGCCCGATAAAGTTGGCTTCTCTGAAGCCAATTCTGTAGCTTTCCCTGTTGACGCGGTACTTTTGGTTCTCTCGAATCTCACCCTTGACCAACATGAAGTTCCCGTCTTGCATGTTGTGAACAACGTGTTTGTTCGTAACGAGGAACAGACGTTGCTCATGCAAATAGAAAAACCCTGTGCCTACGGATGTACCGCCCGGCACCGTACCTTCAAGCCGGCAGGTAGTATAAAGGAGTTCCTCGCCTAATGATGCCATCGTCCAAAATTGCTCCTAACCGCTAGGGCTCACCGGTTGCCGAAAGCGAGTCAGCGCTGAAGGCAATCCGCGTGCAGCCCATTGTTGTGCGCCCACTAAGATTGCAGTGCCTGAACAAGTCGATCAGCGTTGCCCTCGATAATACTCTTCATTTCCTCGGCGCATTCCCTGTATCGAGAGAGAGTTGCTTGATCTCTTCCGTCCGGCCATGGATCCGTAATATCACCTGAGAGACCAAAGAACTCTTTGAGTAAGTAGCTTTTCTGTGGTGGCAGTATTTTCGACATCAAGAGTGATCGATCCATAACCAGTATTAAATCGGCCTCGTCGAGGATCTCTCGTGTTGCTCTTGTGGGAACGTGACGAACTAATAGATCCTCCCCGTATATCTGTTTTATGGCATTTCTTGCCCCATAAGACACGCAGTCCTTACTGAGGGGCCCCAAAGCCATCGCTTCAATCCTCACCTTGAATGGAAGTGACAAGCCCTGCAAAACTCGCTCGGTAATAGTCTTAGCCATTGGGTCACGACAGGTCCCACCCGAAGACAGGAAGAGGAGCAGTCTGCTTCGTTTCCTTAAATGAAACTTGCTGGGCAATAGGCCTGCTATCTTCTTGAAAACTTTCTTTGTCACAGCAAAGCCATTCTTGACCAGATCTAGGAGCAGGCCTCCGGCCACAGTAACAAGAATTGCTATGATTATTTCTTGCTTCCCCATTTTTTACGCCTGCAACTCCACGTTCATCTGGGAGGTGGCCGCCAAGATCTTGTAGGCAATAATTGCATTTACGCACAACTTTAAATTTGGTCGCCTAAAAGCAACATTATATTGTCATATTTTTGGAACATAATTAGGCCGAAAAATGTAACCAATTCGCAACATAATACCCGGCATCCATGTTTTACGTTGCGGTTTTGCGATGTAATTTTAATTTTCTTAACGATATTGTGAAATGCTGTACGTTAAACTGTAACTAGATTTGGACTTAATAAGCGTAGGAGTAGAGTGAGAATTTGACGAGCGCTACTCTGACTGGAACTTGCTCCCGGAGAAGCTTCAGGTGTATGAAGTGTGCCCTTTTTGTCGGACGCATAGTGCTGTCACAATTCATTTAAATATAAAAGAAAGGGACTGAAATGGTCAAGCCAAAACAGCTCGATCGGGTACGACAGGCCGTGCGAGTCAGGCATCTTAGCCGTAGAACCGAACAAGCCTATGTGAATTGGACTTACTACTAACTGAATCAATGCTCCTCAGCATCACTGGATCTTATCGATTAGCGAATGAAATATGTAATGGTCGCGATGGAGCCTAGCCTGTCTAATTCATCTTTTATTGATCGGTACGATGGTTAAGATTTGAGGTCTTGATTCCTAAACGGTATGGATTGCAGCAATCAAAAGCAGGATAACGCATTTCTTACCGGCAGGTGTGAAGCGGCAGCGGAACACCTGTCAGGTACAGAAAAAGGTTAGGTCGTAAAATATTTCGAATTCGCAGGGTTTTTCACCATTCGATTCAGTATCTCAAATGCATTTGAGTCCCTCAGATCAAATCCAATTAGAAAAAGCTTACCTCCCGGTTTTAGAATAATTGGCTTTAGCGCGGAAGGAGTGCCTCTTTTGTCCACCTTAATATAGAATATTACACGGCCTATATGAAAGTTGTAAAAGTTTATGCTCTCAATTCTTCTGAGTGCTGGTGGAAATATGACCGGCTCCCTTTTTATTTGCGCATAATACGCAAGGAATACAGCAAAATCATTAGGTTCTTTTGCGTCTCCAGAGTCGATGGCTTCCTTTAAAACTTCAATATAAGGACCAAGATTAACATCCTGGAAAAAGAAATCATCGCTAAGACCAGCCCTTAATAAAACGGACATAAAGAACAATTTTAGCATATCATAATCGAAGTCCTCATAGTATTGGCCTAGAACCTGCCCCATTTCATCTTTTTGTATTTTTCGGCTGCCCCTTTTTTCATTCAGCAGTTTAAATGCATAATCATCGTATCTCATGAACTTATTTTCACATTCTCTACAGAATAAGTGGACATCGTAAATGCCAACAGGGCGTTTCATTGGTTTAAGTTCTTCAGAATCAGATACTATAGATAATAATTTTTTTGGCGCCTTCCTATGGAAATCCTTAATTTCGAAGAAGGATCGAGGGATTATATGCGATTTGACAAGGGGTCTTTCTTTGCAGCAGAATTTACATGTCTGCATATTTCATCCTGACCTAACATATATTGGGTGGAAACCAAGGTAATCAATATTCTGGAATTCCGTATTCGACAATATCCTTGAATCCCGTATATTGGCCGATCCATAATTGAATCCCAATAGGGTGACATTATGGAAGAAAAACCAAATAAAGTCAACACCTTTTGGGCAGTTAACAGTTTTCAAGGGGCATGCTGTAGTTTTGCAAGCGAAATGGGGAAAAAGTGAATAACCTATAATTGTTGGGAAGAATGGGTGTCCTCAATTTTTCAACTTTTGCAGTAGCTATACTTAAATCTTTGAATCTCGACTGTTACCAGAAGATATAGGTGGGCCACGAGGGTGCAAGGTGCCGTCGGCGGAAGGGTGTTTGCACCTTGCCACATCGATGTCATCTTGACGACATAAGAATTTTGGTGTAGGAGTGGTTCACACTAGTTCTCGTGTTAACGGACTGCAAGCCACTGACGAAGAAATGAAAGAACCGCTCAACATCCTCAAGAAGCAGGGCTATATCGTCAAGGATACAATCAGTTTAGATCCGTAATATCTACGCTAGCAGCTACGGAGGGAAAGCCTGCGCCCACTGAGGCACCTTACATCTTGATGGCCCGTTTCAACTTCGTAGCTGGAACCGACCAGGAAGGCATGGAGTGGTACATCAAGGAATATCTGCTACCGATATGCGCCATTCCGGGAGTTTATCGCGGGAGACTTTACGAGATTATAGCCTCGCTGGACCTGCCTTCCGGGCAGGCCTGGCAAGAGGTTCAGCGAACCCGAGAACCCACCCAGGCCATGTTAAAGAAGCGCCAGGATCCTTATGAAGAGCTCTCCTGGCTGGAATTTTTGATGTACGCACCTGAAAGGAATTAATGGAGGAAGAGGCTGATGGCTGACTTAGGAGTAGAGTTTTGTGGGCTCAAATTCAAGAACCCGGTTGTTGTGGCGTCGATTGAGCCAACGAACAGCACGGAAAGGCTGAAAAAATGCATTGACGCCGGTGCAGCTGGCGCCGTCGTTAAGACACTTACCGACATGCCCATAATGGCAGCGTTGACCAGGCATTCCAAGTATGCTATCCTGAATGAGCATGGTCAGATCATCAAGGGAAAGGTTCCAAGAAACTATGTCTTTTACAGCCGGTCCGGTTACTCAAGCACCATGTATCAGGAGTGGGAACCCTACCTGAAAGAGGCCCAGGCCTATGCAGAGAAGAACGATGCTCACATCATCGCAAGCGTGGGCGCCGGGTCTTTAGAGACCTGGGCGGCTATTGCCAAGATGGCCGAAGACTGCGGCATCATGATGATCGAGCTCAACTTCGGCTGCCCCCATCCGACACAGATGAAGGAGGCCAAGACCGGGGTGTTGATCGGTCAGGTCCCGGAGATAGCAGCAGAAGTTGTGGAGCGAGTAGTGGATGCGGTCAAGATCCCGGTGATGGTCAAGCTAACTCCCGAAGCCTCAAACTTGACTGAAGTCGCGCGTAGCGTGAAGGACGCCGGGGCGGCTGCTGTTACAGTGAACAACCGATTTACCGGTTTTGCGGTTAACATCGAGACAGGCGCCCCTTACATCAACGGTCCTGCCGGGGTGGGCGGACCATGGATCAAGTATGTTACATTGCGCTGGGTTCATGAGATCTACTCCAAGCTGCGTATGCCCATTGCAGGCTCGAACGGTATCTTCGACTGGCGCGACGCTGTGGAATTTATCATGTGCGGCGCCAGGATAATGCAGATCGGGTCGGTCTTGATGCTCAAGGGGTATGAGTGGCTTAACAAGGTCATTGAAGGCATCGAGAATTTTTTGGACCAGCACGGCTATCCTGATCTACAGGCCATTTACGGCATGGCCTCGAAAAAGGCGACTGCTTCCTATAATGACCTGTTTGAGGTGAAAGGCATCCATGCCGTTATCAATGACGAAAAATGTACCGGCTGCTGGAACTGCGTCCGGTCCTGTTTTTATGATGCTTTGAGCAAGGGTGAGGAAAAAGTGGTCACTCATTCGGACAAGTGTATCGGCTGCGAATTGTGCTTTAACGTTTGTCCATTCAACGCAGTGACTTTCGCCGAAAACGAATAGGCACGTTTCACTACCACCTGGTTGAGCTCGCCGATCTCTGTGTAGCACAGCCCCCCAGGTTTGGGTATTTCTCGCGCACCGGCGCCGCTTTTTCTCAGGTTTCCAAAAATTCCGGCGCCTTCCCATGGCCGGGATGAAAATGAGGATGCATACGTGTCAATTGGATAGTCATGGTATGTGCGGGGGTAGTTATCGCTTCACGTGGAGGGTAAAGAAAACGGCGGTCTCACTTGCAGGGGACCAAAGGTCTCTTTTGTCTCTGGGATCACGATCTTATAGAAATAATTCTCCTCCGCTGGAATGGTCTTATCGATATATCGATATGTGTTTGTTCCAGGCTTACCCTTTATCGAGGTCACCAACGTGTATGCCCCTTCCGCTGTGACCATGCTGCGCTGGATTTCAAAGGTCAGCTGGTCTTCTCCGGCAATACATGCCTTCCAGGTTAATCGGACTGCCTTGTGGCGCGGCTGGGCCCTGAATTCGCTTATGGTAGCCTGTTTGGCGCTTTCTTCAGCGCTGGCCACGGCAATGGTTCCGGTCACCAGTGTGCCGACCGAGTTACGTGGTCCACAAGGGTAGAAGCAGGTAAATACGATAACCGTACTGCATAAGATTGCAAGCCCCAATACCCAACACGGCCACCTTCTCATTACATGTGCCTCCTTTTCTGTGAGTTAATCTGGGGACGCCCTTTGCACACCTTTCCACGGCATCCCACTCTTTTTATGCTGAATTTATACTGAACAGCCTTGACTATCCCCGCACACAGGCACTCAGGCTGAGCCCATAAAGGAGCCCCATCCACCCTCTCCCGGGGGTGACTGGGGCTCTGCGCTCTTTCTACTTGGCTGCTGTTACAAAACCAGCTTGATGTCTTCCGGACCGCGTGCGTAACCACAGCCTACCTTCACAGCTTGCGAGATCTGGGGATTATTCCAGACGTACATCCCGATCATGTTCGGTGACGCCGGATACCATTCCTGCAGAATCTCGATGCCAACCACATCATTGGCCACCTGGCATCCTGAGGCAACGATGAAGCCGGGAGCGATCTCCTCACCGTGGGAAGGCCCGCCGGCGATAAGCGACCGCCGACCGTCCATAATGACGAGATCCGGCTTGATGGGGATGTTAATCTCAGCGGCACCCTGCTTGTTGAAGATATGGTTGAGGCTGTGGAGCTGGTTTCCCCTGTCCTCACGGTGGAGTATTCCTACCGATAGCTTCAGGCCCATGGTGAAACCGGCCGAAACGTGGGTCTTCATGACAGGGGTATAGATGATCTTGTCAAAATTGCGAAGGGGCTCGGCATATCCAACGGTCCCATCGCCACCTCCGATTTTTCCGAGATATTCCGCGTTCGCGTTGGTAACATGCATCCACTTGGTCTTGTCAAAATCGAGCAGCTCCGCACCGTTCTTCTTGCACACGACATCGATTCCGAGCATTGGGATAACCCGCTCAGTAGGTCCCCAGGGGCCACAGCTATCCCCGACCGACACATTCCCATAACCCTCATCATGCAGAATCTGGATCAGGGCATCGAGAAAGCGGTGGTCCGTCCCTCCTCGAGGCCATTCATCACCCGTGTTCAAGTTCGGCTTGATAAGGATTTTATCCGTCTTTTTCAGGCTCCTCCCAAGGCCCCCGAGTTTATCGATAGCGCGCTTGATGTCGCCCTTGATGTCTTTGTTGAGCGGGGTCGCCTCGGTGATACTCACTAACGCCTTGTTCCCATTGCCTGTGTACCAGTTTGGGTGATGATGAGACCACTTAACCGGCTTCATATTGTTGACGAACTCCCCGGGTTCCTTTGAAAAGTACCCTTTCGGAAGAGGGGAGTTAGCGATGAATTCCCCGACCTGGTCCATCCAGGCGTCCCGAAACTTCCACAGCTCTGAATGTGCCAACCTGTCCAGGTCTGCCACAGCACCTGCTTCTCTGGCCTTGTGCAAGCTGAGCAGTCCAACGGCAGCCAAGCCAGCACCGCCATACTTGACCAGGTCCTTAAAAAATTCTCGCCTTCCTTTGCCCTTGTCCATAGCTATCCTCCTTTTTCATGCGTTTGTTCCCATTTTTAGCCCGTTCTTAGGCCCATGACAATGAACCGATGCAAATGGCTACGACCTAGCCGAACCACTTATATCACCCTTTATATCACCCCCTTTCGATTTTTCAGGAAGCGTCGCAGAGTAATCAGGATCGTATCCGGATATATGTCAGTCTAAAAAGCCAATGTCAAGGGTTTTTGATGCTCTCTTTTCTCCGTGCAGGAATTAAGAATGATAAAAATCCCTTACCTCCTATTGAATAATCTCATCCCTCATGTATCTATTCCAGACATTTTCAAACCAGGTATCTTCATCTGGAATGGGTCTGACATCGACCCATTTTTTCTTGACCTCAAAATTGGAATCTAAATAGATTTCCAATATCTTTCTCTGTACAAAAGCGCCTTGTTCATTTAAAGAAAATTTCCAGTGATCACTTAGTTTTTCATTTGGTTTTTCCCCTTTGGGATCGACCACAAGATATGAACCGCGGCTCTTACCGCCCTTTTCCAAGTATTCACTGATTGCTTCGAGATACAGGGCATGGGTTAGGCAGAGATCAAGATTTTTGAAGGCTGATGATAGATCCCTATGTGATGGAATTTTGATTTCTTTTTTCAGTCTTGAGTACAGCTCCCATGCCTCAGTGGTTGCCTGCCTGATCTCCTCATAACTACGAATATGGGCGCCATGGGCAGACATTCTCTCCTGGATTTGGTCTCTTGCGGTTTTTAGAAAGCCCGCATTCCCGCCCGATGGACCGATGATCTCCCGAGAAAAATCGAACCTCCTTTTTATCTGTCCAGCAGCAGCAGCGAGAAACTCCTTTTCATCCATCGGCCCTTCCGTGCATCTCTTCGAAATGTATAATGCTGCCCTCATGCTGCCAACCTGTCCCGAGTTCAGAGCAGAGCCACCAGGCCGATAGACGCCGTGCGACCCATTGACCTCTCCTACTGGGAAGAGATGTTTGATGTTGGATTCCCACCAGAGATTTCCCTTGAGACCACCGTTATTATGCTGGGCACAGACAGCGATCTCCAGATACTCTTTTTCTATATCGATATCGTGGCCTTTGTAGATATCAATTGCCGGCTGGTTCATCTTTGCTAACCTTTCAATCGGCGTGCCGAACAATGCCCCTGATTTTTCAAGATAGACATAGGCCTCCTTATCCAACAGATCAAAGGAGAAGTCCTCTAGGATTCCACATCCACTGGGGTTCTTCTGGTAATCGAGGAAGACCCTTCTGCCCTTTTTGACCCTTTCCTGATAGACCAAAATATCGATGAGGGAGGAACCGTAATTGTGAACCTTGTTTGAGTCAAACGGCCACTGATAGCCCTTCAGGAAAATGGCTGTTGTCAGTTTACCCATATCTGGAAAATAGTTGTTCAAGAACTCCTGCTCATCATTGCCGTCTTGGTCCGTTGATATATATCTTGGAATGGCCTGCTGATATGTCCCGGAAAGATTCCACCGGTATTTAATCGAGGCAACTCCGTATTGCGACTCTGTCAGATTATTTCCGACAGCGCCAATCTCATAAGCGAGCCCACTTGAACCGAGTTGACTTTCAGGATAAACCGAGGTCCTGTAAATACCCGCGGGTCCGCCTGTTCCAAGAACCACGTTCAGGGCGTTAAAAACGACAAATCCAAGATTCACGCGATCTAAATTCTCGAGGTCAAGCGCAACAGCGCCAATCACATGGGTCTCTTCCCCTTGTTTGTTAGTTAGAAGTGCTATGATTTCATGATGGTCGAAAACTCTGATTCCCTTGCTTTTTACATCCTTGGCCAGCGCTTGAAAAATAAGCTGCGCTGTTAATGGGCCCGCAGAGGTTGCCCTTGCGCGTGGGTCGTGGTCTGTTTTATAGCCGATAAAGGCGCCGTACGGATCGTAGGGGAAAGGGACTCCAAGACTGACTAGATGTAGAAATGTCTGGGGGGAATTCTGTGCTTCACATAGGGCAATATCACCGTGCATACAACCGCCCTTGTAGAGATCATTTGCCATCTCGCGGGGTGAGTCCGGCAAATCACCCGAAAGTGAAAGCTTGTAATAGGTCTGCTTATCAGCGCCAGCATTAGCAGACGTACCTCCACCCCATTTATCTGTCACGATGGCGATGTCCTTTTGCCCATTGTGCACCAAATTGACAGCAGCATTTAAAGACGCTGCCCCACTGCCGATGATCAAGGTATTTAACGAATACAGTGGCATCGAGATCTCATCAATTCTGATTTCAGATTTTTTCATCGCGAGCTCCTACTTTGAGCGGAAACGCCCAATGCAAGTTGTCAGTTGTCCGTTGTGATAGAGGGCCTCAACAAGGGACCACTGACGACATGCAACGGACACATTGAGTTTTGACTCAATGGTGCTATGACTAAAGCGTTCTTAAGCGGAACCCCCCGTCGATATGTATGACTTCTCCAGTAGAAAAGGGAAAACAATCCGTTGCGATCGCAAAGACCGCTTTGCCCATATCCTCAGGAGTTCCCCATCTCTTCATTGGTATCACACCGTCAGAGATAAGCCGATCGTACTTTTCTTTGACAGGCTTGGTCATGTCCGTTTTGGTAATGCCTGGCCTTATCTCATAGACCCCTATCCCGAATTCTGCAAGTCTGATTGCGAAGAGGGCTGTCATCATTGAAAGGCCGGCCTTCGACATACAGTATTCTGCTCTCGAGGGAGACGCTGTGAATGCATTTATGGAGGATACATTAATAATCTTTTGGTTTCTGCGGGGGTCGTGTTTTTTCTGATCGATCATCCAATTGGCGATATCTCGGGTCAAGAAATAAGGCCCCTTCAGGTTGACGTTGATCGCAAGATCAAAGCTTTGTTCTGGTGCAATGAGGATATCTTCTCTCGGCTGTGGAACCACACCGGCATTGTTAACGAGGATATCCAGCCTGCCAAAGTCCTTCTTGAGCTCGGAAACCAGTCTTTCCCTGTCACCCTTTTGCGAGATATCGGCCTGAATGTATTCACAGAGGCATCCTTTTTTCCTTATCTTTTCAATGGCCTCCTCAGCAGCTTCGGGTTGGGATACACCGTTCAGAACTATATTGAAGCCAGCTTCAGATAGAGCCAAAGCGATGCCCAGGCCAATTCCCCTTCTCGATCCAGTTATAAGGGCCCACTCTCCTTTTCGATCAGACTTCTGAGAAATCCTTTCCATTTCAGAAACTCCTTTCAAATAAGCAATCCTGTCCATTTTCTAAGTTTTTAAGTCCGTGAAACAGAGGCAAGAGAAACCTATTGCGAAACTCGAATCGCTTTCATCTTTGGGAGGGCAGAGACGATGGCCCACGTGGGTAAGAGCCGGCAATGACGCGCTCCAACAACCCAGGTTTCGCCAGGTGATCAATTCCATCCATACCATACATATCGCCAGCAGCAATAGGATGGATGGTGGTGAGATCTTTTGGTTCACGGGTGGCATCATAGTTTTCACCGATTGCGCGCAAAATGGCATCTGGGCAACCTAGCCCACTTGAAGAGCTGATCGATACGATCGCACCATTTGGAATGAGGCGGCCAACTTCTTCGATAGGAACGATCTTATTCTCCGGCATAGCAGTCTGCGTTCAAAAAGCTCAATTTTGGTTTTACTGGTTTCGAACAAGCACGTGTCTGCGGTTTTGTAATGGGGAATTCCGCCTTAATGATGAGAACTCCCTTTCCAGTGGGGCAAATATAGGAAGATGTGGGCCTGTATGTCAAGTTCATACCGTATTCATGATATTGAGGGCGAGGACTTTTTAGATAATCCTAAGAAGTAGGTAGCTGAGACTCTGAATAGTCGATGATAAGGTTCAGTGGTCTGCGGAGGAGCATTGGCCCTTGGTGGAAGTTTTGATTTTAGATCTCATAAATTTAGATGCTTGAGTATCTTCTTGACCTGCCCGCCATCGCGAGCTCAGGCGAGGCGGGCGGGTGACCTCCTTGTCTCCAATGAAGCTGATGATTCGCATTCTTCCCTGGCATTTGGGGTATACCCTGTGATGTTTCAAGAGATGGAAAGTAATATGGAAGGAGATTTTTCCAAAAAGAGACATAGCAGGCGCTTGTAAGAATATGTTGCAACACTCGGTATGAATATCAGAGGAGAGCATAAAAAAAGGGCATTGTCATCGGTTATACTACCGTTGCACAATGCCCTTTTATAGTCAGGCTTTAAGCCTTCTTGGTTTTCACCTTTCTTCCTGTCTTCTTTTCCTTGACCTCTATCTTCTTGACCTCACTTACCTCAGCCTTTGGAAGGGTGAGTTTCAGGATACCATCTTTGTACGTTGCATCCAATTTATCTGTCTTAACTTTCTCGGGAATCCGGAAGCTTCGCTGGAACGAACCGTAACATCTCTCAACTCGATGGTAATTTTCGTCCTTCTCTTCCTTTTTCTGGTTCTTTTCCCCTTTGACGGTAAGGACACCATCTAAAAGGGTTGCGTCAAGGTCCTTCACATCCATTCCCGGAATCTCCCCAGTAATGACATATTCTTTTTCCGTTTCAGATATATCAAAAGCTGGCACCAAAAGCTTCTCCTCACCAAAAAAGCTTGGAAGCGAAAGGTCATTGAAGAACCGGTCAAATAGATCCAACTCTGGAATTAGAGACAGAAAACTTTCTCTCCTTGGTACTAACTGTAGCATTCTTGTCATATCTGACACCTCCTCTCTCGCGTGTACCAAATGTTAAATAAATAGTAATCATTACCGTTTTTAATTCAAGGGGCCTAATGTAGATTTTTTGATTGAGGTAGGGAATTGCTTGGGCTTTCTCTTTTTTTACCGTATGTCAACACTAAGGGTGGGAGCGAAGAAAAAAAGATGGTTAGAAAAGACTGTGCAGGATATGGAGACAGGGCTACTAACTGAATAATGAGGGCCTGACATTCCTCTTAAATGAAAGACGTGGGGTATTCTATACCGATTATTAGTTCCTACCCTGGCAAATGCAAAGGCTTTGGTTTGTTACGTTTTGCTCTGCTCTCCTTTGCCTTAGAGCGTTATCTATCTATTGGCCCGCATGCTTGACGGGTTCTGATACTCCTTCACCCTGGCCTCTTCCGGAAGGAGGCGACGCTATTAGCTTTCACACCTTTCGTAATTTCGCAAAACTCATCCTCAGTCAACAATCGCTTAAGATCGTACGATCTTTGTTTAACCTGTCGCAGAACCTCTTCAGTTTCTGCCTCAGTAAGCTCGATGCCTAACTTCTCTGCCCATATAGCAACAGAATCCAATCCACTCTTCTTGCCCATCAGTACATGAGGTTCTCTATGGCCCACAAATTTAGGTCTAACAGGAAATAGATCTGTCGGGTATTGCTTATAAAGCCTCTTGTACCAACTGGCGGGAATTCCAGATTCTATATCATAAACCATATCACCCACAAAGGGTCGGTTGGCTGCTGTACTGGAAAGCTCTCCAATCAGCTTAGAAAGCTCGGTGAGTTTATCGTACTTGATGCCCACATCTATCCCATACAGGACTAAAAGGGCCACCACTGTCTCCTCCATAGGACAACTTCCTGGTCCCTCACCGATCCCTGTAACTGTAGAGTGAATCACGTTACCGCCGGCAAGTACAGACATTATCGTGTTAGCCGTGGCCATGCCAAAGGTGTTGTGAAAGTGGATCTCCAGAGGCTTATTTACCCTGTCCTTGACGGTCTCCGTGTAGTAAAAGGCACCTTGGGGTGATAGGACGCCAAAGGTATCAACCAAAGCCAGTGCATCCATGTGACCCTCACTGGCAACCTTCTCTATAAGGTTCAAATACCAGTCCATATCTGATCTGGTGGCGTCGATAGTAAAGAAAACCGTATACAACCCCTGTTCCTTGGCAAATTGAGTTGCCTTGATGGGGAGGTCTATAGCCTTCTGCATGGGCCACCCATAACCGTGCTCAACTAAATGTTGGGAGGCAGGAATCTCTATGACAATGCCATCTACTCCACAATCCATTGCCCTTTTCACGTCATCCACCATACAGCGGCAGAAACAGAATATCTCAGGACCTAAGTTGCGTTTCACCATCTCTTTTATAGCAGCCTCATCCTGGGGTGATACTGCCGGCATACCAGCCTCGATTCGGTGAACACCTGTCTCCGCCAGTCTTTCTGCAATGCGTATCTTATCGTCCTTTCTGAATACAATGCCAGCCTGCTGCTCACCATCCCGCAGGGTGATATCGTGAATTTTCACCTGTTTGGGAGGACGGAAATCCCGAGTCACCTCCTCTATGAAGTTCCACGGGCTCACAAACCAATTTTCCGATTTCCACGGTTCCTTTTTACTTACCATCTCGAGTACCTCCTCACTTCTTAAATTGCTCTAGCAGATTTGCGACACTCTTGCGCAGTTTGCCTCAAACTGACGAGGCGCGACGTCGGTGAGAAAACACGAAATTCGAATCTCGAAATCCGAAACAAACTCCAATTACCAAAATCCCAATGCTCTAAACCAAGCGGTCTTTGTCAAGGACAACTGTGCTTCGGGGTGGTTCCAATTTTGAACATTTGAATTTCGATATTGTTTGGAATTTAGGCCTGCGGCGAGCTCAGCCGAGTCGATTTCGAATTTCGAATTTCAAAGTCCCGATAGAATGAAGATTTCATTTCGCCGTAAGAATTTGACATAAATGTTTAAGTCTTTGGGTTGTGAAGCGATCCAGTCAAGGCTCGTCTTTTATTTTAGTTTGAACCCACTGTCAAGGCTTTTGGTGTAGAGTTCTTTATCTGATAAGACGACTCTTCCTTCTCGAAAATAAAGGCCGTTGGTCTTATGACCACGCATCCTTAGGATTTTGTACACAAAATTTACCACCTGATACCTCTATAAATGTTCCAGTGATATATGATGCCTTGTCGGAGGCCATAAAGAGCACAGCATTTGCCACCTCTTCACATTCACCGATTCGTCTCATGGCAATTTGACTTTCCAGCAATGCTTTTTTTGATTTGATTGTTGGAGCCGTCATCTCTGTTTCAATGACACCCGGGATATAGCCGATGACACGGATATTAAAAGGCGCAAGTTCCGCGGCGAGGCTCTTTGTCATACTATAAACTGCTGCTTTAGAGGCAGCGTAGGCACCTGAGCCAAGGGATGGTATTAACGATGCAAAGGAGGCTGCATTTATCAGAACGCCGCCCCCACGCCTCCTTAATTTATCGGCTGCGATAAGGCCACCATAGTAGACCGACTTCACATTGACATCCATGATCCTCTGCCATTGCTCTTCAGTGGTATCGATGATCTTATGAGGGACAAAAGCGCCCGCGTTACTCACCCAGATATCGATGCCACCAAAGCGTTTTTCCACGTTGTCGGCAAATGGGAAAATGTCTGGGCGCTTTGATACGTCAACGGGCTCACCATAAGCGCTCAACCCTTCCTTTTTTAGGCAGTCCAAGGTATTTGCGACATCTGATTCCTCTAGGTCGCAGATGGCGATTTTGGCGCCTGCACGACCGAAGGTTTTCGCTATCACCAGGCCAATGCCCCTTGCGCTGCCCGTGATGACAGCTACCTTATCCCTCAAATGCACATCCATGATTCTCCTCCTACCTGCGCACAGTGTTTTTTGTTACATTCTAGGCATCTCAGTTTATTGTCAAGGGAAAATTATGGACCACTGTTAGAACGGCCGATGGGTGGAGCTTAAGCGATGCCTCTTAAGCGCCGTCTGCTGAAACAAACATTAGGTAAGGCAAATTTGTAGTCAAAATAAGGGATTTGACTTTCTATTTTTCACAGAATAGATAATTATCCTGAAGGAGGATATGACAATGAGAATAAAGATCACCATTGGATCGCTCTCTATGGAGGCAGAACTAAACGACACCCCGACTGCAGGGAAAGTGGCTGATGCCTTGCCCATAAGATCCCCACTGAATACCTGGGGGGATGAGTTCTACTTCACCATTCCTGTGAAGGCAGAACTGGATGAGAGTGCAAGGGAAGAGGTGGAAGAGGGAGATTTAGGCTACTGGCCCCCTGGGAAGGCTTTCTGTATCTTTTTCGGTCAGACTCCCATGAGCAAACCCGGGAAGATCATACCAGCAAGTGCGGTCAATATAATCGGAAAGGTGGTGGGGGATGCCAAGAGGTTGAAAGAGGTGATAACGGAGAAGGAGGTTTTAGTAGAAGCCCCCTGATTCTGGTTTGGGTAATGGAAGGCGATAGCTGCCTTGCCTTTGCAGTGAAACAGGGAGATATTTTGAAAGGATTAGCCTGCCCTTGACAGCCTGAAGTTATGAGACGAGTGGGAAGAAACAGACTTATATCTGAATAAGGCTGGGCAATTGGCGTACTAAGAACCATGTCTATTTTTAGTTTTAGCAGGGAAGGAGGAGAAGATGAAAAGCACGTTACGCAGTAAGGGATTAACCCCTGACGTGCCCCAATATTACATTCGCAGGGCATTGCTGAAATCGATGGGATTTGACGATGAGGATTTAGAAAAGCCCCTTGTGGCTGTTGCCAATACCTGGAATGAGATCCTGCCGGGCTCATACCATTTAGACAGGTTAGGGCAGGCGGTTAAAAGGGGAATCCAGGAAGCAGGGGGGATGGCGACAATCTTTAATGTCATGGCCCCTTGCGACGGGCAAGGAGCGGGAAACGTAGGTTTCAAGTACCTGCTTCCTAGCCGAGACCTGATAGCCGCCTCTGTGGAGATGATGAGCGAGCATGCCAGCTACGATGCCCTGGTGATGATCGGGACCTGTGATAAGATAATCCCTGGACTTATCATGGCTGCGGCGCGTTGCAACCTCCCGACGGTATTGGTAACCGGAGGTTGGATGCCAGTGGGGCACTATAAAGGAGATCGATTGGACATCTCTTCAATGGGCAAGTACTTCGTCATGTACAAGCAAGGCAAGATTTCAAGGGAGGAGCTGAATCTTGTTGAATCCTCCGCATGTCCGGGGCCTGGAGCGTGCTGTATTATGGGAACGGCCAACAGCATGTGCATCGCTGCGGAGGCCATTGGACTTTCCCTGCCAGGAAATTCAGCTTTTTGCGCCACAGATGCTGCGCTGGAACGACTTGCAGAAAAGGCTGGAAGAAAGGTCATGGCGCATCTGGAAAACGGTCTGAATGCCAGGGACATCATGACAAAGGCAGCTTTTCAAAACATGGTCAAGGTCTCCTGTGCTACCAGTGGTTCGACGAATCTAGCCCTCCACTTTCCTGCCATTGCACACGAGCTGGGATATCCTTTTGGCCTGGAAGACTTCGACCGTATCAGCAGAGAAACGCCAGCAATCATGGAAATAAAGCCCTCTGACACTCAATACAACATGGAGGACTTCAGCCGTGCCGGTGGGCTCCAGGCTGTGATGAAATCAATGGAGCAATTACTTGACACCAGTGCGATGACAGCGAGCGGTCAGAGCTTGGCGAAGAATTTGAGGGAGGCGGAGATAAAGGACCCTGAAGTCATTAGACCCCTCCATCGCCCCAGGGGGAAAGAAGGAGGCTTTGCCATATTAAAGGGAAACCTGGGGATTGCAGTGGTCAAACAGACAGCGGTTCTGCCTGAGATGTACAAGCACCGGGGTCCTGCCCGGGTCTTCGAGCAAGAGGAAGATTGTATTGACGCGCTTTTAGCTGGGAGGTTCAAGGAGGGGGAGGTGCTGGTTATCCGGTACGAGGGCCCCAGGAAAGGGCCGGGGATGCGGGAGATGGTCATGGCTACATATCTGATCGTGGAGATGGGGCTGGACAAGTCCGTGGCCCTGGTGACAGACGGGCGGTTTTCCGGAACCTCTGGGGGCCCCTGCATTGGACACCTATCTCCGGAGGCCATGGATGGGGGACCGATAGCCTTGATTCGGGATGGCGATGTGATCGACATCGACATCCCTGCCCGAAGGATAAATGTTGACCTCAGTGAAGAGGAGATGGCCGGAAGGAGGGAACAGTGGAAGCCACCTGAACCAAAGGTCACCCATGGATGGCTGGCCCATTTTGCAAAGCACGCTACCAGTGCAGACAAGGGAGCTTATCTTGAATGACCGGCTCGTGTTTCTTCAACATCGGGTCTTCTAGAGCAGCTACCCGAGGGATTGGCATTTTACCTGCCTGCTAATTATCCTTTTCCTTGTTTGGATATTTAAGATATACAAAGGTCTCCCTGTTCCCCTTGGGACCCCTGATTGGTGACTCCGATGTCCCGCAGATAGCAAGATCTGATTGGGAAAAGAAGGCGATAAGATCGGTAATAATTCTTCTTTGCAAGGCATTATCTCGAACAACTCCGCCTTTTCCCACCATGCCTTTCCTGGCCTCAAACTGTGGCTTGATAAGGGCAAGGATGAAACTTCCTCTTTTTAAGAGCCTTAGTGTTGCCGGGACGACTATCCTCAATGAGATAAATGATGTATCAATCACTGCGCCGTCAATGGTATCCTCTATTTCTAAAGCTGATAAATGTCTGATATTGGTCCTTTCTAACACCACAACCCTTGGATCTTTTCTCAGTGGCCATGCCAGCTGCCCATATCCAACATCAACAGCAACTACCTTCTTGGCACCATGTTGAAGAAGACAATCGGTAAATCCCCCAGTGGATGCCCCCACATCCAGGATGGTTAGTCCCCTCACATCTATGGCGAACTCTCTTAACGCTGCCTCCAGTTTTATTCCACCCCTGCTCACATAGGGGTGATCAGGACTAAGGAGATCAATGGAAGCGGAAGGATTCACAAGGTGCCCTGGCTTGTCCACCATTTTCCCATCGACCCTGACCAGCCCGGCCATTATTGTTCCTCGTGCCCGTTGCCAACTCACAAGTAATCCCTTTTCAACCAGGAGCTGATCAAGCCTTTTCTTTACCTGGGTCATGGTAGCTACATAACTTTCTGGCCTCTCCTATGATTTTTTTTCTGTCGATCCTGCATCTTTCTCTTAAGAGGTTTTGGGGGCCGTGCTCTACGAATTTATCAGCGATTCCAAGGCGTTTTATTTTCGCATGTGACAATCCATGATCGGTAAAGGACTCCAGAATTGCACTTCCAAACCCACCCTGGAGCGTATTTTCTTCAACTATCAGAACTCTTCCAATGCTTGAAGCCATCTCGGGTATTCGGGGGTCTAATGGCTTTACAAATCGGCAATTAACAACCTTTACTGAATTTCCCTCCTTTTCCAGCTCCAGAGCGGCCTCAAGGCATGGATGAACCCTACTCCCGATGGCCAAGATCAGAAGATCTTTTCCGTCAACCAGTTCTTCCACCTTGCCTATGGGGATTTTCTTGTATCCCTTGTCTATTGGAACACCGACGCCTTTCTCTCTCGGATAGCGAATAGCAACCGGGCCATGGAAGGCAAGGGCGGTGAAGAGCATATGTCTCAATTCATTTTCGTCCTTTGGGGCCATGATGGTCATGTTTGGGATGATCCTGAGGTAAGAGAGGTCAAAGATACCGTGGTGTGTCGGTCCATCTTCACCTACTATGCCACCCCTGTCGAGGGCAAAGATGACCGGCAGATTAGGGAGACAGACATCATGGATTATCTGGTCAAAGGAACGCTGCAGAAAGGTGGAGTAGATGGCAACCACTGGTCTGAGGCCCTCTGTCGCCAGACCTGCGGCAAAGGTTACAGCATGCTGCTCAGCGATTCCCACATCTATGAAGCGATCTGGATACGCCCTGGCAAACTCAGTAAGCCCTGTTCCTTCAGGCATGGCTGCGGTAATGGCAAATAGCCTCTTGTCCGTGGCTCCAAGTTCAACCATGGTGCGGCCAAATACCTCTGTGTAAGATGGCGGCTCTTCGGCTGATTTTTTGACTGTACCTGTCGCTATGTCAAAAGAACCAATACCGTGAAAATAAGTGGGATTTTTCTCTGCTGGTGCGTAACCTTTCCCTTTTGTTGTCAACACGTGTACAAGAACCGGGCCCCTTAGTTGGGCCACATCCTTAAATGTCCTAATGAGAAGACTGAGATCATGTCCCTTTATCGGGCCTATATATCTAAATTCCAGGGCCTCGAAAAGCATGCCTGGCGTAAGGAGGCCAACCAGGGAATCCTCACTCCTTTTTAATATGGCAAAGATATTTTCTCCCACACCTGGTATGGAGAGAAAAAAATTCTCCAGCCTCTTTTTTAGATTAACAAACCGGGGTCCCGATATCTTTCGGCTGATATAAGAGGAGAGGGCGCCAACGCTTTTGGCGATCGACATCTCATTATCGTTCAGGACAACAATCAGGTCTCTATCAGTATGACCTGTCTGATTAAGGCCCTCAAAGGCCATACCAGCGGTCATGGATCCATCACCGATAACTGCAATGACCTTATTTTTGTCTCCCTTAATAGATCTGGCTGTTGTGATGCCCAGACCGGCCGATATAGAGGTCCCTGAATGGCCGGTGTTAAAGGGATCGTAAGGGCTTTCGTCTGTCCTGGGAAATCCACCTATCCCCTTATATTTTCTCAATGTATGGAATTTGTCCCTCCTGCCTGTAATAATCTTATGGGCATATGCCTGGTGACCAACGTCCCAGATAATCTTATCCCTTGGTGCGTCAAAGACATAGTGCAGTGCAATGGATAACTCCACTACCCCCAGGTTGGGGGCTAGATGCCCGCCATTCCGTGAAACCGTTTCTATAATAAGCTTCCGTATCTCGCCAGCGAGTATTTCTAAATCGGCAACCTCTAAGGCCTTCAAATCGGCGGGGCTGTTGATGTGATCAAGGAAGCCCCTTGTTGATCGGGTTTTTTTATGCTCCGGTTCCATAATCAGCCAGCTGCTAAGACCTCCTCCTAATAATGTATCGGGCCAGGTCCCTTAATGGTTCAGCTCTTTTATCGAATCTATTGAGAGCCTCTATTGCACGGTCAACTAATTCATTTTGGATGTCTTTTGACTTAGTGATTCCAAAGACAGACGGATAGGTAGTCTTTTCCCTCTCCTTATCACCGCCTATCCCCTTACCCATATCATTCCTGTTCCCTTCTATATTGAGGATATCATCGGCAATCTGAAAGGCCAGCCCTATGTGCTGTCCATATCTGTTAATAGATTGTATCTCCTCCTCATTACCACCTGCCAGAATTGCTCCCGCTGTAACAGAGGCAGCTATCAGGGCCCCGGTTTTGTGTGTATGGATATACTCCACCACAGTAGGATCTGGATCCTTGCCTTCATAACTGATATCTGCCACCTGTCCACCTACCATACCTTTGTACCCGGCGGCTGAGGCAATCAGGTCAATCACCCTCAGGAGCGGCTCTTTGTCAACCGTTTTTTCCAATCCGTAGCGGGCCATCAGATTGAATGCCAGGGTTAGCAGGCCGTCCCCTGCCAGGAGGGCTACGGCCTCCCCGAAGACCTTATGGTTTGTGGGTTTACCCCTTCTGAAATCATCATTATCCAAGGCCGGAAGATCGTCGTGAATCAGGGAGTAGGAATGAATGAGCTCGAGTGCACAAGCAACTGGCAAGACAACATCGGCAGATCCCCCGACTGCCTCCGCACCAGCTATGCAAAGAACCGGCCTGATCCTCTTTCCCCCAGCAAATAGGGTGTAATTCATTGCCCGGATAACATGACCTGCCAGATCGGATGGTTTTGGCATGAATTTTTCTAATGCCTTCTCTACGAGGATTTTTCTTTTCTCAAGGTAATTTTCAATATTTTTTGACATCTTCAGCCTCTTCTGCCTCAAATGGCTCTCTTTTAATACCGCCTTCGGCTTTAACGAGGATGGAGACCCTTTTTTCTGCCTCTTCCAATTTGTTAAAGCAATACCTTGATAAAGCTACCCCCTCCTCAAAGATCTTAAGTGATTCTTCCAGGGGCAGATCTCCGCTCTCCAGGCGTTTTACAATATCCTCCAACTCTCTCATTGCATCTTCAAATCTCTTTTCTTTCATTATCCCTACAATCTCCTGCTTATCTCAATGAGGTTTATGGGGTTCACCCTTCTCCCGTTAAGCCTGATACCAAAGTGGAGATGGGGTCCGGTTGCCCTACCTGTGGAACCAGATAGTCCAAGGTTAGCCCCTTTTTCGACTAGCTCACCAATCCGCACGAGAACCTTACTGAGATGAAAGTACATACTTTGAATACCTCCCCTGTGATCAATAATGACACTCAGACCGCTAAAGAAGTGATTTGCCACTAGGGCTACTGTTCCCTTGTTGGTGGCCATAACTGGGGTGCCTTCTGCTGCCTTAAGATCAACACCTGAATGTGGGGATCTTTCGACGCCATTAATGATGCTCCTGCAACCGAAAGGGCATACAACCCTGCCCGCTACTGGCATTATCCAACTTCCAGCCCACAGTGGATATTCATCAGACCTTGTAAGGATACCCCTCACCTTTCTGGATTCCTCCCTTACCCTTTTTAGGGTAGGGGCATCAAGTTCAACCATTTCTCTTGGAACTGTCACGTGCCTGATACCATGATCCTTTGAAAGTATTCTGATTGTTTTTGAATACTGATCATTGTCACTGGCAAGCCTGATGTGGAGTGTATACCTTCCTGGTTTTGTAGTCAAATCTGCCCCGATAAAGCCTGACCAAATTCCATTTTTCTTATCATTGATCAAGGCCGTCTTTTTCCCCATCCAGATTACCTTAGGCTTGGCCTCCCCCTTTTTCCGTATGGTTAAGAGGCCTACCTCGCCCTGCCCGATTTTGAACGGTGTTATGGTAATATCAAGTGCAGATGAGGGGGAGGCCCCAACAGGCCATAGGAAGAAGAAAAATAATAGAAGTAAGCGAATTCTTTTTCTCATTGAGGGAAAGTCACTCTCCCGAATCGGTCTTCTTTACCAGGGAGTCGATAGTACCTCTGGCAAGAACAGTGTTGATCTCATCGCCAGTTTTTACCTGCCTAGAATCCTTGATGATATCCATCTCAGGCAATTTTCTGGCGATACTGTAACCTCTTTTTAAGATAGAGAGCGGACTTAGTGAATCGAGCCTATCCTTCATGGAGCGGATATCCACCTTTTTTCTATCTAGATAGAGGGTAGAGCCCTGGATAAGAGAGTGGTTGTGAAACGCCAACTCCTGAGAAAGCATAGTTATATTGCGTGAGGGGCTATTCGACATGAGCGATTCATTGACGGCCTTGAGGCCTTTTAGATGGTCGGTTATGCAGATATCTCCCGTTTTGAGTAAGCGGTTGTAGATTTCGTCAAGCCTGAGCCAGGTATTAGCAAGATTCCGTCTTGGATCCTTTATCCGAGAAGAGAGATTTTTTGCCCTATCACGGATTCTATTCATAATGCCGTGCAGGCCTATCTCAAGCCTGGATGAGAGGTCTCTAAGGTTTCTCCCAAGGGTTTCCTTCTCCGGGACAAGCAGTTCAGCGGCAGCTGACGGGGTGGGTGCCCTGAGATCTGCCGCCAGATCAGATATTGTCAGATCCACATCGTGACCAACTCCAGAGACAACAGGAATGAGTGAATGCCTTATTGCATATGCTACCTCCTCCTGATTAAAGGGCCACAGGTCTTCCAATGAACCGCCACCCCTTGTCAGGACGATAACATCAACATCTAACTCCCTGTTTACCACGTCAAGGGCCTCTACAATATCACCTACTGCCCCATCTCCCTGGACCCTGACCGGCACTATGGTAACATCCAGGTTAGGCATTCTTCGATAGGAAATCCTCAGAAAGTCTCTTACTGCTGCTCCTGTCGGTGAGGTGATTACGGCAATCCTTTTTGGCAGAAAGGGGATAGGTCTTTTCCTTTCCTTATCAAACACCCCTTCGAGGGATAGTTTCTTTTTGACCTGTTCAAATGCAGCGGCGAGGGCACCCACACCCAGAGGTTCTAAGTAATCCAGAATAATCTGATATTCTCCCCTTGGCTCATACACACTTATTCTGCCCCTGGCAATTACCTTCATGCCATCCTCTGGTATGAATTTAAGATAATGTGCCTGCATCTTGAACATAACCGCCTTGATCTGGGCATTTTCGTCCTTGAGGCTCATGTAGTAGTGTCCAGAGGAAGGAGAGGCGAAGTTTGAGATTTCCCCTTCTACCCAAATAAAATCAAATCCTTCCTCAAGGAGAGATTTTATCTCGGCTGTGAGGGTACTGACCGTGTAGATCTTTGGTGGTTGAAAGGATAAGTTCATGGCCTCGTCTCTGGTTGCTCATTGCTCGTTTCTGTCTCTCCTTTGCTGTCTAAAACCAGTAACCAGCACTTAAAACTCAAGATTTTTAGGTGTTCTGGGAAAGGGAATTGCATCCCTGATATTGGAGAGCCCGGTCACAAACTGGATGAGGCGCTCAAAGCCAAGACCAAAACCAGAGTGTATTACTGTACCATACTTTCTGAGGTCCAGGTACCACCAGTAATCACCTGGGTCCAGGTTCATCTCTTTTATCCTGTTGAGCAAGGTTTCGTAATCATCTTCCCTTTGACTGCCTCCAATAATTTCGCCGACCCCTGGGAGAAGAATATCGATGGCCTTTACTGTCCTACCATCTTTATTTACCTTCATGTAGAAGGGTTTTATTTCTTTTGGGTAATCAGTTACCACCACTGGCCTTTTGAATACAACTTCACACAAATACCGCTCGTGTTCTGACTGGATGTCTTTTCCCCACTCTACGGGAAATTCAAAGCGTTCTCTGACCTTAGATAGTATCTCTATTGCCTCTGTATAGGTAAGACGCTCAAAGGTGCTGGTAGTAATATACTCGACTGTTGATATAAGGTCTTTATCAACAAAACGATTGAAGAAACCCATGTCATCTTTACAGTTTTTTAGGGTAGAGGTAAGGATACTTTTAACGAATTCCTCTGCCAGGTCTATGGCTTCCTTGAGATCGCAGAATGCCATCTCAGGCTCTACCATCCAGAACTCTGCTAAGTGTCTATAAGTGTTGGAGTTTTCTGCCCTGAAAGTCGGGCCAAAGGTATACACGTTGCCCAAGGCAAGGGCATACACCTCTGCTTCTAACTGCCCGCTCACCGTCAAGTTGGCAGGTTTAGCAAAAAAATCTTCTCGAAAATCGACCATACCATCCTTATCTTTAAGGCCTTGCAGATCAAGGGTAGTTACCTTGAACATATCACCAGCACCCTCACAGTTGCTACCTGTGATGATCGGTGAATGAAGGTATATAAAGCCCCTGTCCTGAAAAAAGGTGTGGATGCCATAGCTCATAACATTTCTGATCCTGGCCACTGCCCCAAAGGTATTTGTCCTTGGCCTTAAATGGGCTATTGTCCTGAGATATTCAAAGGAGTGCCTCTTCTTTTGTAATGGATATGTATCGGGATCAGCCCATCCAATTGTCTTTACATCTGTAGCCTGAACCTCAACCTTTTGCCCCTTGCCTGGTGATTCAACCAAGATTCCTTTAACAATAACCGAGCAGCCAATTGTCAACCTTAAGATCTCTTTGGTGTAATTAGCCAATTTGTCTTCAGCTATTACCTGAATATTTTTTATGGTTGAGCCATCATTTATCTCAAGAAAAGAGAGGCCTCCTTTTGAATCTCTCTTAGTCCTTACCCAACCCATGACAGTAACTTCTGTTCCAAAATCAGTTGATTCTAGGAGTTCTGCTATTTTTCTTCTCATCATTGTCAGATGGATTTTTCCTCGAATTCTCTCATAAATGCAGCAAGACTTTTTACACTCTCTATAGTAACGGCGTTGTAAAGAGAGACCCTACAGCCGCCTATAGCGCGGTGCCCTTTAAGGCCATGGAATCCATTTTTTATGGCCTCAGCGAGAAACCTTTGTTCCAATTTGTCATCTGGTAAGCGGAAGGTAACATTCATCATGGAACGGCTTTTGAGTTCTGCTACACCCTGATAGATCTCGCTATTGTCTATAACCTCGTAGACCAATGAGGCCTTTTCCTCATTTATCCTCTCCATTTCTTTCAATCCCCCTATGGTCTCCTCCAGCCATCTAAGCACCAGGCCTATGACGTAAATGGCGAATGTTGGGGGGGTATTAAAGAGAGATCTGTTATCTCTGGCGGTTGTGTACTTGAGCATGGTTGGCAAGTTATCTGGAACCCTTTTTAGCATATCCTCCCTGATTATTACCATGGCTACCCCTGCTGGGCCGAGATTTTTCTGGGCACCTGCGTGTATCAGTCCAAATGGTTTTACATCAACAGGACGGCTCATAAAGTCAGAAGACATATCTGAGATCAGAGGGACACCCTCTCCATCGGGAAACTGTTGCCACTGGGTCCCCATGATGGTGTTGTTAGAGGTAAAATGCACATAAGACGCTTGCCTGTCCACTGTGTAATCAGTGGGAAGATAGGTAAAACCCCTATCCTCTGATGTGGCAATGATCCGAACATCTTTTCCTTGAATCTGGGCCTCCTTAATGGCCCTTGCGGACCAGATGCCAGTATTTATATAGTCCACTGGCCTGCCAGGAAGGCAAAGGTTCATAGGAACCATGCAGAACTGCAGGCTTGCGCCCCCTTGAATAAAGAGCACATGGTAGTCGTCACTTAGTTGGAGCAATCGCCTTGTCATGTCAAAGGCACCATTGATAATCTCCTCAAACAGACTCGAGCGATGACTTATCTCAGTTATTGACATGCCTGAGCCGTGGAGATCAAGAAAATTCTCCTTGACCTCCTTTAAAACCGGCAATGGCAGTGCCGCAGGACCTGCATTAAAATTGTGAACCCTATCTTCCACAGTGGAATCCCTTTCTAAGTCTTCTTTGAATCCAGATGTTGTCCTTTGACTGTTGTCGGTTGTCCGTGTTCGCTGTACTCCTTTGGCCTTCATTCAAGATATTCCTGCATCATTTGAGAAACAATTCTCAGACCTCTAGGGTCCTTCTCATAGGGTGGTCTGCCATCTAAATCCGCCTCGATAATATTTTCGCTAAAGGGCAGGAAACCGAGGAAGTTAAAATTCTTCATATTTTTAAGCAAAAAATCCTTATCCTTTTCGGACCTAATCTTGTTTCCGACAATGAGTAGGTTTTTGATTCCCAGCCCATCAGACAGTCTTTTTATCTGGCGAGCAGTTTCTATGCTCCTGCTTCCTGGTTCAACCACTACAATCATCTTATCAACAGCCCGTGCTGTCCCTCTGCCTAGGTGTTCAAGGCCGGCTTCCATATCCAAGACCACAACCTCGTTTCTGACAAGGATCAGATGGGTGACAAGAACCTTCAAAAGAACACTTTGAGGACAGATACAGCCACCTTCTGCTGCCTTTACCCCTCCTAAAACCATCAACCTTATACCATCAAGATCTACAGAGAGTTTTTCTGGTAAGTCACTTACCCTGGGGTTCATCTTGAACAGGGCCCCCATAGTCCCAATCTTTGTCTGGGTCCTCTCCTCGATGAGGGACTTCATTTCAGAGATAGGCGTTATCTCGGAGGCGTTTTTCGCACCCAAGGCCTGAGCAAGATTTGCGTCAGGATCAGCATCAATGGCCAGGACCGATTTTCCACTCACTTGCAGGGATTTTATCAGGAACGCAGCAAATGTTGTTTTGCCCACACCCCCTTTGCCGCTAATAGCGATTTTCATGATCGTCCATTATCCTCTTTTTCTAGGCCGCTAGATACTTATTTCTGAACACGGAGTCTTGCCTGAGAAAGATTCGCCTTTGGTGGATTTGGAGAAGAAATCCCCTCATGACGTCTTAGTGTACATTGATTTTTGGATCTCTCTTAACTGACAATTGACACTACTTGGCCGTTGCAATAAGACGATAAACAATCCTGCTGGTAAGCTCGGAAATATCCTCAGCAGAGAGTATATCTTTAATTGAGCTATCAAAAAGGATTGTTCCATCAGAAGAAAACTCCTCATCTCCTTTCCAGATTACAAGGGTAACAGGTATCTTGGGAAAGGCCTCTATCACAACAGAGATATCTCCAACAGATGATGCATCTGCCCCGAAGAGTTCCTTGGTTAATAAGGGTAATTGATCAGGCTGGTCACCAAAGGTGTCGATCATCGGATATTTGACCCTTCTATTGAAGGCGTCTAAATAGAATCTTGCAGAAGGCATATCCTGGTAGGCAATCAGCTCCCCCGTTAGATCTCCTCTCTTAGAACCATTCAGGTAGTGGAGGATTAAGATTTTTTCTTTTACCGGAATCTCTTCATTTGAATCTTGATAAAATAGCAAATCCGGCCAGCTGATAGTAATCGTCCGATTCAAGAACCGAAGCCTGATAATTGTTGATCCACCTTCTTCTATACATAAAGCGCCACTTAACCGGCAAAGATGGAGCGGATTCCGCGTGCTTAATTCCTTTTTTGCTATATCTAAGGCCAGATTATGGTCATCTATCCTTGCCACTGGTTCTTGCTTTTAAAATTGTTTCGATTTTGCTATAAATAAAACGATCGCAGAGGCGATCTCGAAACTCATTAGATAATCTTAAATGTACTATATTTATTCAAAAATAAACAGAAAGTCAATTGTATTGCCATGAGTGCAAAGAGAAAAAGGGATCGGATTGATCACGTAAACGATGGCGTAGAGGAAAGCAAGATATTCTCTCATAAGCCATTCGAGGAGTTAGCGAAAGGGCCTCAGGATTCTGAAAGAAGATCGGAACCCGTTTCATCGCCTTCTTTACCTGAGGATACAACAGAACGCAGCGAGGAAGATCTCTTTCAAGATGCCATGAAGGATGTCATCCCCTTAAGGGACAATAAGGATAAGATTATTAAGTCCCCGGTGAAGAAAGAGAAGGTGCCTGATCGATTCTCTAGTCATAGCAAGAAGGTAAGAGCATATCTCTCATGCCTGGTTAAAGAATCAGAGGCCTGGGATATCTCTTTCAGCGATGAGTACATGGAGGGGGCGGTTTCTGGGGTAGGCCCAAAGATCATGAAAAGACTTAAAAGAGGTGAATTTTCTATCCAAGACTATATTGATCTGCACGGCTTGACAAAGAAAGAGGCAGAAAGTGTTGTCAATGACTTTATAATCCAGAGCCATCAAAAGGGCCTGAGGTGTGTGCTTATTGTTCACGGTAGGGGACTGGGCTCGGTGGACCGTCAACCAGCTATCAAGAGGGAGCTTCCAGTTTGGTTTAGAAGGGGAATTTTGAAGAGAATAGTCCTGGCCTTTGTAACTGCCCGGCCCTGTGATGGAGGGGCAGGTGCATTATATGTCTTATTGAAGAAGAGCTGATGTTAAGGTCCAGGGATTCAGGGGTTTAGGATTGATGACAATTCGAGGCACCTTAGATCACGGTAGACACTGAGTAATGGGTAATTGCTGACATTATGGTAATAGTAGCACTAACAGGTGGTATGGGGAGCGGAAAAACTACTGTGGCAAGGATGTTCAAGGATGAGGGGGCACACGTGATTGATTTTGACTACCTTGCCCGCCTTGTAGTGGAGCCTGATAAGCCTGCTTGGAGGGATATAGTAGACTATTTTGGTCCTGAAATCCTATCTTCTGATGGAACACTGAATCGCTCTGCCCTTGCAGAAATTGTCTTTTCTGATGATAAGAGTCGAAAAGCGCTGGAACGCTTTACCCATCCCAGGATCTTTGAGGAAAGAGACGCCCTAATTAAGGCCATTAAAAGGAAAGACCCGTTTTCTATTGTCATCGTGGATTTTCCGCTTTTATTTGAGTTGGGTTTGGGTAAAATGTTTGATAAGGTTATTCTGGCGTATGTTCCGAGGGCTGTACAGATCAGGAGGGCAATAAAAAGAGGCTGTCTGGGAAAAGAAGAGGCAGAAAGAAGACTAAATGTCCAGATTGCTATTGAGGAGAAAAGATCTCTCTCGGATTACAGTATAGATAACCAGGGCAGCCTTAATGATACCAGGGATCAGGTCAGGAAGGTAATCCGTGAATTAAGGCAGCTGGCAAAAAATAAGGAGGGAGAGTCAAATTGTTGTTAACGAGCGGAGAAGAGACCCATAAGGCAGGGAAGGTTATACTTAAGGAAGGAAGTCACGGAGTCGCTGTGTATGTTGTGAGGTCTGGAAAGGTAGAGATCAGCAAGGTAGTGCAGGGTAAGAAGATTGTTGTGGAGACACTTGGTCCTGGAGATATGTTTGGTGAGATGAGCTATCTTGATCCTGCCCCCAGATCGGCTACCGCTATTGCGCTTGAGAACACAGCCTTGGAGTTATTGGACAAGGATTTTTTGGATCGGGAATTTAATCAGATATCGTCAGACTTTAGGGCGATAATTTGCACTCTTGTCAGGAGGTTGAGAAAAACAACTCAAAATTTTGTTCCTTCTCCCAGGCGCGGTGAGGAAAGGGCAAGGATAAAGATTAGAATCTCTTTTGAAGAGGTAGGTGATTTTTTTAGGGCCTCCATTGGTAATGTCGGCAATATTGGTAGTGGGGGATTATTTATTAAAACAACAAAGACCTTACCGCTCGGTACCCTTCTGGATTTAGAATTCAGTCTGCCAAAGAGCAATCAAATAATCCGCACCAAATCTAAGGTTGTCTGGATAAGATCCCAAGATATGAGTACCGCAAAGCTGCCCCCGGGGATGGGAACTGAGTTTGTTGATATGGATCCAGAGGACAAAAAGCTTATTGAAGACTACATAGCATCTGTTAGATCTCCTTGAGTTTCCATTAATCCCCTGAAGACCTTTCCTCTTTTCTTGACTCCTTTTCTCTCCGCTTTTTTGCTAATTCCCTTGTTAAGCCTTTCAGTTTTTCAAGTTGCTCAAGGCTCTCTGCTCGTTGGTAGCCCCCTGGGTCAGGAGAGGAGAAGGCTGTTTTATGCTTTTCTCAAGCGTAATATTCCTATGTCCGGGGGACAGGCTAGCCTGACCGGAACGAAGAAGGTTCCCACCCCTTTGGTTATAAAGGTGCAACGGCGTTTTGTTTCTCTGATGAGCCCGGATGGCGCCCTATATTTTGGGGAGCAGGGGATCCATGGCGCCCAGTTGATGAATGGTATCCTGATCTGGCCTCCGTGAGTATGCCCAGACATTACCAGCCGTACTCGTTCGTCTCCCTTAAGCTGAAGGTTAACATCTGGGTTATGGGAGAGCATGATTATCACGGATTCAGGGCTCAGGTTTCTCGTGGCCTTGAAGGGATCTGATGGCCCTTCCCAGAAGTCGTCAACCCCGGCCACTGCCAGACCATTTTCCAGACTGATGCCCTGATTGTTCAGAATGACCACTGGAAGCCTTGACAGTTTTTTTCGCACCAGACCAGGATCTGTCCAGTGATCATGATTACCCAGAACTGCATAAATTCCAAGTGGAGCCCTTAATTTCTGCAAGGCATCAAAGACATAAGACCCTTTCTCCACGTTCTTACGACTATGACTGTAGGCACCGTCCACATAGTCGCCCAAAAGGGTTATGAGGTCGGGATTTTCCTCGTTACCGATGCTAATGGCTTGAAGTATATCCTCTTTCGTAGTAAAGGCTCCGGCGTGGAAGTCGGCCATAACCAGAATTTTGAGTCCATCAAGCCTTTTTGGTAACCCAGCCAAAGGGATGTCCAGATAGACCTTCTCCAGCCTTTTGGAGGAGATGTATCCGGCACCACCAGTAATGGCCAAGCTAGAATAGATGATGGTGCGAATCCATGCACGCCTGGTAAGCCTAATGGTCATTGAGGAAGCTCTTTCCTCCAGCCTGCAATTTGTACCATATTCTTAACAGTTCGGTTGCAGTAAAGCGGTAAGATTGCCTCAGAACAATATAGTGCAAAGGGCTCTGAGAGTCAAACAGGGCGCTGCCTCAATCCCAATTGCGGCGGGTAATCCCACTTGCTATGGCTTCAGCATTTTCAATATCTAAGCTGGTTTATTCAAGTAAACGGTCTTCAAATAGATAATTATTCATGTTCAATTGGCACCTCTGAGAGTCACCTTGTCCAATCCTAGTACTTACGAGTCTTTACGGAGATCCATTCCTCTCGGCCATATGAGAGCGGCTTATATCCCCCTTTGACTTAGAATTCCCAGGGAATTCGCTGCCACTTTTTGCTACCAGGAAAACTGTATTGACTATCGGTTTTCTTCGTGCTAAAAAGATATTAGCTGAAAATATTTTAATCCAAACCTTTTCAAAAAAAGGCAGGCGGAGATGTTAAACGACTACATGCACTCTCAAGGGGTGGCTTCGGAGGCCCCGCAGGATCGTATCAGGGAGATCATCTATCTGATCCGCAGGCTCATGCAGGCGGGAGAGCTGTACACCAAGGAGCTGAACAAAAAATATCAAGTGAGCGCGCCCCAACTTAACTGCCTCCTTGCACTCTATGAGAATGGCCCTCTTAGCCTTTCCCAGATTGCGAAGCATATCATGGTCAAATCCAGCACGGTTACTGGTATTATCGATCGTCTGGAGCAGAAGAAGCTTGTACGGCGGGTGAGGAACTGTCCTGATCGTCGGATGATTACCATCGAGTTGACAGAGGCAGGCAACGCGCTCGCTGAACACGCACCTCCTCCCATTCAACGGAAGATTGTAGACGGTCTCAAAAGGCTTCCTCAGAAGGAAATAGGGAAGATCGTGGACGGACTCAATATGCTAACTCACATGTTAGACGTCCAAGATCTAGAGGTCGAATAGCCGAGCCCGATCCAAGCTTTCGGTGACAAACAATCTTGATCTGCTTTCAAGTGGTTATGGTACGTCAAGATGAAACTGGGGAGAAAAGCCCTGAGAAAAGAGCTCTGATTATGTAATTTCAGGTGAAATATTTTTTATTAATACTCTGCCAGTGTAACGGTTTTTAATAGAGATAATCTGTCCAGAATGACCAATATGTCTATCGCGGCAATCAAACCGAGTCTCGAGAACTCCGCTCTGGCGAGGCTTTTAGGCGCGAGAAGATCTAATGTAATCTCTGGATCTGTTGCCCTGAAAGTAAAGGAGCTCGGAACTAGGTTAGAGCACCTTATGGTCCCTCACCTGCACTATGAAACTAAGAGGATCGAGTCAATTAATAAGGAGGTGATTAATCTCGGGGGAAGCGAGGCTCTTAGGGGCCAAAACCTTTCCAAGGCGATGAAGGATTGCGAGAAAATCATATGTTTTGTAGCAACTATTGGCAGTGGCATTGAAAAGGAAATCGCGCGGCTTATGGGCCGAAATCGTCTCTCAGATGCTTATATTTTGGATTCCCTGGGGTCAGTGGCAGTAGAGGATATGGTCGAAAAGTTTTATCAAGGGATGATGACCAAATATGAATCAGAAGGTAAGGGGGCAACCTACCGGTTCAGCCCGGGCTACTGCGATTGGCCAATTACAGAACAGAAGGTACTTTTCAAATTGTTTGACTCAGCTGCGACTGGCATTGAGTTACTCGACTCCTGTCTCATGATGCCGCGCAAGTCGGTCTCGGGTGTTTTTGGTGTATATAGCGATATAGGAACGAAACCTTTCAACCCCTGTCTGGAGTGTCCAAAGAAGATTTGTGAGGCCAGGAGAGCGTAGGGGGTTTGTGATACTTAGTGGTAAATTGCCTCGTATTTTGTGCTAATCGGCCTGAGGTGTGAAGATGACTGTAGGAAGGGGGTTACTCGGGGGCCGGTATAGGCCTCTGACCGATGAGGAGGTTCGAAAGATCCACTCGGCGAGCCTAAAAGTGCTTGCTGAGGTGGGAGTGGAAATGAACCTCCCCGAAGCGAGGAAGCTCTTTCGCGATGCGAGTGCAGAGGTAGATGAGGTCAGCAGAGTAGTCAAGATCAACCACGATCTAGTCGAGCACTTGGTTAACAAGGCGCCCTCTGTGGTCAACCTCTGTGGTCGGCCTGAAAGCGGGGACCTTGATTGCAAGATTGGGGGAAAGGCGGTTTATATGGGAACAGGGGGCACTGCCTTGAATGTCCAGGATCCAGGGAGCCAGGATTCCCGACGCGCACAGCTTGTAGATGTTATGAACATGGCTCGTCTCGCAGATGCCTTGGATAATATCCATTTTTATATGCTCAATGTGTACCCTAATGACCTTCCCGCGGAAGATGTAGACGTAAATCGCTTCGGTGCAGCCCTCAACCGGACTCGGAAGCATGTAATGGGTGGGGTCTACACCATAGAAGGGGTAAGAAATGTTATCAAAATGGCAGAAATCATAGCGGGATCGCCGGATAAGTTGAGAGAGCGTCCTTTCATCTCTATGGTTACGTGCAGTATGAGCCCATTCAAACTGGATGAAAGCTACACTCAGCTTGCCATGGAGGTTGCACGGCATCGAATTCCCGTCGTTGTACCAGCAGAACCCCTCTGTGGCGCCACAGCTCCTGTCACCCTAGCGGGTAATCTCGTTGTGCAGAACGTTGATACGCTAACTGGAGTTATGCTTACACAGCTCGTTAGCCCTGGCACTCCGGTACTATACGGATGTATCTCATCCATCTCTGATCTCCGCGACATGAAATATCTTTCAGGTGCGGTGGAGATGGGACTGATGAACGCTGCCTCAGCTCAGATGGCCCAATTCTACAATCTTCCGCTCTATTCCACAGCCGGTATGTCCGACTCCAAGGTCAATGATGCTCAGGCTGGATATGAATCTGCTATCACGAATGTAATGGTTGCACTGGCCGGAGGGAATCTCGTCCATGATGCCGCTGGATTTCTGGAATTCTGTATGACCGCCTCTTATGACAAGCTGGTAATCGATAATGAAATTATAGGCATGGTCATGCGCGCTGTTAAGGGTATCCGGGTAAATGATGAGACTCTCGCCTTTGAATTACTCAAGGAGACGGGGCCAGGCGGAAATTTTGTCTCTACACGCCACACACGCCGCCACATGCGCTCTGAACAATACCATCCACATTTGAGTGACCGGGAGGACCGGGCCAAATGGTATGCTGCCGGTGCAAAGGATGCTAGAACGCGTGCCACTGAAAAGGTAAGCGAAATTCTCGAAAGTGAACCCCAGCCCTACATTCCGCGGGAGATCAGGGAACGGATAAAGAGTGAGATACCGGGGCTAAGATCCTTCATCATGGACTGAGATAGGAGGGGTGCTCGATGATCATCATTGGAGAAAAGATAAATGCAACCATCCCGAAAGTCAGGGTCATAATAAGGGAAAGAGATAAGGAAGCACTGTTGGAATTAACGAAAAGACAGGCTACCGCAGGCGCTGATTATATCGATATAAATGTGGGAACTGGAGTGGGATCCCAAGAGGATGAGATCAGGTCAATGCAATGGGCAGTTCAGACGATTCAACGGGAAGTAGACACAGCCCTTTGCATCGACAGCGCGGATCCAGCGGTTTTGGAGGCAGCTCTCGATGCACGCAACGGAAGGCCCACTCTCATCAACTCAACAAAAGCCGAGAAAAGCAGCCTAGAAAAAGTAGTGCCCCTTACAAAGAGCTATAATGCCCCTTTGGTAGCACTCTCCATGGATGAAACAGGCGTCCCCTCGAGCGTGGAAGACCGCATCAGGGCTTGCAAAAACATAGCTAGGGTCTGTGAAAAGTATGGGGTTCTTCTCGAGTCTGTGTTCTTTGATCCGCTGGTTTTGCCCATCAGTACAGATGTAAACCAGGGACTGGTGACGCTCTATACCTTGATGAAAGTAAAGGAGACATTCCCCATGGCCAAGACTATAGTGGGGCTTTCCAACATCTCATATGGCCTGCCTGCACGGGCTAGGCTGAATGCCGCTTTCCTTCAGATGGCCATTTTCACTGGTCTCGATGCGACCATCATGGACCCGCTGGATAAGGAGTTAATGGATGCGGTGAAGACCGCCTATGTGCTGTTGGGAAAGGACCGGCATTGTCGAGGCTACATCCGCGCCTTTCGAGGTGGTTAGTTTTTCCTGTAAAGGTGAATCAGTGCCTTGTTCTGGCCGGAGAATAGAACGAATCGCTGACAACTGATAACGACAGCGACTGGCAATGGGCAGAGAATGAATGCATGGAGGATCGGGTGACAGAAACATTCAGGGAAGGTGTTGTGGTCAAACCGTACGAACGATTAAGTCTGGACCAGGTGGAATGGCTCGATGACGCATCACTGCGCATTTTGGCCGAGCCGGGTATCTGGTGTTACAACGAGCGTGCAGCGAGTCTTTTCAAGGCTCATGGGGCCAAGGTTTGGGAAGAAAAGGAGAAGCATTCAGGGTGTTGGCGTGTAAGTTTCCCTTCCGGCCTTATAAAGGAGGCGGTAGCTCGGGCCCCTTCTCGCTTTGTGCTTGGGGCGAGGAGGCCAGAAAACCAGCTACTGCTCGATGCAGAAGTGCCCCGAGTCTACTTTGGCTCGGGGTCCGAAGCTAATATTTGGATTGAAACGGAGATGGACGACTTTGTCAGTGTTAATGACCGCAGCCTTACGGTGAGAGTTCCTCGTTTTACAGAACTCCGGGGCAATACAGGCCTACTCAGCCGTGCGGCCAGACTGTGCGACAAATTGGAGCATCTGGATTTCTTCATCCGGCCTTTAAACATACAAGACCCGGGGATCACCCCTGAGAATCACGACGTGAACAAATTCTTTGCAAGTCTGAATAACACAACCAAGCACGTACAGGCTGGACTCACCAAGTTGGAGAATCTGAACGACGTGGTGCGAATGGCAGAACTTATCGCAGGAGGGCCTGAGGGCCTCAGAGGAAGTCCGATTATCTCCTTCATAGCCTGTGTTTTCAAAAGCCCTCTTCAGATGGTAGATGATACGGCCGAGAAGGTGTTCGCCATCGTGGAAGCAGGCCTCCCTTTGGTTATTTCCTCATCCCCGCAGGGTGGCTCCTCTGCCCCTATTCAAGAAACGGGTATGGTGGCTCAGATCAATGCAGAGATATTGGCCGGCATCACCCTTACGCAATTGATCAGAGAAGGTGCGCCGGTGCTTTACGGGAGCGTGCCTGTAAGAGCGCGATTGGATGACCTTCACGACCTATACGGGTGTCCTGAATTCAACCAGTACAATATAGACTGCGTACAACTAGCCCGTTTCTATAAGATTCCCTGTTATTCAACGGCAGGAGTGGGTGACGCAAAGGTTCCGGGCATGCAGGCTACTTTTGAGAAGCTCTTCACGCATCTGTACATGGCCATAAGCGGTGCTCAGTACATACATTATGCCTTCGGCCTGTTGGATCGGACCAACAGCTTCTGCCCGGTCCAGGCGGTGCTTGACAATGAGCAGATCGGCAAGATCAAACAATGTCTGCGGGAGCCAAAAGTAGGCCCTTCTGTGGTGGAGGAGATGCTGGTGACAGTGAAGAGGGTCATGGCTTCCAGTTACCGGCTCTACGCCCGTCATATTCGAAAGGCCATGCGTGCCGGAGAGGTCTCCAGTCCGTATAGGTTTGAGGCCAAGGGTTTAGAAGACAGGGTTTTAGAGAAGGCGCTGGATCATATGAACCGATTAGAGAGCGAGAGGCCACCGCATCTGGATCAAGTAATTGTGGATCGCATTTTTGATGAGATCCCGGGACTGTTGCCAGGACTCAGGGAGGCTACCGAGGGAGAAGAAATTCGTTATAACGATTTGAGAGCGGGGAGCAAGCTATGCAAGAGCAAGAGCTCATAGAGAAGATTGCATTCAATGTGGTGCAGGGCAGGATCGAGGCTGAAGATGAGGGTTTCGACGAGGGTTTGGATGGGCAACCGGCTGTTACTGAACTCTTGAGGGAAGCGGTTGAGCGAGGCCTGGACCCCGGGCCTATCGTCTTAGAAGGCCTTTCCAAGGGGATGGAAGTGGTGGGAGGAAAATTCCAGCGGGAAGAATATCTCATCCCTGATATGCTTGCTTCGGCAGAGTGTGTTGGCGTCGCTATGGACATCCTGAGTCCCCATCTGAAAAAGGCCGGCGTGGAAAGCAGGGGTAAGTTCGTTATCGCAACCGTGGCTGGAGACCTCCACGACATCGGCAAGAACATTGTATCTATCATGCTGAAAGGTGCTGGCTATGAGGTCATTGACTTGGGGGCTGATGTGCCAACTGAGCGGATTGTCAAAGCTGTCAGTGAGTACCAAGCCTCCTTCTTGGGGCTCTCAGCCCTTCTGACCACTACCATGCGGGTCATGGGAGAGGTTATCGAGGAACTCCAGAAGTCGGGGCTTCGAGAGGGCATAAAGGTCCTTGTCGGTGGTGCGCCTACATCTGAAGGGTTTGCCAAACAGATTGGGGCCGATGCCTATTGCAAAGATGCCTTCCAGGCCATCGATATATTGAAGAATATGTCTTCCGGTTGATAAACACAGTATTCACGAACAATACAAGTTACCGAAAACTACGAGGGTTGAGATGATGGCGGAAAAGAAGGCCTATTCACAGGCAGCTGATACGGGAAAATATGATAGGGCCTCTGGGCTCTTGGGAAAATACGATAACGTGAGAAGACTATGGGAAGATCAGCTAACAGGAATTTTTCTCCGTCCTGCCCTAACCGATTTGATGGATGAAAAAAGAAAGCTACTTAAGCGGGTCCGTATCTTGGATCTGGGCTGTGGAAGCGGTGATGGCTATGACCTTTTGATGGGGGTTACAACCAAGGATCCTGACATATACGAGTACATCATAGCTGCCATCACCCCTGATATGCTCAGGGAATACGTGGGGCTGGACATCAACGAGGATTTGCTGAAACAGGCGGAGGCCTATCACAGCGCCAATCAGAAAGTTCGATTCATACATGATGATGTGTCTAGGGGTCTGCCTGCTTCAGTGAAAAAAGAGGAGCCCTTTGATATCTATTTCACCTCTTATGGCACATTGTCCCACTTTCACGACGACCAGGTCGTAAAGCTTATTGCTGACCTTTGCACACATGCACCAGAACGGGCACTCCTGGTAGGAGACTGGCTCGGCCGATACTCTTATGAGTGGCAGGATCTATGGCATCACCCGGCAGATCAGGAATACTTTATGGACTATCGCATTTCCTATATTTATCCGGAGCATGAGCGAGGTCAGGTAGATGTCTCGTCATTTCCTTTGAGGCTCATGACCAGAGATGAAATGATGAAGATCATGGACCAGGCGTCAAAGGAATCTGGAGCGGAGATCAAGCCCATTACAATTTTTGACCGCTCCATCTTGATCGGCAGGCACATGGAGACCGGTGAGTACAATAAAAGCTGCCCGAATCTACGCCTGGCAGTAAACTCCCTTTTTGAGAGTTACCTGCGCACTGATCTTGAGCGCCTTCTGATAGACCATGTGCCGCGGCCGGGCTTTGATCACCTTAACAACTTCTTCGAAATGTTCTTCATGTCCTGCAATGCCCTGGTCAATTATACCATCTCCTTACTCAGCGAGTACGACTCCGAAGCGGCAAAACTGCGTACGGACCCACAGGTTCAAACATTTTATCCGGATCCTCTCAAGGAAGCCATGCACATCATGCGAAAGGTGATTGAGGGCGTGGGATGGGTCAAATGGGGTGACGTCCGCGCCAATTTCATTGAACCACATCTGGGCTATTCGCTTCGGAGGCTGGAGATGACCCTCCAGCCTGGCACGGGAGTAGGCCACAGCTTGGTCGGGGTTTTTGAGATTCGAAAGTAGCCAGACGGTGAGAGGGCTATATGGCTGGATTTGTAGTCGCATATGGAAAGCCAGATCGTAGGGAAGTGGAGGCTGCGTTCAATAAGATCAGGCATCGTGGTCCTTTTGTCGCGGGCATCTGCAAGACTGACCGCATGATCCTTGCCCAAAACTACCTCCAGGCAGACGACGTTCCGACAAACGGAAGGATAGAGCTTCCCGTGTCAAGCCCGTTAGACGCCAATCTCAGGATCTGCTATGACGGCCAGATCGGAAATTGGAACGAACTGGGAGAAATGCATGGGATCTCACACGGCCCTTTCAAGGAGGAACGGCTGCTCCTTCATCTCTATCTACGTGCCGGCAGGGGTTTGTTTCGGTATCTAAATGACGCGATTTTTGCCTTTGCACTATGTGATGGGGATGAACTCTTTGCGGCCAGGGACCTCCTGGGTATCAAGACCCTCTATTATGGGTGGAAGGGCCAGACCCTATACCTCGCCTCTGAACTCAAAAGCATTCTCGAAGTCACCGAGGATGTCTATGAATTCCCTGCAGGCTATTTTATGGACAGGCGCGGGAGGTTGACCCGGTTTTCGGAATTGCCCCAGGCTCCGCCTACAGAGCTCCATTCGAATGTGGATCGAATGGTGAAGGACATCTCCTCCATCGTCCGGCGAAGTGTAGGAAATCGGGTAGACTTCCGTATCCCAACAGGCAGCCTCCTCAGCGGGGGGATTGATAGCAGTGTGATTACCTATCTGGCTAGTGAGACATGCAAAGAGAAGTTCGGAGGAGACGCCAAATTGAAGACCTTTGCCTTAGGAGTGGGGGAAAGCGAAGATATCAAAATGGCACGAGTCATGGCACGTGTCCTTAACTCGGACCACTGTGAGCTGATCGTGGGGCTTGAGGAGATCGCAGGAGTTTTATCTGAGGTTATCTATTATCTGGAATCCTTCGATCCTCCCCTAGTCAGGAGTGCAGTGTCGAACTTCCTCATCTCTCAATATGCCAAGGAGCACGGAGTCCAGGTACTGCTTTCCGGTGAGGGAGCTGATGAGATATTCTGCGGGTACACGTACCTTAAGAATTTTCCACCTGAGCAACTATTTATCCGGCAGAGGGAATGTCTCGGACTTTTGCATAACAACGCCGCTTTGCGGCTGGATCGCATGAACCAGTGCCATAGCGTGCGGGTAGTGGCGCCTCTCATATCCGGGGAACTACTGAATTATTCATTGGCCATCCCATCCGAATACAAACAGAAACTAGAAGGTGATCAGAAGATCGAAAAGTGGATCTTCAGAAAGGCATTTGAATCCCTCCTGCCCGAAGGCATGGCCTGGCGCCCCAAGGAGGAGTTCTCGCAGGGGTCCGGTTCCGCGAAGCTACTTCCAGCCTACGTTGAAGATATGATCACCGATGGCGAGCTAGCCCAGGCTCAAGACGAGTACCCAATAATTCGGAGCAAGGAAGAACTTTACTACTTCCGCATCTTCACCGAGCATTTTGGGAGTCACCGTGCTGTCGAGACTGTTGGCCAATGGATCTGCCTTTAGTATAATGCACCCTCCGCAGAGTAAACCCTTCATCTTTGTCCGTACCTTCAGCGTCTGGCCCCGGACGCATCAATCCTTCTATCATAGTTTTCCTAACCGTTTCGTGGCATCTCCCCCCGAGCCGACTCCGATCCCGCACATAGGTAATTAATCCTCATTTAACAGGTTATGGGATTTCAGGAACTCACGGGCAACGTCTCGGGGTGAGCGTTTCTTACCATCTACCTTATAGTTCAATCCTTGCATGGTGGCATCATTAAGAAGCCCTGAAAGCGGAGCCAGCGCTTCTCTAATTTCAGGATGAGATTTGAGGACTTCTTTTCGCACAATGGGTGCGGCCTGGTAAGGCGGGAAAAAATCTCGGTTATCCAAGAGCAGTTTTAGCTTATAAGCAGCAATACGGCCGTCCGTAGCAAACGCACAAATAACATCTACCTCCTCCTTGGCGAGTGCCTCGTACATCAGCGCGGGATCAAGATCCCTAACTTCGCCAAAACTCAACCCGTATGCCTTTCGGAGACCAGGATACCCGTCAGGTCGTTCCATGAATTCGGAGGTGAAACCAGCCCGCAGATTTGGAGCGGATGCTATGAGATCAGAGATTTTCTCCCACCCATGCATTTGGGCATCCCTTTCCCTTACCGTAATGGCATAGGTGTTATTAAAACCAAAGGACTGGAGCCACTCTATGTCAAAGCGATTTCGGTACTCCCGCGCTACGACCCTGAACACCTCGTCAGGATCAGAAAGAACCTCCCGCCTTAAGATCGTGGTCAGCCCAGTTCCCGTATACTCGGCATACATATCGACATCTCCGTTCACAATGGCGCCGTGACAGATCATGGTGCCCCCGAGGTTAAAGCGCCGCTCGACAGTTAGCTCTGTCCGTTCCTGGATGAGTTGAGCCATTAATTCGCCCAAGATAAGTTGCTCGGTGAAGTTCTTGGATGCGATCACCACTTTCGCCCTAGGTCTCTGGTCCCCTGTCGGTGAGGAGAAACTAGATACAGGTGTAATTCCAGCTCCGGACATGTACGCAATGACTCCGCCTAATGCTATAAAAAAGGGAAGTAGGAATGCTGAAGTCCGAAGTACTGCCTGTAAACGTTTCGGTAAATGCCGGTGTCTGCAGGATTCCAGACTCCACCCCATGGCTCCGGTCGCGAAGTCAACAACCAGTGCAAGCAGGGCAGCAGGTATGGCTCCGAGAAGGATGAGGTTGGTGTTGGAAAGGGCCAATCCCCGGTTGATGAACTGCCCCAGCCCTCCTGCGCCGATAAACGCCGACAGGGTCGCAATGCCCACCCCTGTGACTGCGGCGGTTCTGATACCGGCCACGATGACTGGCAGGGCCAGGGGGATCTTGACCTTCCATAGCTGTTGACGGTCTGTCATGCCGATCCCGCGGGCAGCCTCCAGTGCTGCGGGAGAGACCCCTTGAATACCCGTAAGCGTATTTCTCACAATGGGAAGTAGGGCATACAATGCCAGGGCAATAATGGCGGGCAGCGCCCCAATCTTTCCAGTGAGTGCCAGGAGGATGGCCAACATTGCGAGGCTTGGGATAGTCTGCAGGATCCCTATGACTCCTAGTAGAGGGCCGCGCAACCGAGCTACACGAGATGCCAGGATGCCCATTGGAACAGCTAATACTATAGCCGTCCCGGTAGAAATTCCGGTTAGCATCAGATGCTCGCCCGTCCGGAGCCACAGTTGTGGCAGGCGATAGAATACAAAGTCGATGAAAGTTGCGGCTCCGATTATGTCACCCTCTTGAAAGCAGCCAGTTGCTTGGCGGGCTTAGAAAATAACTCAGTGACAAACTCGCTTTCCGGGGAGTTCAAAACCTCCTCCTTTGTACCTACCTGCTCGAGTTTGCCCTTATGCAGAATAGCGATCCGGTCGCTCAAAGTGATCGCCTCAAAGATATCATGAGTGACAAAGATAATTGTCTTTTTCAGACGCTTCTTGAGGGACAACAACTCTTGCTGGAGGGCATCGCGCGTCAGTGCATCCAACGCGCCAAAGGGTTCATCCATGAGGAGATAATCGGGATCTGCCGCCAGCGCCCGGGCTACGCCCACCCGCTGCTGTTGCCCGCCGGAGAGCTCATCCAGATAACGGTCGGCAAAAACTCCCGGATCGAGCCCCATCAGTTCAAGGAGTTGATGGGCGCGGACGCAGCGGCGACTCTTATCCCATCCAAGGAGTTCGAGGACGATGCCGACGTTTCGCTCAATGGTCATATGGGGAAACAGGCCAATCTCCTGGAAGACGTAGCCAATCTTACGGCGTAACAATACAGGGTCTTGACTGGCCACATCCTGCCCGTCTACCTCAATCGTGCCGTTGGTTGGCTCGATAAGCCTGTTGATCATTTTAAGGGTTGTGGTCTTGCCACAGCCCGATGATCCCAGCAACACCAGGGTTTTCCCCTCGTCAACATCCAGGGAGAGGTCTTTCACTGCGTACGAGCGACCGCCATCAAAAGTTTTCGAAACCCTTATGAGTCGAATCATAGTAACCGGGGTAGAGCTCGCTTTATCTTGTTTAAACTCAAAGAAGAAACGGGCCAACAGAATTCACTCGATAAATCTTCATACCAGAGCTTTCCCTTGAATAAGATGAAACTTAGGAAAAAGGTGCATGTATGTCAAGATAAGACTGGAGATCTGCAAAAGGCAGAAAAAACACTTGATTTATTTTTGTAGTTTTATAGGGTAAGCTATACCTTCAACAGAATATGTACACGTAAGGCTCTTTCTCATTGTGCTTTGGCTCCTTGTTGAGGGTGTCATCAGAAAAAAGCGTGTATCTCTTTATAATAGGGTACTGGAGCATTAACCAGAGTCGATCAACGAAGAGGAGTAAGTCAGCATGCTAATGCCTACTAGTTTTGACGGAGGACAGTTATGAGAAAATTGGCAAGGATCACCGAAGGAATCATTGGCCAGCCCATGTTTAATATATTTAAGAAGGTTATCGAGATGGAGAGATCCGGCAGGAAAGCTTTTCACTTTGAACTTGGTGATTCCGATTATCAATCCCATCTACATATCAGGGAAGCAACCAAGAAGGCACTGGATCGGGATGAGACCCACTATGTGGAGCATACAGGGATTTTAGAATTGCGTAAGGCTATTGCTGATCATACTGAAGAATATCTGGGATTCAGACCTGGTTTGAATCAAGTTGTGGTCATACCCGCAAATGCCGTTATTGATTTTGTGATCCGCTGTGTTGCTGATCCTGGTGATGAGGTAGTGTTTTCCGATCCAGGCTTTTCTACTTACATAGCAGTGGCGAACTACCTCGGAGTAAGACGGGTACCGGTCCCAACCAAAGAAGAGGATAGCTTTCATTTAGAACCTGATGAAATTGCTAAAAGAATTACTGATAAGACGCGTTTGTTAATTATCAATTCCCCGAATAATCCTACAGGTGCTGTGCTTGGTAAAGAAGAGGTAGAAGCAATCTATAGGATTGCTGAAGAAAAGGATCTTTATATCCTCAGTGACGAAATATATTCACGGGTAATTTACGGTAAAGCCCATTATTCTCCCGGGATCCATGATAGTTGTAAGGAAAGGACAATAATCTTAAATGGCTTTTCCAAGGGTTATTCCATGCCTGGGTGGCGCTTAGGTTATGCCATAGGACCGGAAAAGGTCATTGAGAAGATGGGTATGCTTTTTCAAACAATTTACACGTGCGCGCCCCCTTTTATTCAGCGTGCTGGCATTGCTGCATTAAAGGGCAACCAGCAGGTTATCGAGGAGAGAATCAATAGATTTAGGATGTTAAGGGATTTATCGGTAGAAAGGCTGAATGAGATCCCCGGTATTTCCTGCCCGGTGCCGGATGGCGCCTATTATGTCTTTCCAAATATCAGGAATACAGGGATGAGCAGTGCCGAATTTGCTGATTTTGTCCTAGAGAGGGCGGGCGTGACCTTGGTTCCAGGTACCTGTTTTGGCGAACACGGTGAGGGTCATGTCAGGATGTGTTTTACAAAGGAGCCTGCGATTATTGAGGAAGCCTGTGCAGGGATGAAGGACGCGGTGTCAGAATTTATGTCAGGAACTGAAGAGAAAAAGACTGCGAAACTGTAATCTCTTGGCAAGCTTCGTTATTTGATAAGCTCCTCGACCGGCGTGTAGTCCAGTCTAAAGGCCTCTGCCACTGCCTTATAGACAATCTTGCCGTCAATGATGTTCAAGCCCTTGAGCAGGGCCGGATTATCCAGCATGGTCTATACCCCTTATCTACTAATTGTACAGTATACAGCAACGTAGAGTTGGTCAGGGCATAAGAGGTCGCGATTCAGGGCTTACTTAAGGTTATGCCCCGCCAGAGATTCCATGCTAAGAAATCCCATATATAGTGGGTGCCTTTGACTGTGTAAAGGTCAACACTACTTGCCATAGTAGTAACCCCCAGGGACCTCAATTTCATTGCAGTGTATAGATGGTATTCTTCACTTTTTTCTGGGTCACTGTCTATGATCAGTATCCTCCGTATTATGAATAAGGGCTGTATTCCAATCCCTGCGCCAGGGCCACCGGCTCGCATGCGACACAACCCTTGCCCTCTCCCACGGGGCAATAGATGTTCAGCCCTCTGGCCAATGGCGGATGGTTTTCAAGTGAGTGCTCCAGACCCTCGCCCGTGATCATATGGATATATTTCAGCGTGGCGTTGGTCAAAGCCTGAGTGCTCGTGCGCGGTACGGCGCCCGGCATGTTGCTCACGCCGTAATGGATTACATCGTGTACTATGTAGGTAGGCTCTTCATGGGTGGTTGGGTATATTGTCTCCACGCAGCCGCCTTGGTCAACCGAGACATCAACAATCACCGAGCCCCTTCGCATCTCTTTTACCATTTCTTCCGTGACAAGCACGGGCGCCCGGCCACCCGGATGCAGCACAGCCCCAATCAGCAGGTGCGAATACGGGACGAACCTCTCTATCTGATCAGGATCGGACATGGATGTGATAAGCCTTCCCGCGTACAGCTCATCAAGACGAGCCAGTTTCTGCAGGTCGATATCGAAGACAACGACCCGTGCATTCATGCCCACAGCGATACGGGTCGCATTTGAGCCGACCTGACCCGCGCCAATGATGGTTACAAGCGCAGGGGTCACGCCGGGCACACCGCCGAGAAGCACGCCTGCGCCACCACCTTCTCTCTGTAGGTAGTGGGCACCTATCTGGACCGCCATGCGTCCCGCGATCTCGCTCATAGGTGCAAGGCATGGAAGCGTGCCGTCGTCAAGCTGAATGGTCTCCAGGGCTATCGCGTTCACGCCCCGTTCAATAAGCGCCCGCGTCAGCTCAGGCTCCGGCGCCAGATGAAGGTAGCAAAAGAGTATCTGCCCGCGCTTCAGCATCTCGTATTCAGGTAGCTGCGGTTCCTTGACCTTAACGATCATCTCGGCCCTCTCATAAACCTGAGTGGCTGATTTAACGATCTCCGCCCCCGCAGCCTCATATTCCGCATCATGGTAGCCGCTGCCTTCTCCCGCTCCCTTCTCCATAAGAACCTGTTGGCCTGTCTGAACGAGGCTCTTTACTCCTCCCGGGACAATTCCTACCCGATACTCCTGCGCCTTGATCTCCTTTGGCGCGCCAATTATCATGCTCTACTCCTTTGCTTGGAAGTTAGAACACACTTCTTGCGAGAAGGAGTATAGGGAAAAACATGGCTGTGTGTCAATGGGAAACGCATTGCAAGACATGGTACCTGGAAGTGTGTGGGAGGCTTATGGAGGCACTCATAAATAGGGGCTGACAACCTGCATTTCCATATGGAATTTGGTTTGAGAGAAACAAATTTGTTTATGAGTCAGGGCTTCAAGCAATAAGAAGCCAATTGCCTGAAAAAGGGGAAGGCGTGAAAATTGATACCTATACACCCTTGCAGGGGACAACCAAGAAGGAATAGCAGTGGACTAGGGCTTTCGGGTTGATTTTGGTATTGCCTTAAGATATAGGAAAGGGTAATTCTCTATAGGTTTGTCCCCTGCTCAAGAACAATGGTGACCCTGGTTGGCGCAGGAGAAAAACCGGAAAGGTTTTTTAGATTATAGCAGCTGAAGGAGATAGGTGGAGAGGTAAAGAGATGTTTGAGCATGAGGTTAATCCGGAAAATATAAAGAAAGCGACGTTTGTTGTAGCAATACCATCTTATAATGAGGCGGATTCGATTGCCTTTCCCGTACAACAGGCAGATAAAGGCATACAGTCATTCTTTGGTAATATGAAATCAGTTATTATAAACTGTGACAATAACTCTAATGATGGCACAAAGGAGATATTTCTGGGCACAAAAACTGGGACACCAAAAATATACATATCTACAGAACCTGGTATTAAGGGGAAAGGAAACAATTTTCGAAACCTCTTCAAAAAGGTTGTTGATCTTGATGCTCAAGGAGTGGTGGCAGTTGATGCTGATTTAAAGAGTATAACGCCAAAATGGATACGGCACTTAGGGGAACCCCTCTTCCAGGATTTTGGTTATGTAGCACCTCTTTATGTGAGGCATAAATATGATGGCACCATAACAAACTCGATCGCTTACCCTTTGATACGCTCCCTCTATGGAAGGCGGGTCAGGCAGCCGATAGGTGGTGATTTTGGCCTTTGTGGAAAATTGGCCCAGACGTACCTTCAAAGTGATACCTGGTCAGATGCTGTAGCCAATTTTGGGATTGATATCTGGATGACGACCCTTGCCATGACCGAAAATATCCCTATTTGCCAGGCCTTTATGGGTAGGCCCAAGATTCACCGGGCCAAGGATCCGGGCTCGGATCTCGGCCCCATGTTTAGACAGGTGGTGGGAACTATCTTCAATATGATGATAAAATTCTATCCATTCTGGGGTAACGTAAAATGGAGTAAACCTACCGCAATCTTTGGTTTTGGCCTTGGGGAAACTGAGATGCCACCACCCGTTACGGTCAATAAGGAAATATTGTTTCAAAAATTTCACGGAGGTTTCGAGAGCTACGGGCAGATCTGGGAGATGGTACTGCCAAAGGAAACAGTCAATAAATTAGAAGAAATAAGGGAAATGGATCGAGCGCAATTTGACTTTCCTATGCACCTCTGGATCAATGTCTTGATCGATTTTGCTGTTGCCTACAAAGATAGATTGTGGAGAGTGGATGAACTTCTGGACTCTCTTGTCCCTCTATATCTCGGGGAGACCCTTTCTTACGTTAAAAAGACGGAGAGGATGTCTATCAGGGAGGCTGAGGAGTTCATTGAAGAAGAGTGCATCCAGTTTGAGGCGTCGAAAGGCCGTTTGATCCAGTGTTGGAAAGAGAAAACGAGTGCATAGGTTAGTTATTTGGTCAATCTTTTTATGTAGGGAGATTACCCATGGCCAAAATATTAGTTGTTGATGATGAAGAGCATATCAGGTTACTTTACTCTGAGGAGTTAGGTGAAGCAGGTTATGAGGTTGTTACAGCCGCAGATGGATATAAATTGATAGAAAGGATAGATGATGAAAAGCCCGATCTGGTCATATTGGATATAAAGATGGTTGATTATAATGGTCTGGATCTATTGCAGGAGATCAGGAATAAGTTTTACAACTTGCCAGTAATACTCTGTACTGCCTATGATACCTTTAAAGAGGACATGAAATCCATTGCTGCAGATTTTTATGTTATTAAGTCCTTTGATTTAACCGAGCTCAAAAAGAAGATAGCAATGGCCTTAGAGGCAAATATCCCCTCATCCTGACTTCTTTCCCTACATCTCTTTCGCCAGCATAAGGTAGGCGCCAAAGAATGAAAAAAGAAGGTTTGCTATCCATGCACCCAATATAGGAGGTAGGGCCCCGGACATAGACAGGGATCTTGATAGGCCAAATGTCAGAAGGTAGAGAAAACTAATACCGATACCAATAGTAATACCCAGGGGAATTCCGCCTTTTTTCCTTCTCAGGGCAAGAGGAATTCCCACTAAAGCAAGCAGAGGACAGATAAAGGGAAAGGCTATTTTGATATGAAGGTCTACTTGGCATCTTGTAGAATCATAGCCCTCCTCGCTTATTTTTCTCGTGTATTTTCTTAGCTCCCAAAAACTCATTTCCTCTGGGGCTTTCATGGACCTCTCAAAGTTTTGAGGTCCTTCAGGAAGTTGTATTGTATGGCTGGTAAACGTAACTGATGTCCTTGACCCATCAGGTTCAATTTTCTGTATAAGCCCATCATTAAGATACCATCTGTTATTAAGCCATGTTGCCTTCCTGGCATCGATTCTTTTAGTTAGTGTGAAGTCTTTATCAAGGAAAAAGATTGAAAAACCCTCTATTATATGCTTTTTGCTGTCGTAGGACCTGATCTGGTAGATTGAGCCCTTGCCCCTGTACCAGAGGTGCGACAACTTGTAGGCTCCTTTGGAACCCCTTTTTTCAACCTGGATATCCCATATATTATTGGCCATAGGGCTGGTAATAGGCACAATGGATTCAGAGAGAAAAAAGGACCCAATTCCAATAAGAATAGAGATTGCTATTAGGGGATAAGAGATATTAAACAGGCTCAGCCCACAATTCTTCAAAGCCAGTATCTCGTTGTGTTTATTCATTATGCCAAGTACTAACATAACAGATATAAGTACTGAAACAGGTATAAGCTGTTGTATGGAAAGAGGTATGTTATAGAGAAAGTAGGACAGAGCTACATTTATAGGAACATTGGCCTCAAGAAAGTTGTCTATTTTTCCGAAGAATTCTACCACCATATATATTGTCAAGAAGGTAATCAGGGAGATGAAGAAGAACGTGAAGAATTCCTTACAAAGATATCTTATAACTATTTTCATCTTCACTTTATCTTTTTTTTAGATTTAGGGTCCTGGCAATTTCCGCGGCATGTGCCTTAGTGAAGTGATCAAGGTCTTTTCCTTGGAGTGGCTTTCCCGCCTGTGGTACTTTTCTGAGGCCCTTCGGCGCAATTGCAATAGGAGTGTTTTTAAATTCTTTTCTCGGCTTGACCTGGAATTCAGGTGGGAATCTATCAGCAAGATACATCTGTTGAAATGAGGAGAATTTAAGGACATGGGCTGTGGCATCAAGTATGCCTATCTCTCCTTTGGAGACAAGGCCTTGGTTTATGGCCTTTATAAACCCGGCCATAGACTCGCCTCCATGGGTACAGGCAATATGACCATTCTTGTTTGCTACTATCATGGCATCCATTATCTCCTGTTCAGTTACAGACACAAAGAATATCCTTTTTTGCCCTGCTGCCTGATCATATTCCCTCACTAAATCAATTACCCGCGGTATAGAGACAGGATTCCCGATCATGGCTGCCTGGGCGACGCTCGGTCTTACAGTAACTGGCTCGAATTTTCGCCGAGACGGGTCATCCTCTAGGTAATAGCGATATACGGGGTTGGCATGATCTGACTGGACGCCAATGATCTTGGGTAGTTCAGAAATGATATTGGCTTTTCGAAATTTCAAAAAGCCGCTCATAATGGCAGTAATATTTCCAGCATTCCCAATTGGAGCAACTATAACCTTATCAGCTACCTGATAATCAAAGTCCTGGGCTACTTCAAAGGAATATGATTCCTGGCCCAGAATTCTCCAGCTGTTCTTGGAATTTAAGAGGGAAACTTGATATTTTTCGCTCAACTCCTCTACCACCTTCATGCAATCATCGAAGAAACCAGACATCTCTAGAACTGCTGCCCCGCTTCCAAGGGGCTGTGAGAGCTGTTGCAATGTAACCTTTCCTTTAGGGAGAAGGACGGCTGATTTTAAGAGATTGGGTAGATATGCGGAATACAGCGCCCCTGAGGCCGAGGTATCACCGGTAGAGGCGCATATCGTTACGAGATTTTTCATGCCTTTCTTTTTGGCCAAGTAATTCAGAAAACTTAGAGCACAGGCCATTCCCCTATCTTTAAAAGATAGACTTGGATTCAGCCCTTCGTTTTTAAAATAGAAGGGAAGGCCAACCAGTTTTTCGAGATTTTGGTTGGCCACAACTATGGGGGTATGAGCTTCACCAAGATATATTATGGATTCTAGTGGGATAATGGGGGCAATGAACTCATAATAGCGGAAGATGCCCTTAAGGGGATTGAGATTAAGCATTCTCCTGTAGTCAAAGATCCTTCTCCACAACCCACCCTCTATAGCTTGTGTTTCTCCCCCTAATTGATGATAAAGCATCAATATCCCGCCACAAGATGGGCAGGTGTATAGAAGTCTTTCAATATTGAACTCACCTCGGCATCCCAGACACCTGTAAAACACGTTCCCCGATGGCTCGGGTACCAGGTATTTCCTGACATCCTCAGGGAATTCATTCAGCTTCATTTACATCTCCTCATCGTGCCACCCATGGATACCAATTAGATTAACAAAACGACATCCTCCTAGGCTTTTTTGCTCCAAGCTTTTTCCCTTCCTAACAATCTTTATCAATTCCTGGCTGTATCTGTCACCCACAGGGATAATCATACGCCCATTATCTGCCAGCTGATCTATAAGGGCCTTTGGTGGGCTTGGTGCGCCAGCCGTTACCATGATAGCATCGAAAGGGGCGTATTCGCTCCAGCCCATAGTTCCATCAAAGGCATTAAATAGGATGTTTTTATATCCTAATTGGGCCAATATCTTTCTGGCTTTGACAAGGAGTGATTTGATCCTCTCTATGGTATAAACCTTGCTTGACAATTCAGCCAGGATCGCTGTCTGATAGCCAGAACCTGTTCCTATCTCAAGGGTATTTTCGTTTCCCTCCAGCTCCAATGCCTCTGTCATGAGGGCTACAATGTAAGGTTGTGATATGGTCTGTTTTTCACCTATGGGAACTGGATGGTCATTATATGCCTCTCCAGCCAGGGCCTCTTCAATGAAGAGATGCCTGGGAATCTTGCCCATAACCTGAAGAACTCTTTCATCTTTTATGCTCCTGGGCGCTAACTGATTTTTTACCATCCTTTTTCTTGCAATAGTAAAATCATGTGACATGAGATATTATGCCCTATGTAAGTAAGCGAAGGCGTGTAAGGTTATTTCTCAAGCCTGTAGCCTCTGGATACAGGCTGTCCATCTGCATAGACGTTATTATTTTCATCCAGAGAAAAGCGTCCCTGAGCAATCATCTCTACGGTTAAAGGAAAGATTTCCCAGTCACCGATCCTTTTCAGGCGTCTCTGGTGTTCATCGACCACTTTCTTGAAGGTGAGCTGGTCTTTAAGGAGATCTGGTAATGGCATGGGCAATTCAACCTTCAGGGGACTTGACACCATCAACAGGGGACCAGTATCTACCCCAGCATCTGTCCAGATTGTTGAAGCACGTAAAGAAGTCTCTCCATGAGCTATTGCATCACCTACTGCATAATCGCCAACGTACTTCCTTTTCTCATCAGGCGTGCGCAGGGATAGATCCCCTGGATGCACATTGACGCATCTTCTTAAGGTAAGATAGCTCATGTATCCCCCCAAGGCAATGATATCTATATCAAACGCCTTGATCAGACGAGAGGCTACAGAGTCAAACTCCTTTCTGGCCGCCATACCTTCAGGTGTTAGGTGGGACCTCTTTAATCCTTTTAGTGAGTAGAATTTCCTTATGTCATAACTGAAGTAAGGGATTCCGGCGTCAAGGGCAATCTTCTCCCCTGCTGAGACCCCATCGGAGCAGTCACTGAAGATGAAGATAACCTTAAAGGGTGACCCACTGGGCTCATTTTCCAGTTCCTTTTCTCTTTCAAGGAGCCGGATAACATTGGTTCCTGGGCCTGACATAAAGGCAGCCACCCTCATGCCCCTGCCGCTTTCTTGAGGATCAAAGATCGGTGTGATTTTCATTACATTTATCTTTTTAAAAGTGGCTCTACAGGTTTAATCTTAAAGGGGCTTCCCTCCTGTAATGCCTTGAGGACTGTGCCTCCACCTGTGAAGTAGTAGCAGTCAGGATTGTCCAGCCCCTTCATGTATATGCCAGGGCATAGATTCCTTAATTCCTGGAGGGTATCACCCCCTCCGTATAATTTTAAGGCCCTGCTGTTTTCGTCTATCGCCTCGTAAAGGGCCCTTGAACCATCACTAAAGTGCGGTGTAAGGCCCATAACCGCATTCACAAAGATGGTTTTGGCCGAGTTAATTACATCGAGTATAGGCTTTTCACGAAAGGAGGCTGGATCGGCATCAAGGATATAATTGTATCTGTCACCTTTCCGGAAATTCTTGACAGCTATAGTTTTTGTACCTCCCTCTTTCCTCTCCCCAAAATCCTTGGACTCCACAAGGAGTGGGAGCTTGACTATCTTGTTTTTTTCTTTGTCTAGGCGGACGAGTTCTAAGGCAAGGTCAATATCCTCCTCAGGGACGCCGGCAACATCCACGCCATATTGAGCACTAAGAAAGGTATTATAAATAACACCACCTAAGATCATGTGATCTACTCTCTGATATAGTTCTCTTAGTGGTCCTATCTTTGTATCGTATTTAGCACCGGCCACTATTGCTAGAAAAGGTCTGGTGGGATCAAGAACCTTTCCAAGGTTTTTGATCTCCTCTTGCATCAAAAAACCAGCGTAGGAAGGAAGATATTTCGTAATATCAAAGGTGGAGACATCAGGCTGCCAGGAGCCAAAGGCGTCATTCACAAAGATATCTGCCATGCTGGACAACTGTTTGGCAAACCTGGTGCGTTCTGGTCCATATGTCTGTTCACCTTGAAACCACCTGATATTTGGAAGATAAATAGCCCCTATCTTGCGCTCCTTGAGCCTTTGGATGGATTCTTGGATAGAACTGTCAATATGGGTTACCCCAAGGTCTGGTTGAATGGGAAAGCTGGGAGCATCAATCCGTATCCGCAATTTTTCTTCTAAATAGGCAACTAAGGGATCGACTGATGTATCCGGGGAGCAGTCTATCTTTCCAGTTTTTTTATCCCTCGGCCTTCCAACATGGGTCATCAGGATTGGTCTTCCACCTCTTGACACAATATGGAAGAGGGTACCCAGAGTTGAATCTATCCTGAAAGGATCCTCTATTTCCCCCTTTTTTACTACGTTGTGGTCAACTCTAATGAGCACAACCTTATTATTTATGTCTGCTTCCTTTAGGAGTTTGAGATGTGGAGTTGACCCTCTTTCAGGCATTTTTTCCTCCTTTTCTCTATAAACCAACTCCAATCTAGAGTTTTCTTTTAGAAATAATCAAGATCGATATTCAGGAGGCATTGAGACCGTACCGGTAAAGCCAACCCGGTATGTACCTAACCTGAGTAAATCTTGGCCTTGGTTTGTTTTGATGAAACGTCATCCAGGAAGGTACGCGATAACTGCTAGTCCCCACTTGGCCTTTCATAATAACGGATTTTCATGGAAAAGCAAAGCAAAACCGATGGCCTAGAATAACCAAGTTTTCTCTTGACACGGAGCATTTCATCTTTTAGGGTGGTTTTACGCCAGAGTTGAGGCGCGGTGCGGATAAGTAGCCGCAAGACAAGGGAGCAGGCCCCGAGGGTGGATCTTGCGGTGAAAGGGTGCACCGCCGAAGTCTGCTTTTGGCGTGTTACAAAAGCAGGCTGGGCCTGCAGAGAAGATCTGCAGGACTGTCACGGTTTTTCCGTGGAGCGCTCTCTTGGTAGGTTTGCAGTTGGAGCGTGCTTCAGCTGCTTTTTTTTGGGAAAGGAGCAACCTAAAAAAGGAGGTACTATACAATGTTCAGCAGGTGTTACACAGCCCTGATCATGCCCTTCAGGGACCATGCGGTAGATTTGGAGGGCATGGAGAAATTGGTAGAATTTCAGATTGCAGGTGGTGTCAGTGGGATACTGGCTGCGGGTACGACGGGAGAGAGCCCAGCATTAACCTGGGAGGAACACAACCAGGTGATCCGGGCAGTGACTGAAAAGTGCAAGAGGAAGTGTCAGTCAATTGCAGGGACCGGAAGTAACAATACCCGGGAAACCATGCAGGGCACAGAGCACGCAGTACATGTGGGGGCTGATGCAGTTCTGTTGGTAGATCCTTATTACAATGGGCCCAGCTCTCTTGAGATCCGCAGGGAATATGTGGCTCCTGTGGCAAACAAGTTTCCCCAGATTCAAATCATCCCCTATGTGATCCCGGGTCGCACTGGTACACAGCTTCTCCCCGAAGACCTCGCCATACTCCATAAGCAATTTGCCAATATGAGCACGGTGAAAGAGGCCACAGGGGACATAGAAAATATGAGACGCACCCGTGAGTGCTGCGGGGAGGAGTTTACGATCCTGTCTGGGGATGATGACAAGACCTTTGCCATGATGACCGATCCGATCATCAAGGCAGGCGGAGTGATCTCGGTAGCCTCCAACATAGCTCCCATGGCAGTCCAGGACATGACCACGCTCCTCAGGCAGGGGAAGCAGGCTGAAGCAGAAAAACTCATGGTCGCCTTGAAGCCCCTTTTTGGGATTGTGACCGTAAAAACCCAGGAGGAAACCCCTTACGGGACAGTGGCCTGCCGTGCCAGAAACCCCCTGGCCACGAAGACCCTCATGGCTATCCTTGGGATGCCTGCTGGGCCATGCCGCCAGCCCCTGGGCAAGATGACCAAGAGGGGGATTGATGTCGTATTAGACGCAGGCCGCACGGTGTGGAAGAATAACCCAGAGATCTTGACACCGATCGCCGATTTCTTCGACGTAGATATCGAAGCCAGGCTCTATGACCGGTCGATTTTGGCAGAGCTGACATATGATCAATATTAGGGCTAGGCAGAGGGTGCAGGGAATAGTAAAAAAGATTTGGCCTGCATGGTTAAGTACCTCCCTCCATCTTTAATGTGGATTGGTGGAACGAAGGGACGGGGATTCGTAAGCGAGGAGAATAGAACTTAATCTTACGCCCGGTAATGGGAAAGTTCGTACACTCTCTGGCCCAGTTGGGAAAGCCTTTCAAGGGCACGGGAAAGATCTTTTTCTGAAATTTGCTGAAGGTTCAGGACATCTTCATTAATAAAGCTCAAGGCGTTTGTAAAGTTGAGTTGGGAGAGGGCACTGATATGATCAATAATTCCCAATTTGTGAAATCGCCTCCCAAGGTAATTCATGTTCTTTAAAAGGTTTTCCCTCTTATCCCATTTATCCTTTTGCTGGCTTATCGATTTGATGGCAATCCAGTACGATTCAAGGAAGGTTTTGGCAAGGGCTGCCCAAATGGGGAGGTTATCGAAACCGAGTTTGGTGATCTTGTATCCACCATTCTCCTCGGATCGGGATAGAAAGGCGGAATCAACGAAATATTCTATGAGGGAGGTAACTTTTTCCTCGAGACATTCGTTCTCATCGAAAACGAACTCATGCTTAAAGAGGTTTTTCAAAAAGGCATAGTCGGAGACTATTGACTCTGGGTTCTTCACCTCTTCACTACCGGTTAAGAATGATATGGCCACAAGGGAGTGGGGAATGAAGAAATGGATGATACTGTTTTTGTAATATTCAAGCTCCATCTTTTTATCTTCATCCACATAGTAAAAGGTCTCCTCTTCACCCTGGGCATCCTCCAGAAAATCGATGATCTTCCAGCTTATAAAAAGTGATAGGGTTTCCTTAACTGCTTTTGATGGATTAGCAAGGGTAGCAGCTTTAGGAACCTCATATCTCTTTAAAAATCTCAAGAGAATGCCGGCTGTTTCAGTCAGTTCTGAAAGATGGAATCCCCTTCGGTGATTGGATAAAATGGCCGTAGCAGTCAGCGAAAGAGGTGTTACGAGTGAGACGGCATTTATGGACTTGACCAAATGAAAGGCCAGGTTATGGTGGATATCCTTCCTTGGCAGGTTTTTTTGGGACAGGTAGTCATTCAATGAGAAGGGATGATTGAATCGTATGTAAATCTTTCCATATCTTCTTTTTAAAAACCGCCTGGCCCTTATGATCTGCCAGAAACTTTCTCGTTCCTTGAGATCACCGCCGATCTCCTTCAGATAGGATTTTTCCTCTAAGATCCGATCATAAGTTATGGAGGCGGGTATAAATATCAGATCATTACAAAATCCTTCGTGATAAGCCTGAAGCAGGATGGAGAGAAAGCCTGTCTTGGGAAGCATCAATTTACCATTTCGGCTTCTACCACCTTCAATAAAGAATTCAATGGGGTGCCCCTCTTCAAGGAGCGCTTTAATGTACCTGGCAAGTACTTCTGAATAAAGTTTTGCTCCCTTGAAAGCGCGTCGGATGAAAAATGCACCGCATTTCCTAAAAATATATCCCATGGGCCAAAACGCCAAATTTGTTCCAGCAGCAACCCTGGGGACATGCAGGTGATGACTGAAAATCACATGGTTGAGGATCAGGTAATCGATGTGGCTCTTATGGGAGGGAACATAAATCAGCGGACCTTTCCGGGCCCATTCCCTCACTTTTGCCAGGCCTGCCTCATCCACAATCACTCCTTCAAAGATCTTTTTCCAGAACCAATCTAATGCCTTAATAAAGGCCTGGATATAGGTGATATTATAGTCTGCAGCGATCTCGTCAAAGTATTCCCCGGCCTTTTTTCTGAGGTGTCTGAGCTGTTTATCATTTCCATAGGCCATGTTTTCGATTTTCTCCCTGACCCTTTCGTCTGTGAGGACCAATTCCTTGATCTCCTGTCTGGATTTCATGATAGGGCCAAGGATAACCCTTTTCTGCATATCAATGCCCTGAATCAGCATCTGCCTGATCTCTGCAGCCATAGTGTGCAAAGGTCTTGTAGAAGGTTGGTTTCTTAGATAGGCCTTCAGATCCAGGGGCCGACCGAAATCAATAAAGGCACGGCGATGGTGCCTAAAAAAAAGCACAATTTTTCTGATAACGCCCGGATGGTCCTTGAACCCGAAAAATATACTTGCAAGGCTTGGATGATCCCTCTCAGGGGTCTTTTTATAGAGTACGAGTTGTGGAACAATAAAAATGGGACGATCCATATCCTTCTGTGTCTCCAGAAGAAACTGCAGATGGTCCTTTTCCGCATGGATAAAGTGTCTGATAAAGCCCTTTGGATCAACCAGAAAGATGAGGGAGGTGGTACCCTGCTGAATGGCCCTTTTATAAAACCCGGATTGATATGGGCTCGGGAGGTGGCCATGCTTGAATAAAGAGGAGAGTTGGGATATGATGACCTTTACAAAATGCGTAAAAGGCAATACCATGGACATATTGAGATCAAAGGCTATCTTTGGATAAGGCAGGCGTCTTCTCCGGAAGTTGTAGTGGTAGAGAAGGTAATCCAGCTGTCCCCTATACTTGATTGCATAGACCACTGTGCCTTCCCTGTGCATCTGCTTTAGGTCTTCTTTCATGTTTTCGTCAAGGCCCACGCTCTTAAAAAGCCTATACAAAAACCAGCTCAAGAAGAATCCCGGTTTATGATCAAGCACATAAGGATAAAAGGTCTTTTCCCTGAAGGTATCCATGCTTGGCTAAAAGCTCCAAGTTAACATTAAAGAAACAGATAGACACATTAACCCAGTAAATCAAGTCTTTTTTGCTTGTGAAGAGAAAGTTGCTGCCGCCAGCAAGATCCAGGAAGAATGTGGATTACGGGACTGCTATCAATGCACCGATCATAACTTCTCGACACCAAACGTCCAGAGCTTCTTTGAGGTCTTACAGGATCCGGGAAAACATCCAAAAAGGCTTGATCCTCTTAGCAGGCAACAATACAAGCATTGCCAGGGGTATACGAGCTGAAAAAGACCTTTTCGCAGAGGATCTGGTAGAGATGGCGACTGATCCTCATCACAAAAAGTGAGAAGCTTACTGCCTCGACACCTGGGCGGGAGTAAAGTAGCTTTCTTATATACGACTATGGGGGGCCAACTTTGCCCTCCAGACTTTTCACACCATTCTTGAAGGGAAGGCCTTGTGGCCTTTGAGGTAATGCAGTGTCCGGTATGTATATCACGCGTCGGGACTTTATAAAAGGTTCTCTTCTCTTGGGCGGTTCTCTGTTCTTCTCTCCTGTCTCCCTTTGTGCAAAACAAGAAAAGCGAGAGCAATGGCATCCGGCTTATGAGAAGTTGGAGAAAGAGGGTAGACTGGCCCAGAGGGTCGAGCAGGCCTACGCTCTGTTTGAGCATTGCGAACTCTGTCCTCGGCAATGCGGGGTGAATCGACAAAAAGGCGAAAGAGGATTCTGCCGGGCTCCGGCTAGACCCGTGATCTTCAGCGCTCATCCTCATTTTGGCGAAGAGATCTCGTTGGTGGGTAAAAATGGATCTGGCACCATCTTCTTCTCTAACTGCAATCTCCGCTGTGTCTTCTGCCAGAACTGGCCAATCTCCCATGAGGGAAAAGGAAAAAGAGTTCAAGATGAAGACCTGGCAGACATCATGATCAACCTCCAGAAGATCGGCTGTCATAACATTAACTTAGTCACACCTACCCACGTCATGCCCAACATCCTCAATGCCACACGGATTGCCTTGAACAAAGGGCTACATCTCCCCTTGGTTTACAATACCAGCGGCTACGAGCGCTTGGAGATATTGAAGGTCCTGGATGGCATTGTGGATATCTATATGCCGGATATGAAGTATATGGATGCTGATCAGGCGGCGAGATATTCCTCCGGGGCATCAGACTATCCTGAGGTGGCGAAGAAGGCGATTATTGAGATGGACAGGCAAGTTGGGGGTCTCCTGACCGATAAGCAAGGAATTGCGATTCGCGGTCTGATAATCCGACATTTGGTCATGCCCAACCGAGTGGCCGGGACAGAGAAATTCGTCAGATGGGTGGCTGAGAACCTCCCAAAATCCACCTACGTGAACATAATGGCTCAATACCGTGTGGAATACAAGGCCTTTGACTATCCAGAAATCGCCCGGGGGATCACCACGCGGGAGTTCTTGGAAGCAATGGAGTGGGCCGAAGAATGCGGCTTGACTAACCTGGATCCCAAGTCTGTGGCGGTCAGGGACTTTTACTATAGACGCGGATCAGGCTAAGCAATCACGCCCAAATGCCGGGTATGGGTCTCCCACAATATCCACATTTCCCTGCCTTCAGATGCATCTCTCCAATCATGTATCCTACCCGCTGAATTACCATTTTCTTGCACTCCGGACAATAAGTGTTCCAACCCTCGTGACCCGGTACCCTTCCGATATAGACATATTCAAGACCAGCAGACAAGGCCACTGACCGGGCCTTCTCCAGCGTTGAAACCGGCGTTGCGGGGAGCTTCTTGAGCTTGTACAGAGGATAGAACCGAGAGAAGTGGATCGGGGTATCCGCGCCCAACTCTCGCTCCACCCAGAAACTTAATTCCCTTACCAACGACATGTCATCATTTTTTGTGGGGATCATGATGTTTGTGATCTCCACGTGGATTTTCTCCTGCTTCAGGGTCTTCAAGGTCTCGAGTATCGGGGCAAGTTCTCCGCTACACAATTCACGATAAAAGGCCTCCGTAAATCCCTTCAGATCAATATGGGCCGCATCTAACACCCTGCACAGGTTTCGCAGTGGCCCCCGATTGATGTAGCCATTGGAGTGGATAACATTCAGAAGGCCTGCTCTGCTGGCAATGGAGCCAATGTCTAACATGTATTCATAAAAGATGGTAGGTTCGGCATATGTGTAGGCAATAGAACGGGCCCCCATTTCTTTGGCCTTGTTCACCACAATCTCCGGTGGCATCTCGTAGCTGTATACCTCCTCAGGGCTAGCCTGGGAGATTTCCCAATTCTCACAAAACTTACACTGGAAATTGCATCCCGCCGTTGATAGGGTTAAAGCAGTGGTGCCTGGAAGGACATGGAAAAATGGTTCTTTCTCGATCGGGTCCAGATGAATGACGGAGGGATTCCCGTACACAAGGCTGTAGTATTTTCCTCCCCGGTTCTCACGCACTCTACAAAACCCCCTTTTCCCTTTGGGAACACGGCAGTGCCTGGGGCACAGTTCACACCGTATCTCTCCTCCATCCAGTGAAGTATAGTAGGGGGAGAGCTTTATCTTGATGAGGCCTTTGCTGGCCATTTGAGCCCGCAGGGGCTTTGGAAAACTGAGAAGATGAGTAAAGCAAAGAGCACAGAGACTCGTCGCGCAGACCTTCAAGAATTCCCGTTTTGTCAGGTAGGGCTCGGGGATGCCTTGAGTATGGGTTTCAGTCATGTGATTTGTTCATTGGTAAACAGTAGCCCAGATACTGAATTTTAAATATCGAAATAGAGGAGAAAAGTCAAAGAATAAGGATACGGCCAATTTGCTCCTCGGGCATCCTACCTTGGCAAGCTACCCTAGTTTCATATCCCTTGACCTTCGCGTCTTGCTAATCTATGCTTTTATTAGGGAGAGGTATAGGTTTGCTGAGAGTTTGTCCTCGGGCGGTTTTCCATGATGTACGATGTGGCTTGGGATCTTCCCTCAGAGGTAATCAGGACTTACCGAGAGATTGATCGAAAGACGGGGCGTTTGCAGGCTGCCACTGGCCTTCGGTGTCCCTCGGGATGCGGAGCCTGTTGCGAAAGCCCTGAAGTGGAGGCCACCGTCCCTGAAGCCCTTCCCCTAGCGCATGAGATCTACCGGAGAAAAGAGGAGGAGGCAGTGTTACGTGCAGTGGAGGAGAGGGAAAATCGGGGTGATCTCAGATGCGCACTCTATCTGTTAGACCCGGTTAGTCCAGGAAAGGGAAGGTGCTCCTATTATCAGTTCCGTCCTCTCCTGTGTCGGCTCTTTGGATTCGCGTCTCGAAAAAACAAACATGGGGATTTGGAGTTCTGTCCCTGCAGGGTCATCAAGCAAACAAGCCCGGAGGCTGTTCGCAGGGCGGAGATCAGGATCTCTAAGGGCCTTGATGTCCCTGTTTACCAGGAAAGTTTTGTGCGCATCGCATCAATGGATCCGGGGCTAGGATACCGGAGGCTCCCCATCAACCGAGCGCTCAAAGAGGCTCTGGAGCAACTTTACTGGAGAAGGTAGTGAGGAAAATAGCGTGCATTTTTTTACTGGGTTTTGCCATAACAGCAGGGACATTCGGTGTCGCTTATGCGTCTAAGCCTTTCTTAGAAGAATTTAACCTCAAATACGGCACTGGGGGAACGCAACTAGACGGCTGTATCACGTGCCATATCAGTAGTAACCCTGACGGTAATCACGAGCTTAATCCTTATGGCTTTGACTTCGGTAAAGGTCATGACTTTGAGGCTATCGAACCGATGGACTCCGACGATGATGGTTTCAGCAACAAGGCCGAGATAAATGCTTTGACCTTCCCTGGTGATCCAGACAGTGTGCCGGGTGAAGATAGTGGCTGCTTCATTGCTACAGTGGAAGTCTATGGGGTTACCTATCCCAAGATATCTGTCTTGATATTGCTCTGCAGCATCATAGCTATAACAGTAACTGTAATACTGATAAGGCGAAACAGGTTCTAACTTAATTGCAATCGGCACGAAGTCTCTGGCTGCCCTAACAGGACAATCGATTGCATATCCCTTGACCTTCATGTCTTACCATTCTATAGTCATCAGCAGCCTGGCGCCTTTTGAGATATCCTATTCAGTATAGGAAAGGATCTTAAGGAAATTGCCCGGTTTACCTCTCCTCTTCTGGATGCACGAAGGTGGTATACCTCTCATTGAATATGCGTGAGATGCCTGCTTTTAAAGAGATACTGAGCAATCTGAAGAAGGAAGAGCCACATGCAGAGGGAAACCCGTTGTAGGTTGGACCTGCACCTATCTCCCCTTGGAGATCTTGGATGCAGGGGGATTACATTCTTACCGAATCTTGCCCGAACCATACTCCGAGAGAGCTGATGCCTACCTGGACCCCAACTTCTGCCCCCTCATCAAGGCGTGATGACAGATGGATGTCTGGCAGCGGGAAGAATGGGGGGATATTTCTATATCGATTGGAATGGCAATGTCATGCCGTGTGTTTTTATACCATATCACCAGGATAACATCCTTCAGGTATATGAGAGGGGTGGAACTCTTAACGATGTCCTTTACTCTGCCTATTTCAAGGAGATAAGGAAATGGCAGTCTGGCTATGCCTATGGTAAGCCAGCATTAGAAAAGGATAACCTTATTCTCCCGTGCCCTATAAGGGATCATCATGAGGCCATCCACGCTATTTTGCATAACCACTATCGGATCAAGCCGTCTGATGAGGCTGCCAAGGAGGCCATTGAAGACAAGACCTATCACGAAGGCTTAACCGGATACGGCCAGCTTTTCAAGGAACTCATTGATCCTGTATGGCAAACTGAGTATAAAAACACGGTGTGATGGAGTACTACTATTTTGTTGCCTATCCGCAGTGGCCGCTAACTTTTATACCGTTTGTGAAGCCTGCAAACGCCTATTTTGGAAAGACTCGGGCACGTTGTTAGTCCGATGTTATTTTTTGTTGTGGGCTAGCTTATAGTATTCTTATTGATATCAGACAGGGTCCTGCTGGAACCCACCTTCAAGACAGGATTCTCATCAAAATTAACAGTAATTCTCAGCATATGATACCTATCGTTGATGGGGTCAGGCATAGACCTTTTTGCCTTCCTCTGCTGTCTGCAGGGCTTGGTGGATATGGCTGGCAGGGAAGCCAAGGGGAAGGATGATATTAATGGAGGGAGGACATCATGGCATCGTGTGTGGAAACGATTGCAGCCACATTGAAGGAATCAGGCGTGAAGAGGATTTTCGGCTTGCCGGGCGGTGAAATCCTTGATCTCATCGAGGCCTGCCGACAAGTGGGAATCGATTTCATTTTGACCCGGCATGAATCAACCGCTGCCTTTATGGCAGATGTAACGGGCCAGATTACGAAGAGGCCAGGGGTGTGTATTTCAACGGTGGGACCTGGTGCAACCAATCTGGTGAGCGGGCTTGCAAATGCCTATCTAGACAGATCGCCACTTCTCGCCTTGTCTGGTCAACTATCAAGCTCTTTCTATACCTATTCCCCTCATCAACGACTGGATTTGGCGGAGCTATTCAAACCCGTCACTAAATGGAGCAGTGAGATTTCGGGGAAAAACACAGCGGTACTCATCAAAAAGGCCATCGAGATCTCCACGACCCCGCGCCCCGGATCAGTCCATCTAAGTCTTCCCAGCGATATCGCCATAAAAGAAGAGCTCATCTCATTGGAAGAGGGAGAATGTTCGAAAGGGAAAGGCGAGAGCACGGAACTGGAAAGAGATGTCCAAGAGATTGCGGATGAGATAGGGAAATCTAAATACCCGGTGGTTATCGTAGGGATCGGAGCAGACCCCCGGGAAACTCAAGAGTCCATTCGGCACTTTATAGAGAAGACAGGCATCCCTGCGATGGTCACCCCAAAGGCAAAGGGAATCATACCGGATGATCACCCTCTCTTTTTCGGGACTGCTGGAGGGATGGCAGGTGATGGTCTTTTCCTTGAACTATTGAGTCAAGTTGATCTGATGGTGGGAATCGGCTTCGATCCTGTAGAATCCGATAAAATCTGGCATGTTGAAAAGAAGATAATTTCAATTGATACCGCGTCCATAAAAGATGACCACTACACTCCCTACATGGAGAAGATTGGGAGGGTGGACAGAATCTTGAATGAGTTAAACCAGGTGGTCACGGCTAAGCACAGGTGGACGGAAAAAGAAATCCTCTCCTTTAGAACAAAGCTTGATAGGGCAATCAAACCGAGGCATAGGTCTTCTCATAAGGGGTTATCCCCCTATCATATCGCCCAGACGATGAGAGAAATATTGCCGCCTGACTCGATCATCACCGTGGATGTCGGGGCCCACAAGCTCCTCTTTGGACAGATATGGAAGACCTACTTCCCTTTGACCTTCTTCATCTCGAATGGATTATCTTCAATGGGATACGGTTTTCCCGCAGCGATGGCAGCGAAATTGGAAATCCCGAATAAGCCTGTTATCTGTGTCGCGGGGGATGGCGGCTTTTCCATGATGATCCATGATCTTGAAACCGCCGTGCGTCTTCGTCTTCCAGTGATCGTGGTGGTTTTTTCAGACGGTTCTTTGGCCTTGATAGAATGTGTCCAGGCAAAAAGAGGCTTGCCCAGCTACGGAGTCAGCTTCAAAAGGGTTGATTTTGCAAAAATTGCTCAGGGTTTTGGCGCTAACGGTGTGAAGGTCTCTTCCTTTCAGGAATTCGAGGTTGCCCTCCAGGAGGCGATAAAGGCTCAGGGTCCAACAGTTATCGACGTTCCGATTGACCCAGATGAATACAGATTTCAAATACAATAGGATTCCAGAGGGAGTGTTGAAGGTCAAGGGTTTGCAGGGCACCATGAAACAGAGTACAGGGTATTGAGAGAGATCTAAGGACCGACTTTAGGCTAAGGGCCTGCATGCAAGTCGACCTGGGCGACTCCATATGAACGCGAGACGTTAAGCTTCAGTTTTGTATTGCTTTTTTCTTGAAGTTTTGCCAACCTGGTGTGAAGAAATGTCTTGGTGAGAACTGTAGGTAAATCCTCATGTTGAAGGAGAAAACGATACGATTTTTGGCCACGGCTGGAGTGTGGGTCTTTGCCTCGATCTGGATCTCTGGAGTGACACTGGCAGAGAGGTTTACACCCGTTTCTTTGGAACAGGAGGAACTCCTCCAGGTAAAGGTCTACCGGCTCATTGTGGATCCGACGAGTAAACAACCGGTGGTCTTTCTCGCTGACTCGCTTGAGCAGCGTGCGCTGCCCATCTGGATCGGCCTTTTTGAGGCCAATGCAATCTATTCGGAGATACAAGGGATCAAACACCGCCGTCCCCACACCTACGACTTACTCGAGAGCATCATACAAAAGGCCGATGGAAAGATCCACCGGATCGTCATCCCCTACGCCAAGGAAGGCATCTACTATGCGACGATTTTGTTTGAAAGGGGAGGCTCCTTCATAGAGATCGATGCCAGGCCAAGCGACTCTATCGTCATGGCCCTGAAGTTCAAGGTCCCTATCTTTGTCTCCAAGACCTTGTTCAGGGACATGGCTGTCCCGCTTGGAGAGCAGAAGGACATTGTGGAACATTACGGCGTCACCCTTCAGGAGCTCACGCCTTTACTGGCCCAATACTTTTCCTTCGGGTCAACACGTGGGGTTTTGGTCTCTGAAGTCCTAAAAGGGAGTCGTGCGGAAAAGGATGGGATAGAACGAGGAGATATCTTTGTAGAGCTGGGTGGACAGACTGTTGGGGACATGATGTCATTGAAGTATGCCCTTGCGAAGAGCAAACCCGCTGTGCAGGCCAGGATATTCCGAAAGGCCCATTTTCTATCCATTACCCTTCATCCAAAGTGACCCCACCTGGTGAGCCCGTCGCTGTCGTTCTACACGTAGCATCTTGCCCCTATTAAGCCCTCCATCTGCTGTGGCAGAGGCTCTGCTTACGTATACCTTGACCTTCATGTCTTTCTTACCTATACTGAGTTTCAAAGCGCATTCTTCTGAAAATAGGCCTTTGGCGGGGGTGATATGAGACTTGATAATGAAACCTCATTCTTATTTAAGCCGTGGAGAATCACATAGGAGGGAAAGTCATGAATTACAGGCAATTGTTGTTTCCATTGATACTGGCATTGAGCCTAGTAATTAATAGTGGTTGTCCAGCAGTTTTCGTAGGTGCTGCCGCGGGCGGGGCTGTGGGTGCAGGTACGGTTGCCTATATTGGCGGAGAATTGAAATCAACCGAAGCGGTTTCCTTGAATCGGGCCTGGAAGGCTAGCCAAATGGCGATGGGTGATCTGGGATTTAAAATAACCGATAAAGACAAGGATGCCTTCGATGCGGAGCTGAGGGCGAGTGGCGCTGGGCGTAAGAAGATCAGGATAGCACTGAAGAGAATCTCTGATACCAGTACTGAAATCAAGATTCGCATCGGAACGTTTGGTGATGAATCCCTGTCGCGGCAGATTCTTGAAAGGATTGAAAAACAGTTCTGATCTTCCCAACCTGTACTCTCTGTATCTGTAAAGGTGTATTCTTCCCAAGGTGATTCCCTGAACCTTTTACCTTCTTATCCCTAGGAGAACAAGTTAAGTGAAGAACAAAGAATCCATTAAATTCTTAGGTACGGCGGGTGCTCGTTTTGTCGTAGCCAAACAGTTAAGATCTTCGGCAGGGATTCTTATCACGATGAAGGGCAAACATATTATCTTAGATCCCGGACCAGGTGCCCTTGTCAAATGTGCCAAATCTAGACCGAGCATTGATGTAACAAAGCTTGACGCCATTATACTTACTCATGCCCATATTGATCATACAAATGATGTGAATATTCTCATTGATGCGATGACAAGCGGAGGCCTTAGAAAGCGAGGAATCTTATTTGCACCACATGAATGTATCAGTGGAGAAAATGCAGTTGTCTTGAAGTATCTACGAGGCTTTCTGAAAGACATTATAATATTAGAGGAAGATCGAGAGTACGGACTTGATGACGTGATGTTTTCAACATCAGTTAGACATCAGCATCCTGTAGAAACGTATGGTGTTAATTTCGATTTCCACGGCCGTAAAATCTCCTTTATGGTTGATACAAGATATTTTCCAGATCTAATAGAGAGCTATAAGGATGCCCATTTGTTGGTGATGAATGTTGTCAGATATAATCCCCATGAGAGTGGTGAGGTAATGCACTTGTGTATTGATGATGTCAGACAGATTCTCTCAAGGATAAAACCAGACAAGGCCGTTCTGACTCACTTTGGGATGACGATGCTGAAGGCAAAACCATGGGAATTGTCGAGGAAATTGACAGAGGAGCTGCAGTTGGATGTAATCGCGGCGTCGGATGGGATGACAATAGAGCTCCCTTTCCCCTCTTAGCGTCTTAAATCGATTTCGGGGCTTTTACTCATCTTCCCAAGCTTCCATGCTTGACATATCGAACTGGTGCAGCCGTCTCAAATTTCCTCTTGTAGTTATCATAACGAAAATCGCATAGAATTCCCGTTATTTCGTTATGATATTGAATTACCATTTGGGGGGTTGAAGATTGCCAGCTTTGATACCAGCCGAATGAGGGCATGCCTTCCTATTATCGCATCTCTGCCTGGTCAGGGCAGCCTTACCAGCTTACGGAAGCTCCTGAGTTCCCTGGGTGGCTCCATGTTGCGTCCTGCGAAGCTCCAGGAGACCTCACCGATGTATAGATCCCCTCGTGAGTTGGTTGCAATGCCATGAGGGGCCCAAAACTGGTTGGGTTCCTCGCCCGGCCGGATGTCTCCGAGGCGGGCACGGCGCTCTCCCGCCAGGGTATAGATGCTGATACGCGCGCCTAAGTTGGGGTAATCCTTATTGATCGACAGGGCTGGGCCAAGTTCCCCGACATAGCATAACTCCTCCCTATTGCTCTCTATGTGCACGCCGCATGGGCGGTGCAGGTTGTTCCACTGGGTCACGTACTTACCGTCGGAGTCGAATATCTGAACGCGGTGGTTTTCGCGGTCCGCAACGTACACATAGCCCTGCTTATCCGTGCAGAGACTATGAACGAGGTTAAACTCCCCGGGATCGCTGCCGGGTTCACCCCAGGACAGAAGGAGCTTTCCATCTGGAGAATACTTGTGAACCCTGGAGTTGCCATAACCATCGGCCACGTATATGTTCCCGGTGTCCGGGTGCAGGGCGACCTTTGTTGGAAGGTTGAAGGGGAGGCCGCTCTGGAATGCCGCGGACTTGCCAGGTGTCCCCAGGGTCATGAGCACCTGGCCGTCTAGGGTGAACTTCCTCACGGTTTGGCCAACGTCATCCACACAGTACAGGGTGTCGTCAGGGCCTATGGTGAGCCCGTGAGGCCGCTTGAACAGTCCTTCGCCCCACGACCTTAGGAAGTTGCCGTCAGGGTCGAATATGATCATAGGGTGCTCACCCCGGTTGAATACATACACCCTATCCTGAGAGTCCACCGCCACATCTGCTACTTCGAGGAAAGACCAACCTTCGGGCAGCTTGGCCCAGTCCACTATGACTTCATAGGTGAACGCTCCACTGCCCAGTCTGATCGTCATTATTCGCTCCTTTGACCCCTAACCTAATTCACCACACTCTATTTATGTGCCCAAATACACAGTTCATGGTCACTTATATGGTAATGTCTCACAGTACTCAAGGGAAAAGTGCTCGTTTGAGCGCAACGTCAGGCCGACATTAGTAAGCAGGCGCGGAGAACTGCGCTCAGCCAAAAGATTTGGCAGGTAGATGACTTAATGTTTCCCTACCAAGGCCTGATCATACATCTAGCGGAGATAAGCTTTGATTTACCCTGACAAATCAATCACAGTTATAAGATGTTGACGATGAGAAATAAAGATGGCTCTTGAATATTTCAAACGCTATTCGTCAGAACGAAGGATCTTTCAGGGATGTCGATATCATCTTGTATTCAATGGATTGGCTGAGAGGAAAGAGCAGGCCTAAATGACCTGGCTCTAGTGCAAGGATGGTGATGAGATAATGGGAAATGAAAGTCATATCAGAATGCTCAAGGAGCGCCGTCGATCTTTAAAAAATAAATCTGTCCCCTTTTCTTTTCTGTGAATTTGGTATAGTAACTGTTCGACATAAACAAAATAGACAATCTTATTGATACCGTAAGCGTGATATTGTATATTTATAGGAATGAATTATGAAAAGGTGAATAAAAAGATGAAAACCATGGTCGTGCGAGAAGATAGTGCCCTCTATGGACATAAACTTCAAATCAATCATACAAGGACATGTAATTGCAAGCCTACACACATTAACTGTATGGCCGCTAAGGAATGGTTAAAAAGTCAATTAGGGGTTTGGCAATTTACTTATGAGTCCCGAGATGTGCGTGATAAAAAAGTGCATCCTGCTACTTTCCCGATAGCTCTCGCAAAAAAAGTTATCGAGTTGTTTACACATGAGGGTGAATTGGTTTTGGACCCTTTCGTTGGAAGTGGAACAACCCTTGTTGCAGCAAACGATTTGAACAGGAATGCTATTGGATTTGACCTACAACAATCATACATTGACTTTTGTGAGAAAAGGTTAAAAGGTCAGGCCAATCTTTTTAATAAAGCCCAACAAATTGCGATTCAGGATGATGCCCGTAATATCTATAAATACATAGAACCCGAGACTCTTAGCCTTATATGGACTTCCCCGCCTTACGCAAATCTTTTAAACAGAATGAGAAAGAACAAATCGAGGCGCGACAGGAATAACGAACAGCTTGGCAAAATTGAACAATATTCGCAAGACCCTCGTGATCTTGGCACAATGGCACTCGAAACATATACCATTGCAATGGGAGATATCTATGAATCATTATTACTGATGCTTAAACCAAAAGCTCATTGCGTGATCAATGTGCCTGATATGTGGTGGGAAAATCAACGAATCACAATACACGTATCTCTCATAGAAGAGCTACGAAAACGAGGATATGAACTTAGAAATATAATTATTTGGGACAGAACCAACGTAGTAAATAGAATCGGAATCTTTGGGTGGCCGAGTAATTATATTACAATGGGCGTTACTTTCGAGTATTTGTTAGATTTTTGGAAGCCACCTAAGAAATGAAGCTATATACAAAAGATCAACTTATACAAGCTATCGGTGAGATATTTGAGCAAGGGTGGCATAGAAGCGTAAAGAAAACTCGCGATACCCGGAACGATGGTGCTGTTGGTAATACACTGGAGACTCTCTTGGGTATCAAGGAAAATAATCTTCCGATACCAAATGCACGAGAATGGGAACTTAAAGGTCAAAGAGCACATACCAGCTCTCTTGTTACACTCAAGCATATTGAGCCATCTCCAACTGGTGCCAGAATTGTTTCAAATTTACTTCTTCCTTATTATGGCTGGAGGCATAAGAAAGCCGGAACACAATATCCCATTACTGAGATGAGCTTTAGGTCAACCACAAGCTCAACAGAATACACTAGCAGAGGATTTCGAATACTTGTTGACCGGAACCAGAAGAAGTTGCGCTTTGTTTTTGATTCCTCGAAGGTTGATACATCAGATGAAGGAATATCAGCTTGGTTGAAATCTGTAAAAGAAAGAATTGGAATCGGTCCTTTGAATCCAGAACCTTATTGGGGGTTTGATGACCTGAGATATAAAATTGGCTCAAAGATAATGAACTGTTTCTATGTGGTTGCTGACTCTAAAGTGGAAAACAAACAAGAGTTCTTCAAGTATGAAAAACTATTCATCTTGTCTGGATTCTCTTTTGAGAAGTTTTTGAATTGTCTGGAAGATGGCTCAATTTTAGTCGATTTTGATGCCCGCACAGGACACAATCACGGCACAAAATTCCGTATCAGACAAGGTCACTGGTTCGATCTCTATTCATCTGTCAAACAAGTCATTTAAATTTCACCGATAATATGTCGAACAAGTCGCTTAACTCAGACGTAGAACTTACCCAAAGAAAGTGGACACCAAAACATAACTAAAGGGAGGTGTCCAAATGGCACGAACAGGGATTACAATAAGATATGAGAGGCTACGCACGCACTTCAGGCCGATTTTGGAGGAGTGGACGAAGCTTATATGCAGGTATACAGAGGAGTATGATCCTGAAGATGCCCTTTATTGGTACAACGAAAGAGCTACACTGAGCACTTTAGCCCACGCTATCGTATGTCAAAACAACATCGCGCTTGAAGAGTACAGGATGAAAAAGAATTCTATCCACGATGGCCAGTGGGAAGGCCGTGCTGATCTCTTTTTTGTACGGGGAATGACTCACTATGTCGCAGAAGCCAAGCAAATGTGGCTATCTATATCGCACCGCGCACAAAGGAGCAGATGGCGAAAGAGAATTGGCGACAAACTCAACATTGCAAGACGCGAGGCAGTCCAATCAAAAGAGTACCAAAGCATGAGACCCATCGGTGTCCTTTTCGTGGTGCCATATGTTCCCGATCGAGAGGCAGACAAAACTGGATCCCTAATAGAAGATTGTATCACCCGCATGAGGGATCTTGATTACGATACAATGGCCTATGCATTCCCACGAGGTGCCAAAGTGTGCTCAAAATCTGGTTATCTTCATCCGGGTGTATTTTGTTTCATAAGAGTTCCAAGAAAAGCCTAACCTTGCTCTTGCAGCCGACAGCTAATCGCTGCGCCTGAAGAGCAACGTTAGGCAGCCAAAGCCACCATGGGTTACCGGAGAATTCCATGAAGGCATTTTTCATAGGAGCAGGCGCTTCTTGCGGCACGTTTCAGGATAGCAATACACCTGTACCAGTAGCCATACAGTTCGGCCAGGTCCTTCAGAAGATTGATCCTAACTGGACCCAAAGATATCCGGATATATTCAAGGTGGTCAGCCACCTCGGCCTTCCCAAGGATAACTGGGGCCTAGAGCCCGTCTGGAGCTGCATCGACTATTACGCCAAACTTCAGCAGGTTATTCCGAAAAAACGAGATTGGAGCAAGGAAAGCCCTCAGCTGAAGAAGGCTCTCTTACACGTGTACGGAAGGCGATGTGATGATGCGGCTGAGCAACTCCCACTGACTGACAGCTATACGCTCGGCAGTCTCCTAAAGAAGGAGTTGACCGCAGGTGATATTTTAATCTCATTCAATTACGATACGATTGTCGAGCGTCTCGCGCGTCGCTTTGGCCATGAGATCCAGTCTGGATGCGTTATGCAGAAGAAAAAGGCGATAGCCTTGGCGAAGCCGCATGGTTCCACGTCCTGGACACTGGACTTGTCCACTGGCCGAGTAACATCCGCGTCGGGAAGTGGTAGTCCGCTTCTGGATTCATTGGGACCCGAAGATGTGGACCATGGCCGAGAGCCCCTTCTCCTCGGCGCAGTTCCGATCAAGAGTGAGCTGATCCGTGAAGTGCAGATTTGCACGCGATCCCCCGATGTATTCAACACGATTCAGAAGCAGTGGAAAGCTGTTGTCAAGGCCATTCGCGATGCCGATTCCCTGGTCATCGTCGGCTACAGCTTTCCAAGAGAAGATCAGTACGGCCGATTTCTCATTCAAGAGGGCATGCGCCTCTGGAACAGCATGCCGACCATCGAGTTCTACGAGCTGAAGGACAAAGCGCACGAACGAGCAAAGGAGATCATGGACGCATTCGGCGGCGTTCCAGAGCCAACCTTCCGGGGAGAGGTTGTACCACCTGAGTAGGCGAAGAGAAAAAGGGGGACGTCGGTTCTAAAACAGCCTGACAAAGGGAAGGAAAAGGGATAATCAGTTATCATGCCGAAACAAACAAGACTAGATGCACCTGGAGCGTTACATCATGTTATGGGCCGGGGCATTGATGGAATAAAGATCTTCAAGGGCAAGGTGGATAGGAATGATTTTCTTAGCCGTCTGGCCGATCTATGTGAGAATGAGTGAGAAGGGGTCAGAGTTATTTTTTTGACAAGAGTTATGCTACTCGATGTAGATTTCTAACTGAAACACACTGCCTCTCCGAGAGTTAGCCTGTAGAAGAATTCAAACGCAATTCAACAAGAAGAGGCCCATAATCAGGTCTCGATATCAACTTGAAGTAAACAGCACGACTGAGAAGGGCAGAGCGAAATGACCTGGCTCTAGCGCAAGGATGGTGATGAGATAATGGGAAATGAAAGTCATACTCAGAATGCTCAAGGAGCGTCGTCGATCTTTGAAAAATAAATCTGTCCCCTTTTTTTGTCCCCTTTGTATTTATTCTTGGGGGTATTTACGAGCGGCGTAAGTCTCAAGGACTGTTTCAAGAATTAATTCAGCTATAAGTTCATCATGTGGTTTCAAATTATATATTCCGCTGTGAGATGGATCCGAAGGTTCATCCTCTTTGGGATCATGGAGAATTTCAAGATTTCTTCTATCTTCACTTTCTTTTAAGACCTTTCCACGAACCTCACCAACATTTAGGACAGCTATTTTTGCATTCGCACCAACCCTTCTAAATGTAGAGGTATAAATATTGCGAATTTCAGAAATTTCATGTTCCCTGCTTGAGCAGTTGAGACATTCGAACCAATTTACAGATAAACTTTCTTCACCTGATCTCAACATGAAAGCGGTGGCCTGAATTTGCCCATTTGGGGCTTGTGTGGGCTTACAATATCGGGCAATGTGGTTTGAGTCCGGTAGCGGATCACCTTTCATTCTGAAATCCATTTCTCTATATGATTAGGTATTACAGTTTCCATCAGGATATCAGTTGTTGATACACCGGAAATCCTAGTTATTCGTTCAGGATGCCTATTATTCGGTTTGAAGATAACAAAGCGAGCATCACCATTTGGCAAAAAATGCACACTGAACACTCGATTCTGTTCGCACCTCCATGAAGCATAGATGTCATAGTCAGGAGTTAAAGAAATAGTTGGGCACTTTAGATTGGTGTGTAAGAGAAGAAAATTAGTAAAACTTTGAAGAGATCTGGCCGACATTCCAAGACTGTCAGGATCTTCTTCCTTTGCATCATTAAACAATGCAAGAAGTTTATTTGCTAAATTGTCCTTATAGGGAATGGATATTAATCTTTTAATCTGGAAAATTAATTCTTGTACCTGATCATCTTCATTTTTAAGTAAATCTGGTTGTGTAATAGGGTTTTCATTCCCAAGCCAAAATCCTATTTGAGTGACAGATTCTTCTTGGTCGACTGAAGCCGTTCTTATATAGTAAGCATCTGGTATTGGAGGTTCTTGAAGCTTAATATCCCATTCACCAGAATACTGATAATCGCCTGGGAAATCGTCTTCAATTGCCTCGTTTACACATGCCATTCTGGCTATTACTGGTTCAAACTTTTCAGGTATTCTATTAAAAGCAGGCTCAGGCATTTTCTTCTCTCCCCCAAATTTTTTGAATTTCAGGGGTTGTTGAATCAGTAAAACCTCGGACTATCCATTCACGTGCTAAATCAAACCATTCACGAATACCTTTTATTCTCGCTGATTCGTCAATTCCTATTGTTTTCAATTCGAGAACAAGCAAAGGAACTTTGTCTTCCGTTCGTATTGCGTGCTTTAAACTAACGATCAAACGTCCCTTCTCTTCTGGCAAAAGGAACTCCGCATGCCAGGCAACTTTTTGGGGGTTCGGTAAAAAACGCCCATCTCTATGGTTCCAAGCAAAGTCCGAAAATATACTCGGTAAGTCATCAATCGTATTCCAACCTTGCCCTTTTGGTATATGATTGATATAGGTAAGTTCACATTCGATTGGTTCAAGCTCGCCAAACTCAAATTCTTTAAAAAAATCTACGATATTATTCATCACAATTTCGAAATTTTTAATGACGTGATCATATCGGGGGTATTCGCTTTGCCTGCGTCTCCAATTGTAATAAAATCGATCGAGCTGAAATTGTACTAACTGATCATCAGATTTCTTTATAAACCATACTCTTGGTATGGGCACTCCTGTTGACGAATCTATTTTAAGTTCACCTTTAGCTGATACGATCGGCGGGGCATGTTGGATAACCGGATAATCAGCCTTAAATTTTTCCCAAAGAATACCGATATGGGGTATGCGGAGCTTATCAGGCGTACGAAACCGTACCCCACAAACAACCTCGTTAACAGGGGGTTTCTTATAGCTTGGAAGAGCGCCTGTTGAAAACGAATCAGGGATTGGGTGGTCCATAAAAAGACTCTTACTCCTTAGTTCTTTATGAAATCTGTCTAAAATGTATAAGAAATACTATCTTGCGTCAAGAAGGAACCGACTACAATATATGGCATATATAAAAGCAAACCGTCAATTATCATCTTCAGAAATAAATCTAAATACTTACGTGGAACTTTTCAATCGTTTATTACAGGGAGAAGCTGATGCCCACCTTTCGCTTTACAAAAATGGAGGTCTTTACCATGAGCGAAATTTCCACCGGGTGAGATACTTGCCCTCGCAGACGTGCGGCTTTGAACTATTTACTACTAACTGAAATATGAGGTTTCTGTCGATATCAATTCCTTACATGTTTCAGGCGGTATTCGTTGCTCATACCGAGAAATAAACTGATTATTGTAAGGACGGTTGGAGCTCTCATCCCTGGTTGTGACATCGAATCTCAGCTAATTTACTTTGATGGCTCAGGCTGCGATTACATTTCCAAGGGCTCTTCATAAGCCTGAGACATCTCGGTTAGATCTTGCCACACTGCCTCTGAAAGAGGGATTCCTATTTTTCTTCTTTTTTGTTCTACTTCCAACTCCAACTCTCCCGGGAAAAAGACTCCTTTTGATCCCTCGGCTGGAGGGGATGACTTAATCTCCTGTATTACCCAGCCCAGTCTCTTCTTAAAATCTTCTAAATCCATGAAACCTTCGATATTGATTGCCATAAAACAGTGCCCCACATTTAAGGGGCTCCGGATTTCTGTAAGCCACATGGGGATCTGCCCCAGCATCCCTGCCCCGGTAAGCACCCCTGTGAGAATTTCCAGCATCACCGTTAATCCATACCCTTTATGTTCTCCAAAAGGAAGTAAAGCACCTCCATCAGGCAAGTCATTGGGATTTTCCGTATTTCTTCCGTGCCGGTCTATGATCCAGCCCGTGGGGATTTTCTGGTTGTTTTTTGCGGCTAACCTTACCTTGCCTCCGGCTACTCTGCTCATAGCAATATCCAGCACTACTGGCCTGCCTGTCTGATATGGGGCGGCAATGGAAAGGGGGTTATTGCATATTACTGCTTTTGCTCCTCCCCATGCTGCCATAACTGGAGGCCCGTTTGTCATAGAGAGGCCGATCATGTTGGCCTCGGCTGTCTTTACCGTGTAATATGAGGCAACTCCGTAATGGGAACTTGCTTTTACTCCCACAAAACAGACCCCTGTCTCTTTTGCCTTTTCCATAGCTAATTTTGTAGCATACATACCAACCACCTGTCCCATTCCATTGTCACCATCAAGCAAGACCGATGCTGCCTTTTCTCTTATCTTTTGTATTCTCGGTTTGATCTTTGTACCCCCTTCTTTTACTCTCTGTACATAGAAGGGAAGCCTTACAACACCATGGGAGTCAATTCCTCGTACGTTAGAGAAAATCAGTGAGTCGGCAACGATAAAGGCATCTTCCTGAGATAGTCCAACTTTCATGAAGATATTTTCACAAAACCTTCTTAGATTCTGTTCTTTTATTCTCACTTCCATTGTCTTTTCATCCCCTTTCGGCATTATTGTTTTGGCTCAGCACCTATTGCTCGGTTATATGATATCTGAGCCTGTCGAGGGCTTCAAAAAAGTTATCCCCTTCAGCTGTAAAGGCAGCTGCAGCAGGATGACCTCCCCCTGTTATGAGTTGCACTTCGCTCTTGATTCCCTCTATCAGGGCAGCCAGGTTTATGCCACAGTCTTTGCCTCTCCTCAAGTCACAGCAAAACCTTTTCTTCCATCTTTGCCAGATAACGATCACAAGATGTGGATATCTCCATCTCAATTCCGACGCTATAAGGCCGCAGAGGCGCATTTTGCTTTCTATTTTCTTTAAGATGAACCTGGGATTCATGAGCCTGTTGATTTCGGATTTAACCCTCGTAGTCAGCAAGTTTTTCTCATTTTGTATCAAATCATAGATATCTTCCAAGATATGATACTCCCTCATCGTCTGCAGTTGCTCGTCGCCAAGAGAGCGAGCCGCACTGGCCCTAAAAAGAAAATTGAGTGCGTAATGGGTAGTACTCATATCCTGGATTAAAAAACTGGCATGGACCCGCTTGGCAACTTCTTTGAGCTGAGCTTGACGGGTGGGGCTGAGGTCGCCAAAAAAAGGCACGCGCTCCAGCCATGTCTCCGTAAAAAGGCCCATAAATAAGATCTCTTTTTCCAACCAGGTCTTTTCCGTTAAAAGCTCCCATCCAAAGAGGGCCGTAGGGAATTCCTTGCCATTTTGATGGACCACCGGGTTAATATAGAGCACATTGTCTTTATCACAGTGGAAATCACATGTCCCCGGGTGATGGTGATCGTAGATAAAGACATGTCCCCGTGAACTGAGCTTTTCTATCATTTCCGGTCGATTATAGACAGGCATATCCAAGAAAATCGACAGAAGCGGATTCTGCTGAGAAATATAGCTTTCGGCCTTGGCAAAATCAAAATCAGGCGTGGCAACCCAGTAGAAAACCGCCGGGCGGCCTATATACTTGTTCAAGAAATAGGCGGCACAGCAACCATCTCCATCACCATGGTAGACAATTAAGACTGGACGTTCATCCTGTCCTGTGTCTGATAATAGGCTACAGGTGATAAAATCCCTTGCTCTTACCAATACTTGTTCATCAAAGAAGACCATGACGGAACCCGAAACCTCGTTTGACCAGAAGCTTCGCTCGCAGTGTTGTATCACTAAATGTATTATTTATTGAGGCAAGCGAACCATATATAAGAGAAAAATAGCATCTCTTTCGTGAACATGTTACATTTAGCAAAAAGGGTTCTATTTGGTAATCTTTTTCATGAGAAACAGTCATGCATAAGCCAGGGATCCTATATGTAGAGATAGCTTTCTGATGAGCGGTTCTGATCGAATTTGTGTGAAGCCAGGCTCAGTCCATATGTCGTTACCGGTTTCCCTTGTGAGGGTCTCGAAAATATGTTTGACACAGGGTCTTCTTTTTCCTATTTTCCGTGTATGGGAATGTGGCTCCTTATCCCTTTTACGTGGTTAGCGGGATGCAGGAGGAATAACTTTGTCTAATAGCATCGAAAGACGCAAACAGCACAGAATCCAAGTCAGATGGCCCATTACTGTATTAACTGATGACGGTCCAATAGAAGGAGAAACAAGAAATATTGCTGTTGATGGCGTATCCATCTGCTGTGAGGAGCCGTTACCCCTGAATCAAATTTTTCACATGCGCGTTAGCCCTCCCCATCATCGGACTATGGAGTTTACCGGCAAGGTTATTTGGTCGGATCAATATGCTTTTGATGAGCAGAATTCTGTCTTTGGTATGGGCATCTGCTTGGTAAAGATCTCTGATGCAGACCGCCATTTCTTTAAGGATCTGGTCTCAGCCCATCCCTAACAGTGAAGGGGATGAGGGACAGCACTCAGGATGTCCCGGTTCAATTCTTCACACGACCATAAGATAAAATGTTGCCGATGCTAATGACCGGGAGGTCTCGATGACTGTCAATCCTGAGAAATGAAAAGCCGAGAAAGTCTCGTATCATTTACACCGGGGCGTGGTGTTTTTTCACAGCGCGTAGGTTTCACTACACACTATTGTAAATTCGATTTTTTATACGGATAGGCTAACTGCTGGAAATCTAATAGAAAATATAACAAATCATTGCTTAAGAGTTTTGCATGATTTTTGCTCTTAGCATTCTTTAATCCGTATGGAAATTGATCATAACCCAGAACAATACAGGTGTACGATTTGAGCCAACTTACACAGATCTTGATGGAACAACTGGAAAACAAGGGGATGGAACCAGCTATCATTCACGGCTTTGTCAGGGACCTGGCGAATACCATTTTAGTTAATCCCCATATGACACTCTTGCAGATAAACAAACGATTGCATTTATTGGGCTGGGATGACTTCAAATTGGACTATCATACGTTACAGTTGGCCATAGCATGTTTTGAGGCCGAGGGGTTGAAAGGTTTGGAGCATAGACCAGCCGTCTGGTTTGAGAACAATTTTAAGACACATAAAAGTGAATGAACGGATAATCGAGCAGGCCGAAGCCCTGCCTTGTATGTCTTATTTCCCTTCATGCAATAGTTCAAGCCTGAGCCTGAGATAAGCATTTTCTGCCTTTTCGTCTTCTGGGGTTATCTCAAGGATCTTCTTATAGAGCTGTAAGGCCTGATCAAGATTACCTTCCTCTTCCCTTACCTTAGCCAGCTGGTGAAGAAGATCGGTATCATTTGGCCTCAATTTGAGGGCTTCTTTCATCTCTTTTACAGCTAACTCATTGTTCTTCAAATTGAGGTAGGCCAGGATTAGGTACTGTCTTAGCTTGAAATCTTCTGGATTTGCCTGCACACCCTTGAGCATGTATTGAGCTAATTGCTCAAATTCAGAGCGGTCCATAAGGTATCTAAATATGTAACTGTAGTTGGAGATCTTCCTTGGGGCAAGTTTAACTAACTCCACTGCCTGATTGAAGGCAGGGGAGTCCCTTTTTTGTCTCTGATAGATATCAAAGAGGGCTTCCCTGGCCTGGGTGTCTTTCGGATCAATCTTTACCAATGCCTCAAGGTAATAGATAGCCTTTTCCTCATTTCCTCCCTCTGCTTCCAGTGCCCCAAGGTTAAAAAGGATGGTTGTATTTTTCGGGTCATGAGAGAGGATCTGCGTATAAATACCCTTTAAGGCCTCCTTATCACCTTCCTTCTCCACTATATTGGCCAAAAGGATGAGTGCCTCTAAGTGATCAGGGTCTGCCTTAAGAATCTCTTTTACATAGCCTTTGGCCTCTTTTGATTTACCCTTTTTTAAAAGAGATTGTCCGAGCCTTAACCTTCCTTCAATATCGTCCTTTTTTAGGTCAACTGCCAAACGCAGGTAATTTTCGGCCAACTCATGCCTCTTAAGCTCATCGTATATTGATCCTATATTGTAGTAGAGGTCTGGATCTTTTGTGTCGTATTTGGCTGCCTTAAGGTACCATTTCAGTGCCTCTTTTTTCTGGCCATTCTTAAATAATAGATAGCCTATATTCTTCATGCACACTACCCTATCATCCTTGGGTAAGTTTGGAAGAATAATAGTATATTCTTTTATGGCCTGTTTTAATCTGCCCTGTTTTTCGAGAAGCCCTGCAAGCTGAAGCCTGATCTCCAGATCATCAGGTGTTTTTACAAGAATCTTCTTTAATGTGGTGATAACCTTATCGTATTGGTCCAGGTGTTTATACGCATCCACAAGTTTTTCTAAGAGATTCAACTCTTGTTTTTCTTTAACTATGCCCTCGAGGATACGGGCCCCTTCTTTCCACCTCTCGAGGGCCAGATATTCATCTGCCAATCTGATCTTGAGCTGAGGATCATTGCCCTTTTCTTTGATCGCCATATTTAAGAAATCCAACCTGTTTTCAGGATCTATTACCCTGTTTGCCTTTTCTAACCAATCTTCTACTGTAGGAGAGATTACGAGACCTACCTGGCCTATACAATCATTCCGATGCTTGATCTTTATTGTGTAGGTATAGTGGTGAAAGATATCTTCGCCGGGCAGCAGTCTTGCAATTACTATCTCCTCTTGAAGGGCGTTAATATCAAAGCCTTCGGCAAAGAGTCTTATTCCCCTGTTAAAGAGGACTGATGTATCTATCTCTGCTATCTTAAGCCTGTCATTGGGATGAGCCTGAAGGGTTTGGTCTGGGATGAGCCTTCTTTCAATCCCATTATGTTCGAATATTATGGAGTGAAATACGGGAACTGGATGGAGCAGTCTGCTTAATTGTAGCTTGAAATAATCGCTACCAGAGCCACCAATGAGGACATAAAGGAGTACACAGAAGAGAAGAAATGCCCCTAAGAAGATAGCTCGTATCCTTCTCTTCTTTTTCCAGCGTGGAGTTTCCTCTTTAAACAATTAGCTCCCTTTCCCTCGCCTCTTGATCCTGGCAGCACCCCCTTCCCATGACGGGCGCTCCCAGATTAAAAGGATGGGACTTGCCACGTAGATAGAGGAATAGGTGCCAACCACAATGCCAACTGAGAGGGCAAAGGCAAAATCATGGATCACACCACCACCTAAGATAAAAAGACATATAACAACAGTGAGGGTGGTTGCGGAGGTAAGCAGGGTCCGACTGAGGGTCTCATTAATACTCTGATTTATCACCTTGGCAAAATTGCGGCTCTGGGTGCGTCTGTAATTTTCCCTGATCCTATCAAAGACAACAATTGTATCATTCAGGGAGTAGCCAACAATGGTCAGGAGGGCAGCTACAACGGGTAATGTCACCTCCCGGTTCGTAAGCGCAAAGGCCCCTAGTGTTATGCATACATCATGAAACAAGGCAATAATGGCACCGAGGGCATATTCCAATCGCAGGAACCAGCATAGGCCAATAGTAATAAGGACGGCGACAACAATAAGCCAGATGATGCTCATCCCCAAGGCCGAGATTATATAAACCCCAAAGGCAAGGCAGGCTGCCATAATGATACTCATGGTCCACTTATATTCAAACCTGCCGGATATATATATGACCATGAGCAGCAGTGCATAGAAGATAGCAAGAAGGGCCTTTTGTCTTAAATCTTTCCCGATCTTGGGCCCCACCATCTCCACCCTTCTGACTTCCACATTGTCTTCACCAAACATGCCGTCTAGGGATTTTTCGACCTTACCAGATAGACCACTAAGCTCGACATCGGTCCTGTTAAGCCTTATCAGATATTCGAACTTCCCCTTTTCTCCGAACTCCTGGATAATGCTGTCTTCCAGAGCGATCGGTTTTAGTGCCTCCCTGATACCATCTGGTGTCACTGGCTGAGTGAACCTGATCTGAATAAGTATACCGCCCGCAAAGTCAACACCATAATTGGGCCCGCCCCGAAATAGTAAAAAAAGGACACTCAGGACTATCAGAGCGCCAGATAC
>Ga0209979_1000225_pt1 | contig 87311 bp, 80 predicted proteins | sample AnhtaG_FD_183114 | JGI IMG/M metagenome (GOLD analysis project Ga0209979, IMG submission 183114) | Deep subsurface microbial communities from Anholt, Denmark to uncover new lineages of life (NeLLi) - Anholt_01485 metaG (SPAdes) (version 2) | ecosystem: Environmental > Aquatic > Marine > Oceanic... | reverse complement strand
TTTAAATTTTCTTGGATCATCGTGAATCTTTGGCAGTTTAGCGTCTGAGTCCAAATCATTAAATGTTATATAACCAAATCTCTCACTTGCGAATACCAATATTATATCCAACCAAAAGAGAAAACCACATAAGACCATTTCGATAATCAAAGGAAATCCCACAATTAATTCTTCTATACCTCTTCACTCATTCACATCTAAATTATTACTTTTAAGGTTGATAATATTTAGTCTCAAAAGTCATAATTTCTCTGGAAAAATATCGAAATGTATTTTTTGGGTTTGGGATTAAAATTTAATCTTTTTCTCTCTGCTTTTGTCTAATGTTACCTAACGTTACCTTCTTTGCTGATTTCTTCTCTTATCTTATATGTCACTGCTCTCTCCGCTCCGCTCTCCGTTCACATAATGCGCGCGCGCATTAAACCAGTCTTGGTTTTGCGGAGAAGTTATAGGTGAAGTATATGAGTAACCGTATGAATTGGTGAATTGAGTTGCTTGAAGGTAAGACCGTGAAACTGAGGGTTAGCGAAAAAGAGGATTTGCCTTTGTTCATGGAATGGATGAACAATCCTGAGTTTGTGGGTGAATACCAGCCCTTAATACAAAGAGATAGAGTTGAGATAGAGAAAATGCTTGAGGGTGGTCCATTTGAACAAAAAGTATTCGTGGTCGAGAAGAAAGATGGAACTAAAATTGGTTATATAGGGTACTCAAGACCTTATGGAACATTTTTCGAAATAGGTTATGCTTTAATGCCAAATGAAAGAAGTAAAGGCTACGGTACTGAAGCCATCGAAATCATTGTGGACTACTTGTTTCTCTCAAAAGAAACAGGTCGCATCCAAGCCCAAACTGATGTGCGAAATGTAGCTTCCCTGAAGGTTCTGGAAAAAGCAGGTTTCAAGAAGGAAGGAATAGTGCGAAACCTTGGATTCATGAGAGGAGAATATGTAGATGCGTGTCTCTGTAGCATAATTAGAGAAGATTGGAGAGAACCAAGAATACTGACAAAAGCAGCTTAGCGTCAGAAATACTAATTTCGAATAGAATGGTCTTCTATCAGTCCTTTTAAGCGAGCTTCTCCATGATTCTATTTGGCGATATCTATGTCAATCGGGAATACGGGAGATATCTCCAATATTCGCTTGTTTGAACTAGCATATTCTCGCTTAACATAACTATGAAGAGTTAGGTTCTTGCTGATTTTCTGTTTTTTTGTTTGAGTCTTCCACTTTATCTTCCGTTTCATCAATTAATGGCTTTTTCCGTTGTTTCTTTTTTTTTTTGCTTTTTCCTGTCGCCAAATCTCCTCGAGGATAGGTTTGTATTGGTCATACCAACTGGCAAATGGTTGAACTTGAACGCTTAAATTCCATATTTCATTTGTCGTTTGTTTCAGCTTTTCCTCAAGTTCATTTACTCGCTTTGTCATCACTTCTGATATTGTCTTATTGGAAACATTTTCTTTTTGTAATTGCGTTATAGCGATTTCCAGTTTTTCTATTTGTTCTTTATCGTCTGTTTTTATTGCGGGTTGTACTGATAGCATTTTTTTAAGCTGAATAAACTTCTTTCGCAGGTGAACAGTTGTTAAATATGTATCATCACTTTTAGGTATGGCTTTTCCACACATTTTTTTTCCAGCAGTCAAACCTATTCCTGAATCAATGCTTGCGCTCAAGAACATTTTGCGAAAACAGTGAAATGACAAACTTTTTCCTTGCGTGTTTATTCCCGCTTTATCCGCAAGTTTCTTCAGCCAACTATTAATCCTATCTTCGCTTATAGCTCGTTTACCGTTGCTTGGGAATAGATGTTGATTTTCTTTTCCCTTGATTGTTTTAAGATACACTTTAAGCAACTCGACAGTTTCAGAACTTAGAAAACCATAGGCAACAACATTTTCTTTACCTGTCATCACATCAAAAGCTATAGGTGGTTCTTGATTCAAGTCTGGAAGGTCAGTTTTCTTGATATTACGGAAATCTGAAATTCGCAAAGCAAGGTCGGTTGCTATAGTAAGTAAAGCTCGTTCTCTCAAATCAGCTACAGCAAACATAGAGCGAATATGCCCGATTCGAAGTGGAAAAGATTTAGTCGTTTTCACAGTTTTGCTTACTCTACTTCCAGTCCTCAGTTGAATTGGCATTTGATAGTATCTGAAAAGCTGTCGAATACCAAGAGTAGAAGTTCTTGCAGTATTGATTGAATATCCCTTATCTATAAGATGGGCGTGAAATCGCTCAATTTCTTTCTCAAATTTTTTAGCTCGATTTTTACTATCTATGATGTCTTCATTTTGTCTAGGTATTAGCGCGCGCGCGCACCAGCTTTTCAGGTGAGAAATGGAAGTTTCTTCTACATCACCTGTTATGGGTGTCAAATAACTTATGCGCGCGCATAAAGTTAATTTTCAGATGGAAGCGATTGTGTGATCACCTTCTTTTTCCATGTGCCAGCTGATAGCCATAAGACTGAGACAGCTGCGCCACCTAGGTTGCCTATTGCCATCCCAATCCAGATTCCCATAGCCCCCATTCCTAAAAAGTAATAGAATAAGTAAGCCAGGAGTATTCGTAGCCCCCATAATCGGAATAGAGAAAGGACCATGAAAGGCTTTGTGTGTCCTGAGCCTTCAAAGACCCCACCAATCATACGGAAGAGGGTGAAAAAAGGAATTGAAGGAACGAACCATATGATGAATGTAGACCCAGCATCTAAGACAGTTGGATCATCAATGAAAACTCTGTAAAGCGGTATTCGAAACACATAGACAACAACACTTGCTACTACTGAAAGAAAGAAGAAGGAGATTAGCAATCTTTTAACAAGCCTTGCAGCTCTATCATTCTTATTGGCACCTAGGTTCTGCCCCACCATTGTGGAAATCGCACTTACACCGCCCCACAGGATAATGTTAACCAGGTTTACTAATCTGAAACCGATCCCATAAGCCGCGAGTAGAGTGCCTTCTCCACCTAATATGCTATCTTCAACCGCCACAAGGCTCATTAAAGCTGTGAATCCCAAAGCAGTTCCTCCCTGACCAATCGCAGAAGGCACGCCTATTGACACAATCTTCTTCATCAAGTTTAGATCAGGTTTCAAGTATGAGAGTTTCAGCTTTATCCCAACTCTTCCAGAAAAGAGAAGGTAAAGATCAATGAAAGCCACAATGCCCCTTGTCATTAATGTGGTGACGGCTGCACCTGCAACACCCATCGCAGGAAAACCCCACCAACCGAACACAAAGAAGGGGTCCAGAATCGCGTCACCTACTGATGATGATATTGTGAGGATCATAGGCGTTCTAGTGTCACCATAGGCTCTCAACAAGGATCTGAAACCAAAGTGAGTGAATAGAAAAGGAATAGCCAGAAACATAATTCTCAGGTATGGAGTAGTGGTAGCGCGAACACTTGGGGAAGCACCCAGTAATTGTAGTATTTCAGCAGTGAATACAAAACCTAAAGCTGCTGCCACCGTAGCTGTTATTATAAGAAAGAAGAGTAGTTGCCCTGCGGTCTTATTAGCCTCTTCTGTTTGTCCTGCACCGGTGTACTGAGACACAAGTGAGATTCCCGCTATACCGAATCCTGCGCTTAATGAAATGAAGAGGAACATTATGGGCCATGAAATTGATGGTGCAGCAACAGCTTCAGGGCCTAATTTACCTAGCCAAAAGGCGTCAGTCAAGTTGTATACTGTCTCAAACAAGTTGGAAACCATAACAGGCCATGACAATATCATAGCTGTCTTGACGATGTTACCATTTACTATCCTATCTTTCATTGACTCCTTTGGCAAACCTGTAATCCCTACAAAGATTGACCTAAGAATCAGTGTTTAGCATTTATATCTTATCAAAGCACAGCAGACGCGTGAGTTTATGTCACAAGGACAAATAGTCATCATTGCGCGCGCGTATGTCATGTTTCCACAAGTCATAAAAACCAAACCATACTAAAATGAACATGTGATGTAATTTGAACAAGAGCCTTGTTTTGGGAATGATTGCAGCATTTCTTCTGAGTCTTTTCATTATGTCATCAAGAATTCAGATGGCATCAGCAACAGTTACAATTGAAGCGGATGGAAGCATAAACCCACCAGGGGCATCCATTTCATCAGTTGACAATACAACCTACATATTAACAGCTGATATTGAAGACTCATTAGTTGTAGAAAGGGATAATATAATAATCGATGGAGATGGCTATACTCTTTATGGAAAAGGAACATTTTCAACAGGAATAGACCTGTATGAAACCAATAATGTGACAATACGGGATATTGAAATCAAGGCCTTCTGGACAGGGATTGAGGCATCGCTTTCTTCAAACCTCAAAATACACGGAAACAATATTAGCAATTGCAAAACTTTTGGAATCAGCCTTACATCATCACAGAACAACAGCATATTCGGAAATAATCTAACTGCGAATAGGAATGGTATCCATCTACTTTGGGCTTCCGACAACACCATCATTGGAAATAACATAACAGACCAACAGTATGGTAGGGCAATAGGTATCTTCTCTTCGCGTAACAACACCTTTACTACAAACCTGATAAACAATTATGGATACGCCCTTCAAGTTGATGGCTCTACACTGGGGGAGTTTTTGCATTCAATTGACTCCTCAAATCTCATTGATGGAAAACCGGTTTTCTATCTTGTTAATCAGACGAATCTCATTGTAGATACTGTGACTTACCCCGAAATCGGGTATCTAGGACTCATAAATTCTTTCAACTTGACAGTTGAGGGGCTGACTTTGACAAATAATGGACAGGGTCTTCTGCTAGCCTATACAAACAATTCTGGAATTGCAGATAACAATGTAACAGGTAACGAATATGGAGTGGAGCTTCACTCATCTTTCAATAACAAGATCTTCAGAAATAATATAACACTGAATGAATATTCCGGCATAAGACTAACCTTATCCTCTTCCAACAACACATTCTTTAATAACCGAGTAACAGAAAGCGCAAGCGGCATTATCTTTGACGAGTCATCTAACAACAACACAGTTTCCAGGAACTTTATTGCCAATAATAGCTATGGAATTCAACTCCATGAGTCACTGAACAACACGGTGATTAGAAATATTATATTTGGAAACGATGTTGGGATTTTTCTGGAAGCAACTCTACCATACCCTAACAATCAATTTTACCATAACAATTTCTTAGACAACAGTCAGAATGTGGAGGTTTACACAACTGGCTCTTACGTCTCCGGTCACAACGTATGGGATAATGGCTTTGAAGGAAACTACTGGAATAACTATACTGGGCTTGACTTGGATCTTAACGGGATCGGTGATCCTCCGCATTCAATAGATGCAAACAACACAGACCACTATCCTTTAATGGGCATGTTTCAGAGTTTCAACACTTCACTAAGCAAATATGTGAATGCAATCTCCAACTCCACCATTGAAGACTTTGAGTATTTCGAGCCAAACAGCACGATCAGAATGTATGTGTCGAACATAACTGGAAATCAGACACATGGCTTCGTTAGAATCAGCATCCCTCATACTCTTCTATCAGAACCGTATAACATAACTATTGATGGCGCAAACCCTACCTACTGGAATTACACACTCTTCGATAATGGAACACACAGATGGATCTACTTTGAATTCCAACATTCAACACTTGAAATAGTAATAATTCCAGAATTTCCATCACTAATCGTCCTGCCACTATCCATGGCCATAACACTACTAGCAGCAATAATCTATAGTAAACACAGAAGCGCGCGCCTCTGCAAGAAGATAACACGCATAAAACGAACTTTAGAGTAGCCAATGCGCGCGCATTCTTATCTGATGGTAAAAGAGAGAGAAGTAAAAATTATTTATTGTTTTCATTTGAATTAGCAGTGTTGGTAATTTATGAGAAAAATTGTTCAAACTGAGAACGCACCAAAACCTTTAGGAGCATACAGCCAAGCAGTAAAAGCTGGTAAATTCTTATTTGTTTCAGGTCAGTTGGGCATTGACCCAGCTACAGGAAAATTAACTTCAGACAATATAACAGAACAAACTGGAAAAGCCATGGAAAATATTGAAGCAATACTTGAAGCTGAAGACTATAGCTTAAATGAGGTTGTTCAGGCAAATGTATATCTCTCATCAACGAAACAGTTCAACGATTTCAATAATGAATATGAAAAGCATTTTGACAAGGAGCCTCCAGCAAGAGTCACAGTTGGAGTGGAGTTGGGACTTGGTGCTTTGGTGGAAATTTCAGTAATAGCATATAAAAAATAAGAACGCGCGCGCAGCCTGGAAGCGAGCCCATTATTGAGGTGGAGTATGGTTTGGCGTGGACAGCATCCGCACAGAATACTATCACTCTATACAAAGGCGAAGACGACTCATACTGGAACTACGTGCGAGTACGCATCTGGTTAATCAGAGACACTCAATAACCCTTTTTCTGTCTGAAAACCACTGCAGAATTGTTATTCACCTGATTAGTCAAAAAATTGGGGTTGTGCGAGAGACATCTCCACTGTGTGGGTTCAATTCCCATCCCCGATTTTTCAGCGCGCGTATTCCAAGAACTTTCTATATGTTCTATCTTTATCTACATTTCATAACGCTTACTCGCTGTTTGCAGCTATATGGTTCTTGTGAACCTGCCCTGAGAAATGACTTTGACAGAGATGGGAAAATGAAGCATTACATGTTGTATTTTCATATTGCGCCTTTTTGCTTCTGGGCTTTCGATGTACTCACAACTCTTTATGCGATAGATTATCTCGGGGTCGCAGAAGAAATGAACCCCTTAGGCTGGCCTTTGGGGGCTTGGGGGGCATTGATGTTCTATATCCCGTCTATTCTATTCACCTATTTGCTTCTGTTCAAAATTCAAAACAGATATTCTAATTGGATTGCTGCTTTGATAACCGTAATTTCTCTGGGATTAGGAGTAATGAATCTGCTGGCAGGGTTACATAACATTGGCGTTGCGAGTCTATATATCTAGAAAAACAAGGAGAGCCAGCTTTGCACGCGCGCAATAGGGAAGGGGGAGAGTTAGATGAAGCCTTTTCTCTTGTAGATAATTACAGCCAGAAGAGTTGCGGTCATGAAGAGGGGTAGAGCGAAAAGCGGTGTGCTAGAACAACCATAGGTCGGACATGAATCAGCTTGAAAAACAATGATTGTAATAGAAACTAGAAAAGTGAAAAAAACAATAATGATCAGCACAGGGTTATCTTTCATACCACATTCACCCTAGCATATCTCCTTCAAGTTTTATGGCTTCTGGAAGAATCTTCTATTTCATAGAGAAAGGAAGCGTGCACATGCATCTTCAAAGGGGGGAGTATGAAATTCCACTAGGTTTGGGAGAAAGTGGATCCACATGTGCACACCAACAATAATAATGGTAACTTTCAATCTTAAATGTTTCCCGAATATATTCGGGTTCGTGCACGCGAGCGCGTATCGCGACAGAATCCCCAAATTGCGCTTATTAAGGTAATTTGCGCGCGCACACGAGGATGATAGCCCACTTACATCATACAAAGAGTACAATTAAATGATAAAGAAAATATGAGAAAACAGCTGATATGGGGGCTGACAGGATCCAAGCCCATATGATGTTTCGCATTGTTCCCCAGTTAACTGCCCTAACTCCCCGTGTTAACCCTACCCCAACTAAAGTACTGCTGGCAATATGTGTAGAACTAATGGGCATTCCCATAAAGGCTGCAGATCCAAGAATCACTGAACTGGCTAAATCACTTGAAGAACCTTGATAGGGTCTTATGCGAGTTATATTCTTGGACATTGTCTTTACTATTCTCCAACCTCCAAACGTAACTCCTAATGTCAAGACAATATATGATACTATAATCACCCAAAAGGGAACCACAAATTCAGAGATGAACCCATAATAAAATAGCAACATCGTTATTACTCCCATCACTTTTTGTGCGTCGTTTGTAGCATCTGTGACAGAGAAGAGAAACGATGAGAGGATCTGTAACCTTTTGAAACGTTTATTCATTTTACTTGCAGTGTGCTTTCTAAAGAGTCTGACAATTACAGCAGTAAAAGCAAATGCGACTAAGATGGCAATAAATGGGGAAGTAAGCAGTGGGATGATGATTTTTTGAGTTATACCTCCTGCTTTAATCACTTCAAAGCCATTGGCTGCTACACCTGCGCCTATTAATCCACCGATTAAAACATGCGTTTCGGAGATAGGTAATGCATAAATCCAAGAAAATATCACATCAAAAATTAGGGCACCAAGTAGGGTTGCTATGATAACTTCACCGGAAGCATACCCTTCTACAATGATTCCGGTGCTGATTGTTTTAGCGACCGCAGAACCAAAAGCGGTCATGCCAATAAAAGATCCAATTGCAGACAAAGCAATAGCTTGGTTCGTTTTTAGAGCCTTTGTTGCAATAATACTGGCTGTGGCATAGGCTGCGTCTGTGAAGCCGGTCCAGAAGCCAAAAATCAGTGCAAGTATTAATGCAAAGAGTAAAAGTAGATTAATCAACAGAGGTCACGCATTCTTTATCACGATGTCTTGAATAACCAAGCAGACATCTTCACATTGATCTGTAATTTCCTCGAGGAATTCGTAAATCTCTTTCATTATCAATATTCGAATTGCATCTTTTTCCTCAAATAACTTCACCATTGAGCTATCGTACAAATCATCTGCTTCATTCTCTAACCTGTGAACGATCTTGAATTTTTTTTCGATTTCCTCCTGCTTCATCTTTCGAACCTGCTTCAGAGCTGCGTTCACTTCTTTGATTTGGTGAAGAATAATTTTCCCGAAATCCTTGATTGCAGTGTCAACCTTCTTTAGTTTGAAGAGAAAAATTTTGTTGGCAACAGCATCAATGTAATCTAATACATCATCAAAGGAGGAAACAAGTTTAGAAATATCCTCCTGATCTATTGGAGTAATGAAGGTTTTATGCAACTTCTGAATGATTTTATGGACAATCTCGTCTCCTTCATGTTCCAAAGCATGCATTCTCTGCATTTTCACTCCATATGCAGAGAAATCGTAGTCATCAATCATCTCTTTGAATAGTTCAGCTGCTTTCAACACTATATTGGCTTGCTCTTCGAGAAGATTGAAGAAGATTTTATCTTGAGGGATAAGCCATTCCTTTAAGCCCATACGTGCTTAGAGCTTGTTTCAAGTATATTTGGTTATTCACACACCTAATCAAATAGTCACTGATCGTTTGAGACACTGCGTGCATGAAGAATAACAGGCTTGGGCATACTCCGCGTATTGCGTTTAGCGCGCGTAAATGTATGTGTGCATTTTCTATACTGATTCTCAATCCATAAGGCTGAAATCAACCTCGACCCAAGTTGTGGTTTGGGAGACCAACAAATGAGTCCAGACCGGAATCGGGAGTCTTTGAAGAAATTTGCTCGAAGTATTGAAAGCTTAGACTTGGAAAAGCGTGCCGCAGCTGCCAAGTGGCTTGAGGGGGTCATACTGGCTCAGACCTTGACTGCCGAGGAGAGGGTAGGTTTGGTCAAGGCGTCGAACGAGTATATCGGGGCGGCTGATGAAGAGAACTATGTTGACGGAGTTAACTCGCTGATGGATTATCTTAGGCGCGTCCAGAGAAAGTCAGATCATGCACTTAAGAAGAAGCGCTCGGTGGAAAACCTTGCCACGGTTTAAATCGACGCTCGCGCTTGAGAGTAGATCAGCTATGCAACAGGCTTCGAAGATGATGGGAACCGGAGAGGTAGGAGAGAGGTTAGAGGAGTGGCTGGAAGCTGAAGGATTCACCGTTTGGAAGTTCGCTGACGAGGATTCGCGTTTCTCGCTGAAGGTGACCCGAGATGAATACCCGCCCTTGTTGGTCCTTCAACCTCAAAGCAAAGCTGACTCCATACTTGTGACAGGTGATGTTCGACTCACTGACAAAGGTCAAGAGAAGCTCGTAGCACTTCCTGAGAAAGAGAGAGAGTTCATGCTTTTTGACTTGAGAATGGTTCTCCTGTCAACCGAGTGCCGGTGCCAGTTTGTCCCCTCTTCAAAGTCATGGAAGATCGTTCGGGTCTCGAAACCCGTGTTCTACGATGGACTCACCAAAGACAGGTTCTTCGAGACCGTGGACACAGTGGCGCGTGCTGTTTCTTTGGTTATCCTTACCTTTCAATGGAAGTTCGGCGTCACTCCATATGTTTCATGACCTGCATTGATCCGTGGGTGCAGCATGTTTACGTTCTGCTCTGCGACGTATAGGCTGTGTTTAGGAGCCAAACGCGCGCCACAGTGTCAATAAGAACTTGAACTAACTACCATAGCGTAGGCTTCAATCAAATGAAGTGAGCGATGTTACGCATTTCTGCGCGAGAATTTCGCAATCGCTTCTGCATTTCTCTTCATCTGCAAAAGCACGTAATGCAGGTGTGTCTTGAGATTCTTGTGGACGAACAGACGATACCACACCCTGCCGAAGATTCCATTTGGTGGAGTGTATCGCATCTCATACGTGAGTCTGGAGTGGGTGTTGTCGGGTTTGATCGTGAAACTATCCACCATATCCCACGTAGATAGTGATTTCCACGTGATCTTTTCCATTTCTTTCCATTCAGTAACTTCATCATCCCATTCGAAGGAATAAAAGTGAAACTTGTAGAACCACTTGGTTCTTACACCGAGTCCTGTTCTTTTAGATGTCAGGGTTTTACCCCGGATATCTTTGATGACCAGCTTTTCCCATTCGGGTCCCCGCTCCGCTTCTTCCTCAGGATATTTCAGGTGTTGAACCATCAAATTCCATAGGATCTTCAACGGAGCATCCACGAGGATCTCTTGAACAATCTCAGGCATATTACTAACGTCCACACTGATTCAACAGATGCGCAATGCGCGCGCGCAATTAGAGTCGAAAGGTGGTAGTATCTCTGACTTTGACTGGTATATTGATGTCTACAGGAAATACTCTACGATACCTCATGCTGGATGTGGGATAGGGCTGAATAGAGTGACACAATTCATATTTGGTTGTGATGATATTAGAATGTGCACAGCATACCCAAGTAATAAGGAGTGTATACTATGATGAACGAGCGTATTACATACAAAGAACTAAAACTTTCGAAAAAAGCAATCAAACAAAGTATATGATTTGCGCGCGCGCATTTGACAGATTCTTAAGTCACGTACATTCAGGCGCTAGGCATTTTTCGAAGCACATTGACGATCTCTTGTATGCCGGGGAGCTGCCCAAGCTTGTAAATCTTGAAAAAGGTGATTTTCTCGTTTTCATCAATTATTATATTGACTCGTTCAGAGAAGCCATCTTTATGTCTGAATATTCCATATAGTTTTGCGACTTCCCCGTGTGGCCAAAAGTCTGAGAGAAGTCTTGTGTTTTTCTGTGCTTGCTGTTTGATTACAGCTTTCATGTTGAATGGAGTAAAATTTTTTCCATTTGCGAATGGGCGTTCGTATCCTTGGACAAATGCCTCTCTTAGGTCAGTTTTTATGTTGAACGCAAGCAACGTATTGGCAGTTGGTTCAGGTGGAGCTATACTGCGATGGGAAGGATCAACCTGGAGACCAGTTACAGGTCCTACTGAGGCATGGCTTCAATCGGTCTACATGAATAACGAGACTGATGGTTGGGCAGTGGGTCAAAGTACAATCATACATTGGAATGGAACTTTCTGGGAAACTGCTCCAAATCCATCAGGGGAGGATTTATATGACATATTTATGGCCAATCAGAACGATGGCTGGGCAGTAGGTCAGGATGGAAACACCATCCATTGGAATGGTACAACCTGGGGCTCAATTTCAAGCCCAACGCCTGAACTTCTCTTTTCAGTTTACATGGCTGATAGCAGCGATGTATGGGCAGTAGGCTCCAGGGGAACAATAATTAATTGGAACGGAACTGCATGGAATAATGTGACCAGTCCCATAACAACCAGTCTTTATGATGTTTCCATGGTTACCGGAAATGATGGCTGGGGAGTAGGTAGTGGTGGAACGATAATCCAGTATAATGGCACATCGTGGAACAACGTTACTAGTCCAACCACAAACGGGTTAAGATCAGTTTTTATGTTGAACTCCACGGAGGGATGGGCTGTAGGCGATGCAGGAACAGTAATTCGTTGGAATGGGACAACATGGAATAGTGTGGCAAGTCCCACTACTGGCTGGTTCTTCTCAGTGTTCATGATTGACGAAAACGATGGGTGGGCAGTAGGAGACTTTGGCTCGATAATACATTGGAATGGGGTTGAGTGGTTTGAAAGCTCTACGTCTATACATCAAGGTGACCTCATTATAAACGGTGACGATGTCTTTGTCATTGAAGATGAACGATTTGACATCAATGGAAGCATAATTATAGAGGACAATGGTACACTGATTTTGAGAAATGCTCAGCTGAACTTTACGCAAACAACAAATAATCAGTTCAACTTGACTCTGCGAAATCCAGTAAACGGCAATCCACGTATGGTAGCCGACAACTCTACGATAGATTCAAACGCAGATCTTGATTTCTCCCTCAAGGGAAATAGCACTGCGGAATTAAACAACATTACAATTCCATCAAGGGTAGCATGCTATCCTGATGATACCTCTACTTTGTCGATTCTAAATTCATCCTATGTCCACACGCTTTTCGCTGAATCAGCGTCATCCGCTCTCATCATAGTCCAAAACTCCACGATTCATCAATGGCAAAACTACGGTTATACCACAGCACCTAAAGCACAGGTTCACAATTCAATCATAGATAATTTATTGATTGGGTCAACCTCGATAAACTGTACAATCTCCGGTCTTCATCCAGAACTGGTTGCTTCTTGGAATTTCATAGAAAACTGCTCAGTTGCTTCTTCAGGAGGACCAGGAGGAGCAGTCCCAAACATCACTTTGACTAATACGCATGTCACCCTGTGGAGATTCGCTTTTTATTCCAGTTCCAACGTAGTCACCATTGACTCAGCAGTGCAGACAGATGCTTTCGGTGACGCGACAATCCAAGTTTTCTGGTATCTTGACCTTCATGTAGTAGACGACATTAACCAAGATGTCCCTTCTGCAAATATCACCGCCACGTACCCGAATGCAACATTAGCAGAATCAAAGTTAACCGGCGCAGATGGATGGACAAAACTATTGTTAATGGAAAAAATCCAGAATGCTACTGGAGCGTACCCTGTTGGACTATACACGGTTGAAGCCGCCTACGAAACTTACTCAAACACCACAATAGTTGAAATGACAGGACCCCAGCAGATTACCCTAACACTAGAAGGCTTCATCATTCCAGAGTTCCCATCATTCCTCATTCTACCATTATTCGTGATAGCAACACTGCTAGTAGCTCTAGTTAACAGAAGAAAAAGACTAGTTTGCTAGATCTTTCTAGAACCCCAAATAAACTATGCGCGCGCATCGAATTATTTTTATTTTTTTTTTAATAGGCATGAAATGGGTTTGTTTTTTTGTTTGAAGCCTTAAAATAGCACTATCGACGTATATTCGCGTTAGAATAAGTATTTATGAGTATTTTTAGGTGGAAATAAGTAAGCTGAGTAGTGTTGGAGTTTGGATTTGAATAAGGCGAGTATAGTATTTTGTTGAAGCCTTTAACCATTGATTATTCTGCTGAACAGGAGGCTTTTTAGGAATCCTAAGGCGTGATTGAAGCAGAGGTTTTATAGTGGATCGGGAGACTTTTCACACCCGCTTGCAGAAGCAGATGCGGATTCAAATACCTAGGTTGCTCAGATGGAAGTACAAGCTAGATCCAGGAGACGTGATGCGAGTACAGGTTACTAACATGAATTCATATGACTGCAGGGAATTCCTAGCTAAAATGCAGCAAGGTGGGCGAGTAACAGTGCCTAAAACCTACGTGGAACTGCTAAGCTTGAAACTCCACCAACTCGTCGAAATAGCCCTATGGCTGCCCCCAGAGAACGCCTCCACAAACTGACATTACACACGTGTATATTCTTGAGTGAAAATTATTTACAGTTTCGAATGCGCGTAAGCAGGAACTGGATTAATCAGCTGACCAGACGAGATTGAGGAGATTAAATTGCAATACAAGTTTCTTAAAAGCGTCGATAGCATCTATTCGTGGTCCAACATTGTATATAACCTGCAGATTCTGAGGAGAAATGCCTGGCTGCCTCACTCTGAATTGAAGAAGATTCAGTTGAAGAAGCTTCGATGTATAATAAAATACGCATATGAAAACGTTCCATTTTACCATCAAAGATTCAACTTGGTAAAAGTCAAACCCAGCCACATAAAGTCACTAGAAGATCTACGAAAGATTCCTGTTCTATCAAAGTCAGAGGTTCAAATGAATACCCAGTTATTAATCTCACGAAGAACGAAAAAGGAGCGGTGTAGGAGAGAAGAAACCTCAGGTACAACAGGCATACCCTTAACTATTTTCTCCGAAAAAACGGCGTCCTACATTATGGCAGCGAACAAACTCAGACATAATGTGGAAAACGGTGGCAGACTATTTAGAGACAGATATGTGCTCCTCCTCCCAATAAGAATGCCAAGTCAAACGACGGCTTTAGGATTCCTTATTAAACGCTTAGGAATTCTCAGAAGACGCTTAATGTGCACAGAAGACGCGATTGGGGATATCATCAAAAGATTAGTTGAATTTAAGCCAGATGCAGTAGACGCGCTTCCAAGTTTCCTTCTGCTCTTAGCGAGGGAACAAGAAAATAAGGGGATGTTTATCCGACCAAGACTCGTTTTTTCCAGTGGTGAACTCCTTGACGCTAGGAGTCGGAAGCTGATAAACACCGCCTTCGAAACAGAGATGTTTGACATATATGGGTGCACAGAAGCAGGAAACATCGCTTGGGAATGCTCAGAGCATGCTGGCTATCACACAAACATGGATTTAGTTGTGACAGAATTTGTTAAGGATAGCGAGTATGGAGTGGTTGGAGAGAGTGGTGAGATCATCCTCACACCTCTCTGGAATTATGCTATGCCTTTAATAAGATATAAGATCGGTGACATTGGAACACAAAGCGATGAGACCTGCCCCTGCGGAAGAGGGCTACCTCTAATGAAAGTATTGGAGGGAAGATCAGATGATTTCATAATCTTGCCAAGTGGCAGGATCATTCCACCCTATGTCACATCTATGTATTTTTCAAACATTGAAGGAATAACTGAGTACAAAATTATTCAAGAGACTAAACAACATTTCATCATACAAATTGTACCGAGAGAAGAGTATAACGATAGCTCATTTCTTCAATTAAAAAGCAGATTCCTAAAAGGGTTCAATGAACCTGTAACGATAGATATAGAGGTTGTGGATGCTATACCCCGGAGTGGTAAACTTCGGCGGGTAGTCTCCAAATGTTTACCTCGAGAAAAGTTTCTCCTCTCCTAACAGCCACAGCACAGAAACACTAGAAATAATAGGAACATATACAATCCCAGAGCTCCACCTATGACTACAAATATTACCTATCCTAATCACCCTCACAATGCGCGCGCAACTCATTGCTTTCGAAAGAATCGACAAGCTAGCTTCAATTGCACTGAAAGGTGCACTACTCCTCCCCAGCATAGCTTGTCAACTAAACTTGCCTAGCATCGTAATTAGAAAAGCTGCAAAAAACTATGGCATAACTGGAAGGATTGCTGGAGGAACAATAACCAAGGGGGACCAGCTCTTGTTTTTCGACGATGTAGTTTCTAAAGGAACATCAAAGCTGGAAGGAATTAAACCTCTTGAAGAGGCTGGGGCTCAAGTTGAAAATATAATAGTACTAGTAGATAGAGAGCAGGGAGGAAAAGAAGCTCTCGAGAGTTTCGGCTACAAGGTCCGTGCAATTTCAAAGATAACCGAACTAGTTGCATATCTTTTGCAAACTTCATGTATCTCAAAGGAACAAGGGAGTATAGTTTTAGACTATATCAAAAAGAGCAAAATCTGACCAAAATCTATAGAGGCTCAAATAGGTTACTTTCTTCCACAAGCCATAAAATCTGATTAATCTAAGACAGCATGTCGGGTGCGCGCGCGCAGGATTTTGCAAAAGTATTTCTGTCAACTTTAGCAATCATTTCGTCAGAGTAACCTCTCCCCCATCAAGGTTGACAGTTGACAAATCTATTTGGTTGACAACTTGATATTTTCCAACGAAAATAATATTCTCTAGGTCTCAACTTCATCTTTTTGTTGTGATTTAATAATTAATTTCCTGCTCAAAATTCGTTAGATGATGTTTAGATAGTTTCTTACCAAGATAGTAATTCTTTGGTAGTGATCCGTTTCAACATCACCTAATTTTCTGAGCAAACGTGAAGAAGTTAAACATCTCATTTGATATATTAACGCCACAGAACGACAAGCAAGACCATTAGCTGTTGAACAGTCAATTCCATATGAATATGGAAATCTCAATGTGTCTTGATTGCTTGTTAAAGGGATAACCATGCACACGTTAGCTTGACCATGAACTGCAAGAATGAGTGCTGGGCGATCTCCTCTCTGTTCATGTCCCTCTGTATCGTTTAATGAAACTTGCCATATTTCTCTTGGGTTCACTGTCGGCATTTGTCATTCATCAGCTATCAATTCTATCCCATTCTCCCATTTCTCTCGCGATTTCATCGGTTATGTATTCATCTTTGAACAAAAGTTCTTTGGTTCTGGTTAGCCCAATTATGCGGTCTGTGTCTCTTATGTGTGGTTTGAGCAGCCTTATATTTCTGAATATGTCTTCATCATTGTATTGAGGGTACTTTCCTATCAAGAAAACCATTGTCGATGTAGCTTCCATCAAGTTTTGGTTTTCGTATAAATCGCGACATGCACTTATTCTTTCGAGGATTGAAATGTCCAAAGGTGTAAGAACATAATCTGTCTGAAGGCTGTTTATTTTTGTTTTATTTTCATATTGGTAATAATCAGAGTTTAATTCATACGAAAATGGTCCTGACACATATATCGTAAAAGAATAGGATATGTCCATTCCTAGAGCTTTGGCTAAAAAAGCCGTCTTTTGTGTGAAGAATCTCCACTTGTACTCGTGAATGTTAGGTCTAAGATTTAGATCTCTAAGACAAGCAATTACTTTGTCAAGATTAGTTGGCACTTATTTATTCTCCTTTGCTACTTTTTTAATTAATTCCATCCATTCAACTATTCTTTTCAATTCCTTCCTTCCATTTTCAGTCAAGGTATAAACAGTTATTTTTTTTCGATTTATTTTCTCCTCAGACTTTTCAATGTATTGGAATTCTAATAATTTATTTAAATTGGAGATTAGCTTTCCGTCTGAAATCTTCAACGCTACCATCAGTTCTCTATACTGAATACCGTCCATAAAATAAGCTAACAATGTTAGGATGAGACACCTAGTGAGAGAAATCGCGCTACCATTGATTCTTTCGGATTTCCCTAACAATAGACTGACATCATCATTTATCATCATCAATTATTCGCCTACATTACAATACTCATGGCATATATAAATTACTTTGCATTTTACTTTTTGTTTTACTTTGCTTTCAGGTTTATTTAAAATTTACGAATCTAAGATTTTATCCTTTAGATAGGCAAAACCGATAAGAACATCAGGAGTAATTAGGTGTTTGAACACTGAATGCAGCAAAAAATCTTGATAATAGGCTCTAGTGGTCATAATAGAGCTCATTGTGTTGACTGGCTTCAACCTTTTCCCAACATTGAAGAGTATGACTCTATGATAATAAATTTGCAATCGTTGACACAGGAAATTTTCGATAATGTTCAATTGAAGATTCAGGGAATGAGAGAGCCGATAACTACTGTTCTCACAACAGGTCGAGAGATTTTTTGTATAATAGACAGGTTGCTTCGCCCATCCCCTGCTCCAAGATCCTCAGGGGCATCAGCCTTCAAAGGTAAGGGAATAGTAAGATTTGATTATATCTTCCCTACGAATTATGATTGGTTACCCGTCAAGATTGGTCTGAGTGATCAAAAGAAGGGGACATCAATTAATGTATATAATCACAGGTTTGACTCCTATTTTGAGTACATAGACCTATGGAATTTTGAAATGGATCTATCTGCAGCTGGTCTAGCAGGAGGTTTATCCTACGATATTGAACCAATTGCAGTGAACAAATCGAAAAAAGTAATCGCTGGTAGTTTAAAACATAGCAAGATTTTAGAGACCTTAGTTTCTAAACGGATAGAAGGAGCAATTCATCTATTGCCTCCTACAACGAAGTGCGATACCTACAACGCTACTGAGATAATACTGAATCTTCTCTGTGTTGGGAAGCTAGAGGAAGCTCCTTCTTGGAGGCATGAAATTGATATTCCGAAGACTCGAGAATTTAAAAAGAGAATTGACGATAAGATTATTCAAATAAATAGGATCCAACAAGAGATCTCCCGACTCAGGAATAAGGAAAAGGAATGGGATTCATACCGAGATCTTCTAACAGAGACTGGAGACAACTTGGAGAATGTTGTTCAGAGAGTTTTAGAGGATTTGGGAATTAGAACTAAGAAAGCACCTAAGAGTTTCCCAGCTGATTTACTAAGCAAGGAAATAGTAGTTGAAATTACGGGAATCAAGGGCTATATTGGAGTAAGTTCCCCGAAAGTAAACCAAACTGCTAGATTCAAAGAATTACACCACAAAGGGGAGAAAATTGTGCTTATCGCTAACACACATATGAATCTGCCCCCCAAGGACAGAAAAGGAGAAAGGGATTTTTCTCTCGAAGTTATCAATTTCTTCAATGCTTTACCGGTTTGTTGTTTTACTACATTTACACTAATGCAGTTGTGGAAAGACATCATTTCAGGCAAAAGAGATGCGAAGAAAGTTAGAGATGTGATTTTATCCAAAAAAGGTGAATTAACGTTGGATGAATTTGACTAATACCGCACGTGTTGTCTATGTTCCTTCCCTATGGTTCATCCTAGTTTTTTGATACTCGATCTATTTCTAGTGAGAATACGAATAGGTATGGTTGATTAGAAGCGAAATCTCTCAGAGTATGCGCTAACCTTTTGTCGAAGTTCTTTGAATCTTTCAGATCGCTGATTGAGACTCAAAAAGTGCCGTTTGATCACGTTGGCATCTAGCCATCCTCTACCCATGAGTCCTATCCCTTGCGCGCACTTCTAAACCAAAAAAAAGGTGTAAATAAGCGCACAGATAGTAAATCATGCCGAAAGGTTTATTGGACCATTAGCATGCGGTCCTTGTAAGGCACCATTTGACCTCAGAGCAATTGAGAAGTGTGAGAAATGGTCGACGAAGAACATGGAATTAAAATTGGAGAGAGAAGCCCAAACAATGTTATATCAATGTCAAGCGGGTTTACGGGTGATATCTCCACGGGCGCGCGCGCAAAAAAGATTGAAACCAGAACAAGGTTTGTGCAAGAACCCGTACCCATGAATGTGATTTTACATGTGCCCGAAAATATTCGGGAAAACTTCTTACAAAACGACGAGAATAATTAACTGTGCAGTGCCCGCTTCAGAGCAATTTTTCTCCTTTCCTTCAGTTGATTTGAGGTGGCACTACTGCAATCAAGGATAGCGGAATTGTGTTTATCAATTGGTCGCCTGGTATGTCGCCTTAGCGACTGCGAGTGACTCCGTATATTGAGAGGTGTTCTGCCTCTGCGAAGATGAGGTTGTTTTCCGTATCAAGCTCAAAGGTGATGTCTAGCCACCCTTCACCTGGCTCTAAAGCTTCTCCATAGTTTCCAGCTGCTGCGACAATATCAAAAATGTCCACATCTCCGTCCCCATCCAGATCTACCCAGGGGTGATATTGTGGGTCTCCAATTATTGAACCATACGCACCTGCAATCTCCACGATATCAAAGATGTCCACAACCCCGTCGACATTAACATCTCCAAGAAGGGGTGTGAACTGCATCAGACGCAGTGTCTCCTCTTCTTCGAGAGTTAAGTTTGAGTCATCGTAGCTAATTCTGAGTGAAATATTACCCGAATAAATCGAGCTCGTATCGATTTCAAGCCACCGAAGAACAAGCTGTTCAGGGGGGAGTTCGGGTCCGACCTCCAGAGAAATTGCCACCGTCTCTCCTGAACTTGTGACGTTAGAAAACACAAGGCCAACCTCTGACGATGGAAACACTGTGATATTTGATCCTGTAGCGGTATATGCCCCGAAGGGACCCATGAGAGGAAGCCAATCGTACTCGAGGGGCAGCAGGGTGGCTGTATAGGGTGTATCGCCTATTCCATCGTAGCCAGATATGTTCTGGTTGGGTCCACGGTAAAGGTCGTTTCCACTGTATGTGTCCCAGAAGTTACCGCCTGCAGGGTAGCTAGCATTCCATGAGTTTGTTGAATTAATGCTCCCGACGTGGACGGTGTTGTTGATGAGGTTGTTGTGGAAGATGAGATTGTTGTCGGACGAGTATAGATCTATTCCTTGCACAGAGCTGTTTATGATCATGTTGCTCATGATCGTGTTCTCCCAAGAATCTAGAAGCGCTATTCCCTTTTGGCTGTCGGCTATAGTGTTAAGTCCAATGTGGTTGCCTAAGGATGAATTCAATTGAATACCGGTGTTAGAGCTTTGCTCGATGACGTTAGCTAAGATTTCGTTACTACCCAACCCAAGAATTGTCACGCCAACAGTGTTGTCAGTCAGGGTGTTTCCGAAGGCTATGCTGCCCGTTGTGTTTTCAAGCTGGATCCCAGTGCGAGAACTGAGGATTGTGTTCTCACTGATCGATGTATTGTTGGCTTGATTAAGGACTGTGATGCCTGCGCGGGAGTTGGAATCTATGACGTTGTTGTTCACGGAGTTCCCTGTTGAGGTCCAATCAATGTGAATTCCTTTTCTGTTGGAGTGAACTGTGTTGTGGACAATCGTGTTGTAGGAACCATGGTTGGTGGAAATACCCCATCGGTTGAAATAAGCGATGTTATCATGAAATATGTTGTAGTTGCTCCAAATAGCTTCAATTCCTCCAAAACTGCTGCTGTTGTACACGATGTTCTCGTGAGCTTCATTGTAGCCACCTCCACTAAATACGATGCCTCTACCTCCAGAGAAAGACACGATGTTGTCAAAGATTTCGCAATACTGCGCATCCGCTGCTTCTATACCCACGATCCCGGGTCCACTATTGGTCACAGTGAATCCGGTCATGGTTACATTATTTGCAGTGATGTAGACCAAAGCTGTTCCATTGAATGGGAGTCCGCTACCGTTGATGATCGTACTGTTTCGGTTTTCACCGAGAAGGGTTAGTCGCTTGTTGACGGAGAGGTTCTCGTAGTATGTCCCTTCTAGGACGTAGATCGTGTCACCTATGCTTGCATTGTTGATGGCTGCTTGGATTGAATCAAAGTCTATAGGTACTATCCATGTTATCGGATCTGACCTACCTAGGTGAATATTGCGCCCAAAGGCTGCAAAAAATAGTAAAATGATTCCAAGTATTAACACTGAATTACGTGATCTCAAAATCTCCCTCTCCATATTCCACCATAAGTAAGTATTCATGCCTCCATAAAAAAGATTATGTGAACACCATAATGTGTTTCTTTACTGCTTGGGCAGGTTTCGAGTTATGCGCGCGCGCGCAAATATTAGAAACGGAAAAAATCTGCGTCATATGGCAACTTTAGTGCGCACCAGAAATGCAGTCGAAAGGCAAACATGGTTGAAAAGTAGTGGGTTTCGAACCCAATTTTTTTTTCGACGAAGACGAAAATTTTTTACAGGTACATAAAAATGTGCATGAATGAATCAATGGAAATTGTAAAAAACTGTCGTGCGCGCGCGAGGGCAACCCAAGCCACGACACGCATGTTCTCAGCCCAAGAAACGACACTGTCAAACACGACAAGGAGAAGGGGTTAAATTCGAACCACAGGCGCACGCGCGCGCATAACAACACTAAGGCTAAAACCGTTCCATGGAACGTTTTCGCTTGTGAACTATGACCGCCGCGCGCGCTTTTTATTTTTGTCTCTTTCTGAAGCTTTTAATCACGTGATGAACAATAGTCCATGCGTTCGCAGCACGTCGATGTATCGAAGACGTTGTGATAAGTTTTTTGCATACAGAAAGCTTATAGTTAAACAAAAGTATGAATGAGGTAACAACCGAACAGTTCCATTAAAGGTGGGAGTATTGAATAAGAGAGTCGTGGTAGTAGCTTCAATAGTGCTGGCAGCTTTAGTATTATCTCTGGTGGTCTGGAATTTTTACAGATATGACACAACTGTCCTTTCATTGACCTACGAAGCTAATCCAATTACATCCTCACCATTATCAGGTGCGAATTATTCTTGGGAAGCCAAAGCATATAGTGCGCGAATTTTCGGCAATTCTCCATTCAATGGGGAAGGATATATTCATAGAGAAAGGATAATGTCTGAAAACAGATTCCAAAATACAGAGTTTCACAATCTAAACGTTACGCTAAGGGTCAGATTTCAGATAACTAACGCAACAGGCTACGTACTATGTAACAAAACCTTGGACAATACAGATGGATTTGACAGGCAAGTTACCTTTGAATTCAAACCCGAGGCAACAAAGGCAGGTAATACGCTGCAACTCAGGATAACCCTAAGTCTCAACATGAACTACAACTACGGTACTGGTGGAGAGCCTAAGCAATTTACACTGGAAAAAGAATGGACAAAAACCATACAGGTGCAGCAAACAGAACCGGAAACAGGAGCAATCTTCTGAAAACGGGCATGCAAATATGCCACTTTAATTCAACCAACTAATCGTATCTGATGAACCCGTCCAACATTTTTCCTTCAACAACAATTCCCCATTTTTCCGTGATGCATGCAGTGCATAAATCATGGAGGCAAAATAGTTACTTAGACGCAGAATCAGTTAATGATTTGTTGAAGAAACCTGCCAAGGATGCCCAACTAGAATTAACTGGGTCATTGCATTTTCATGCCTTTCGGAAACTGTTTATGACAACGCGCGCGCGGGTGTACGCACCTGCATTGTGGCTTCCACAAGTTATAAAACCGAGAAGACTGAAAACAGGAGCTGATGTGATATGAGGCCTCTTTTCACATTAGAAACAACTATGGTGACTTTGCTGTTACTCCTTTGTTTTGCTGTTCCAATTGTCAATGCAGAAGGATTGGTCTTTAGATGGACACCGCCCACAACTGAATATCTCCACGCCCTATCCATGGTGAGTCCCAGTGATGGATGGGCAGTAGGTGGAGACGGCGCAATTATCCATTGGAATGGGACTGACTGGAGTAATGTTACGAGCCCAACAAATGATGCCCTCTATGACGTGGCAATGGTCAACGCTAATGATGGATGGGCAGTAGGTAATTATGGCACCATGATTCGTTGGAACGGCACATCATGGAACTACGTTACGACCGCACCAACGATAATTCTTTGGTCGGTCTTTATGCTTAACTCGGATGACGGGTGGGCTGTCGGTTATGGTGGAATCATCATTCATTGGAATGGGACCAACTGGAGCCCTGTCACCAGCCCCACAGGAATCACCCTCACGAACGTGTTTATGGTAAATACAACACTGGGATGGGCCATTGAGAGCACTGGAGCAATCTACCGTTGGAATGGAACTTCATGGAACAACATACCCAGCCCCACTTCAGCCTTTCTCAGATCAGTGGATATGGTCGACGCGGAAAATGGATGGATCGTAGGCAACTCTGGAACCATAATTCATTGGAATGGAACGACTTGGAGCAACGCAACCAGCCCCACACAAACAACACTACTTTCAGTAAATGTGCTCAACGCTAATGATGGATGTGCTGTTGGCTATGATGGAACGATCATCCACTGGAATGGCACTAGCTGGAACAATGTAACAAGCCCAACAACAAAAACTCTTTGGGACGTGTTCATCGTGGATACGGATGACGCGTGGATCGTCGGCGATAAGGGAACAATACTCCGTTGGATCGGAACTAGTTGGATACCTGAACTATCGTCACTCATCATTCTGCCCCTATTCATAGCTTTGATGTTACTAGCAGTAATTGTGCACCACAGAAAACACTTCACCTAACTCTCCCCCTTCCCTATTTCGGTTACCTCACGCGCGCGCATTTTTCTTTACTTTTTTCATTAACTATTCCATGTAACACATAATCATATGTACAAATGTTAACTATTAATTCCGGGAGATATTGAAAACACAACTAGTTCCGTTTTTCACTAAATTTACTAAACATTAATAGTGAATGTTAACTTTTCAGTATCCAGCTATAGTTGATATTAATGTTTACTAGGTGTCTCACGGGCATGGTGGATTGTCAACTAAAGAAGCTATTGTGTGGCTAATGAAGTCAGGGGCAATTGGCATTTTTGCTGATGGGTTTGATGTCTCCAAGAAAAGGGTGAGAGAATATCTTGAACTCTTAAAGGCAATTTATACATGCATTCTATGCGCGCAATGCGGCAACTAACTCTCGATTGTTTTTCCATGTTTAGATAGCATGATGGCTATTTTTTCGTTGTTACCTTTCAATCTGTTAATTATGTTAGAAACATGTCTGTGGATATCTCTCTGTGACTTGTCAATGCAATCATTGATCTTTTTACAGTCATTCAAACATTCAAGATTGTCATTGATGTGATACAGAATGTCTTTGTTGTCCATTATGGCTTGTAAATCTATTGTTTTCTTTCCCAGCCTATAATTTTCCACATACATGTCATAGAACATTGCTAGCGTAGAAACAGCCATCTCTGGTGTTGTGATGATTATGATTCCAAGAGTATCATCAATCATATAGCCTTTAACTTTAGCACCTCTTGGTGTTTTCTTAACAGATAATATGGCAGTTGCAATATCGTAACGTTTCATGTCTTTCTTCGTCTGTTCAAGGAAGGAATTACTCCAGCTTTCACTAGCCTTACTTTCTATCAACACTCTACCGATTTCCAAGTCTTGATAGCTGAATTTGACAATGACGTCAGTGGCGTTAGCCCCTCCTAAGGGCTGAATAGATACATTTCTATTTGCCAGAAATGCTTCATTGATCATGCTTAGAAGCTCTAACTCTGCTCTTTCTCCTATTCCATGAGTAATTTTGAGATGCTCTAGAATAGCGTTTATTTTACCAGCAGCTCCTTCTAAACCACCTATTGTGCTTTTCAATTCCTTGTCTATTTCCTCAATAGTCTTACCCTGCTTGAGCAGAAGTTCAACTTTTCCTACAAGTCCCTTAACTTGCTCTTCAACAATTTCCTTAACAAACTTCTTAGTGTCTTCCTTTAGCTCTTTCTGGATTTGTTCTATACTCTTCTCTTGCCTCAGAAGAATGTCTATCTTATCAACAACCAATTTCATCTGATCGGTTACTATGCCTTTCACAAACTTTTCTGTGTCTTCTCTCAGAGCTTTTTGGATTTCTTCAATGCTTTTACCTTGGTTGAGGAGAAGCTCTACCTTTTCTATAACATGAGTTACTTGGCTCTCAACAGTTTGTTTTATGAATTTTTCAGTCTCCTCTCTAGTCTTATTAGCTTGCTCCGCTATATTCTGTACATAATCTTTCACAGATCTGTCCATATTCTCTTTTACATGGCTGACTATGATGCTCATGTCATCTTTGACTTTTCCAAAATCTCCTCTTATTTCTCTAAGAACTTGCCCAACAACTTCTCTCACATCAGCACCTATCTTCATTCGCTGATCTATCGCCTTGAATGCTTTAAGAGCTACATCCAAACGCTTTTCATCTTGGAGCTTGAATAACCAAGCCTTTACTTCAGGTGCGACTTGAGATAGAAAGCATACTCTTTCGATTTCTTCACAGAATTTATCTTCTGGTTCCCTAATTACAACTGGAGAAGTTTCTTTAGAGGATAACTTAGCCAACTTCTGCTCCTCTACTAAGAAAGCATAAATTGATAGAGAAATATCTTATGAATTCTTGATACTATTTCAACTTTCTCATTACAGAACTCTGATTCAGATGACGTTAAGAAATGAAATTAGCTCTTCAAGGTCAGCAAGGAGGATAAGTTCTAACCTTAAATGCATACGCAAATCTTATGCTAGCTTCTGCTTTAAGGCGGTGGCAGTGGCTTTGTTACGCCAAACTTCATCAGATAGAATCCTATAACCACGAAAACAGCGGAGCCAAAGACAAACGGCGTTAAGTATCTCCACGCATACCCATAATCAAATGCGAATATGAACCAGAGAGTAGCGAAAAGCCCAACAAGAGCTCCCCCAAAAATGAATATCCCAGCGTAGAATACTGCAGTCTTCTCCCCTTCAAACATAACTCATCAGATTGTATAAAGCTCAATAAGGGAAAAAAGATTTCGGCACATACAACGTGTGTCAGCTGGAGATATTGTCAAAGCGCGCGCATCTGGATACTGGACCTGTAATTGCTGATCTAGTCTGATACGATTATGGCTCCCCAATAAGGGGGCTTGTTATCTGCTCTTTTCCAAAAAAGGTAATATAATAAGTCACAAAAGCAGCCAATGATGGTTTTACAAGAAAATAGCATGTATGCGCGCGCGCGATCAGATTACTGACAGTAGAAGATACTGATGATGTAAAGAAGCTTCTTCAGGTAAAAAGAAAACCGAAGAAGAGGTAGATCGCGTGCGAAATATTACAGATTGTTTTAGTTGCTCGTTTAGATAATAGGAGACCCTTTGAGAACACGCTCGCACGCGTATTTAGATCATAATTGTACATCATGAGTTTCTTCCGCAAGTCATAATAATTTAGTAAGCCTAAGTGTATTTTCACCGTTTGATTAAGGATTGGAGATATTATGAAAAGACTTGTGTTTTTCTGTGCTTACTGTTTGATTACAGCTTCCATGTTGAATGGAGTAAAAATTTTTCCACTTGCGAATGGGCGTTCGTATCCTTGGACAAATGTATCTCTAAGGTCAGTTTTCATGTTGAACCCAAGCAATGTATGGGCATTTGGTTCAAGTGGCACTATCCTGCGATGGCAAGGACTAGCTTGGAGAACAGACACAAGTCCTACAGTTTCAGGGCTTCAATCGGTCTACATGAATAACGAGACTGATGGCTGGGCAGTGGGTCAAAGTACAATCATTCATTGGAATGGAACTTTCTGGGAAACTGCTCCAAATCCATCAGGGGAGGATTTATATGACATATTTATGGGTGATCCCAACGATGGCTGGGCAGTAGGTCAGGATGGAAACACTATCCGTTGGAATGGTACAACCTGGAGCGCAATTTCAAGCCCAACACCTGAACTTCTCTTTTCAGTTTACATCGCTGATAGCAGTGATGTATGGGCAGTAGGCTCCAGGGGAACAATAATCAATTGGAACGGAACTGCATGGAATAATGTGACCAGCCCCATAACAACCAGTCTTTATGATGTATCTATGGTTACCGGAAATGATGGCTGGGGAGTAGGTAGTGGTGGAACGATAATCCGTTATAATGGTACATCGTGGAATAACGTTTCGAGCCCAACCTCAAACGGGTTAAGATCAGTTTTTATGTTGAACTCCACGGAGGGATGGGCTGTAGGCGATGCAGGAACAGTAATTCGTTGGAATGGAACAGCATGGAATAGTGCGGCAAGCCCCACAACCGGCTGGTTCTTCTCAGTGTTCATGATTGACGAAAACGATGGGTGGGCAGTAGGAGACTTTGGTGCGATAATACATTGGAACGGGGTCGAGTGGCTTGAAAGTTCCACGTCTATACATCAAGGTGACCTAATTATAAACGGTGACGATGTCTTTGTCATTGAAGATGAACGATTTGACATCAATGGAAGCATAATTGTAGAGGACAATGGTACACTGATTTTGAGAAATGCTGTAATAAACTTCACACAGGTAGAGAATTATCAGTTTCAAATGATACTTCAAAATCCAGCCAGTGGCAATCCGAGTTTACAGTCAGAAAATACAACAATCACGTCAACCCAGAATCATTGGTTTCTTGTCTCTCTTTTTGGTAACAGCACAGCAACCATTTCCAACACTACGATTACAGGTTACTTGAATATTCAAGATTCAGCAATTGCATTTGTTTCCGGTTCAGGAATAAGGTTTCTAACTGTTTCTAAATCCGCTTTTCTATCAGTCTTCAACTGTACAGTCAGTTACACACTCAGTACCAGTTATTCCCCCACAGTATTAGTCTCTAACTCTACAATTGCTAAATTAAACTTGGACTTAGATACTGTGAATTGCTCAGTAGGTAATTTCGGACCAGGATTATTCCCTTTCTGGAATTTCGCTCTCAATTGCTCAGCAACAGTTTCTCCAGCGGGTTATGCTCCTAACATCACAATTATCCACAGTACAATAAGCAGCTGGCAACTTAGCATTGATGGAAAATCCAACGCAACACTAACCAACTCCACCATTGGAACCCTATTTAGTTATGACAACACCACTATCTGGATGGTAAATAGCACTGCCCTTAACATACAATATCATTTGAAAGGTAAAATCTACGTTTCATGGTACCTTGATGTCCACGTCACAGATTCAATAGGTCAAGATGTCCCCTTAACAAACGTAACTGCCTATTATCCAAATGCATCCCTCTCTGAATCAAAACTAACAGATGTTGATGGTTGGATCAGGTTGACCTTGTTGGAGAAGATGATGAATGCTACGGGAAATTATCCCATTGGAAATTATACTTTGGAAGCAACATACAAAGTCTATTCAAACGAGACAACAGTGAATATGACAGGAAACCTGCAGGCTACACTAATGCTGGAAAGCTTCATAATTCCCGAGTTCTCCTCACTAATCATTCTCCCACTCTTCATGACATTGACGCTGCTTGTTGCCTTCTTGTATAATAGAAGACGTTCCAAAAGCCTCCCTTTTTTTAGTTCGCAATAATTGCTAAGAACCTGAAAGATGCGCGCGCAATTGTGCCCCTCAGAAATTACTTCCCCTAACGCTCCCCCTTCCCGATTTCTGTTGCCTCAAGCACGCGTTTTCTTATTCAAGAAGGTGTGCGCGCGCAACTGAGAAAATGTTAGAAGGCTCCAGCAAAAAGTCGTTAAAATCACTGTTATAAATGAAAGTGCAAGTTGCATGTTACTGTTCCATGTCCCAAAGATGTAGATCCACGGGCTCCACCACCATACAATTCCCGTGTTGGGCATTCCGTTCCCCCATAACACAAAAAAAAGGATATCCTGCAATCCTCCAAGCATCAACAAATTTACACTGGCACATAGTACTGCAGCGAATTTTAAATCACCCACCGTTTTACGGGAACCAAGCCAATAGACCAGGGCAACTATAACTGAAAACGCGATGAATATACTCCAATATGTAACCCAGTAATCAAGTGCCCATTCATAAGAAAAGATAAGGCCATAATCATAAAGTGTCTCATGCACGATAAAGTCCATCTTAGACATCAAACAAAAGAATGAAAACACTATTACTGTGACCAGTATGACTTTGTAGAAATCCTTCACCGATATCCCCGTAGCTACATCTGCAATTCTCGTCAGGTGATTTAAGCCACGTTTCAATGCAAAGAATGATACGCAGTTCGACCTATTGACTCGCATGCATTGAAGAATAAAGATGTTCGCGCGCGCAATGGACTGATTATGCCCACTCAAGAGGAGCGGTAGTGGTTCTTCGGTAATAACCATCAAAGACGTTGATCGTTACCACGTAGGTATTGCCTGGTAGCAGGAAATCAAATGGTGCTGAGCCTCGTGTTGCGTTCCACTCAAAGGCCTAGCCTCCTCCTGGAGCTATATCCCCTGTTCCACTATAGATCCCGGTGGGATTCGAATCAGTATATTCAGTGCTTCCAGTAACATTCTCTCTAACACTGATTGACTGAATAGTAACAGGGAAGCCCCCGACATTATCAACCGGAATAAGCATCGTCAAGGAATCGCCTTCCAAACTCCATTCTGTTTCTCCGATTAACAGTTGGGTTCCCATGGTTCCACTCGGATAAAATACGCTTCTTGCAGCAAAGCCCAGACCAAAACCTAATGCAAACAGGACCACGCCCAAGACAATACATCTTGAATCCATACTCAATCTCCCACCTCCTCTCTGGCTACAAGTGCCTTATGTATTCTTCGTCCGTGTGTGTGCGCGCGAAAAAAAGGGATTGTTAGCTAGCGCCAATTCAGGGATAAGTTGCGTGACCTTCTTCGAAGCTTTGGAATCTCGCGCGCGCTCTTGTAGATGCCTACTTGTTAGTGCTGTCTACTCACACATTTTAAAGCAGCAGGCTTGATTGTTGCTGTTACATACGCACAATTGCTTTTACACAAGAATTGAGATTTGGACTTAAGGAGTCTATTTACATTGGATGTTCAAGAGATCATGGTTGATAAGGTGGTCAGTATTGAAGCGGATGCGACTGTCAAGGATGCAGTGCTTCGGATGAATCAGTACGATATTGGTTGTCTAGTTGTAACAAATAATGGTCAGGTTGAGGGGATTGTTACAGAGAGAGATGTTTTAAAAAGGGTTGTGTCAGAATCCAAGAACCCTGAGGAGACCGAAGTTTCTGACGTTATGTCTAGACCTTTGATAGTGGGTGGTCCTACGATGTATGTAGAAGACGCTGCCAAGCTCATGTTGAAGAAGAGCATTAAGAAGCTTCCAATAATGGAAAATGAGCGGATTATAGGAATAATAACCTTCTCAGACATTGCCAAAGTTACGAACATTGAACCCCAGATGGTCAAGGTTATCGAAGAGCTGAAGAAAGACGGATGGCTTCCCACTAGAAAAATGCAGAAAGTAGCGGACTTCTACATCGCATAACCGGACATTGTGGACGCTATCGAACTGAAAGAAGCGCGCGCATTCCGCTTATGAACATACAACTATTTTCAGCATCTCTCTTGGATGCCTTAGCATTTCTAGAGGACTTTGAAAGGACCCTGCCAGACACCCGCAATTGGAACAGTCCGCATTGTTTCCAAAACACCTTCTTCTGTTCCATGAAACATCAAAATGTAATGCTTCATCGCCCCATTGACATGACTCTCTGTGATCTGGGTATTCATACCATTTTATCATCGCTTTGCTCAAAAGAAAATCTTTTGGGTATAATGTCTTCACTCGTTTCAGTTCTCGTATTATAGTTCCTCTCTCTTTTTTTCTTACAATCATGGAAACACCTACATTGGCTCCTCCTGCGCATATGTTACACACAACACCGTTGAAACCATCCTCTTTTGCAATTTTTACAACATCCTCAAGCTCTTTGTGGTTATCTCTCGTGATTGTCATATTGATAACAACACGTTTGTCCCCTGAATAGTTCTTCATCACCTTTGAAAAAACACCTTTTCCTCTGATTGAATCGTTTGTTTTTCGAGAACCATCTATTGAAACAAATAACCGGTGATTGAATTCTTCCGGTATCTTTATTGTCCCATTTGTAATAACGTAAACAAAAGGAAACACCTTGTCAGCGACCATAAGAACATCAATTCTGAGTGCAGGCTCACCACCAACCAAAAGAATATGTCTTATTCCTGACTTGTAGAGTTCATTGAACCTCTTTTCCCAAACATGTATGGATAGTTCTTGTGTTTTAAAATCGTCTTTGCCATGAAAATGATAGCAATGTTTACACCTAAGATTACAGTTATCCGTCACATCAACTTCTGCAAAATATTTTACTCCAAATATGACTCTCTTTAGTTCAAGCCAAACAAGATAAAACAATGCGTGCGCATGTTTTTTCATGATAGAATTGTTACAAAGAAAGCGTTAATTAAGTGCTTTGGGATTTCGAAGGAGATGGAACGCGCGCAGAATCTTTCTAACCTTTTTTTTTGCGACGACGACGCAAATTTTTGCAAGTGTAGACTTTTACGCAATGAATAGACTCTATGTAATTGTAAATTCTTAACATGCGCGCGCACGATTGGATTGATTAGAGTTATTTCGATTAAGTCAGTTAGATTGGGTGTGTTTATGGGGGGGGTTCGATACGCGCGCATCTTGCTTTGAGAAATGTTATATAGTTAACATGTAAACAGTGAATTTGTGTTTTCGTATGAACTCTGTCTTTAAGGCAATCTTAATTTCTGCAATAATGTTAGCTACAGTTTGTATAAATCTACCAATTGCAAAAGCAGATGACGTTGTAACCTCACTCTGGACAAGCCCAACTTCAGCACGTCTCAACTCAGTTTTTATGGTTAGTTCCAACGATGGTTGGGCAGTAGGCGACGAAGGGACAATTCTTCGCTGTAACGGAACCAGTTGGAGCAACTTTTCAAGCCCAACAACCACAGCCCTCATTGCTGTGTCTATGGTTGGTGCGAGTGACGGTTGGGCAGTAGGTTCGCTTGGGACAATTGTTCAATGGAATGGATCACAATGGCAGACGGTTCCAAGTCCTACAACTAAGATTCTTCGGTCAATGTTCATGGTTAGCTCTAGTGATGGATGGGCAGTAGGCCAAGATGGAACGATTATTCGTTGGAATGGCACATGGTGGAACAGTGTAGCAAGCCCAACAGCCGAATGGTTCTACTCGGTGTATATGGTAAATGGTAGTTACGGTTGGGCCGTAGGCGGACAGGGAGCAATAATTTATTGGGACGGTGCAAGCTGGAGTAATGTAACAAGTCCAATATCTGGAGGAGCGCTCACCTCGGTGTTCATGGTTAGCAGCAGTGATGGCTGGGCAGTACACAATTCAGGAGCAATTATTCGTTGGAACGGCACACAATGGAGTAATGTAGCAAGTCCCACAAGCCGGCGTCTTGACTCGGTTTTTATGGTTAGTGCCAGCGACGGATGGGCAGTAGGCGGGAATTACCTCGTCCCTGTCTCAACGATTATTCGTTGGAGTGGCACACAATGGAGCGAAGTAGCAAGTCCAACGACTGACTCACTCAACTCGGTGTTCATGGTTAGTTCCAACGATGGTTGGGCAGTAGGCGAAAATGGAATAATTATTCGGTGGATTGGAACTGATTGGATTCCAGAATTTCCAACGATTATGCCATTCTTGTTAGTCATCACTTTTAGCGTAGCGTTTATACTAATAAAAAAGTCAAAGAAACAATAGAACCAAGAAAGTAACAGAGTAACCCACTCTTTTTTTCTTTCTCAAAATTAAAATCTCCAAATGTGTACGCAAGAGTACTTGGGAGCCCTATGAGTATTATTAACACATCACTTATACAAACAAGCTACATTCTATCGAAAAAGAAGGGCCTAACTCCTAATTCATAGAAGAAAAAAATTATTTCAGAAAAAAGGTGAATTTGCGGGTGATATCTCCACTGTGTGGATTCAATTCCCATCCCCGACTTTTCAGCGCGCGCAGGTCAAAATGGCTAATGAATCTTTCGAGGGAAAAGGTTTCATCAAATGGTGAAACTACATGAAGAATCGCAGTGAAACTTTTCACTCTCGGCATCATCTGATGATTTCTCGAAAGTTTCATCAATTGGTGAAACTTTAAATAAAGGACCAGTGAAAATATTCACTGGTGAAAGTTTCATTGAAATCAGAGAAAGTTAGTTTCAAGAGTTTGAAGAGAGCCCTTGTTGACAAGATAAGGGAAATGGATCCAAAGATGCGTATTTCAACAGACCCAGAAATGCAATTCTCGTTTAGACCAGATATCGTTCTGTCGCATGATGAGATGGAGGTATTGATAGAACTGAAAAGCTCCACATATCCACAGAACATCATTCATGCCATTTATCAAGTAGTGGGTTATGATCGTTTAGTTCCTGAAAGATTCAACACTATTTTCCTCGTAGTCCCAGAGGCTTCCTTAAAGTCAAAGAAATTGCAGATGTTGATTGACAAAGTTCATCAAGACATGCCAAAGTTCCAAGTATTGACCTATCAAGTCATGGAAGACAAACTAGTTTTCAGTAAAACGAATGATAAGGGACCCTTTCCGAGAACTTTTTCTTCCAATTTACCTTCAACTTTCACAATCCCAAGAAGAAAAAGGGTAACACTGTCTTTTCCAAAATCTATGCGTGTTATTCGGTACTTATTAACACATTCAAGAACCACTCAAAGTGAAATCGCAAACAAAGTTGACGTTTCAATAGGATTAGTGAACAAGATAGTATCATACCTTGTTGAGCATGAGATTGCTGGATACAAGAGGAGACATCTTATCCTTTTGGAACCATGGAAATTACTAAACGAAGTGTCTTGGTCACGCAGTATGGAAAGATTGAAAATTCTAGATCTGTTTGTACCAAATCATTATCCCAAAGTTGAACAACTAGAGGAAAAGATCATTCAGACTTTACAGAAGACAGGTGCCAGATACGCATTTACATTGTTCAGTGCAGCTAAAAGATACACGGCATATTCAAAGAAGTATGATGTAGTACAGTTATATGTTGATGCTTTCGATGAAGAAAACCTTGAGTTACTTAGGGAGTTGAAGCCAAGAGAAAATGGCAAGTATCATCTAGAGATTTTTGAACCCGATTCATCGGACATTCTTCGCGAAAGTACCATGTTGAGTGGATTCAGGCTTTGCTCGGAAATACAGACTGTTATTGACTTGTCGTCCTACGGAACTATTGGCAAGGAGTTAGCAATCGAACTGTATTCAAAAATCAGACAGAGAGAGGGATAGATTTGTCAGATGATATCGCAAATAGAGCAAGAGTAATGTCTAGAAGAGAGTTATTTAGATTTGAAGCTTATGCTGAAAACTATGGTGTGAAAACCACAATAGTTGGTGGTTGGGCAGTTTATGCATTCAACCCATATCTTGAATCTATTGATATTGATGTAGTTGTGCCCAAAGATAGAATCTCAAACATTGAGCTGATTCTTACCCAGCAATGTGGGTGGACTCAGACAACCACCGATTTGGGTATATGGAAAAGATTCTCCAAGCAAATACCAGATGCAGATCCTTCCGACAATATCTTCTTCGATCTGCTATCAGAAGATCTTACCAATCCATTTCATGAAGACAATAACAAGAGAATTCCCTTTTCTATTTGTCTTCAGAGTGATCACTACATTAGGAGAAGTATTGATGAGAACACGCGGATCAGCGTGCCTATAAAAGAACTATTATTTCTTTATAAACTCAAGTCTCACAGAGACCGGATTTTCGATCTAACCAGCAAAGAAATTAATGAACCCTATAGGTCTCGGTTGAGAGCCAAAGCGACAAAGGACTTGTCAGATTCAACCGCCCTGTTGGATCCCAATTATGGGTTGCTTGACTTAGACATGCTTAAACACCTAATTAGCAACTTAGATATTCAGTTCCTAGTTGAAACAATCAGGGAACTGCCATCACAAACTGAAGCTGTAGAACAATATCGTGGTACTTCGCCAGCTGAAGTCAGGAATGGGATCACACAAATACTAGAAGCAATGAGCTAGTCGATCACCGAAAAGTGACTGATGAGTTTAGATATGTTACATTGTTAGCTGCTTATCCTCTTAGTATTGGGAAGCTCATCAAGGCGCGTACGCGCGCGCTAGAGAGATAATTAATAACCCATTTTATCTACTTTGATGAGAAACTGGGTTTGCGAGTTGGCTCTTGATGGCTGATGTAGTCGAGATGGCTAAGGTTTCAATGCGGGGTGGGTTCAACGTCTTCTGGGGCATTGCAGTTTCGACAGTAATTTCGGCTGTTGGCGTCATTTTTCTTGCAAGGCTTCTTTCCCCGTCTGAATATGGCTTAGTTGCAGTTGTTTGGGTGGCTCCCGGCTTAGTTCAGAACTTTAGGGATTGGGGAATGAACTCTGCAATGATTAAGTTTGCAGCTCAATACAGGTCGGAAGGCAAAGGGGCGAACTTGAAAAATGTCGTACTCGCTGGGTGGCTCTTCGAGTTGGCTATGGGATTGGGGCTCTCAATAGTTTTGTATCTCTTGTCAGGCTATGTTGCAGCAAATGTTTTCAATCGAGCGGATCTGGAGCCTTTAATCCAGCTAGCATCCTTTATGGTTTTCACGGGCGCTCTTCTGACAACTGCCCAATCCATCTTCACTGGTTATGAAAGGATGGAGCTCTACAGTATTACACTGCTGCTCCGATCCACGCTTAAGGCTGTGCTGGCCCCTCTAATTGTGGTCTTCGGCTTTGGCGTCTTGGGGGTAATTGTTGGCTCTATGTTGGGGCTGCTGATTGCCGGAGTGGTCAGTGTCGTGATCATGTATCTCTCTATCCGCAGAAGTCTTCAAAACTCGACGGGTGAAAAGCCAAGAATCATCGAAGACTTGAAAAGAATGTTGAAGTATGGGTTGCCAATTTCCTTCTCAACTATACTCTTAGGCTTTCGCACCCAATTTTTCAACTTTCTGATGGCGATTAATATCGCTGAGCATTTAATTGGCAACTACCAGGTTGCATTGAACTTTGCGGTCTTGATCTCCTTCTTCTCAATGCCAATCGCGACTGTGCTGTTTCCAGCTCTTTCCAAGATTAATGCTAACGAGGAGACTGAGACTCTTAGAACCGTCTTTCAGTTTTCAGTAAAAATCTCTGCTTTCCTCGTAGTGCCTGCTGCAGCCACCGTCATCGCGTTATCAGCTCCAGCTGTGTCCACCCTTTTCGGCGAGCAATATGTACACGCGCCACTCTATCTAGCTCTGATTGCAATCACCTACTTGTACTCTGCCATTGGAAACCTGAGCGTTGGGAATCTAATAAACAGCCAAGGCGAAACCCGAGTTACACTAAAGCTGTCCTTGATCTCCACTGCAATAGGGATTCCCCTAAGCCTGATGCTTATCCCAAAATTTGGGGTAATAGGGTTAATTGCAGCAAACATTATCACTGGAACACCAGCCCCACTCATTGGACTGTGGTGGATAAGGAAACATTTCAAAGTCTCAATCGATTACATTTCATCAATCAAAATATTGATGGCGGCTACACTCGCAGCAGCAATCACCTACATAACCATAGCCTTACTAACTTTGCCTTACTGGATTGAACTATTCATCGGAACAGGAGCCTTTCTAGTCATCTACTTGATAACTGCCCCTTCAATAAGAGCAATAAATAAAACCGATCTGCATAATCTAAGGGAAATGGCAAGAGCACTGGGCCCACTCTTCTACCTATTCAACCCTCTATTGGTGCTAATGGAAAAACTAACGCTAGAAACCTAAGCACGCGCGTGCGCGCGCCGCTTAGGTTAGTCAAAAAATGGACGAAACGTAAAAAGAAACTAGCCCTGTGTGACTACTACACCTTCTCATATTTTTGATATGTATGCATGAGCGCGCATGCGCAGGGTTCTTAGAAACTCCACAAGCGCGTGTGCAATTGTTTGCTTTGACACGTTTTGTCACGCTATGACCATATCCACTTGAATGAGACGAGTATGTATTAATGTATACATGCGTGTAATTGCGCATAATTAATGCAAATAAATATCGCTAAATGGATTTAGATAGAAGAATCTTCCTGAAAACTTAATATTACCATTAACGCATTAGTGTATGCCTGAGAAGGGAGAAATCAGAATGAGAAAAAGCCGCACACGCACCCACATAACGAATGGATCCGTTTGCGCGCACGCAACTCGGGAGCGTGAAGAGAAATGAATGTGTATGCAATGGCAAGAAAATGGGTCTTGGTCTTAGCTATAGTACTCTTTCTCTTTTTGCCTCTATGTTTCTCGTCTTTAGTTGCTGATGCAACACCAGCTATTGGCTCTACTACTGTAACATTATACTCGACCGTAGATGCCTATGTAAACTCCTCCAGTCCAGAAACAAACTATGGCAACGCAGATTCCATGTATGTCAGCGCGACCTCAGAACATGACTTCACTTATGTCATGTTCGATTTGTCTAGCATACCGCTGGGAGCCAACATCATATCAGCCAAACTCAAAGCTTATCTTTCATCAACCGGTGGAGAGATATACTGGTCCCCTGCTGACAGAATTGGTGCATATTACTGTTCAAATAACTCCTGGACAGAACATGGAATCGCATGGAACAACAAGCCGAGTTTTGGTTCGCAACCTACAGATTTTTGGTCCTTTACCTTAATTTATACTGTGGAGGTGTACAAGTCATGGGATGTAACTGCGGATGTGAGAACTGCGTTATCATCTGGAATCTTGACGGAAGTTTTGAAGTTTGAGACAAAAACAGGTGATGGATACGCGGTCTTCCAGTCAAGTGAAGATACCAACAAACCGAAATTAGAAGTTGAATATTCAATAGAACCAGTTCTTGCGGTTCACCTTGAATCCATTCAGGATACAGGATTTACCAACAACTTAGGGCTCACGACCATCGCAGACTATATATTTCCTCTTCCAGCCGAAATCGACGTTGTCACTGGCACATACCAGGCAAAGTATAGCGGCGGCTACATGTTCACAAGGTGGGAAACAAGTGGTGGCGTCACCGTGTCTGACGAAAATGCTGCAACTACAAATGTAACGGTTTCAGGTAATGGGACCTTAAGGGCTGTAGGAAACGTGAAACGATTAGAATACACCTACGATTGCGAAAACCCTAGCTGGGAATCACAAGTAGCAGGACGTATAGATGCTGTCAGATTTACCCCCTTGTTTTCAGGTCAACTCCTAATGACCCGCTTCCACATGTATGCCATTTCATCGTATCAGTCGAATGCGTTTAAGATTCATGTTATGGACGACAACCGTGACGATCTAATTACGCCTTTTGAGCAAACCCCAACTTCCGAAGGATGGTTTGATATAGACCTCTCATCATATGGCATCAGCGTAAATGAAGGCGCAGACTTCTACATTGGAATGGAGTGGATAACCAACTATAACCCTAGCATGGGAAAGGATACAACTAGTCCTTCTGATCGGAGTTGGCATTGGTATGAAACAGATTGGCAAGAAGAGACCTACAGCGATTTCATGATAAGAGCCATTATAGGAACACTAATTGATCACGTGCTAGTTGCTGATGGAACCGTTTTTCACGTTACAACCGAAAGCAACTCCACCATTTCAAATTTCCAATTCACAAAAGAGGACAAGAAACTATTGTTCAACGTTACAGGACCTACGGGCAAAAGAGGTTATTGCAACATTTCAATCCCTGAAGAGTTGCTTTGGGGCGAATTCTCAATCTTCCTGGGTGGTTCTCTCTTGGTAAAAGATGTAGACTACACTCAAACATACAATGGCACTCATTATACTTTCTACATAAGTTACAGCCACAGCACCCACACGATTAAAATCGTAGGCACAGAAGTGATTCCAGAGTTTCCATCATTCCTTATTCTGCCACTATTCATGATAGCAACACTACTGACAGCAATAATCTATAGTAAACACAGAAGAAGAAAAGTCTCTAACCAGAAGAAGAAAAGATTATCGCAATTAATTCGATAAAGGACATCCAGTGTATAAAACTCCCTGCCACGCGCGCGCATGGGCGTTATGTAAAACTTCGCCTTTGTCGCAATTATCCGTCTTAAAAGTTCTCGCAGACCAGAGGTTTTGATACCAGAGAAGAGCTTGAGCGCATTTGTATCCAAAAGTATTCTGATATTTTCCATTTCCTGCCCAAGAAATCGACTAATCTTCATAGAAAACTTCTGTGAACACTCTCTTTTTGGTTTTCCCCGTACCAACTGCATTCTTCAGAAAAAACAGCTAAGCACGCGTAGAATTCAGTGTCCGTCGAAATAGATCGAAAGGAAAATGGATCTGAAATGGACACTGCTAGCTGATGGTCGTTCCACGTCAAATCCCCAGTAACCTGAAGAGAATTCTTCGTCAAACACGTGCCATTTCTCTTCACCATCAAGATACCCTCTCATTAAATCTCCATCAAACTCCAGCAAAATGGAGTATGCGCGCGCGCATTAATTGTGTTGGGGAGTCAGTGTAGGTAAGAAATCTCTTATTATTGGGTCAATATCTGGCAAATTTGTATATCCTTCTGTTCTTAAACCTACAGTCTGAATCATAGTCGAAACAAGTGGTGACGGAGCAGCATCTGGTGAGATTCCAGAGTAAAGAAGAAGAACTTCGTTTTCATAATCCCGAGTTCGTTCTATTTCCATTAGTTGACCAGCGGGACTGGAAATCTCAAATATCGCATATCTACATGTGTGGAGCAATAATAACGTGCGGTGGTGTGTATGCTCTCTCGGAATTTCCACATCAAAAGCCACTACGGGTGTATAACCTAATGACCTCACAATACTCTCAATATGTCTGATGACGGGCATATGCGTTTGGTAGTTACCACCAATGAAAACTCTTTGTTCCCAAGGTTGCGGAAAGCCAAGAGGTTGGCGTGGTTCTACTCGAGGGGGAGGACGAATCAGTTGATCGCTAAGTGCATTGGGGTTTATGGTCAATCTTGTTGCAAGAGTATTAAGTACGCTCTCGGGGTCAAAGACTTTCGCCCATTCTCCTGTTTCTTTAAGTCCATTAGCAATTTCTTTTATCGTACTCAAGATTGACATTCTAATGCCATAGAAATCTCTAAGCATTTGAGCTGCAGGAAATCTGTCAGCTTCGTCTTCATGATTAAAAGCGACATTCAATGTATCTTCAATGTAAGCTAATGTTATGTAGCGTAAAGCTTGGTTGTGTTGATTAATTGCAGTGTAACATATTCCTATCATGTGTAAGGGAGTCCCTTTGTGAATTGGGCGTTCAACTTCCCTTTGAGCGTCCTCCATAATCTCAAGTACTCGCTGATACCGCTCCCTAGAATCATCAAATCTTCTATTATTGAAGCTTTGTATAGCCTCAATTTCTTGTCTAGCCACCTCAGGCTGAAATTCCTGCGGAATTGATCTATCTGGAAAGACTGTTTCTGCCAGCACAAATCACCCCTATAGTTTCAACTTCAAGTTTAGCATGAATTCATCTACCATATATTGTTGTCATATTCAGTTTATATATTCTTCATAATCGTTTGGACAAACTTGGATGAGTTTTCTTATGGATTCTCTCGAGTTTTCTCGGAGCAAAGTCAGTGCGCGCGCACCCCTTGCGCGCGAAAGCATAAAGGTTCGGGCAAAAAATATAGTGTACTGAAGACCGAAATGCAATTGAAAAACAAGAATGTGATCGTAACTGGCGGCGCTGGTTTTATTGGTTCCCACTTGGTTGACGAACTTCTAATGGAAAACGTGAGAAATATATCGATTTATGACAATTTTTCATCTGGATTTAAAGGAAATATCGAACATATACAAGGCAAACGGGGGGTATCAATTGTTAAAGGCGACATTCTTGATTTTAAACTTCTTTGCGAAGTTATGCGAGATATAGATGTTGTTTTTCACCACGCCGCTATACTTGAAATCCCAAAAATCCTTGAGGATCCTGTGACAGATTTAGAAGTGAACGCTTTAGGAACATTGAATGTTTTAAGGGCAGCATATCAAAATGGTGTAAAGAAGATAATATATGCTTCCTCAGCCGGTTGCTATGGTCAGAGTCGATATTTACCGATAGATGAGTCACACCCCCTAAGACCACAGTGGCCTTATGGAGTAAGCAAACTTGCAGGGGAGAAATACTGTATAATGTTTCATGAACTTTATGGACTTCCAGTTGTGGCTTTAAGGTATGGAATTGTCTATGGTCCAAGAGAATGGTTTGGGCGTGTAATGACGATTTTTACAAAAAAAGTCTTAGAAAATGAAAATCCCATAATATTTGGTGATGGAAATCAAAGCAGAGACTTTGTGCATGTAAAGGACGTAGTACGGGCTACCATCAATAGTGCTAAACGTGAAGATGCTTCTGGTCAGGCTCTCAACATAGGTAGTGGTATCGGCACCAAGGTCATAGATCTAGCAAATATGATTATTCGGTTTTCGGGTCAGAATTCTATTGAATTGAAATATGAAGACCCCAAGCCTGGGGAAAAAGGGAGAAAGCCTGGTGAGTTAAAGCATTTAGTCTTAGATATAAAAAAGGCAAGGAATCTTCTCAATTTTGAGCCACAAATTAAACTTGAGAGAGGAATAGAAGAATATATAAATTGGTTTTCAAAGCGTAAGGAAATTTGGTGGGAAACTAAGAGAGCAAAAAAGAGATTTTATTATTAGAATTTTTTCTCATGTATGCGAAATAGAAGAAAAATAGGAAAGCAAAACATGCATACATGTTGGAGAACTGTAAAACGCGCGCTTTTTTTTCATGAGAGAGCAAGTGCATACTCGTCTAAACATTTGGCAGCAATAACCCCCCAATTCAACTTGCGCTCTACTAACAACTTTGATTTATGACCCATCTCTTCTCGCAATTTGACGTCGTATATTAAAATCTCAAGATATTTGCGGAGTTCATCTATATTACCACGTTTAAATGCGAATCCATTGTTGTATGAAATTTTATATTTCTCAATCGGGGTTCGCTTAATAATTACTGGTAAGCCTACAGAAGCCGCCTCTATTACAGAGATTGAAGGTCCGCCTGGCCATACTGCGATATCACTTGCGCTGTAGAAATCGGGGAGTTGCGTTGTACTCACCCATGGATGAAAAAAGACGTTTTTTGAGATTCTGAGATTTAAACAGAGCTCTTGGAGATATTCTAAATAAGATTGTTCTCCCTTACCTACAATTAGCAGTTTTACCTTGCGTTTTTGCCGTATAATGGGTGCTATTGCCTTCACTAGTATATGAAGGTCTTTTGATCGAATTATTTTACCGCTATAAACCACGACTACATCTTCGTGAGAAATCCCCAATAGATTCCTAACTTTAGTTCTTGCTCGTGTGTCAAATTTAAATAGCTCAGGATCTGCCCCAAGCGGTATGATACTTATTTTTTGGTGTGGAATGTTGAATAATTGGAGCAATATTTTCTTCCAGTCGTAACTTAAGGCAAAGAATGAATCGACCTTATTTCCGATAAAGCGCTCAATAAGAAGCTTGACAAGATAGTGTTTTAATTTTGCAGGGACAGAGTTAATCGAATACTGTCCTGTAATCAAGCTTCCGACAATTCTGTAACTTGAAAGTCGTTGGCAGCTGATGAAAACCAATGACAGCGGCGAGAAGAGAGGTTGACAGTGAATTATGTCAGGTCTTTCCATCTTGATGAACTTAACAAGACGTGTAACGCCGCTGAAACTTGGCACATGAAGACCATTTGCAACGGCGACATGTGGCAAGCTGACAACCTCAAAACCTTCCTTAAGCATTGTCCGTAAGACGTGCTTGCTCCAACCAAATGTCAACACATATATTTTATGTCCGAGCTTTGTTAGCTCTTTAGCCAAGTAATATTCTAGATACCCCTTTTTAGGATCGAATTCTTCAACAACAATTACTATTTTCGTTTTAATTCACCACGAAAGAAAACCGAATTTTTTATGTGCTGAAAAATAATGGAGTGCAGTTAACAGTACTAAGTCTTTAGAGCTATGACGGTTTGGCACGCGTAATTAGGTAGGCGCCCCACCATGGTGGCACATTAACATGGCGTAAAAGGAAAAAATAGAAAGGTACAAGCACAAAGTTTATCAAACAACCAGTTCGGTATTGAAGCGTCATAAAAGTAAGCCACACATTGATATTCCAGTCTGGATTTTCAATATGAAAACCGAATTTTTCAAGTTCTTCAGGGTTGGGTTCTCTACATGTTAGATGTTCAATGTAGTGTATGGGTGCGTTCATGTTATGTTTTCTAATCTTCTCGAGAAAATTTCGATCACCAAATCTACCCATAAAGACCTTGTTATCCTGCAAGGGTAAGTGGATAATAGCTAGCCTACTGACCCGCTTAATTTCTAGAATAGCATCTACTCTTGAACAAGAATCAATGTGTTCTAGTGAATCAACAGCAGTGGCACAGTCAAAAGATAAAGATCGGAACGGTAGATGTGTCGCACTCGCTACGACACTCACGCCTCCTATAGACTTAACATCTATGGATATGACTCTGAAACCCATATTGCACAGTGGAGAAATCCCACCAGAACCTACATCTAGGACCCTGAAGCAATTGATCTGCTCAAGCAACTTGGCAACAATGTTGTATCTTTCATGTGAGTCAATTGATCGAAACTCGAATAGACACCTAAGCCAAGAACCGTGTGGAAATTTTGATGAAAATAATCCAATCCGTGTCGCTAAGTTGAAATAAATCTTCATGAATATTTCATATAGTTTCTTGCCCTCTACTAGCAGCTTCGATTACCCCCGCGCTTACATCTCAAAGTCAGTAAGAGATTTCATCCCAATGACTTTTATGAATTCAATACGGGATATTTCGACCACCGAGTCCGACCCGTTTGAACTTTTGAGTCCGATAAATGCCTCACCTCGCAGAGCCCTTCCATGGTAGGGTTCCAAATCGAAGGGGCTCATCACATACGTGTAGGGGTCTTTCCAGTATGCCACATCAAAGCTTGCTCCATCATCTAAAATGAATCGAATATCTATTCTCGCGTTACTACTACCATCAAGCTCAGTAAGAATATAATCAAACTCTGACATGTTTAGCTTCGGTATACTGTAACTAACTACCGTTACTTTGCTTTCTTCACTTGTTGGTTGAAGTTCGAGTTGGATTCCTGATTCGGTAGCGACAAAAGAAAATTGCGCGTTTGTATAACGCGGATCCAAGCTCCATTCGTGCAACGCAATCAGAGTTCTCTCAACTTGAAATGGACCGATATCGTATAGCTTCCAACTTCCGAATGTTTTTGATAGTACAGCAAGTTCAGGATTCCTTACGATTTTGGAGAAGGTGCTGTTCAGGTGCAAATCTAACGGGGCTACAATTAGCGGATTAATAAGGATGTGATGAACACCTAGCTGCTTAAGTCTTAGGACAGTTGCAGAGACTGAACTAGACAACAGGATGTCTTTGAAGAAAGCCAAATTTGCAGTGTATCTCAAGTCAATTATCTTCATATTCGGCAAGAAATATGGGAGACCCATGGGCGCACCGAAAGTCAGCAAGTCTCCGCTAAATTCTATCTCTTCAGATGTTAACATTTCGCAAAGAGGACCATACGAGACTTTCAGTTGGTTGCTTCTGATTTCTTGAAATCCTCCTTGCAGAAGAAAAATCTCTATTCTTGGAGCTAATATTACAATAAGCAAGAAAGTGGTTACTAGGACGCTAGAAAGTCGAGGAGAAAGTGCGACCCTGATTTTTCCAAAACCCTTTCTAATCTTGCTCAATCCAACTGGAATATGCGGCAACCTGAAGCGACTTAGAGTTCCAGTCAATAGAAGAAGAAAGCTAGCAAACAATGAAAGAGCAAGAACCCTCCAAATATTATCTGCCGCAAACATAACTCTACTCACAGCTGAAAGTTGAAAGCTAGTTTGTTGTAACGTCAAACCAAAGAGGGAAACGCTGCCCTTTGCTAATTGACCAATAAAAGAAGTTGAAAAGGCTGCATCGGTAAACCACAATAGAACGCTATGAACATAGCATAATAGTCCGAAGTATGCCACAAAGAAAAACAGTTTTGCAGTCTCTTTGGTGGCAATTTCTTCCTGGGGATTATTAGAAAGTATGCATCTTATGCCGATAGCAGATAAAACTGCAAGCACAGGTGCAAAAGGTAAGAGGTCTCTCGGATTATTAACTGCTACATCTACGTAAGGAATGCTGTATGATAAGTTAGACAAGATAATGACAGCAATGGTTGTCACAAACAAGAGAACAAACATCAAACCTGTTCTTTTTTTTCGCACGGATTTGATTAGTCCCACTAGTAGAGGTACCAACCAAATGTATCCTAATACGCTTGGATCAACAGGTACTAATGTGAAGTAAGTCAAGTAATGCCATACATTAGCCACTGTACTTGTTGGTGCCAAGCATCTTTCTATGCTGAGGGCCCACTCGTAGTTCGGCAAGTTGATGGATGAAGTGTAAATGAGCGTTCCAAACTGCAAAAGGTTGTTTATATACCAAAGACTGGAGAAAATTGCAAAAGGCACCAATAGCAATACGCCCATTTTGACCAGGTTTGCAAAGCAGAGGCAGTCACTTCTTCTTTTGGGTATGCTACTACGAGTCGTCAATAAGCAACTAGCACCGCTGAGACATGCAAGTGAGAAGAACAAAACCACTTCAGTGTTGTTAAAAATCAGAGTAGGAAGCTGAAACTGTGTTTGCTGAATCGATTGAACCAGAATGTTGGGTATGAAAACAATGAATGGTGTGGAAAAGCAAATCGCCAACGATATTTTTTTGTTGCTAAGCCTGAAAGCAATTATAGTTAATAGTACCCCGAAGACGAAAAACACAGTTTGAGCTTTGATAAGATTGGCAACACCAAGGGCAATTCCTATCCAAAGCAACAGTAGACTACGCCCACTTTTGTAGTAGTCGAGCAAGAAGTAAATGACAATAAATGTGAGTGGGTAATAGAAAATGTCAGGATAAAAGGCATTATAGAGAAGAAAACGATCATGAAAAGGCAAGACAAGCAAAATTGCTGTTGATATTAGACTGATGACGGATGATCCCGTAGCCAATTTTGCTATCGAATAACCAGCGACAACTAAAACCAGTATAGGTATGAACGGCATCACTCTGAAAGCTTCAGATCCAAGGAACCCAATAATCACATAGCTCCAGGCATAAAGAACAGATCCTCCTATAGGTCTCAAAAATACGTTGTAGTCGTAGCCTGTACTATGCGTAAAGCAGTTTGACTGCACGACTTCTCGAGCCACTGGAAGGTAATACTGTGTAACATCTGAATCTAATAGTCCTCTTGATGAAAGAAAAATGGCGTAAGCAATAAGCAATCCAATAGCAGCCACCACAACTGGTAGCCTAGGCATTGAAAAAGCGGACCTGAGGATAGATTCCAATACATTTCTACATTCTTCCTTGTTCTTCAATGCTAATACTGTTACATAAATTGCTGAAACCATAACAATAATTGCGAGCAATATTGACGTTGCTTCAAATGCTCCCAAGATTCCGCCAACATATAGCAATCCAAACGCTATAGCTAGGCTGAGAACATATGAGAGGAACAGCGTATCGGTAATGTTGGTAGTCTTAATCTTTCCGAGTTTCAAAAGCATGAAACCTGGAAGGAGGAAGACACCAAACAAAAAGCCAATCAGAAGCATCTTTGACCAAACTTGGGCTATAAAGACTAGCGCGCGCGCACGCTATCTAAGCTTCGCGTAGACTTTTAGTACTTTATCCGCAATTCCAGCCCAGTCATTATCCTGTGCAAACTGAAGGGCGTGATCTACATACTGGGAGCCATGTTCGTAAGCATACTTCATTTTCTCTACGAGCTGGGTGATGTCCCCTGGTTCATAACTTATTCCTGCTCCAGATTTGCGTATTAGTTCCAGATGTGCAGGAATCGCTGAAGCTACAACTGGTATACCACAAGCCCATGATTCCAGCAATGGTAAAGGAAACAGCTCATTGCGACTTGCTGTGACATAGACGTCGCATGAGGAGTAGTATTTAGGCAGCAACTTGTAGGGCACATGACCAGTGAAACCAATATGAGCTTGAACTCCAAGCTTATGAACAAGCATTCTCAGTTTTCCATAGCTGTACCCTGAACCAACAATCTGAAGATGGACCTTAGGATAAGTTTTCGTCAACCTTTTTGTGGCGAGTATCAGCTCCTCTACTCTCTTGTGGTTGTAAAGATAGCCTACAAAAAGATACTGCGGAATTCCTTTGCGAACGCTACCCTCAAGACCGGGTTTGAATAAATCTGTATCTACCCCGTTGTGAATCACGTTGACATTTCCAAGTTTGAAATAGTGTTTTAGATCCCAATATCCAGTCTTGGACACAGTGATCGTGGCAGCAAAATGGTTGCCTGCGACCTTCACTGAAGAAAGCAGACTAAGTCTGTACAAATTCCCCTTGCCAGATCGAGGAGTGCCATGATAGTGAAATATGAAGGGGCTGTTGGTTATCAAGGCAAAATAGTTCGTTATTGCATGATGATTATGGATAATGTCGAAATCCTCAAAAGACCGTCCAGATCTCAGCTTGTCATTCAGGAGAATGGTTTTGGTGTTGTATGGTCCTTCACTCGGAAATCGCTTAAAAAGCATGGCTCCAATCGTTACTTTTACGCCCCTTCTACAAAGCTCTGTTGATAGATTCTCGATAACTGTGGAAAAGCCTCCAAAAGAGTAAAGTCCAACCATCATCAAAACTCGCAAGGACCCACGAATCACTTCTTTCAGGTTAGCTTGTGATTTTTCAGCTTCGATCTGACTTGCTCATCTTACAGTGCATCTTTGCCACCGCAACCTTATCACGAGGGACTCTTATGGCTTATTGAAGCTAGGACTCTGTACATGCGTTCGCCGATTCTTTCTGTTGTCAAGTTTTCCGATACATATTTCCACCCATTCCATCCAAGTTTACAGGCAAACTCCCTATCCCTATAAAGTCTAGTAATAACTTTAGCAAAACCGTAAGCTTCCTTAGGCTTCACAACTAACCCTGACCCAGTGGCCTCAATGTATCTAGCTGGTTCACCATTGGAAACGCAAACAATAGGCTTACCGTAAGCTTGATACTCAAAAACCTTAGCTGGAAGCCCTTCATCCACTAAAGACATAGAAGCCATTGGAAGGATAAAAGCATCTGCAGAACTCAATAACCCTGATAGATCATGCTTAGACAAGAAACTTGTATTTAACCTAACATTTCCAAGATTGAGCGTCTCGATTTGCCTTCTCAGCCTTGGAGCAAGCTCCCCCACTCCTCTAACAACGAATACAACGTCTCTATTCTCCATCAATATACTCGCAGCCTTCAAAACAACATCAAAATCATAGCCCAAACCTAAGATCCCCGAATACATCACAACAAACTGATTTCTCTCCTCACTACCTGACACCAATGGTCTAACAGAGTCAACTCCCACTTCAATTACGTGAACCTTCTTTTTACTTAGACGATACTTGTCAACTATCCTACGCTTATATCCTGCACTTACTGGAGTCACTGCAGCAGGTAGGACATAGGAGACCTTGGCCAAGAAATCTAGTAGCAATCTTATGAGCTTTGATCGGACGATTCCCATCTCGTAGAAAACTTCAGGCCACAGATCATCTACATTTCGAATGATAGGTTTTCTCTTTGCAAATCCATAGGCAAGTGCTGAATAGAAACAGAACAGATTAGGGTTGGCTGCCCATATAGCATCCACCTTACCAACAAAGGGTAGCGCAAACAGCGAAGAAACAACAAAGCAGAGATGTAGTAAAACTCTGTTTACGATAGTATTGTGTGGCAAGGTGGGAATCCAAACGCGTATAACATTTATTCCTCCCACTCGTTCCCTCGTCAAAGCCTTTCGCCTAAGAACCGAGGGAACATTTCCTTGAGGATAATGTGGAAATGCTGCTACTACCGTAATGTTGCAGTCTTTACTAAGTAAACCTTTAACTACGTTGGAGACGCGTGTGCTAGCTCCACCCATGTCTGGTGGGTAGTACTGCGCGATAACTAGTACGTTTAGATCCTTACTCAAGATTGTTTTTCACAGTTTTTGCCGAGTAGTTGCTGCTTCAAACTGACGTACAACGTCTATCTGTTCCCCATCTCTAGAACACTGAGCTTTGATCCATCTATAGGTTCTAACTAAACCTTCTTCTAGGTTAACCTTTGGCGCCCAGTTAAGGACTTTTCGTGCAAGGTCTATGTCAGCGTTCCTACCTCTTACTCCCTGAGGCGCGAATAGATCATATTCTTTGGTTATGTCTTTCCCGGATATCGAGATTATCATGTCAGCAAGCTCATTAATTGTCACTAGCTCTTCAGACCCAATGTTGATTGGCTTATCATAATTCGATTCCATAAGCAGTATAGTCCCTGTTACAGCATCATCGATGTAGCAGTATGATCGTGTCTGTTTTCCATCACCCCAAACCGATATGGTACCAGGGTTTGATGCTTCCGCTACTTTTCTACACAAAGCTGCTGGAGATTTCTCTCGTCCACCTTCGTAGGTTCCTTCCGGTCCGAAGACATTATGATATCTCAGAACTCTGATGTCAATGCCATAATCGCGTTGATACGCTTCACATAGTTTTTCAGTGTAGAGCTTCTCCCACCCATAGAAATTGTCAGGGTCAGCTGGGTAAGCGTCTTCTTCTCTCAGACCTATCACGTCGGGATCTGTTTGTTTATAGGTGGGATAGACACAAGCTGATGAGGAATAGAGATATCGTTTTACCTTGTTTTGCTTTGAGGCTTCAAGCATGTGGGTGTTTATTAGGACATTGTCATGCATTACTTCAGCACCAACTGATGTTATGAATCCAATGCCCCCCATGTTGGCTGCTAGGTTGTAGACTTTGTCTATCCTTTTGGTTGCTGTCAGGCAGTTTTCCCAAATTCGTAAATCCATTTGGGATTTTTCACTGTAGTACTGCTCCTCCATGAAGTCATCAAATTTCACATCTACTACTCTAACGAAATTACCTTCTGAGAAGAGGTGGCTTGCAAGATGGCTTCCAATGAAGCCCCCTCCACCAGTCACTAATATCCTTTCCATTTTTCATCATTCCTTACTGAACTTTAGTTGCACATAATCCATAACTGAATTCAATCTCGTTTTCCGTTTTTGGTTTTCTGGACTATTCGGGATATGGCGTAAAGTGTTACAGCTGTGAAGATTGCAAAGAGTCCGATAAGAGTAAACGCAAGGGAAGCCAATGCAATATTCGTTACAATATGATGGTCAATAGAGTAAAGCTGCAGCATCCAAACTCCAAACAACACTCCAGCAATCAAACAAAGGACACCAGGTATCCCAAGTATTGTCAGAGGCCGGTCCTCGACAACATGTCTGACAATTGACATTAGAACATCAGCCAACTGTCCAATGGGATTATGCGTAGAAGTCTTTACACCATCACCATTATCATATTTACAGGAACTGGAAACCTCACAAATCTTCAAATCATGTTTGCCAGCATCCAACAAAATCTCTACACTCGCCCCCATCCCGTTTTCAACCACACTTAAAACATCCAAAGCCCTACGTCCATACGCCCTGAACCCACTCTGAGCATCATTAATTCCATTCTTCGCAGAGCCATTAACCAACCTTGTGATGAGTTTCACACCAACACGACGGTAGAATGGCATATCCTCTCCAACAGGCTTACTGGCAAATCGACTGCCAATAGTCACATCCGCAGAACCATCCACAATAGGTTTCACTACTTCAGGAACCTCACTGGGATCATGCTGCCCATCACCATCCAAAGTAACCAAAACATCAGCTCCCAACTCCCTCGCACGCTTAAACAAACTCCTAAGAGCCACTCCATAACCCAGATTCTGCTTATGCCTAACAACATCTGCCCCAAGTCCTTCAGCAATCTCCACCGTCATATCTGACGAGCCATCATCACAAACAATAACCCCATCCGCAAATCTTTGAGCTGTTAATACAACCTTCCCAATCGTATTCTCCTCGTTGTACGCAGGGATACCTACAACAATAAATGGACTATCTGCTACCCTGAGGTTCTCGAAGGGAATCTTCGTCTGTTTCTGAATCGTCAAACCTACTTAACCCACATACTCGAAAACTGATAATCGTCCAGAATTGAAGATTGGATGAAATGTTGCGGGAGTCTCGAAGCCATACCAGCCGATATTCTCATTCCACCATACAAGCCAAAATCGCTTAAATCCTTGTTCCGATGCTTGATCCACAGCGTCGTTGATGTTGTTCTTGAAAAACACGATTGTGTGCGGGTCATCAAGAGAGAGCTTAGCCCAATTAAAGAATGCATCGTGAGTTAAAATGCAAGAATCATTATCCAATGCAGTATTTGCCCACTGAAATACCTCCACTGTGCTCTCAACGTCGCTTAGTGGAACCGCGTTGCAGAGCATGGTTGAAGGCAGATAATTCACCGTTGTAGCCAAGCCAAAGACCCCGCCCTTGTCAAAGAACATAGGAGAAGTCATGAAAACAAACCCAGCAGTCACAGACACCAACACCAGTCCCTTCGCTATCCTCTTTGAGATCCCCAGAGACCCTAATCGCCAAAGCGAAGCAGCAACTGGTTTAGCTGAATGTAGAGCTTTCACGAATCCATGAGTCCCATAGAAAGTCAGGGGGAAAACCAGCATCAGCATCCACCTACTCCAGTAGTTCAAGGCGAAAAAAGGCACGAGCAGACATCCAAAGGCTCCCACACTCAAGAGAACTGTCCAAACATCCAAGACTCTATTTCTGAAGAAACCGATGACTGCGAGGGGAAGAATTGCGACGTACAATACAGCAAACAGTGAAACCACAGAAGCCATCAGGTCAACATAACTGGGGTAATACTGGACAGTGTCAAGCACGTTCAAGTAATCAGTCATGAAGAACAGGGGACCAGAATAGTGCCCACTCGTCTGATAAGCCATTAGAACATTCGGTTGAACTGCTGAATACACGGGATATAGTCTCAGAAAAATACTCCCAGCAAAAATTACAATCGCTGGTATCGCAGCTCCCACAACCTTCAGGGCCTCTGCTTTTCTCCCCTTCAAACCCTTTGAAACGACAACCCCAATAACTGAAACCAGCAACAGCACAGAAGCGTACTCGTGGCTGAAAACAGCGAAAACCCCCAAGATACTAAACACTGCAAGACTCTTCACATCCAACTTTTCCCTCAAAATCCACGGTACAGTAAAGAGGAGAATCCCTAGCCCCAGCATGTTCCGGTAAAAATGCCACGAAATCCCAAGGGCTGCAAACTGAAACGAGAACAACCCAGCCGCAAACAAGCCCTTCCTAACCGACCACCCAAACCCTTTAACAGCTAGAAAATATACACCGCACGTATTCAACCCAAAAAGCAGGGGCATAGCCACCTTCAAAACCAGGAAAGGCTCAACTCTCAAAGCCTCATACACAGGCACCAACAGTGCATACAGGAGCCAACTACTAAAAATTCGACTCCAATGCGCCCAAATAACCCCTTCTTGCAGCCGCCAAGCGTAATAGATTGTGTCAAAACCGATGGGATGAGGATAAGACAACAACTCCGGTATCAACCGTACCACAACCCCAAACACAAAGGCAATCAACAACCCAGTTCTCAAGGAAGGACGAAAGGCATCCAACCACCTCTCAGCTCTTCCCAGAAACCCATTAGTCAAAGAACAGGTGCTTCCCTAATGACACTATCAACTATGACATACGCACTGTCTAGTAGTCCGCTGAGGCCGTCTTCTAGCTCTGTTTCCGGTGTGAAACCTAGTGTTTTCTTGGCTTTCGAGTAGTCTCCGTGGCTTTGTCTAATGTCTCCTTTCCTCGGTTTCTCGTGGATCATCTGGGGGTTTTCGATGTCCACTAGCTTAGACATTGATTTCGCTAGCTTGTTTATGCTCACTGGTTTCCCAGATGCTATGTTGAAAACTCCTTCAGCTCCGGGCTTCGTTAAAGCTAACCACACAGCTTTCACCACATCTGAAACGTGGACAAAATCCCTCTTCTGCAACCCATCACCATAAATTATCAAGGGCAGCCCCCTGGTTAAGCGCTCAGCGAAGGATGTAATCACACCAGCATAGCCATTTTGACCCTGCCTACGCCCATACACATTAAACAGCCGCAGCACAACTGTTTCTAACCCGTTAGTGTCACAGTCCTTCAGACAGATTCTTTCTGCTTCAAATTTTGAAGCCGCATATGGGGAAAGGGGATAAGCTGGATGAATCTCGTCCACAGGAACATATCTGGGCTCTCCATAAACCCCGCATGAAGACACGAAAATAAACTTCTTCACATGCTCAACCGCACACTGGTGGAGCAACCGTTCTGTACCTTTCGCATTCACTTCAAAAGTTTCCCTAGGGTTGGAAACTGAGTAGGGAACACTTACAACTGCAGCTAAATGAACCAAAGCATCAACATCCGCCACCGCCATTTTCACAGCTTCAGGGTCAACTATGCTACCCTCAATAAACTCCACCCTTCCCTCAACCAAGTGATCCTCAATATTACGTAATTCGCCGTTAGAAAGGTCATCAAGAATCTTTACCTTACACCCTTCTTCAACCAGCTTGTCAACAAGATGGCTACCTATGAAACCCGCGCCACCAGTAACTAAAACCTTCACTGAAGCTGTCACAGTTTAAGAAGAGCCTGCCACGTTTTTCTCGGCTACTCCAGCGGGTAAAGCGGGAGCAATAGATTTCACGGTGCCCGTCTTGGTTGTCTTCTTCCACTTCCAGGGTACTCTGAAGATGATTCCCAGAAGCGCCCACGTTGCCAGGAAAACTTGGAATCCCCAGTAAGCGTAGATGAAGGGAAGCCAAAGCAAATCCCTTTTTCCCTTGGGTTTCGCAATGTAAAACAACGCCATAGCCCCGACAATCAGGGAAGCAGTGAGCACAGACCAACCCGCCAAAGTCAACACGAAAAGCATTGATTCTCCAGCGTTGGAGAGGGCTAAGGGACCGATGATGTAGCTCAGAAGGGAAATAATAAGGATGAATGGTCCTAGGAAGGTTGCTTCCGCATCCAACGTTTTCCAACTGGGTTTTCTGATCAGTCTTCCGTATTTCAAAGCCACTTCCATGGATCCTCTGTACCACCTAGCTCTCTGCCTGAACATTTGAGTCACGCTCTGAGGGCTCTCCTGCCATGAGCGAACATTCGAAGCATACTTAATCTCATGACCCTCCCGAGTCAATCTCGCAGAGATCTCCATGTCCTCAGAAAGATGCCCTTCGCGCCAACCTCCAAGACTCAAGAGAGCTTCTCTTCGGATAAACTGGCAACTTCCCTTCAAATGGACAAAAAGTTTCAACGCGTCCTTTCCCTTAATGTACGCCTCAAACCAAATCGACTCTTCCTGAGACACAAACTTAGTCAACATATTAACATCAGAGTTTATGGTCAAAGTTCTCCCTTGAAGAGCCACCACTGACTCATCCAGAAAGTGCTCCGCAGCATTACGTAAAGTGTCAACTTCAGGCACATTATCAGCATCAAAAACCGCCACAATATCTCCCCTAGCAGCCTTCAGAGCCTGATTCAAAGCAGAAGGCTTCCCCATCGAACTGCCCCCACTGAAAACTCTCAACCCCTCCCCCTTCTCCACCGCATATTTCCTGCACACGTCCACGGTGGAGTCTGTGGAACCATCCTCAACAACAATGATTTCAACTTTGTCTTCAGGATAATTTTGATTCAACAACGAATTAAGTAGTCGCGGAAGGACCTTCTCCTCATTCTTAGCAGCAATAAGAACTGAAAACAAGGGAAGCTGCTCCTCAGGAACCACACCAATCTTCGAAGGTCTGCCTTCACTCCCCTTCTCACGAAGATGACTTCTGATTCCAGCAACTAGAATTGGCAGATTATAAACTGTCCACGCATAAACTAAAGCCAGTAAAGCTGACGCAACTACAGCGAACAGGTTCACCCTAATTGCACCCTACACTACTCCTGCGAACCACACTTGACAACCGAGTTCTTGTTAAACGTACCATTCTTTATTGTATTAACCTCTGGCATTAAGATTCGTGACCGCTAAGAATCGGGCGAACTTCATGTCTCCAGCCCACGACTCAGCAGCTTTATGTCCCCAACCCTTAGCAATTAAACTGATCTTATGGGTTAAGGGGATTCCCACTTTTTTGATGGCTCTCAAAACTTTACTCTGTAAAGCAGAGGAAAGCTTGCCAGATATCATACTCAAAACCCTTGCCAACAAAGCACTGCGCACTGTCGTCACTACCCTGAAAGTCAAGTCGACCTGCGCTCTTTCAAGTCCATTCAACACTCTGAACCAAATCCTTCGCCTCATGCAGCGCTTCTTTAAAGCAAACAGTTTTGCACGATAACTCATCGAGTCTTCACCTTCGAAATTTTACATCGCACCAAATCGTCCCGTTGAAGATACAAAGCATCCCGAATTTCCTTAGGCACAGTAATCTTACCCTCCTTACGAACATACGCCGTGAACTCCATTGGATCGATTTCAGGATTTCGAATCTTCGAAGTAACGGTCAAATATTCACATCCACACTCGAAGACAATCGAACAAAGCCGATTATCGACGTTCAACAACCGTAAACGACGAAAGAACAATTTAGCTTCACTAACATCTAGAAATACTCATACATAGTATGAAACCTCATCATGAGACAATAAAACCCATGACAATATGATTTTTCGTGACTAAACCATCTCCTTATCCTATCAGGTTTTTAACCAAAACGTGCAAACTCAACTCACATCCATCACTATTTTCCAGATCTCTGCACTGAAGCCAGAAGAAGGCATGGAAAAACGCGCGCATTTACTAAAAAAGTTGTCCGAAGGTTAGCTGTAGTATAACCTGATCGCTTCCTAAGCTGATATTGAATGTTTCCAGTCTCTCGATATATCCACCCCATTCCAATTCCAATTTTCTCCTGAAGCTTACATACTCCGCAAAACTTCTGTGAACTGTGATTACTAATCTAGTCATTCCCAGTCCTTGACCTGAAGAGGCGAACACAATTTCAGGGTTTTTAGAAATAAATTCATGTACTTTCTTCATAAAATTCGGATCTTTGGTCAATTCCAAATGGTTTAAAGGTTTCCAGATGAGAAAAGTGAAAGTCATGATTTCGAAACCAAGTTCCTTGAGTTCTGGGATCAGTTTGTAACTCAGCTTCCCGTCTTTCTCTAGCCTTGCTCTTCTTCTTGTGATAGTGGGTTGAGAGACCCCAACTTTCTTAGCTAGCCTCCTGTCACTAGTCTTCGCGTTTTTCAATAGTTCAGATAGAATTTTTCTATCAAGATCTTTGAGTATTGTCATTTCTTGGATATTCCCATCAATGAAGATTGTTAATCTATGTTTTTTTAATAATGAATATTATCAATTGATAAGAAACAATAAAAGGTTATCCGCCGCATGCGATGTCAGGATTTCCTTGGCTTAAATGGAACCTTCTCGTATCTGGTTATAAGGTCTTCAAGTTCTTTAATAGCTGGGTCTATTAGCTCAGGTTTCTTCCCAAGGAACATCTATCAACCAGTTCTTTATCGTCCCAAAATGTTGAAGGGTTGAATATGCGCGCGCGTCGGGCGACAGCACACGCCGCTGTTTGAATCACACACACGCATACGGAGTCAGGACCGATACGATCTGCCAATAGATGAGGTTGGTGAGATTCCTTTCAGATAGAAAAGTATCACCCAGAATACAACAAGCACAGCAATTACTATCCCAAGTGGAATGAGTAGGATGTAGAAATAAACTGATATTGGATTAACATCGACCACCCTCCCGATAATATTCGTCTCATTTAAGGTCCAAGGGGATGGCTCTGTACTGATATCATATTTCATTTTGAAGGTCCACACATCTCCAGAGAGATGTTTCTCTACTGCTCTACTAACACTGATTCCTCTAAGCGCGTTTCCAGGGTAATAAAAAACTAAGATGTCTCCCGTTTCATTTTCAGCAACGATGTCGCTCGCACTCACCTTCTGCAGAACCAAGAAATCACCAATTTTCAAAGCGGGCTCCATGTACGCGCTCGTTACACCCACAACTGAACGTCTGCTAAAAGCAAAGTACGCGAGGGTACCAAACAAGATACAAGCCATTACAACAATCATTACTAGCAGAACATTGAGAACTCTACTTATTTTCATCAGGTCCCCCATAACTAGAGTGTCTGACTACGACTTTAAAGTTGCGCGCGCGCATATTCAATCCTCAAACTCAAACCACAGCTAGAATTAAATACAAAGCGCAACATAATCTAGAATTTGTTTAATTGAGGGAAACTAAATGCGGAGAACAAGTTCTGGAATACATCTAACCCTGTTACTAGTGGGCATGTTACTGTTAGCATTCAGCATTCACTCAGTTACATCAGAGCCTACATTATGGATTGTAGATGATGATGGACCAGCAGATTTTACGACAATCCAGGAAGCGATAAATGCAGCGAATGACGGAGACACAATCGAGGTTCGAGCAGGAATATACTATGAACATTTAGATCTGAACAAGTCAATAACACTCGTTGGACAGAGCAAAAACTCGACTAAGATAGACGGCAGTGTAAATGGAACAGTGGTTACAATAACAAGAGACAACGTCAAGGTCACAGGATTCACAATACAAAACAGTGGAAGCGCCCCAGAGAAAGGAGTTTATCTTGACAATGTAAATCACTGCAACATAACTGGAAATACCATAGCTAATAACTCGTTTGCCTTCCGCGTCTGGAATTCATGCAACAACAACACAATCTCGAGGAATAACATCACAGACAACCTAGCAGGCCTTTACCTCATGGGTTCCTCAAACAACATAACTGGAAACCACATAGTCAATAATCAGTGGGGCATCAGCCTCTACTCGTCCTCAACCGACAATATTATTTCCAACAACAACATCGCAAACGAAGGGGGCGCTGGCGTCAGTTTCTACGCCTCCTCCACCAATAACACAATCGTTAACAACAACATCACAAGCCACTATACCGGCATCTACATCGATCAATCTACAAACAATAGACTCTATCATAATAACATCTTCAACAACATTAAACAAGTCACCTCGAAAAACTACAGCAATGCATGGGACAATGGCGTTGAAGGGAATTATTGGAGTAACTATACTGGGACAGATACAAGCAATGACGGAATTGGAGACTCACCCCACACTATCGACGCAAGCAACCAAGACAACTACCCCCTAATCGGCAAGCTCAGCAATTTCGCAGCCACAGCTGAACAAAATGTACATATCATTAGCAACTCCACAATTTCCACATTTCAATACAATGACACAGCTATCCTTTTCAATGTCTCTGGCGAAAACAACACTGTTGGATTCTGCCGAATCATGGTCCCATCAGCCCTGATCAATGACACTTTCCGAGTATTTGTGAATGGTACGGAAATACTACCACCACCCGAACCTTTACCAAGCTCCACCAGCACTCACAACTACATATACTTCACATACAATCATTCGACCCAAGATGTGATCATCATCCCCGAATTCTCATTATTCTCCCTTGCACTTGGAACTATCGTCATACTTATGACAGCTTTAGTCTACTCACGCGCAAAAAAACTTCCTAGCTGAACTCAACTCCATCTTCCCCTTTTTAATACACACATATATTCTTAAAAATGCAAAAAAACCGAAAAAAAGGGGGCATGCTTTCGCAAGCCATAAGAGCGTAGGCAACAGTTAGGGCGCACAGATGTCTTTGTTTCTGCTCGCACAAAGTTTTAAACCTGTTTTCTGAATCTTAAGTATCATTAAAATTAATCCGGGACTGTTCAAGATGGAGAAGAACAACCGATATGGAGTCTGTGGGGTTTATTGTGGCCAATGTCCAAATGGGAATGGAAGAGTGAAGATGATGGCTGGTGAGTTGAAGAGGCTTGTTGACACAGTTCGTTATGACTGGATGGAGCATGCAGTCAAATCATTCAAGTTCAAAGAGTTCAGAAAAGGTTTAGAATGGTTTGCCGGTGCGCAATGTCCCATGTGCTTGAACGGCGGTGGTCCGCCTGATTGCGAAACCAGAAAATGCGCTCTGAACAAGAGACTTCAGAGCTGTCTGCTCTGTGATAATTATCTTACTTGCAAGCATACTCAATACCATCGCGAATGGTATCCTTTTGTAATCGACAACTTTAACCGTGTCAAACAGGTGGGCTTTGAGAAACACCTTGAAGAAGAGGAAGAAAGAACAAGAGAAGGCATAGATCTGATGGGTCATCTAGAGAGAAGATGTTGTAAGGTCGTCAAACTAGAAGAAGAATAACGGTATTCGCGCAATCGAGAAAGGGTGAAAGCTAATTAATCTGTTGGAGTAATGGAAGCATTGGGCGAAAGAAGATGACGAGACATGCATACATAAGATTTCGAGAAAAAGTGGAAAAGGCTTTGCAGGGTGAAAAGGACGGACTCACTTGGAACCAACTTAAGAAGAAGGGTGAAATCAAACAAACCCGTCTATGTTATACTTGGGCTAGACAACTCGAAAATGAAATTGGTTTGACTCTGGAACGACTCGGTCGAAATGTTTATTGGAAATTGAAGAGAAGCTAATGCACGTGCGCGTTACATGCGTCATTGCCGTTTGCTAAGTTAAATATCAATGAAAACATCTAATTTCCAAACAAATATAAGTATGACGCACGTCATATTCTTATGAGTGTATTCCAGCAATGTACAGTAGGAAGTCTCTTTTCTTTGCAGTCTTGCTAATCTGGGTAATTGTAGCAACTGTCTTTGTCGGTAATACGATTTGGGGGAATGAACTGACAAACGGAACGAATACACTGAGATCCGTAGAAATTAGAGAGTATGAAGGACAAAAACTCTCTTCAATAGATGATTTCAGGGAAAACTCAATCAAAGGACCTCAATTCGTAGACAACAAAAGCTACAGACTCGCAGTAACAGGCCTTGTGAACCGCGAAATAGAATACACATATGATAACGTTATTAGCAACCATCAGCTTTTCGAGAAAGTTGTCACACTACATTGCGTGGAAGGTTGGGACGTTACAATACTCTGGGAAGGGGTCTTAGTTGAAGACCTGATAGAAGAGGCCGGAGTTGACTCAGGAGCAAAGGTGGCAATATTCTACGCCTATGATGGTTATTCAACATCCTTGCCACTAGAATACATAATCAACAATAACATACTAATAGCTTACAAAATGAATGGTGTAGTTCTTCCAGCTGAGAGAGGTTTTCCTTTTCAGCTTGTAGCAGAGAGCAAGTATGGATACAAGTGGATAAAATGGATAACCGAAATCGAACTATCTGACAATGTAGGCTACCAAGGATTCTGGGAAAGTCGAGGCTTCTCCAACGATGCGGATTTGCCATAGAGTTTTCTCTAAAAAGAATAGGATAGTGACACAAAATGAATCAAAGTCTGGCTAAAAAATTAATTGACTGGACGTTATATGCCGTGACGATTGTTTACCTCCTCACAGGATTGGGCATTACACAATATCGAATTACCGAACGCTTAACATTTGGACTATTAAGCAAGAATGTCTCTTTAAACATCCATGAAAATCTATTGGTACCATTCTTAGCATTGCTAAGCATACATCTTCTCTTTGGGCCTATTATGCAGATTTGTTCAACAATAAGAAGGACTAGGGAAGGAATGCCAGCAGCATAATAGTTTGTATGCATGTGTGTGTGGATTTGGCGCGCGCGCTGATATCTACGGCGTAGCAAACAGAAAATTAGCCCCCTATTTTTTGTAGTATCTAATTCCCAATTCACAAGTATATCTGAACATCAAATCTTAACAAATTGAAACTCGCGCGCATAAAACTACAGCAGTTAGTATGTAATCACGTGCACTGCAAACCCATTTTCTTAGTAATTTTCTTTGTTTTCGCGGAAGATTTCCCCGTATGCATTGCAGAAATACTGGCAGGCTGTTCCAAGTTCTTCTTTGCCCTTTTCAGTCAAGTTGTAAATAGTGGTTCTGCCTTTTTTTTCTTTTTCCACGAGTCCCTTTTTTTGGAGTTCCTTTAGCGCAGGGTAGATTGTTCCCGGGGTTGGCTTCGTCCCTCTTCTCCTCTTGAGTCCTTCACATATTTCCTGTCCGTTCAAATGCCCTTTTGACAAGATCCAAAGTATATGAAAGGAAAGCAAACCGCGCATGTCACAGCATTCGGGCGTTGGTGGGCAGCATTTATCGCTCATACATGTAGTATTGGGCTTCCTATACATTTATATATTTCCTTACCAATATATAGGACATCCAATAGGTTGGAAGTGGTAATGCTTGAAGATGAAGCCCTCGCGCAATACTAGAAATTGGAGATAAGCAAATGAAGAAAACTGTAAACTCAAATCTGGAAGTCACAAAGAATTTTTTCGAAGTGGTTGAAAAGAGACGAGCGATACGAAAATACAAACAATATAAAATTCCCAATGAAGACATGAAGAGGATTCTTGAGGCTGCTCGACTTGCGCCATCAGCCAACAACAGTGAACCTTGGAGTTTCATAGTTGTGAAAGATCAAAAAAAGAAGGAACTCTTGGCAAAACCTTCTTCCCAAACTTTCATTGCTAACGCTAATGCAATAGTTGTGGTGTTAGGAGATCCAAGTGTTTCATGTTGTCCACGCGCGACTTGGACTACAAGGGATCCCATGATTGCGACCGAGCATTTAGTGTTAGCAGCGACAGCGTTGGGCTATGGAACCTGCTGGATCGCAAACTACGAGTCGCGTCCAAGCAAGTGGGTTGACGAAGTTAAGAGAGTCTTAAAGATACCTGAACATATACATATCATAGTTCCTGTAGCAATAGGAGTTCCCGATGAAAACCCCCCCATCAGACTAAGAAAAAGCCTTCAGGAAATATGTTTTGAAGAAATATATGGAAATCAACTGAAATTCCATTAAAGTCGAATGTCACACTCCTCTGAAATGGTGAATACAAATGAAAGGGAACGCCCAAACGAGATTAAATCAACAAGAAGTCAAAGGGAATCTGCTGAGCCCATTACCAGTAGTTTTGGTTGGATCGATTGTTAACGATCATCCGAATTACTTGGTAATCGGATACATTTCACCTTTTAACTTTGGTAGACACATTTTCTTCAGTTTATATAAGAAACGTTACACACGAATTGGAATTCATGAGAACAGAACATTTAGTGTGAACATTCCTTCGGAGGATCTCTTGCCTGAAACGATAGTATGTGGAAATAAGTCTGGTCGAGACTTTGACAAAGGATCGCTCTTTGACTCTTTTTATGGAGAAGTGAAAACTGCTCCAATGATTCGCCAGTGTCCAATCAACATAGAATGTGAAGTAACTGAAATCCTTGACTATGATCCCAACGAAGGAATCATCGGGAAAGTGATCAAATCACATGCCGCCCCTCAGTGCATTACAGATAGTAAGATCGATTGGAGGAAAGTTCGTCCAATTATCTGGGTTACCGGTGGCGACTTTAATTTTTACAGATTGGGGGAACGGATTAGTCGAGAGGAAGAAAAAACTGATTGACGATTTGCTAATTTCAGATATTCATATGTTATAAACAACGCTCTCTCCAGACGCGCTCGCGGAGAAACCAATAAGCGCGCGCAAACGGTGAATCTGCGCGTGAAGAACACAGTTGAATTCTCCCAGCATTATAGTTTATACGCGCGCGTAAATCATAAAAGCTGACATAGTGCTAGTCGTAAATCTAGGATAGAAAATGAGAAAAGTGGTTTGGGCAACTCCTCTTTACAAATTCCTAAGACATTGTAACAATAGCCCACTCGATAAGACGGTTCTGGACTGCGGCGCTGGCGGTGATGATCCTCCTCTTCAACTTTTCTATGAATACGGATACAAAACGTTTGGAGTAGAAGTTTCTGAAGCTCCATTTAAGCAAGCAAAGAAATTCTGCAAAAAGCATAGCATGAAGCTAAACATAATGAAAGGGGATATGCGCTATCTCCCATTCAAAAGCGAATCCGTCAGCTTTGTCTATTCTTTCAATGCAATCTTTTTTATGGCAAAGGAAGATATTGGGATTTCAATGAAAGAGATTGAGAGAGTATTAAATCCAAGTGGGTTATGCTTTGTGAATTTCATATCCGTTGATGAACCTTTTAAAGGACCCTTCTGCAAACCTTTTCTGGGGAATCCAAGGTTTTCCCAACATGAAGATAATGAACCTGACAGATACTTTGGCAATTTCGAGATAGTCCACAAAGAGAAGAGAATCATAGACAAGAAAACAGATGGTAAACGGTTAGCTCAAGTATACATTGATTATATTGCTGAGAAAAAAAGAGATTAACCATGCGCGCGCATTTGTATACATGTGAAGAATTTTGGCATTACCTCCCGAATGATTCCCACGCGCGCGTCCGCCCGTGTGGGAAATACTTAGGTCAACTTATAGGCGGTTGGCACGTGCATACGACAGTTCCCTACTGCCTTTCTAGCAACCAGGCACTATAGGAGAACCCTATTGACCTAAGCATGTAGAATAAAACACATGCAAACCAAAAAGACTTCTGAGATAAGTATGCGCGCGCGCATTGCGTATTCACTTTAATGCGGAAAGCATTTAATCAGTTCATGTAAAACTAATAGGAGGTTTCAGCTATGGTCAGTGAGAAATGGAAAAGCACCCTCCCCTACATTGCAATATCCGCAGCCATACTAATAACTACATTTCTATTAGCGCGGATAGATTGGATTACAAACCACACCCTCTACGATTACGGTCTCATATTCAATCTTGAATGGGCTTCCGATTACTGGTTTGCCTTGCGAAGCATCATTGTAATGCTAAACATCTCCCTTGCCATCACCATCGCAGCTGGGTTTTTCGCCTACCGACGAGCAGAGAAAGACATAGCCAAAACAATCTACATCTGCAAAACCTGTGGAGAAGCCTTGACAAAGGTCAAGGGCAGCGTAAGCTTTGAAGAAAACATGCCAAAATTCAAAGTTTTGAAAAATTGCCCCATGTGCAACAATGAACTTCAAGAAGCCGACCCAGTCCCAGCCCACATCTCAATTCAATAGAGCGCGCGCAATAGTCGTTGGTGTCAAACTCTGCAAACTGGGCTAAGACGTTTAGCACCCTCCATACGTGTGTGTGGACGCGTACGCTTGTATCTATACGTCTAACATTGTTATTTATATGTAAGGCTACTGCAGATAGCTAGCGTTTGATAATTATAAAAAATAGTGATGTTGGTTACTTTGACAAATCCGTCTATTGAAGCAGTAAATCTTTCCAAGCACTTCGGCGCGTTTTTTGCTGTCTCAGATCTAAATTTCAAAATTGAAGGATCGAAGTGTGTTGGATTTTTGGGTCCGAACGGTGCAGGGAAAACTACTACTCTCAAAATGTTTACTGATCTAATAAGACCGTCCTCTGGAGAGGCTTTGATAAACGGTTTAAACGTCCATACTCATAAGAAAGAAACTCTGGCATCTGTCAGCTCGCTAATTGAGACTCCGGAAATTTACCCTTCATTGACACCTAAGGAAGCACTCATGATGATTGCTGAGATTAGGGGAGTACCCAGCGCAGAGCGAAACAAGAGAATAGAGGAAGCCATCTCAGAAGTTAGAATGGAAGAATGGATCGATAAGAAAGTTGGCAAGTTTTCCAAGGGAATGAAACAGAGAATCTGCGTTGCCTCTACACTTCTCAGTAATCCAAGCATCCTTCTTCTAGACGAGCCCTCTAATGGTCTTGATCCTAGGGGAATGCGCGAAGTTAGAGACATTGTGAAATCTCTAAAAAACAAGGATAGATTGATTTTCATGAGCTCGCATATTCTTAGTGAGGTTTCGGACATCTGCGACGAAGTCGCGATGATCGACCATGGCAAGCTAATCGTTTATGACACAATTTCCAATGTAACAGCAACGGTTTCAGATGGAGAAAACATGGTTGAAGTCGGATTGCAACGTCCCATCGACGCCGGGATAGTGACTAAAAACATAACCACCCTTCCAAGCGTTGTTTCCGCAGAGAAAAAAGACGATAAGAACCTCAGAATTAGGTTCAGTGGAGGCTTGGAGGTGCAAGAACGAATTCTTTCTGACTTAGTAAGATTAAATATTGGAGTGATCAGTTATAGACCCGCGTCATCGGAACTCGAAGATGCGTATCTCAAGCTGGTCAAGAGTACAGTGTGATCAAACATGAGCAAAACAGAAATCGTTTCCAGCAATAAGTTACCGAGTAGTCTGGCGCAAGTTGGCGTCACGATGAAGTACACGTTTCTCGATTACTTTAGATCGCGCAGATTCTTTATACTTCTGAGCATAACTCTTTTGATAAGCGCACTGCTCACTTTTATAGTCGGGTACTACCGTCCTGAGAGTTTTCTTGTTTCCGACCTATCCTTTTATTCTAGTTGGTGGGGTAATTCCGTAACCTTTGTAATTGTACTTTCTGGAGTTTTCTTCGGAGGCGACGCAATTTCAGGGGAATTTCAGAACAAGACCGGTTACTTTGTGCTTCCAAACCCGATTAGGCGATCGTCTGTTTATGTTGGTAAGTGGTTGTCGGCTTTCATTGCGTCTACTGTAATTTTGAGCGTGTTCACGGCAATTACAGTCGGTAATGGAATGTATTATTTTGGCCTGAACGTGCCCTATCAATTCGTCGAGTCTGTGTTTTTCGCGTGGTTCTATCTTGCAGCAGTGCTTGGGTTCACGTTCTTTTTCAGTTCGCTTTTTAAGAGTAGCTCAATGTCCATTCTCGTTACCGTCATCCTCTTTCTGTTTGTATTTACACTCATTCAGACGCTCGTTGCAGGCCTTGTTCAGATTGAGCCATGGTTTATCCTGACTTACGGCGCACAAATAATAGGAAACGTGTTAGTGGTGCCTTACCCGCCACACAGCTCTGTGATTAGCCTTGGTCCTCATGGTGAGACTCTAACCACCTACAACGTGACAATTCCGGAAGGACTCGTGATCATAGGATTGTACTGTATCATCACTGCGTTTTTGGGATTAGTCCTTTTCGAGAGAAAGGAGTTTACCTAACTAATCCTTGCAGGCCTCTCTCTGCACATAGCTAGCTAGAAACTCGTAGACTTAGTGTCGCGTTGCAGCGCACGCAAAAAACTACGCTTAATGTGACTACGCATTTAATATCCGCCATTTAGAAAAGCTAGTATATGGCGACATAATTCTTGTTTTTTTGGTTTTCGTTGCATCCTTATGTTTAGTTCCATGAGTAATTCTTCCCAAAAATCTACGTCTTTTCCTCGAGGATGATAATGCGCGCGCACATATCAGATTACCACTTGATCAACGTAATTCCGCTATCCCTGATTTCAGTAGTGCCACGTTAAACCAACTGAGGGAAAAAGGAGAGATTTGCTTTGAAGCGGACACTACGTAGGGTATTTAATCTCTTCATCAAGGTAAAGTTTTCCCGAATATTTTCGTGTGCATGTTAAGCTGCATTCGTTTGCGCGTCTTCGTGTCATAACTTTGTCCTGGATTCAATCTTTTTTCCAAAGCTTCCATTCATTCAATATTTCGTATTCATCCAAATCTTTTGTTGGAACATTCATGATGTCGAAGCTTGTACAATCATTCTTCGAGCCACATTTTGGACATTTGTTTATTTTTCCACAAACTATTCTTGCTGTTTTGAAGGCATCTTCCGTTAGAAGGACGAAATAGCCACAGCTTTCACATCGGAAGAAGCCATGTTTCATTTCTTCAGATTCTCCTTTCCGAGCAGGGGCATGTCTACTGCGAAGTATCTTGGTTATTTGTGAGAGTAACAAGGGTAGAGTTCTTTCTTCAGCCTTACACTTCCTAATCCTATTATCAAGATACTTGAGATCTATTTTCTCATGCTGCAACATGCACCAAATATCCTTGACGTCATGCTTTCCCACATCATCTCCTCGTTGAAGAATTGCCTTGAAAATAATATTGTCCTCCACCGGGATTAAGGGAACTTTCACTCCAAAGAACAATTTCCACTGAATCTGACTAATCATCTCATCATCAAAAAAGAACTGACACGTGCCCTCATCAGTCTCAACTTCAGAACCACAAACGACGTCAACATCCGATAAATCGACACCCTCTAGAGCCCCTTTAGCCTCCTCTAAATCTCCACATCTGACCAAAATATCGATGTCTGTTATTCTTCTTCTACTTCCATAACAGTAAGCTGCTGATCCAGCGAAAAGAGCCCAAGGAATATCCTCTTTTTCTAACCTACCTTTTACAGTAGATAGCTTGTAGCGAATTGATTGATCTCCTCGCATTTACATTCCCAGGGAAAACCTAACAGTTTGTCATAATGTGACGTAATAAATAATTCCCTCTATTAGAAATGACACAAATAATGCGTGGTTGGATTGAAATGCAAAGTTTTTATGTTGCCTTGTCTCCCTGGCTTTTCAGAGTCTGGGGTTCAAACATTAAAACATATGAAGGTTCCAGACTTCTTGGAGAGTGCTCGACGCCCCTAGGCATCACAGTCATTTCTCCCTCACCTAGAGTTATGTTTGAGCATCCCTTCACTTGTATGATTATGCTTCCTTTGTAAACATGGAAAAGCTCATCTTCATTCGAGTGTATGTGCCAAGGATATTCCCCATCAAATAACGCCATCCTCACAACGTGGTCATTCACTCGGGCAATCTCAACTGGAGCCCAAGGTTTGTTCATGTCCTTAACCTTATCCTTTAAGCTAATTCGCGTAATCATAACTCAATTACCTCTGTAATTGGAATAATATGGTATTTATTGAATGTTCCCTGAGATCCGCACTCGCTTTATGAAGTTAGGAGATATAGAAGCACAAAGATAGACCTTGTCAGTTGCTTTGTAAAACTTCACCCCTTTTTTTCTAGCTTCCTCAGCATTTACCTCCAAAATAACAGGTTGTTTAGTTCGTCTTAATCCAACATCGACGGCAAGTTCCATTGTTGGAGACAGATGAACCCAACGTCTCTTCATCGGCTTAAGACCAACTCTTAGAATTTTATAAGCGGCATCTAGCGTTGTACCGTGGAAAAACACCTTTCCAACCATGTCTTCCTCCAACTCCTGTTGCACAGACATTGTGTGACCATACAAGGCTCTAACCTTGTTGTCAACAATTTCAAATCTTGTTCTATCGCTTTCTTCAACAATCTTTAGGATTAGATTCTTGTCGATTTGAAACCTTTCCCTTACTTTCGTCAAGAGCTCGTCTAGAACCACAAAACCATGATCATCCATCCTCAGATTCTCGGAGTTATGTCTAAGCAGATAACTCATGTATTTACTTACTTTAACCTTCAAGTCTTGACCAGATGCATTCATACAAGAAAATGCTGTAGCCCTCCAAGTTTATAATTTTCTGAATATCTCATGCGCGTTAGGAGTGGTTCGAATCCCACTTCTTCTCCTTCCTTCATACTCGCATGCGTAGCTACACTAGCATCTTTGGGGAAAATCTAAAATCGTCACTCTGTTTCTACGCATTAAGCAGGGATAGCTATGAAGATTAGACCGCTCAGGAGAGGAGAAAATGAAAAAGTCAGGGACATTGATAGAAGTGAAATTGTTGAACAGGATTACTATTTGAAAGATGGACAACTCACTCTCAAAGACGTATATTATGACATCAAAGGATGGGATCCCTCTGAACTTGAAGGATCCCTTGAGCACCTCTATGATATATATGACAGAAATGGAACTATGCTCGGGGCATTTGACGGGGACAGGTTGATTGCAGTTTCCGCTCTAGAATCCGAATTCATAGGAAGAAAACAAGATCAACTTCAACTATATTTTCACCATGTAGACAACCACTATCGGCACAGGGGAATTGGCGGAAAATTATTGAAAAATGTCATGTTAAAGGCCAAGAAATTAGGAGCAAAAAAACTGTATATTTCAGCCACACCCTCGAAGAACACAATAGATTTCTATATACATATGGGATGCAGATTAGCTTCGGACCTAAATTCGAAGTTGTACAGGCTAGAGCCAGAAGATATTCACTTGGAATTTGCGCTTTGCTCCTGAACCAGAGCGCGTACCGCACATATACACATGGTCAAGGTTTCAGGGTGATACGATCCCTGGAACTTTCGGAAAGGGCACTGCCTCCCAAATGGTTTTCAAGCCACAGATCCACTTTGTTAATCTTTCAACCCCTATCCCAAATCCCACAGACGGAGGAACCCCGTCCTTAAGCATTTGCAGATACCAACCATACTCTTCGGGATCAACACCAGTTAATTTCATTCTCTTCAACACCCCCATGTAAGTGTGTTCCCGTTCTCCTCCAGAAATGGCTTCCCCGAAGCCTTCAGGATATAGCATGTCGAAATCTCTCAGTATCCCCGGTCTACTAGGATCTTCTCTATCATAGAAACCTCTGGACACCAATGGATAGTCATAGACAAAGAAGGGTTCTTCATACACGGCGGATAAAGCTGCTTCCGCACTCCAAGGAATCTCCTCCACAAAGCTGCACACATGACCCTTCGATCTTAACAACTCAACAGCTTGCTTATGGGTTAGTCTCTTAAAAGGACCCTTCACTTCTCTAAGGTTCCTTCCTAACCCATTCAACTCTTCGCTACAATGTTCCCTCACATCTCTGACAACAGATACAAGTAGTTCTTCCGCCAAGTTCATAGCATCACCATAACTCCCATTCGCCATCTCAAGATCGACTTGTCTGAACTCCACCAGATGTCTAGTGGTTTCTGCGCTTTCTATAGGTTCTAGGCGAATGTTTGGTGATAGAGCGAATATTTTTTCGAAGGATGAGACTATCATCTGTTTGTAGAGGATCATACTACTCATAATTTTAAATGGAGCACCATAATATGACACTGAAGCTTGTTTTGCTCCCCGGATTCCAGGATCAGTTGCAGGGCCGATTATTGGCGCTAGTATCTCTATAAAATCTTTTTTTCTCAAGAATTCCCTTAAGGATGTGAGGATTTGATCCTGAATTACTAGGATTAACCTCATCTTGGGATGTCTTATGGCGCGATACCTTAACCTGACGGATTCCAGTGAACTCAATTCTTGTAGTTCCATGAAGAATAATACTCCATTGATCTTCTTAAAATTATTGCGAAAATTAGTGTAATAAACACTAAACAACACAAGATTATTATGTGTATATCGTAAAAATTACAGTATGGAACAGTTAGATGGAAAAGATGCAAGAATTCTGAAGCTACTGCAAAAAGATTGCAAAATGACTGCAAAAGAAATGGCTAAAGAAGTTGGCAGTCCCATAACCACAGTCTACTCAAAGATCAAGAGAATGGAGGAACGGGGTATAATAAGACATTACAAGGCTATCTTAGATTCAAGGAAACTCGACAAAGGAACAACAGCTTTCATTCTGCTGTCCTTTGGTTACAGACCTGGAGGTAGAGAAAAACCCTTATCCCAAAGAGATGTGGCAAAACGTATAGCCTCTCTTCCGGAAGTACAAGAAGTACACATTATTACTGGAGGCTGGGACATTCTTATCAAAGTTAGAGCTGACCATGTTGACACCTTGGGAAAGCTTGTGATGGATAAGATTCGGACGGTTGAGGGCGTAGAAAACACGTTAAGTTGCATTGTGTACGAGACCGTGAAAGAAACCACAGATATACTCGTCTGATCGCGCGCGTGAACACTCGATGAGCATTTCGCTGTCAGATATCCAAACATAAAATATGCTTACAGGATGTGTTTGGGTTTCTAACAATTATATACATCAAAGACTTTCATTAGTTGTGATAAATTTGGGTTCCTCAGATGTTGTTTCAGATATTCTTGTGGTAGGAAGCGGGATCGCAGGTTTGTCCTTTGCATTGAAGATAGCTGATTTTGCTCAAGTAGTGATAATCACTAAGAAGGAGAAGGCGGAATCAAACACAAATTATGCGCAAAGTGGAATTGCTGCGGTCTTTTCTCCGTCTGATTCCTTAGAAAAACATGTGAAAGATACTTTAGATTGCGGAGATGGTTTGAGTAAGAGAGACGTTGTTGAGAAGGTTGTGAAGGAAGGCCCAACCCGCATTCAAGAACTCGTAAAACTGGGTGTGGAATTTTCTCGAACTCCAACTGGCAAACTTGATCTTGGAAGGGAGGGAGGCCATTCAAGGCGACGAGTCGTTCACGCAAAGGATCTCACAGGCAAGGAAGTCGAATCCGCTCTTTTGAACGCAGTCGCTAACTCGCCATCCATTAAACTCTACGAAAATCAAGCTGCAATAAATCTAGTTGCGAAACGAAATCGCTGTCTAGGCTGTTACGCCTTTGATACAGAAAATTCTGTAGTTAGGAACTTTGTGTCGAAAATCACCGTTCTCGCAACTGGCGGAATTGGAAGAATTTACCTCCATACGACAAACCCTGATATCGCCACTGGAGATGGAATCGCCATGGCGTATCGAGCAGGAGCAACACTCATGAACATGGAATTCACTCAATTTCACCCCACATACCTTTACCAACCCAGGGAAGACTCTTTTCTCATCTCAGAAGCCCTCAGAGGTGAAGGAGCGGTGCTTCGAGATAAGAGTGGGAGGGAGTTTATGGGAGATTATCATCCAATGAAGGAATTAGCTCCCAGAGACATAGTTGCTAGAGCAATTGATCAAGAATTAAAGAAAAGTGGAGACAACTTTGTCTACCTAGACATTTCACTCAAAGACCCCAAATTTATTCGATCTCGGTTCCCGGGGATTTATGAAAAATGCTTGTCCTTTGGAATTGATATCTCAAAGCACCCAATTCCAGTCGTGCCCGCGGGTCATTATTGCTGTGGAGGAGTAAGAACCACCATAGGCGGCGAAACCGACGTAACGAACTTATTTGTCATTGGTGAAGCAGCCTGCACCGGTCTTCATGGAGCCAATCGCTTAGCTAGCAATTCATTACTCGAAGCCCTCGTTTGCGCTCATTACGCCGCCAAGAGATGCAGAGAACTGCTAAAGAAAGGCCCTTCTTTGCAATCATTTGCACCATGGGAATCAGGGAACGCTGTAGACATCGACGAAGCTGTAGTGATTACCCAGAACCGGGATGAAATCCGCCGTCTCATGTGGAACTATGTAGGAATTGTACGTTCTAACAAGAGATTGACCCGCGCTAAGAAGCGTATCGCCCTACTACGGGAAGAAATCAACCAATACTACTGGGATTTCATAATCACAGCAGACCTAGTCGAGCTACGAAACATGGCATTAGTTGCAGAACTTATCATAGACTCAGCCATCCTGCGTAAAGAAAGTCGAGGTATCCATTATTCGCTAGATTACCCTCAGAAATCCCCAGAAGCCCAAGACACTTTGTTGAAGAAGACTAATGAACAAAGTTATGATGTTAATTAGCACACCAAGAACGTAATTGTATGAATTAGCATTGACTATCAACAATATATGGTGGATTCCTCACGTCATATCTGCACCAATTTGTAGATTGAATACTCTCTGGGATAGAGGTTGCTTCAGGAGTTTGTGTGTTATCAAGAGTTTTGAAATATTCTGCTAGTTTGGGTTGTGCTTCATCTTCCTTCTGAACCTGCATAGTCGCTTCAACAACTTGTGGAGCACGTTTCCTATGCTTGAAAATGTTGTAGGTAATTATGCTTGCGGCTCCTATGTTGACCCAAGATAAGCCCATGATTATTCCAGAGTAAGTCCAGTAAGGCATTGCCCAGCGATTACTGAAGGTTAGACCAAAATCGTAAAGTCCCCCAAGAATTAGCCGGTCTATCTGGAATAATCCAACCAAGACCAACAGCGATACTAGTGCCAAAGTGATCGAGGCTGCGATGACCATGGTTAGGTTGATTTTCATCAGGGGCACCCAATATGTTGAAGGTGTAATAGACGGGCTTAAAGATTATGAGTTAAAGCTCTTACTTCGAAATCTGTGTTTTGAATATCGATTTATCATTCGTTTCTGGAATTCCCAGTGACTGCGAGTACAGTGTTACAGTAGGGACAAACATTGACGAGACGTGGTTTCCCAGACTTGAAATCAAACATGCAAAGGGGCTGCGTGAACACTTTTCCACACTTGTTACACACCATCGGTATTCCTAAAACTTCTACACCGCTTTTATCCGCTGGAGTTGGTTTCTCTCTCACTTGTAAAGCAGGCCTAGAGACCTCTTGAAGAGGTTCCCGTCTAGGTTCTGGTTCAGACTCTCGTCCAGAAGCAGGTCTATGTGTTGATCTAAGTCCGTTCATTCTTTTACTAGAAAGTGTCGGTGTGGGTGAAGGCGTCCTTCTGGATGTTATGGTATATACAGTTGAAAAGAAACCCACAGCTATCAATCCACCTAATAATCCAATAGAGAGTCTAAGAAAGGTCCAATAGGGTATAGCCCATTCATCACTGAATTGTAAGCCATAATCATAAAGTGTGCTATGAACCAAGAAATCCACCTCGTTCATTGTAGCAATACATGCAGCAGCCAGTGCGATTCCAGCCACATTTATCAGCAGAAGGAACTTCCAGCTTAAAGACAACTTCATTCGAATCAGTCGTAACTTTACCGAGTAACGATTAAAAACATTGTTAACGGGGAATTAGAGGCTGGAATCATTACTAAAGATTCAACAGCTCATACTCGTCTTACGTATTCACTTGTTCGGCACTACTCTGCTGTGCGTGTCTTTTCCTAATGTTCTTCCAAGCTCGTAGGCTTGCGCGCGCGCATTTCTTATCTTCTCACCTCAAAATCCTTGATTCAAGATCAGTCGGATAAGACTATTTTCCGGTTGAAGAAGCAGGTGTTTCTAACTATGCAAATGGGGTACATAGCTTACCTTGTGGGAGTTCTGCTCTGACAACTAATAACAACCGCGAGTGCTAAACTAAACTACAGAAAGAAAACAGAGATACTTCTCCACCCTGTATCATGGAAAGGTGTATAAAAACGCGCGCGCGTGCCAGAAGTTCCCTTGGGCACCATCATGGCATCTGCAGCTATGATCGTTGCTTTTCGTCACCTATTTTACACGAGTGCGCAGAACGCCCCCAGAAACCAAACTATAGATTATCCCTTCTCGGAAATCCCATGGATCTCACAGAAAGATAGGGTCTTATCCAAGAGAACTCTGTCGACCAGCATTAGCACAAGGGGTAGTATTATGGAAATCATGTAAAAAAAGAAAGAAGAGTTTTAGAGGGTTATAGCGTTGTTTGAGTAGACGGAGCACGTTTAGATCTTGTAGTAAAAACAACCACAATTGTGACAGCAACTAGGATAAGAGTAATAATACCTGCAGCCAGCAGTTGTAAGGCCATTGTGTCGAGCTTCCCATTTAAGTCATCTATTGTGTTAAATAGATTCTCCATTTGAGCGTCTAAACCATTAAGTCTGTTAGTCAGTTGTGAGTTTTCCTGCTGCAGATCGTCGATCGCCTCATTTGCCTCAACAGCCTTTTGATAAGTAGGGTCTTCAGTATAGTTAACATTCACGGTGACAACAGCCATTACCTCATCTGACCAAGTGTGATCGTTGTCTTTGACAGTGAAATAAACTGTATGGGTTCCCACACTGAGTGTAGATATGTCAAATGATTTTCCGGTGTCTACATTCCCATCAATTGAAGAACGCCACTTGTAGGCTACAACTGAGCCATCAACATCTGAACCATGACCTTCAAAAGACACGGGTTCACCCTCAGTTGAGGGATTAGGCACTATAGAGTCAATGTAGGCTGTGGGGGAAACATTCTCAGGCAGTGCTATTGAAGCTTCCTCGTTGGTTCCAATGTATTCTCCATTGGCTCCACCTATAGCATAGATTTTATCGTTGTGACCCAGAACTGCATTGAATTCCTTCCTCGCTGTGGGCATAATTGATTCCGACCAACTTGGTATTGTCCAACTGTCTTCTTCAGGATCGTAGATTTCCACGGTGTCAAAGAAAGGTGAATTATTATTGTTATATGATGTTCCTCCGCCCATTACGTACATTTTCTCGTCAGGTCCCAGAGCAAGGCCAAACTGTAGTTTACGTGATGGCATAGGGGCTTTCTTGGTCCATGTATCTGTTGCAGGATTATATGCTTCCACAACTGAGAGTGCAGAGCCGTTGTATCCTCCCATCGCGTAGATTAAGCCATCTGGACCTTTGACTACACGTAACTCACTTCGAGCAATAGGCATACCTGAACCTTCTGTCCACGAATCCGTTGAAGGATCATAGATTTGGGTCTTGTTACTATAGGAAGCTACAGTTGTTTCTCCACCAAACACGTAGATCTTACCGTCATCACCTGTCGCCGCGCTAGCCATCCATGCTGGTGTTGGGATCTCCGCCTTTAAAGACCACAAGTCCGAGGAAATATTATAGGCTTGAACAGCACTCACAAAACCAGAATCAATGCCACTTATTACGTAGATTAATCCATCCAATCCCTTAGTAGAAGCAGCGCCTCTAGTAGCCTGAGGCATTGGCGATTTTATGGTCCACTTATCCATCAATATGTTATAAGCTTCTACCCTCGTGAACCGTGCACCCCCAGCATATCCGCCCATTGCATAAATTAATCCATCGTCCCCTGCTACAACTGCAAGCTGTCCCCTCGACGTTGGCATTTCCGTTTTGGTTCTCCATGAAGGAGAAGGCATATCTACTGCAGAAGCATGTTTCATTTGAGCCAAGTTAAGTGTTAGAATACCACTCATTAAGCAAATGCAGATAATCGCACCTTTGAGTTTCAGTTTTATCAATCTCCTAAATTAAACGAGAAGTCCATATTTTAGGCTGGATTTAAAAGAGTTTCCTAATTGCATCAGTAGCTCTGGTTGCTCTTACTCGGAAATTAGGCGTGGATTTTAGCCGAAGAATATTTTGGCAATATCGTATAGTTTCAGGTCAACGGTTTTTCTCTTACCAACTATGTCCTTCAAGGGCACTGTAACTATCTTGTTTCCCCTGAGAGCTACCATGTTTCCAAACTCACCTTTATGCACTAAATCAACAGCAGCTACGCCATATTTTGTGGCTAAGACTCTGTCAAAGGCTACGGGGGAGCCTCCTCGTTGAAGATGACCGAGGACTACAACTCGAGTGTCGATATCTATTCTTTTTTCAATCTCTTTTGCCAGATAGAAGCCGACACCTCCAAGTCGGGGGTGACCGAATTCATCTACGCCAGCGCTGTAGACGATTTCTTTTCCTTCCTTGGGTTTTGCCCCTTCAGCAGCCACTACGAGGCTGAAGTATCGGCCTCGTCTTCGCCTTCGCTCAATGTAATCACAAACCTCAGCAACATCAAAGGGTATCTCTGGAATCAGAATCGCGTCTGCTCCTCCAGCTAAGCCAGCCTCTAGAGCAATCCACCCTACGTTTCTGCCCATTACTTCAAGAATAATCACCCTGTGGTGGGATTCTGCTGTTGTGTGAAGTCTGTCAAGAGCTTCGCAGGCTATTGAGACGGCAGTTTGGAAGCCAAAGGTGTAATCTGTTCCCGGTAAATCGTTGTCGATTGTTTTAGGAACTCCCACACATGGAAGACCCATTTCGAAAAGTTTGTGAGCTACGCTTAAGGTGTCGTCTCCTCCAATAACAATCACAGCCGCAATTCCCTGCTTCTCAACATTCTTAAAAACTTGCTTGGGTCCAGCCTTTCGTTTGAAGGGGTTGGTTCTTGAAGTACCTAGGATTGAGCCGCCTCGATAAAGCAGACCAGAAGTTGCTTTCAGATCTAGGGGGATAAAATCTCCTTCTATTAGCCCTCTCCATCCATCCTTGATTCCAACGGTTTCATAGCCGTAATTTTGAATCGCTTTCCTTACCACTGCTCTTATTACAGCGTTGATTCCCGGGGCATCACCACCCCCACTTAGAATGGCGATTTTCACCTTTCTACTTCTCCTCCGCGATTATGGTGCTTTGCCTGAGCTTCTGAACAACTGCATTTTTCTGATTACAACTTTTTTCATTGTGTCTATTGCGGGTCCGAGGATTTTCCTCGGGTCATACTGGGAAGGGGAGTTAGCTAGGAACTCACGCACTGCTCCTGTGAATGCCAAACGCAGGTCTGTGTCTATATTAACCTTTGAAATTCCCATGGATGTGGCTCTTTGGATGTGTTCTTCGGGTATTCCCTTAGCGCCAGTCAACTCAGCGCCATATCTAGTCGCCTTCTCGATTATCCAAGAGGGAACGCTTGAAGCCCCATGTAATACAAGTAAAACGTCAACTTTCTCCCGAATTTCTTTCAATCTTTCAAAATCCAGCTTTGGCTCTCCCCTGAATTTGTAGGCTCCATGAGATGTACCAATGGCCACAGCCAAGGCATCCACTTTTGTAAGCTTCACGAATTCCCGGGCACTGTCTGGATCTGTCAACACTGCATCTTTTTCTTCAACTGTTGTTTCTTCAATACCTGCTAGTTTTCCAAGCTCGGCCTCTACTGAGACTCCTCTTGGATGTGCAAAGTCCACAACTTTCCGTGTTAATGCAACGTTTTCTTCAAAGCCAAGGCGAGAAGCATCAATCATTACAGAGGTAAAACCAGCATCCACACATTTCGCAGCTGTATCAAAGTCTAATCCATGGTCAAGATGCAGAGCTACAGGTTGAGAAACACTCTTCGCCGCAACCTTAACTAGACCAGCCAAATACTCCAATCCACCATACTTGATTGCACTGGGTGTTACAGCAATTATTGCTGGAGATTTCTCTTCAGTTATTGCTTCAGAAATGGCTAATATGGTTTCCAAGTTGTTTATATTAAAAGCCCCAACCGCGTAGCCCTCAGCCACAGCCTTAGACATTATGTCTTTGTTAGTAACAAGCATCTCAAACACCGCAAGAATGTAAGAGTTTTAACTATAAAAATTCCCCTGCTGAAATAAATCAAGTACAGCTGAAACTGAGAATCACGTGGCGAGCGTGCTGAAGGTTACTCTAAATTTTGATTGTTATATTGGAAAATGCGTGTGGCAAAACTATTTTGTGGTTTGATTCTTCTTGTGGAATTCTTTTGCTTCTTTTTCCATCTTTTCCAATCTTGTGTAGTAATCTGAAAATTCATTCAAATGAGCTAAGGCAATCTTGCCAGTCGTTATAGGATCGTCATTTGTTACATTAGTAGCTGGATCTACCTTACCGTGTTCGAGTTCTACATCTAATCCTATCCTGAATTGCTCAACATCAAACCTACTCCAGTCAATCCTTAGAGCGTCACCAATTTTCTTAGCTTCTTCACTTGTGAAAAACTTTTTCATGATTTTGATGAAGACAACTGAAATTTAAAAACCTTGTGACAAACACGGAATCCCTTAAGCACTATTACAGCTTTACAGACATACCATTTGCCCCCTCCCTTTTTTTGGCGATTGAGATAATTGATGAATCAACGATGAAAAGCAGTAGGAAGTGCCTGCTTTAGAGATTCGAACTAGAGTCACTCACCCCAAAATTTAAGACTAGATCTGTCGATGCATGGGATGGAGGAAAACATAGTTGGTTTACTGTTCTAAATGCGGTTTCCAAAACGAGGATCCTACTGCTAAGACATGTAGCAAATGCGGAGCACCATTTCAGATGTCTGTTACCGAAAGTCGGAGAAGCAGGAGAAAAAGAGAAGACGAATGTTTTGGCTTGCCCCATGGTGGTGCGATAGTAGGCATACTCATTGGCATAGGTATTATCCTTTGGGGGCTCTCCCAGCTACCTGGCTTGCTACCCGAAGGTTTTGATTTCTGGCCAGTGATAATAATCGTCTTTGGTATATTGATTGTTGCTGGGGCTTTATACGGGTTTTCCCGCAGGAAATAACCTACCCTCCTTTTTCCAGAATCTCATTATAAATACACATAATGCACACGCGGAGCCATTCGGTTTACATAGGCTGCGCTTGTTCAGGCTAGGTGACATTATGTTGATTCTAGTCTAATGGCTCGCGCTCTGTATGCATGTATTTAAGAAATAGAAGCATTTTCTATTGGTGTTATGAGCCTCAATAATGAGGTTGCTCGTATTTTATACGAGATTGGAGAGCTTTACGCTATAAAAGGAGAGAGTTTTAGAAGTCGAGCTTATCTGTTGGCAGCTCAGCGTATCGAGTCTCTATCAGAGGACATCAAGAAAATTGTCGATCAGGGAGAGACTGAAAAGATCCCTGGAGTTGGAAAGAGCATAGCAAGGGTCATCGAAGAATACTTGAAAACAGGGAGCAGCACTCATTTTGAAAGGCTTAAGGAGTCTCTACCTCGCAGTGTCCAAGACCTTGTAGCCATCGATGGAATAGGTCCAAAGACTGCGATGGCCCTTGTTCAGAAATTAAACATTGTGTCTGTTAACGAGCTTGAGGAAGCTGCACGCTCAGGAAAGATTCAAGGATTAAAGGGGTTTGGCGTCAAATCTGAGAAGAACATCCTCAGAGCTATGGAATTCCGGAAAAGCGTGCAAACCCGTTTTCTGCTGGGTCAAATCCTCCCCGTCATAAGAGAGATTGAGGATTACTTGACAAAGTGTAAAGCAGTCTTACAGGTGGAAGCTGCCGGGTCAGCTCGTAGAATGAAGGAAACTGTTGGAGATTTAGATGTTCTTGTTGCAGCAAAGGATAACCAAATAGCTGTAGACCATTTTGTTTCAATGCCCAGAGTTACAAGGGTCGTGTCTAAAGGCCCAACTCGAAGCACAGTTATGGTGGGGCACAGGAGGCACAAGCTGCAGGTTGACCTTAGAGTCGTTCCTCCGGAGAGTTATGGATCAGCCCTTCAATACTTCACAGGCTCCAAAGAACACAACATTAAGCTCAGAGCCATATCCGTGAAAAAAGGCTACAAACTAAATGAATATGGGTTGTTTACAAGGGACGAAGGCAAACAGGTAGCTGGCGAAACAGAAGAAGCAATCTATGAGGCATGTGGCCTCAGCTACATTGAGCCTGAGCTTAGAGAAGACAGAGGCGAAATTGAAGCAGCTATAGACAGAACTCTTCCCAAACTAGTGGGCTTCAACGAGATGAGGGGAGACCTGCACGTACACTCAGATTGGAGCGATGGCAACGCTACTCTTGAAGAGATTGCAGAAGAAGCTCAGAAACGTAAATTGGAATATGTTGCTATTTGCGATCATTCCAAGGCCTTGGGGATAGCTAGAGGTCTCAACGAAACACGACTAAGAAAACAGATGACAGAAATTGACAAACTCAACCCAAAGTTTGATGGATTCTCTCTCCTGAAGGGTATCGAGGTCGACATCAAAAGAGACGGAAGTCTTGACCTGCGGAACCAAGTCTTAAAGGACCTCGACTTCGTTGCGGCAAGTATCCACTCAGGATTCAAAGGAACAGCGGAGCAAATCTCGAAACGAGTAATATCCGCGATTCACAACGAATACGTTTCCACTATTGCACACCCCACAGGGAGATTACTGTTGAGAAGACCGCCGCTTGCTCTCAATGTTGAAAAGGTGTTTCACGCAGCAGGACAACAAGGAGTGATGATGGAAATTAACTCCTTTCCAAACAGACTGGATTTAAACGATGTTAATTGTAGAGCTGCAATGAAGAAGGGGATAATAATTTCTATTGGAACCGACGCTCATACGATTGACCAACTCAAGTATCTTCCTCTCGGGGTCTCAGTAGCTCGTCGGGGGTGGCTGGAATCCAAAGATGTAGCCAACACCCTTGAAATCCATGAACTACAAAATACAATCAAGCGATAGAACAAGCGCACACATGCCCGGGAATTAGGATGCACCTCACATACGAGTAAAGAGTCCTTTAAGTGCGGGAGGTGGGATTTGAACCCACGAACGCCTTCACGACAAGGTCCTAAGCCTTGCTCCTTTGACCAGGCTCGGAGACCCCCGCTCAAACAATTAATCAAACCATTTACAAAATATATAAACATAAATCCTCGATGTCGAAATCTTTTAAACCTCTTGATAAGTAATTCTTGACCATCAAGCCTCGGTGGCCTAGTTGGTTGGGCATCGCCTTGGTAAGGCGGCGGTCGCGGGTTCAAATCCCGCTCGAGGCTCCAATGTACTTTTCACAGTATTGACTGGGCGGTTTCCATTTATATTTGTGGTTTTAGAACCGTTTGGACGATTAACTGAATATTTTAAGGCGTTGCACGCGCCCTCAACTTATCCGATGCTCTCAACTTAAGAATCCATTTCCACAATATATTGAAAATCGCAATTTTCTCTATATTTCCGTATTCCAACATTATAATCATGCAACCCCTCAACATTCTAGCAGTAAATCAAGATTCGGGCAATGGGGAAGATCTTGTTAAGTTCGTTGAGGATGCGGGGTGCTTTTTTCCAAGAGACGCGTGGTATGATATCAGATATCTCGGAGAACTCTCCGTAGAACACGACCTTGAAATCAGGATTGGTGGAGAAGCCTGTGGAGCTTTACATTTTAAAAGACTGGTTAAGAAGTTCAGAACAGTTAGAAACTCAAGGGAATTAATGGGGGTTCTTCTAGGGATAACACCTCAGCCCATAGTTGACTTTTACCATTCTTTAGAGGGGGGAAAGTTGAAAAGCACAGTTTTTTTCGTTCACGATTATGTTTCCCAAAATGTGGGTGTCGTATCTCTCTTCAGAGTAAAGGAGGATTCAGCATGTAAGGTCGTGGCCCATGGGCTAGGACATAACCAGGGTTTACGTCATCATCTTGAACCTTCAGACCTTATGCATTCTGAATTGTTACGGATTTCCAAACTCCAGGTGGAGGGCTTCTGTAACTTCTGTTTACACGCATTATCTAAGAGATTGAAACAAGCCCGAAGTTAACAGTGTGTCAGAGAGAAAACTGGCGCGCGCGCATATTTCCATTAAGCTTCAAGTTCCGTACATTTGATCTGGCGTGAGAATATCGGGAAACCTGGATCTAAGCTTCAGACGAGTAGCGTAGCAGAGATGACATTCATCAACGTAACCCTCCTCATGCTCGACATTATATTCTCTGACTAGTTCAGCTGGACCGCCTCTGATAATGGGACTCAAGATTGGGTGCTTTTCCGGACTAAACTTGATCAGCAGCTCTTTTAGAGATGAACCTTGAATATTCCCTATACTGATGCCCTGACAAACATGCACGTGGCCAAAGGGATCAACATGCACACGGGTTTGGTTGGAAAAGTCCTCATTTAAACACTTGTTAAATTCACTCCAGTTTCTCCGGGGTAGTCCTTCAGTGAGTTTTTCAACCGCTCGACCCTTGAATAAAACTCTGCCTTCCACGACAGGTTTTCCTTTCCAAGCCATTTCGCTGAGGTATTTCCTTGGGTCCTTTATGCTAATCCGACTAGCTGGTAGCCCGAGTTCCTTTGCAGCTTTAAAGGCGTTATCCGCCAAGTTGGTCTCATTCTCTCCATAGTGATACGGGTCGTCACTTATGGAAAGGTCAGAGATACCGATTTCCAGAATTGGAGCAAGCCATTCTTTCGCATCCTCAACTGATGTTGCCCAGTAGCTGTTCGTAACAATTCCTATCTTAAAGCCATGGCTCTTTGCATTCTGTAAGCCACAGATCAGAGTTTGATAATAGAGAAAGGGCTCACCACCCTCAAAATATATCCAATCGATGCTGCCAACCTCCTTTGCTTCTTCCAGTATCTTCCCTATACTTGAAATTGTCATAACTCCCTTGGCTTCTGGAGAACCGTGAACGAAACAATGGTCACAAGAAAAAATACACTGATAAGTCTGGAGAAGATGCAATCCGTTGACTGTCATAGTTTAAAGTAAAAGTCCGAGGTTCTTAGCTTTTTTCATACATGAAGCATGGATATTAGATTCCAGTTTTCACTATTTTGATGAAAAAAGCAAATATATAAATGTCAAATTAGACAAGTTTCTTGAAAGAATAAGCTCTATATATAACGTGGCATCATCTTGATGAGGGGACTGGAATGGATCTAGAGCTCTTGACTTACGTTATAGCTGTGGTCGGAGCTGTTGCAGTCCTAATCATCATTTACAGCACTAAATTCAAGAAAGGCAAGGAAGAGGATATCTTGAAACCGACTCCAGACGATGCAGTTGGAAAATGGCGTACAAGAGTTTGGAAAAGTATCCCTTCGGAAAGTGCTAAAGAAGCAGGAGAGTTGCTAAGAACCTTAGGTTTGGAGAGAGAAATTCTGAGCGATGCTATTCGTCGACTCTACGAGGCTCATGCTGAAGGAATAATTTCAGAGGAAGAACGGGAACAACTTGCCAAGCGATATAAATCAAGAATGATGAAAATAAGGGATGCCATCACAGAAAAAGAGTCAATTATGGCTCTCCATGAGCTGGAGATTATGCAAGAGGACTTATCTAAGCTTTTCAATGATCGATTCGAAGAGTTAAGCAATAAGATTGAGGTCTTACGGTCACAGGTTAGTATAGAAACTGAAGAGAATATTTCGCTGATTCCAGATGCTACTCCGCAAATTGATATCGTGCAACTTGAGCAACCCTCTACTTCAAGGACAGGGGGAAAAAGGATAACTCGAAAAGCTCAACCATCTCGCAAGTCGAAGGCAGAAGAGAGAATTGAGAAAATTCGATCTGAAGTTGATAAAGTTTTAGATCGACTTGAACAGATGGAAGCTGAGGGTTAACCTTGAATTGGGTGGAAAACGCTAAAAAAAGAGCAGCAATAAGTGCGGTCACCCACATAAAGAATGCCCAGATTTTAGGCTTGGGAAGCGGAACAACTGTTGCCTACGCTCTTGAGGAGATTGGTAGAAAAATAAGTGAAAGACAAATCCTTGTTTCAGGGGTTCCGACATCATATCAAGCACTTCAGCTAGCGGTGAAACACAATATCCCCTTAACAACCCTAGAAGAACATCCTCAACTCGACCTTGTTATTGACGGAGCGGACCAAGTGGATAAAGAACTTAATATGATAAAAGGCATGGGTGGCGCTTTAACCCGGGAAAAAATAGTAGCCTCCGCTTCAAAAATGAAAATATTCGTTGTCGACGAGGGAAAGCTGACGAATAAACTGGGTACTGATCAACCTGTTCCAATCGAAGTAATACCCTTCGCCCTCACAACTACAATGGAGAAACTATGCAAAATGGGAGCGCGACCAGTTTTGCGAGAAGCCGCACACAAGCTTGGACCAGTAATTTCTGACAATGGCAACTTCTTAATCGACGTTCAATTCGGGCTTATTGATAACCCAGAAAAGTTGAACCTAACCCTCAAAACCATCCCAGGAATTATTGAAACTGGACTGTTTCCAGGATTCGCAGATATAGTTTATGTAGGTGGAAAAACTACAGTTCGAAAACTTGAGAGATAGTCTCGTCTTGCCAATTACCTTAAGGATTTTCCGAAAGTAAAATCTCAGCCACTTCTTTTACTTTTAAGCCTGAGAAAGAGCTCAAACGGATTTCTCCAAGATATTCTTTCCATGAAATGTCTAAGGCTTTTTTCCATCCCTCAAACCTCTCCAGCAGGTTTCGGTAAGCCTTTGCGTGCAATCTACAGAAACCCTCATTCTTAAGTTCTTCACCGCAAATTTTGCACTTCAACCCTTTTTTTACCTCCTTTTTTAGGGCAAGCTGGATCCGGACATAAGGTCCAAGGTTTTTTCCTGCTTCTAAGCACGAGCACCATTGGCTTTCCACAAGCTTTGCAGATTTTTCTAGTAGGTTTAATTGTCCCTCTTTGGGGGAGGGGAAAAGAAGTTTTACATTTATTTTCAAAGTAGTTAGTGCACCCCACGAAACGTTTGCCAGTCTTGCGTGATTTCACAACAAGAAGCTTACCTGTTTTGCATGTTGGACAATTACCGATTATGAGAGCTTGTAGCTTAATTTGCTTAACCGCTTTGCTTAAAACGTGGCCTATTGATTCAGTTTGGTTTTTTAGTTTCTTCAGTACCGGTCTCAAGTGTTCAATTGTTTCTTGTAAAACCTCTACTTTCTTTTCAGGTTCTCTTTGAATAAGTTGCATCTGCTCTTCAACTTTCCGCGTTAATTGAGGTGAAACCAATGTTGGAACATGCTCAGAGAGTATTTGAGTCACTGCATGACCAAGCTCTGTAACTTTCATGCTGTCTTCTTCAATGTACCTTCTGCTGTATAGTGTTTGGATGATGTTTGCTCGTGTAGATTTTGTACCGATTTCCTCCTTCTCCATCTTCCTAAGAAGGCTGCCTGGATTATATCGTGGAGGCGGCTTTGTGAACTTGTCTTCACACTCTAACGACTTCACCAACACTGCCTCTCCCTCTTTGACGTCTGGAAGCAACACCTCATCAAAGCGAACATATGGCTTATAGAAGCGGAACCATCCTTCCTCAAGAATTTGACGCCCCAACAGAGAAAATAAGTGACTATTGATAGAAATCTTGATTTTCATACTCTGTATAGTAGCGGCTTCAGCAAAAACTGCCATGAAACGTTTCACGATTAGATCCCAGAGCTCTCTTTCGCCCCGCCGCCGCAGTAACCCTTTTTTCGGTAAGTTCCCAGTAGGGTAGATTGCGGGATGCGCTGGGTCCTCTTTTTTTCCTTCTTTGGGCTTCAAGACGTCAAGACTGAGCAGTTCAAGAGCTTGCTGCTTGTATTTTCGACTTCTGCTTAGTTTTTCGAGAATTAATCGGTGACTTATAGATTTTGGCAGTTTTTGACTACTTGTCCGAGGGTATGAGATTAATGCATTCAGATACAGTCTCTCAGCAATACCACTCGTCAGTTTTGGAGAGAAACCAAAGAGGTAATACGCTTCTCTCTGTAAATTGCCGAAATCAAAGGGCAGTGGTGGTTCTTGTCGCAGAATTCTTCTCACGATCTTTTCCAATATACCTGGTTTTCCTCTGCAAACTTCAATGATTGCTTCTGCATCCACCTTTCTCTGTATAGCCCTCCTTTCGTAGAGTGCTTCATAGAACTTGCTCCCTATTTCCACGATAGCCTTCAACATCCAATAAGGTAAGGGAACAAAACAGTTGATAGCGTCATCCCTACTAGCGAGAAAATGCAATGTTGGACCTTGTACTCTACCTGTACTCAAAGGAGTATATCTGCTGCTTACATGTTTAGCGGACAGAGTCAAGGCTCTTGAAAGATTAATACCATAGAGCCAGTCAATTTCATGCCTTGTCTTCCCAGCCTCAACCAAGCCAAAGTCCAACTCAGGGAGCAAACTTTCATATGCTTTCTGCAGCTCAGTTGTTGTCAGAGTGGAAAATCTCATTCGTCTAGCAACATCAGCCTTGCGACAGGCATATTTGAGGATATTGTAGCCGATTAGACTTCCTTCAATATCGTAGTCACAGCCGTCTATGAATATTTGAGCGTCCAACGCTAATTTTGAAATTGTCTGGATCCATGCTTTTGTCCATTGAGCTCCTTTCTCGACGAGGTATCTGGGAAACCATTTAAAATTGTAAACTGGGTATTGACTTTTCCTTCCGCCAGATTGGGCCACAGTGTAAAGGTGCCCTAGAGCAGGTACAACTATGATTTTACCTTCCCTCTCCGCCTCAAAATATGGGACTCTACCATCTCTATGACTCTTTGGTTCACAATTCTTGTCCAGAGCCACTGCAATACGTTCGGCAGCGACAGGTTTCTCAGCAACAATCAAAACATGCCCTGGCAATCCAGCCCCTCAACATGAGAATCACAGTTTCCAATCACTTTACTTTTTCTACGCAATCTTGTTCAACAATACCCACAAGTTGTAAGGCAGCCCATGAAATCGGTATTCATTATTCCATCAATACACATACGAGGATCAAAATGCGCGCGCGCACTGGCGAGAAAAACACACTCATAAGATCATGGTTGGGTCTCGCAGGCACATTGAGTGTGTTCCTGTATGGTTTTCAACATTGGGGAGAGAGACGGGATTTTTTCTTTCGAGTTCTGGGTCAACA